>Ga0265797_10001581_pt1 | contig 39898 bp, 19 predicted proteins | sample P2T30metagenome_FD_192433 | JGI IMG/M metagenome (GOLD analysis project Ga0265797, IMG submission 192433) | Plant litter microbial communities from East Loma Ridge, Irvine, California - P2 T30 | ecosystem: Environmental > Terrestrial > Plant litter > Unclassified | place: USA: California...
TACTAAAGCAGCTTACAAACCCCGATTGTTAAGGCTCTTAACCAGCTGTCTAAAGGAGCTCAGGTTATAGCTGCTTTAACAGCCCTACTATAGGCACAGATTACTACCCTTTAAAAGGCTAATAAGGCTATACATGTTCGGAGGAAGAGGACTAGGAAGGCTCTAGTATCAGATACTGCCTTATCAGTTAGTGAGGTATAGGCTATAGGTAGTTATAAGGAGGTTAAAGCTAAAATAAGAGAGGAGATGCTAAGGCTAAAGAAGAGGATATCAAGGTGTAGTAAATGCGGTTAAGAAGGCTATACCTATAGAACCTATAGGGTTTAAGAATAGATACTAAAGTATAATATGTACGAATCTCAAGTTGATTAAACAAGTAGTTGTTGAGTTATTCAATTATAAAGGTGGTTAACCTCAATTCTGTTTGACACGCCCTAGGATTTGACACGCCCCCGTGCCCCGCGTTAACGCCACGTGCTTGCCTAAGATAGCCGCATTTCTTATCAAGACAGCAGTGCACGCGTCAGCTTGACTTGAAACGCCAAAATCTCTCCTAACATCATCGCGAACTTGAGAGCTATCGCAAGAGTCATACGATCGAAGAATAGTGGTTTGATTCATTGTGGTTATCTCGTTTTTAGTCCCTCGCGGCGCGCAGGTCACCCCTCTGACGGCGCAACGCAAAGGACGATCCAGACCCCAAACTCCTCGCTAAAAGTCCCAGACCAAAATGTAAACGCGATTTTTTGTCGCAAACACGGAAATAGCTCAAATTCATGGCTTACGCCACAGCTCACACATTCTCAAACTCGAGATCGTCATCTTCATCTTCGTCGCTGGCGGCAGGTGTGCCCTCCGCCACGGCAGCGGGAGTGGAAGATCCGTTGACAGCACTGCCTCCGATGTTGCCGGAGGACGGGCCCGGACCATCCAACCTCGGTCTCTTCGCATCCCTCTCGTCGTCAGTCGCATTGGAGCTTTCGACAGCAGGAGTAGAGACTGCTGTGCTGGCAGTGCCGTTGACGGCAGGCGTGTTCGCGCCAGTGACATCGACGTCTTCAAACTCATCATCATCGTCGTCATCGTCGTCGTCTTCGTCGTCCTCGTCCTTGTTCTCAGCCGCTTGCCTTTGGTTTGCAGCAGCGAGCTCGGCCCAGTATGCGTCCATGACGTCTTCGTCGCCCTTGTCACCATTCTTCTCCTCGTTGTCATCTGCCTTGATGGAAACGCCTCCAAGATGGGCCTCGCGCTCCTGCTGTCGCTTTGCCTCTTTGGCACCCACGGTGGTGATGTCGCCAGACACGGTAGATTTGACAATCCACTCGGGGAGAGCATTCTGTTTCGCTTCCTTTTCGCGGCGTGCCTTGGCTTCTGCTTCTTCGCTTTCCCGCTTGACCGTCTCGTCATCCTGCACCTGTACTGTGATTTTCTCCGGCTGGATCTGAAGACCCTTAGTGCTCTGAAGGTTGCGATTAGGTGTGTCGACGATCTCTGTGCGGGCTGCTGGGTTGGTGTCGGCGCGCACAATTGGCTTCGCCTTGGAGAGGGCAGTATCGAAATCGTTCTCGGGCACGTTGGTAGCGTCGATCTGCATCATCAAGCCACGGATCTTGTCGACCTGATTGTTGAAGCGCTTCACACTTTCGTTCTCGTTGGCGCGATCTTCCTCGTCGACCGGATCCAGGACAGTGCCACAGCGCTTGCAGATGAAGTTGCCAGTAGTGAGATCAAGACTGTCCATGCCCTCCAGCTCGGTGTACTGCGCCTTGCATGTGCGACAGACCAGATCCTTCTTCTCGGTTGTGGATGCGCCGAGACTGTCGACGTGCTTGCTCAAGCGAAGCAGGCGATATTTCACGCTATCAATCGCAGTGTGGAAGTTGAGGTAGTACCAGTCTCTGTGGGTGACGCGCTCCTTGCCTGGCTGGTTGCCTGATCCCGCCATGAAACCTCCACTGCCGTCGGTGCGTCGCTCTGTCCGTTGCTGCACGCTTACAAGCCCATCTTCTTTCAGACGACCGCATAGCTTGCGCACGATCTTAGACTGCATGCCCAAGACGTGGGCGAGGTCTGTGTCGGAGAGTGTGCTGTGCACGATGAGGGTGTCGATGAGGAGGACATGTTCAGTCGGGTAGAATGTGCGCGCGATGGTACGCAGGAGAAGGGTGGCGAGCTCGGCCATGTTGTGTGGGTTGTTGTGGTATTAATGGTTGATATGCGGTTGTATATGGGTCAAGTGGATCGAGATGGTGAGAGATGCGACAGATGCGCGGACGAATGCTGAATGCGCTAATTGTTGATTATGAAAGTATTGGCGTTGGCGCGGTGATTTTACAAGTGAGCGACAGGTGACTGTGAATTGTGTGTGCCGAGTGGCGGCGTGGTGACAGACGCAGTGAAGCGCTGCTGGAGAGTCGAGAGAGAGTGTGTGAGATGGGACGCAAGTGGAAGGCAGCCGGATCCTTAAATAAAGAATCCCAGCAAGAGGACTGAGGACTGAGGACTAGGACTGGAGGACCTGAGGACGCCCGGGATCGCAGCGGCCCGTGATGCATACCCCGCATAGCTTAATTCTAGCGCGCGCATGTGAATGCGCGAGGCTCCACTACTGGGGAGCTTGGAAATTCCTGCGACTGTTATTAGATAGCAGTATCCCAGGAATCTGCTCCACTTCACGCCAATGCACACCAGTCGCACACTATGGACCACTCGACAGCAATCATGGAAGACGCTGGCGCCGCTATCGACAAGGCCGCAGCACCGCCAGCTGCAGACCCTGCGCCTGCCCAGGACGCCGGCGCAGAACAACCAGCTGCCGACGGCGAGCAGGCCTCGAGCAATGGCAATGGCAACAGCCAGCGCAAGCGCAAGGGCAACTTCCCCGACAGCAGCCTTCGCCACGGCAGTCGCAAGGGAGGAAGACAATCCGATGGAGACAATAAGAGACATAAGAAGGTCGATATGGGAAGAGCCGATTACTTGTAAGGACTGCCCTGTGTAAACTATACATCCACGGCCGAATCACTGACTGACATTAGCCGCTCCGACCCAGACAAGCGCTCAAAGGCCGCCGCCAACAAGGAAAAGCGTGAGGAAGGCAGTCAGGCCAACTACGCCACCACATTCTCAAAGGAGGAGATCGAAGCCGAAGGGCGTAAGCCGAAGCGCAAGGTCGCTGTCATGATCGGCTACTCTGGAACTGGATTCAAGGGAATGCAGATCTCGCCTACCGAGGAGACTATTGAAGGTGAATTGTTCAAGGCGTTCGTCAAAGCCGGCGCCATCGGAAAAGCCAATGCCGACGACCCGAGGAAGGCTTCGCTTGTGCGATGTGCACGAACAGACAAGGGCGTTCACGCGGCCGGAAACATGATCAGCTTGAAGCTGATTGTGGAAGACGAGAACATTGTGGAGAAGATCAACGAGCACCTGCACCCTCAAATTCGCGTCTGGGGAATCGAGCGCACTATCAACAGCTTCTCATGCTACCAGGCTTGCGATTCGCGGTGGTACGAATATCTGATCCCGACCTTGGCTTTCCTACCTCCTCACCCTAGCAGCTGGCTGGCCAAGAACCTGGAGCGCATTGCAGACGAGACTGGAGATCGCGAAGGTTACAACAGTCGACAGGCAGAAGTCAAGGGCTTCTGGCAGCAAGTAGAGGATGAGAAGATCAAGGCTGTTCTCGAGACTATCGACGAGGATATCAGGGCCGATGTCATCAAAGCGCTACAGGGAGAGGAAGATGCAAGTGCACCTGCAGCCAAGCCTGAGGCGGATGTTGAGGAGCCAGTAAAGGCCGGCGCAAGCGTCAAGGCCGAAGAAGATGCTTCGGCGAATGAAGTCAAGGAGGAGAAGACGGAGGAAGCCGCCATTATCATCAACGAGCCCTCGAAGGACACCGAGGTCAAGCAGGAAGAGGGGCCAGCTGCGGCAGATATGACACAAAATGACACCAAGGACGTCAAGCCTGAAGAGCCTGTGATTGACAAGGAGCACCAAGATCGTGTGCAGCGTCTCCGTGCAGCAACCAAGATTGTGCGTGCTGCTTACAATGCCGCGAAACGCCAATACCGCATCCCCGAAGCCCGTATTGATCGCGTGCAACAAGCACTGAACAACTATCTCGGCACGAGGAACTACCACAACTACACCATCCAGAAGGCCTTCAAGGACCCCAGTGCGAACAGACACATCAAGTCCTTCGTGGTCAACAGAACACCCATCTTGATCGGTGAAGGCCCCGAGGAGGAAAAGACCGAATGGCTGTCCCTGAAGGTCCACGGCCAAAGTTTCATGATGCACCAAATCCGCAAAATGATTGGCATGGTCACCCTACTCGTCCGCAGCGGCAGCGACATCGACAAGACCATGGCCCACTCGTTCACCGCCGCCAAATACTCCATCCCCAAGGTCCCTGGTCTCGGCCTCATGCTCGAGCGCCCCGTTTTCGACTCGTACAACTCGATGCAGGCGAGCAAGCACGAGCGCGAACCCCTCCGCTTCGACAAGTACGATGACAAGATCGAGGCGTTCAAGCGTAAGGAGATTTACGCGAGGATGTTCGCCGAGGAGGAGGCGAAGGGTGAGTTCGGCAGGTTCTTCAACCACGTGGACAACTTCAAGGAGCCGTACTTCTTGTACGTCAGCAGCAAGGGCCTGGATGCTACCGAGGGTTGGGGCAGGAAGGAGGGCTATGGCGAGTCCAAGAGCGACACCGAGTATTGAGGACGCCACAGCTGTAATGTCTTGATAGATGTGGCAATGTGGCGTGTTGCTGCTATGGTATAGATATATACATCGATGACGATCTTTGGCAAGGCCGCAATGGATGAGTATGTACAATGTACCTTGTCATGGCATTACATGCCAGATTCAACAACACAAGCTCGGCAAACGTCCGCTTCAACATCAACTCCTGATGAATAAGTGCACAGCATGTTATTTAGAGGTCCATTCGATTAAATCGAATGCATGTTCCTGGCGAAGTAGTCCTCAATTCCCCTTTCGAGCCGCGAAGGCGAAGTTCCCGAAAAGCCAATCTGAGACATCTCAGCTCCCATGTCTCAGACATCCACCGTCTCCTGGCCGAAGAAGGTCCAACGGCCGCCGCCTACGCAACGGAACTCGACACCACCGCATGGCAACTCCGTACACTTCTATGCCTATTCTTGGATGTACCTGTAAGCCAACTATATGGCAAGTATAAGCCAAGTGCTCGGCTATTGGCGATAGTGGCTTTTGCCCCCTGACGATAGGCATTATGGATGGCGTTCTTTGCCTAGTGGCGATGTCTTGAAGCGTATAGGCGGTGGTAGGGAGGCTTGTGGTTTAGGCGAGCAGAGACAAGGAGGCAGGTTAGTAGTGAGATGGCTTTTTGGGAGGTATTGGGTATATAGTTGAGATCTCTGCTGGTACTGGTGAGTGGAAGATGCTATACAATCTTCACACATTTTATCCATTTAATTTGCTCTGTTCGAATCTGCTGCATATCGTCCTTTGTATCGATCCGCAAGCACAGATCGATCCGGGATCAGAAGTACGAGTTCGCCGAGTGGGCAATACACAATGCCTTCCTTCAAGGTGCTATTATCGGCACTGCTCGCCCTCACATCAACAGCATGGGCGCGACCATATTCAATACTTCAGACTCGGGAAACCAACAACGCTGCCACCGCTGCTGCACCTCCACGGCTGGTAGCGTACATCCAAACGTTCAGATCCGTTGATGGAGGACCACTATCACTATTACCGTTGCTGAATGAAAACACTGGAGTCACACACATCTTACTATCGGCTGTGCACCTCAACGAACAACCCGGCGACATCACACTGAACGAACACCACCCCAACGACACCATGTACGACACCCTTTGGTCTGAGGTCAAGCAACTACAAGACGGCGGCATCAAAGTCATGATGATGCTCGGTGGAGCCGCAAGAGGAACATTCGAACGCCTAAGTGGCGACGACGCATCCGTAAGTATCGATCAACCAACCCTCTTATCGTCTTTAAAACACAACTAACAAACCTCTCCCAGTTCCACGCCTACTACGATCCCCTCCTGACCATGCTCCGCGAGCACAACATCCAAGGCCTCGACATCGACATCGAAGAATCCGTCCCCATCTCCATGCCCCTCCGCCTGCTCCGCCAACTAAACACCGACCTCGGAACGGATTTCATCCTCACGATGGCACCCGTTGCTTCTGCTCTCCTCCGCAATGGATCAGGACTCCATGGCTTCCCGCAACGAGACATGGATGACCAAGCGGTCGAACCTGCTCGTCCGAACGGCAAGCTGGTCAGCTGGTACAATGCTCAGTTCTACAATGGCTGGGGCGATGCGAGCAGCACCACTATGTACGATCAGATTGTTTCTGAAGGTGGATGGGCTGCTGATCGGATCGTCATGGGCGTTCTGACTAACCCTGGCGATGGCGGTAGCGGTTTCGTGAAATTGCCTACGCTGAAGTCTGTTGTTGGTAGTTTGGGGGCGAAGCACGCTTCGTTCGGCTGCGCCGTGGGCTGGGAGTACTGGGCCGCTGGCACTGGCGACGGAATGCAGTATCCGTGGATGTGGGTGAAGGAGTTGGGCGATGTGATCGCCACATTCGCAAACAAGTTGCATGAGGAAGAGCCTTCGAGTTCAGATCAGACGACGATAGGTGCGCCGAGCAACAACAGCAGCAGTGGCAATGAACCGCCTGCTAATGTGCAGCCTCCTTCAAGACCCATGAAGGACCCGCCTACGCCTTGGCCGTCACAGATGGCACAGCTTGAGTCTGTTGGCGCGGGTCACTGGGACAGCGTGCGAGCGCTGAACATGACGAACGGTGATACCAAGGCTGCGGGCGACATGCTCGGGGTGGGAGATTTGATCAACCAGATCCTAGGAGAGACGCAAGGAATAGTGAATGATGTTCTGGGAAGTCTTTCTGTCTAATGAGCAGCATTGGCGTTTTGCGAGTTATAGATACCCATTTGTTTTAGCGATGCATGTTTCGGAACAATCAAGAAATTTCTAAAAAATGTCCTCGAAGATCCCTACGATCGATATGTGTAGACTGTTAGCGGTGCGGTACGAAGGGTGTCGAAAGCCGATTTTTTTTCTTATGAGAATTAAAGCGCAGATAAGAGAAGCTGCCACCGAATGAAACGACGTAGTAGCTCTGCTATGGAAGTGCTGCTGCGATGGTGCTCAGTCTCGCCCGGTGACTATCATGTCACCATCCACTGCTCCTGCATGGGCGAAAGCGGCGGAACGGTGTTTCCTGTTCAGATGCTTTCGGGTAATCATTTAGGAAGAGATCTCACCGAGGAAGACGTTCGTATAATTGGTTGTAAGTCCAGGATCACATGATTTTGGCTCTTCTATACGGGGCCACGGTAGCATACAATCATAGTTTAAATCATCATGACAGCCGGAGCAGTGAATCTGTTCGTACGGCAGAGCGAGTTGTGAGGGCAAGACGCTGGGCCACGTGAAGACAATAGTTGTCAGAATGCAATAGCAACTCCACGAAGTGGCGTGTGAGGTATATTAGCGTGGCTCTTGAGGGGACACCGTGCTCACCATACAATCCGTACTATGCAAACATCAGCGAAAGGATTTGACGGGTGAAGATTGCGTCGCCAGAGGCAGTGGCCGCAAGATCGAGCGCCGTGTGGCCCATGTAGCCCGCTCTCTTCGAAGACCCCACTCCTAAACGATGCATTGCAGGAACTATCTCAAACACCACGCAAGAAAGCGAGGAAGGCAACCTTTCTCATTGCGAGGCGGTGGCCTCGTATTGTGCTGCTCTGGAGACGAGCGCTTCTGGTGCGAACTCATCCGAGACACACGGTCGGACGTTACCCATTATCAGGCACTTCAATGTCTGGGGCCGCTAGTCGCTGTGCCGGCAGGTACGGTGGGTCTGAGAGAGCAGGCCTGTCTAAGCTCACTAAGGTACAGCAGTGTACTGCGATTGGCAGTCGTGCAAGGCGCCACTACCTCGTGGTTGGTCCTCTAGCATCGGAAAATGACAAGCCGTCTGTACGCCTACCCTGAATTTCAACGAATGAGAAGACTGTGAATCACAGAGTGCGTGGGGGCGTAATCGGCCAAATGCAGGTGCAGGTGGTTCATGCAGGCGTGGGAGTTGCGTGGCAGATATTATCACTGCTGCATCTTGCATGGATTTTTTGTCACGCGTGGAGACCTGGTCGGCGATGATAACATCTGCTCTGACCGCGGAAGTTAAGCACAAACGAAAGGGCGCATGCCATGGCTATGCCGTCCAAAATGTTAGTGCTTATTATCTGCCTGACCTGTGAGTTGTTAAAAGGGCTCCTGAGACCCCCCATCCTGCTTGATTGTGATCCATATCAACTTAGCACTGCTACCACTGCCTTCCTTGAAAGGGTACCAAATCATCCATCATACCAAGAGGAGCTTGATTGAGAACCATATCCGCTCCACACGTACACACGATTGTAAGTATCGCCAACGTTCAACCAGCAAGTAACAACAATCGTCACTTGAACTATGACGTGGTCATTAACACACTACCAAGAAAGATGTCGATCGAACAGCAGAACCCGAACGATCCTACCACTTCTCCGCAAGCGAATCGTGGTCATCCTTTGACAGCCTCCAACCTTGCCTTGCATGAGCAGAACATGACAACGATTCCGATCGATCATGCGATCCGTTCCTGGTTGGACAGCAGCGGCAGCGGGACCTCGCCTTCGTTCCACGTCGATAACGAAATCTGGATGCGCCTTATCGAGAGAGACCCAGTGGCTGCGGCTATTGAAGCTGCTACTCGGGATGGTGGCACTAAGAGTAGGGAGCAGCAGAAGCGATGAGACGGGTGTATACAGCTGGAGTCAGCCTGCCAACAAGCTCCTGTGGCTTCGATCCTTTGCAATAAACGGCTTTGTCATGACTTTCAATCGATTGCTTCAAACCAGGTGTGGTTGAGAAGTTTCCGGGCAGTCCATCGTTCTTCTGGTAGCCAGCGAAGCATGCAGCTCATGAAATCCAGAAATTGACCTCGACTCTCTCCTTTGAACTCTGTGAGCCTAATTTCTAAAGGCAGGGCGGTCACGGGTGGTTCTGCCTTCCATTGGCCTAGAAACCACTTATCAGCAAGGCCAGCTAAGCATATCTAATGTTAAGTGGTGTGATTCTACCATTATCGCCGAAGAGGCGCCACGTGTGCGGGCTGCGCTCAAGGAAAGTCGATGGCGGCTCGCCGAGTAAACATACCATCTCATGCATGTGGTGGCGGTTGTTGTGGCGTCCTTCCTGGCTGTAACCATTGAAGAGATACGTAGCCTCCACCATCTCCCATGCCTACTGAATTCAGCATGAAACACACCGACAAAACAACGAAGGCGAACGTACCAAACAGGCCACGTTCCAGACATCTGCCGAATGAGTCCAACCCGTTTCCATCAGGATCTCAGGAGCCTTGTAGATCTCGGGTTGTATGTCCACATGGGCGTGGTCGGTTCCTATGCGGGCTTCTCCGAAGTCGCAGAGAATTGGAGAACCATACGCATGGTTGTGCGGTTTTCTGAATGGTCTAGAGGCATACAGTTTTCTGACTTTGCTGATGGTCTTACTCCGCGATGGGTTCGACATCTCCGCCTCCTCGTAGGCTTTGAAGACACTTTCGTCTTCGACGCCAAACATGATGTTCGAGAGCTTCAAATCTACGATAGTTGTCAGTGAACTCGTCCCGTAAATTATGGCAGAGCCCATACCGCAATGTGTAACGCTCGCTTCAGTGTGCACAAAATCAAGAGCTTCGAGTAAGTTCTTCATGATCGATTTTACCAGATCTTCGGGGAAAGGGCGACGTTTGCCGCCTGGTCTTTGAAACGTGAGCAATGTGGTCTGAAGCGGCAGGTGAACCAAACACTCATGAACATCGCCGCTGGTACTTTCGAGACTGAACATGTCGATGGCATGACGCATGTGCTGGGATCCAGGATGTGATGTGTATATCGTGTTGACATGGTTGTAAAAGGAGATCTCGCAATTCACTTTCCCGGGAGGATTGCGTACGTACACCTTCAATACAACATACTTATTGTCACTAGATGACGGGTGAGCTGATCGCACCAGATGATCATCAGGGTCCTGAATCATACGAGAGATCACGACAGAACCACACAGTCGAGTTCGCGCCGTATCCGAGCTTGCCGATCACATGGTAGCGCGACTTGATGGTATCACCGATGTTAACTGGATAAAACTGCTCGACCTCATAGTCAGGAAGACGTTCTTCTTCGAAAGGCTTGTCTGTCACAGGCGACTTTGTGGCAATTCCTCGCGGCGGATTGATCGATGAATTGTGGTACGGTCCGTAAGATCGGAGCAGTAAACGCGTGTAAGTTGGCCGGAGTGTGGGTTCTAAGCATCTTGATATCAAGCGTCTGACATGTGTCGTGAAGCGAAGAGATTTTCTTACAATGGACATGTCCTTGAGATGGACGAATGTGCATTGTCGCGTGGCAGATGTCTGATGGGCTGTCCGACACACGACGTTGAGATGGTCGCGGAATCGGAGGTCTTGGCACTCAGGGATCTGCCATCTTGAACCTTCGTGCATTCTTACATAATCTGCTTACTGCGAAGAAACTTGATCTAGGAGAACAATTCCGGTTCCTTGGTTAAAACAGAAATAATGTTACGAATACAGCTATGTGTCTCGTTCATCCTCGCCTAATAGACCTCTACGATCCTCTCTCTCGTCTTCCGTATGCTCCCTCAAAACGCCACCCTCATGTCCAACACGCGACGTATCTCCTCCATTAAGTATAAGCCACAGGTCCTTCTTCGTCATCAAACCCTTCAGCTCCCCACGAGATACAAATATAATATAACGCAGCCCAATCTTCTGGAACATATCGCTCGTGAGCATTAAGCTCGCCTGTTCGTTAAGTGTTATGGGCGTTTGGTCCATCCAAGGCCGCAAATCAACTGTAGTGGTAGGGTCTGCAAGGGCTTGGTGCGCAAAGAATGCCTCCGTGGTATCTGGCAGATCGGTGTCCAGGCGGGATAGAGCGTAGGTGAGCTCTGTACGCGAAATATAACCAAGGAGTGTTAGGTCGCTGTGCGATGCGGTAATGGGGAAGCCACGGAAACGGTGCTCTTGTAGCAGGTTTCGCAAAGATTCAATGGTGTGACCAGTAGCTGGGATGGTGACAATATCGTCGACACGGGTTATTAGCTGGTTGATCGGGACGTCTGGGACAGGCGACTGCGAGGTTTGGTCCAGATAGGGATAGCCGTTGAGCTGAATCCAAGACTCATAAATTCCTTGCGAATGGATAGCATCGCCAGTCCATTTGGCAAGCATGACGGCAATCATGATGGGTAGAACGTATGTAAGCGCACCTGTGAGCTCGAACATGATGACCACAATAGATACAGTCATACGCGTTGCTCCGGCGAGGGCTGCCGCAGCGCCGATCACGGCATATGTACCAGGGGTCACGCAGGGTACGTCCGGCTCGCATGCTGCAAAGACGATAGACTTGGAGTGATTTTGCTGGGCGAGCTCCACGATCAAACCAACGGAACGACCGAAAAGAGCACCAACAGCCATGCTGGGGAGCAATATGCCTGCAGGAATTTGAAGTCCGAATGTCAAAGAAGCTAGCAATGAGCCGATAAGCGAGGATAATAACAGTAGCAGTAGGACTCCGGTATTTGCAACGCCCGACTTGCAGAGACCAAGTTCGTCGGATGCAATATCTTTGCATTCTGAGAACAGAGCTTCTACCAGCTCAGAGGTCTGAGCACGGAGGAAAGTGACCGGGAAACTGATTGCAGCTGTGAGCAGTGCGACGGCCATGACTTCCAAGATCGGACGGTTGAGAAAGGGGTTCTTGTTGGAGGCGCGGAAGGACGCAATACCAAGATTGAGCTTGATGAAGAATGCGCCGTACAGTCCCCCCAGTACACCAATGACAGCGAATGGCAGTAACTCAAATGCGTGCCACCCACTGTGGTATGTGACCTGGTATAACACGATCTTGCCAGTGCGGAAGGGATCGAAAGCCTGCAATGTGACGGCGGCTACCATGGCGCAGACGAAAGAAGCCCACATGGTCTTGTCCGGGAAGTAATAACTCAACTGCTCCAGACTGAAGAGTACGCCACCGATAGGTGAGCCGAAGGCGACACTAATACCACTTGCAGCGGCAGCTGAAAGCACCTCACGCTTGCGCGCTTCATTGCCGTTGACACTGGAGAACAGCTTCATGAATATGTTGGCGCAGCAGCAGGCGACGTGTACGAGCGGACCTTCTTTACCCAGCCACATGCCGGAGGCGACAGCAAGGCAAAGACCAACGGATTTGATGGCCAAAGTCCATGCTCCCAGGAAGCGCCGGATGACGAAGCCACCAAGGACCGTCTTGATTTCTGGAATGCCGGACTGTTTGGCGTAACGCGAGAAGCGTACAACAAGGAAGGAGGCAAGAGTCGCGAAGAGAATCTTGAGATTGGATCAGTATGGCAGTAGGGTATGCTGGGACTGATCGTACGACTTACAGAAAACAGGATGAAGACGATGTACTCAATGATGTAGCCACCAGCCTTGTTGCCAATGCCCATCAATGCACCCCAGCTCCTCCAGTCTTTGCATTCTGCCATGCTGTCTTCGCCCCAGCAACAGAATGTTTTGTTCAAGTAGAACTTCCCTCCATTGTCGACATTGCTGCAGACTCCGGTCTTCAAGTCTCCCATCCAATCACTCGCGACGTCAATGCCTGCCGCAATACCGCCAACAGCAATACCTGTCGCAATCAGGATCAACCATATCTGGCTAGAGTCTGCCAGCACTCTCAGTTGTCCGAGTACACCAGGAGCATTTGTCAAAAGGTGCTGGAGGCGCATGCGCTCTTTGCTATACTCGTATATCCAATCGATCGCCGTGAGGTTATCGTAACCCACACGCCTTCCAGGGCCCTCGACATACCAGTCAAGACCAGAGGCATCCTTATTGTCCTGTAGTCCTATACCAGCGTCTGCGCTGCTGTTCAGATATGAGAGAATCGTATTGGTCGTAGGTCCCGTGCTCACGCGAGGGTGGTTGCGCCCAGCTGGTGAAGTCGAGCCATTCCTCCCACCGGAAAAGGGCGAGGAGAGGAACCTCGACGCAAAAGAAGGCTTGGATTGTTTTGTGTTCCGTCTGAAGGATAAATCTTCGTCTATGATTCCATCGTGCAAAGGATCGTCGCGTAGCAGCTCATGCGCGTGGAAGTCGAGGTTGTCGTCGTCGGAGGGGTAGTCTGCGACAGGGGATGCGCTGGGCGGAGTGCGCGAAGATGAGGCTACGGCTGGCGCATCGGATGAACGTGAAGTTGGAGAGCTCGACATGGAGCTAGTCGTCAATCATGGGCGCATTGCGTGGATTCGATATGCGCAAGTATGTAATGTTCCAGGTCGATTGCCAGGCAGGGAGCAGTGAGCGTTGCGAGGGTTTTCGACCCTTGTAACCCCATGAAGACTACCATGATCTTAAAGCGTTAATTACATTTATTCGAGAACAACGGACATTTTGCTGTGTAGAGTCTTCAAATAGTCAAGGGACGATATGACCTGTCTTTTGAAGTATCTTATATCAGTCTCTATTGAAAAATGTTGCTTTGACACGGTTGTCGGTATTTTGGGAAACAATGTTGCCGTCATAAATTCAGAACTGTCGAAGTCCGTATGCTGCAATGGTCACTTCAAAGTATCAATTAATCACTTTCTCATGCATCTATCTGATTCCAACTTAAGACCTACGACTATCTACTGCACCTCCTGGTCATAAGTAAGCGCAGTGATCTCGCAGTTGCATCAGAGAAAGGAGTGGAGATGCTGGCCAATGTTGTGCGTGCAGAGTGTCCAACAATCATGTCCTCACATAAGCTGGCACATAGTCATAGCCATTGCTGTAATCTCACTTCATGGCTGAGGTGCTAGCCCCGATGACACAGAATTGCCTCTGAACCCCAATTTCTGTTATGGGTCAATGAAAATAGTCTTTATTTTTACAATGTTACACCCGCCAAAACATGCGTATCAAGACATCGGTGTCAACGCCCGTATATGCCACCAACACCGTTCCCACCCAGCAGAGTACAAGCTCTTACTCCATCTTGGCCACAGCACCCAAGCTCTTCATGAGCTCAATCATCTTCTCTGCCTCCTCCTTGGGCACACCCTCCTTCATCACCTTTGGCGCGCTCTCCACGAACTTCTTGGAGTCCACCAAGCTCAGGCCGAGCATTGCCTTGACCTCCTTGATAATCTTGGGCTTCGAGCCAGCCTCGATCGACTCCAGCTTCACGTTGAACAGTGTCTTCTCCTCGACCTTGGGTGCGGCCTCCTCGGGCTCCTCTGCGGGTGCAGCTGCAGGCGCGGCGCCGCCGGCGGCGAATCCGCCCATGGGCATGTCGGGGATGTTAAGAGTGGTCTGTGATAGTGTTAGTGTGCGATTCGTGATCCCTTAAATGCTGTTCCACGCATACCTTCAGCGATGAGACAAGGTCCGCGGTCTCGAGGAGAGTCAATTTGCTGATCTGGTCGACAATGCCGGCGATTTTGGGGTTGCTGGGTGCGGCGGCAGCATCGGTAGACTGCCATCTCCGCGACTGGATGTCCCTACTCCTGTAGCTCTGTGCGGCGATGCATCGCGATGTGGTGGCGGGAGAGGAGCGGAGAGCGCGGGCGCATTGCCTTGCGGCGTACTGGCAAGAGAGAGACATGGTCGGCGAGGTGTATGGCGGGCGTAATGATATGAGATGTCCAATCGATGTTTCGCTGCTCTTGCATGGGAGAGAGGAAAGTCGCGGAGCCGCTTCTGTACTTGGCTTAGCGACTTCCCCTTTGGCCTAGCGCAGCGATGGAATTGAAGCCTCGGGAATTCATTTAGAGAAAATGTTCTGCGAAAGAAGACCTGATGCGCCAAACCACAAGGACTACTCCTTGAAAACAAATTATATTAATCCAAGGCGGAACACGTACATCCGTGGTTCCAGGAGATACCATCATGGAATGCACGTGGGATTCCGCCCTGCTGCAGCAATTACACGAGCTGCCAGACGAGCTCATCGAGGCAATTCGTCTCGAGAGCAGCAACGAGGACTATCTTTCGATTTTCACACGTACAAGCATCGATCCTCGCTACACTTATACTCTATTCGCACATGCTCCGGACCTCTTCGCGCACATCTGTGCAGACATCAGACGCCACACGAGTCTCTCAAATTCGATCGCCACACTTGGACGCGTTGTACCATTCGCGCCCTATCTCACACCATTTGCACAAAAGCTGCTATCAAGTGAGCAGTATGATTTTGTTGCAGGCCGCGATGTTGAGGATCACGTGTCTTATCTGCTTGGAGTGTTGCGCTTGTTGAGCCATGGGCATCGTTCGTTCAGCCATCTTGTCGACCCATCGATCATTTCCAGGCTGCTCCACAGGCAAGAGCGGCCCATTGTATATCTCGCGATCCGAATCCTCCAGATCATTCTCAACGGTGCCGACCACTGGTTTGAGGAGATGGTCAGCCGCTACCTCGGAGACGATACACCCGAAAACACCATTGACGGCCTTTGGGATGGCAAGTCAATAGACTATCGATTCCTAACACTCTGGGAAGAGGAGAGATACGAGAGAGTCCAGCAACTTGTCCGAGAGGTCCAAAGTGCTGAAAAGCATAGCAGTGCGCCTCCTCGTGTCATTCCAGCATCTTGTTTCGACCCATCTTGCGTTCTCATAGGTGGCACTCTTCTCCCTCACTTCAACGGATCCCAACAGACCACAAGTCGGAGCCAACTTGTAGACACGCCAACTGTTGCAAGTAACTTGCGTCAGACTGCGCACGCCCTCAAATCATCACAACCCCTGCTTCTTACTGGACTAGCAGGTTCCGGCAAAACACTCTTAATCCGCGATTTGGCTGCGAGACTTGGCAAGCTGGACGAGATGGTAACGTTGCATCTCAACGAGCAGAGCGATGCGAAGCTTCTTGTCGGCGTTTACACTACAGGCGATACGCCCGGCTCATTTCTGTGGAGGCCTGGTGTCCTCACTACAGCCGTGCAAGAGGGACGCTGGGTATGCATCGAAGATCTTGATCGTGCGCCGCAAGAGATTATCGGTGCACTCCTACCGCTCATTGAGCGTGGCGAATTGTCCATTCCCAGCCGGAAGCAAGTAATTCACGCTAAACAAGGCTTCCGTATTCTTGCAACTGCACGGAGCACACTCAACCACAGAGGAGAACAGACGAGGCCTTTAGGTCACATGCTTGGCCGGAGACACTGGCATGAAATCCAGGTGGAAATGCCAGGCAATGCGGAGCAAAGCGAAATCGCTTTGCACTTGTACCCTTCTATCAAGCCTTTCCTACCACAGTTTATGACTGTATTCGGCAGGCTGCAAAGCATGCGACAGGGAGCAGTCTTGGTTGGCCAAAGCAAGACCGGCGTTCTGCGACCAATCAGCCCACGTGATCTGCTCAAATGGTGCAGTCGCGTAACACATCTGTTGCAGGGCCGCAGCTCGTTCACTGGAAGTGATCTTGATGACATCTTCCTGGAAGCTGTGGACTGCTTTGTGGGCGCTCTGCCCGACGGTGACGCGAAGTCCTCCATCGCTGAAGTCATCGCCCAGGAGCTTCACATCGACCCTGAACGTCGTGACTACCTGCTCACTCAGCGTGACACTCGCTATGAAGCCGACAAATCTCGGATCATTGTTGGCCGATATACGCTACCACGTTCCGCGAACGCGAAGAAGACGTCGTTGGCGCAAAGCACGTTCTCCACCAACCCCCACACCAGTCGGATGCTTGAGCGTGTTGCTGCCGCCGTGTTGAACAAGGAGCCTCTTCTGCTTGTTGGTGAAACCGGTGTAGGTAAGACAACTGCTGTGCAGCATCTCGCGACTCACCTTGACAAGAAGCTTGTTCCCTTTAATTTGTCCCAACAAAGTGAAGCAGGTGATCTACTCGGCGGGTTCAAGCCTGTCAATGCTCGTTCGCTCATGGTTCCGCTCAAGGATGAGTTTGATGAGATGTTTAGCGCAAGCTTCAGCCTGACTCGCAACCAGCAGTTCCTTGATATCATGGGAAAGCAAATGGTCAAGAACAACTGGAAGGCCGTATGCAAGCTTTGGCAGCAAGCGTTGAAGATGGTGGACCAGCAACGACCATCTGAAGAATCGCGCCAAGGCGAGGCTCCTAACAAGAAGCGCAAGGTTGAGTCCAAGAGGAAGCCTGACTTTGCAAAATGGGACGTGTTCGCTGAGAAGGTCAATGACATGGAACATCGACTTGCTGCCGGCAACGAAGGATTTGCATTCAGCTTCGTTGAGGGAAACATCGTCAAAGCTGCGCGGAACGGAGACTGGATCTTGCTTGACGAGATTAACTTGGCATCGTCCGACACGCTCGAGGCGCTTGCCGACTTGCTTGACCCTACTTCACCTTCGATTTTACTCACTGAAGCTGGCAACATCGAGCGGATCAACGCCAGCCCGGACTTCCGTGTATTCGCTGCCATGAACCCGGCTACTGACGTTGGCAAGAAAGATCTGCCGCCTGGAATTCGATCAAGATTCACCGAACTCTATGTTGACTCGCCTGATAAAGACATCAAGAGCTTACAGAGTATTGTTCGAGCTTATCTACGTACAGAGGCAGCAGCGGATCCAGCTATTGCCCTAGACGTCAGCAAGCTATACCAGCGCATCATCGAGCTCGCGAATGACAACAAACTCGTCGATGGCGCCGGCCAACAGCCTCATTTCAGTCTGCGTACCTTGACCAGAACCTTGAGTTACGCTAGACATATTGCTTCCATGTGCAGCTTGCGCCGCGCTCTTTACGAGGGTATGCAGATGAGCTTCATGACCTTCCTGGATGCGGAATCATCTAAGTTGGTTCAGCCTTTGCTCGAACAACACCTTTTTGCAAAACTCAAGAGCGCGAGCAGCGAGTTGCGCAAAGCACTTCGCAAGCCAGATGACGGTCGTAACTACGTCCAAGGCTACCCTGGCAGCAAGCACTGGGTATGTCAAGGACGCGAGGAATTGCAAGACCAACCTCATTACATCATCACACCCTTCATTCGCAACAACCTCGAGAATCTAGTTCGAGCATCAAGCACACGAAAATTCCCTGTGCTCATCCAAGGACCTACATCAAGTGGAAAAACAAGTATGATCGAATATCTGGCGGGCCGCACAGGCCACAAATTCGTGCGAATCAATAACCACGAACACACGGATCTCCAGGAGTACCTTGGCACCTATGTTTCTGGAGCCGATGGAAAGCTTCAATTCCAGGAAGGTGTGCTGGTCAAAGCCCTGCGAGAGGGACACTGGATCGTACTCGACGAACTCAACCTGGCACCGACCGATGTCCTTGAAGCTTTGAACAGACTGCTAGACGACAATCGCGAGCTGCTGATCCCAGAAACGCAAGAAGTTGTCCGTCCGCACGCCGACTTCATGCTCTTTGCCACACAGAACCCTGCTGGTCTTTATGGAGGTCGGAAAACGCTTTCCCGCGCATTCCGCAACCGTTTCTTGGAGCTGCACTTCGACGACATTCCTATTGATGAGCTGCAAGAGATTTTGCACAAGCGAACTCAACTACCAGATTCTCGCTGCCGACGCATTGTCTCTGTGTACCGCGAGCTCTCAGTCTTGAGACAAGAGAACCGCTTGTTCGAGCAGAAGAGTTTTGCTACGCTAAGAGATCTTTTCAGGTGGGCTCTAAGGACCAATGATACCATTGAGCAGCTCGCCGCGAACGGTTTCATGCTGCTCGCCGAACGAGTGCGAAAGCCGGAGGAGCGTGATGCTGTCAAGGAAGTCATTGAGAAGGTCATGAGCAGCAAGGGTCCTAAGGTCAAGATTGACGAAAAAGCCCTGTATTCGGAGACGAATCCTGAGATCCAGCATCACTTGCAACATGCTAAGAACCAGGGTGCGGTCTGGACAAATGCCATGCGAAGGCTTTATGCCCTAGTATCTAGAGCAGTTGCCAACAACGAGCCTGTCCTGCTAGTTGGCGAGACTGGCTGTGGCAAGACCACTGTCTTCCAGATGCTAGCAGATGCACTTAGCCAGGAACTCCACATTGTAAACGCACACCAGAATACCGAAACCGGTGACCTCATTGGTTCTCAGCGGCCAGTGCGCAACAGAGCCGCCATGGAGGCGCAACTGAGGCAGCAGCTTCTGTCATCCACGCTGCTCACTGGGTACGACATGGCTGCAGCTCAATCTACAGAAGCGCTGTTGGATGTTTACCACCAGGCGTTGCATGCCTTGACGCCAGAAGAGAGGCAGGCACATGAGGCAACTCAACCTCACGCAGAGATTCAAGCTAGCAGTGCCCGTTTCAAAGCGCTGTTCGAATGGGCTGACGGTAGTCTTGTGCAAGCCATGAAGACAGGGGCATTCTTCCTTCTTGACGAAATCTCGCTTGCGGACGACTCTGTTCTGGAGCGCCTCAACAGTGTGTTGGAACCCTCCCGCTCCATTTTGTTGGCTGAGAAGGGTAGCCTCGACTCATTCGTGAAGGCCGAGGAAGCTTTCAAATTCTTCGCCACGATGAACCCAGGTGGTGACTACGGCAAGCGCGAGTTGTCACCAGCTCTCCGCAACCGTTTCACAGAAATTTGGGTTCCTGCTCTATCCGATCTGGACGATGTTGCTCAGATTGTTCGCGGAAAGCTTGCACCGGAACTCCAAGGATACTCTGGCGCCATGGTCGCATTCGCACACTGGTTCAAGGAGCAGTACAACACCTCTGCTAGTTCGGCAGTCTCCATCAGAGATGTCCTTGCGTGGTCAGAGTTTGTGAACGCTTTCTCTAAGCTACATTCTGTAGCTGGTGTTGTACATGGTGCCGCTATGGTGTACATCGATACCCTGGGAGCCAACCCTGCTGGACTGATGACTATGACCGGCAAGGATCTCGCTTCCGAGCGCCGTACCTGTCTCTCCGAGCTCGGCAGATTGCTTGAGACTGATGCTGCAGTCATATACAACGCTGAGATCACAGTCACGGCAGATTCACAACAAGCCAAGTTTGGCCCATTCGCAGTGGCCCGCAAGTCATCTGCTCCCGAAGTTGCGAACACTTTTAACTTCGATGCACCTACCACACGTGCAAATGCAATGCGTACGGTCCGCGCGATGCAGCTGGTCAAACCAGTCATGCTTGAAGGTAGCCCAGGTGTCGGAAAGACGGCGCTTGTCACAGCGATTTCGGCTGTTGCTGGTGTCCCATTGACGCGTATCAACTTGTCTGAGCAAACTGATTTGATGGATCTCTTTGGTTCTGACACGCCCGTACAAGGGGCAGAAGCTGGTACTTTTGCGTGGCGCGATGCTCCATTCCTTCGTGCGATGAAGAATGGCGAATGGGTCTTGCTCGACGAAATGAACCTCGCATCGCAATCGGTTCTGGAAGGTCTGAACGCTTGTCTCGATCACCGAGGTGAAGTGTTCATTCCAGAAATCGGTCAGACCTTTGCAAGACATCCCGAGTTCCGCCTCTTTGCGGCTCAGAACCCGCATCACCAGGGCGGTGGACGTAAGGGCTTGCCGGCCTCTTTCGTCAACCGCTTCACTGTTGTGTATGCCGACTCTTTCAAGTCCCAAGATCTCAACATGATCTGCCAACGTTTGTTCCCTACACTTGAAGCTCGCACCATCGAGCAAGCAGTGCAATTTGTTGATGCGCTTGACACCGACATTGTCCATCACAAACGCTTCGGAGCACAAGGAGGGCCATGGGAGTTTAACCTTCGTGACACCACACGTTGGCTCTCTCTCGTCCAGGGCGCCGGCTTGTTGAGCGCTGGAAACGCTCAAGACTTTGTGAACTTGCTTTTCACGCAACGTTTCCGCAGCGCCAGCGACCGCGCTCATGTTGCTCGCGTCTTCGCATTTGTATATGGTGCACAGATGCCCACCGCAGACATGTTCAGCAGCGTATCTAGGTCGACCTTGCAGGTTGGTCTTGGCATTGTTGGCAGGGACCCTATCGTTGCACCAGCGGCAATGAAGATCGGCTCTACATCTGTTGTTAGCCATCACCTGCAAGCTTTGCAGTCTCTGATGGTCGCAGTACAATGCAGCTGGCCTGTCATTCTTTCTGGACCGTCTGGGTCTGGCAAGACAGCGCTGATCGAGAGTCTTGCTGGTGCTGTGGGATCTTCGATTCAGACTTTTGCTATGAACGCGGAGACTGACGCTATGGACCTTGTCGGCGGATACGAACAGGCCGACCCCTACCGTCAGACATTGCAGATGCTCGATGAGTTCTGTGCTGGTCTAGACAGCTCATCCAAGGGTGCGATGGTAGGCTCACAGGGTGATGCGGATCTCGCGCTCGCTGCAGAATTGCGTCGTTGCAAAGCAAACGCAGCTGTCGACACCACAAGCTTGGCGACTGTCGCTCAACTTTTGAAGGAGAACTCTTCACTATCGGGTGCTGACGAGCTGTTGTCGGCGCTCGAGCAGTCGGCAATGCCAATGGACAAGGCGCGCTTCGTCTGGATCGACGGCATCTTGGTTGACGCGCTCCAACAAGGTAAATGGCTGATTCTTGACAATGCTAACCTTTGCAGCCCTTCTGTCTTGGATCGCCTCAACTCCTTGCTCGAACCCAACGGATCACTAATCATCAACGAGCATGTTGCCGATGATGGTACTCCCCGAGTGATTCGTCCGCATGCTAACTTCAGAGTCTTCATGACTGTCGACTCCCGATATGGCGAACTTTCGCGACCCATGAGGAACCGAGCGCTCGAGATTCATCTTCTCGAAAGCGAGGAAAATTGCCCAAGTTTGAAGCCTCTTCACCCAGAGTCTGCTGTAGCGCGTTTCAGACAATGCAAGGCCTTCGCAAGCCTTAGCACCGAAGCGACAGATTCGGAGCCCTCTATGAATCTTCTACAAGATCATCTGGGTATTAGTGACCACCAGCTTGCGTCTCGATTTGTTGCGCAGTTGTCATCGGGCCTATACCGCGGTTTCTCTGTTGGTTCACAGGCCGATGGCGAGATCGCTCCCAAGTTCAACAAGGCTCGTGAACAGCTTGCATCATTCTACAAACTTGCAGTAGGCGAGAAGCAGGTGTCTGCTGACTTTGCATATGTCCAGGTTAGTTCAATGTTCACTCCAAGTAAGTAGCTACAGTAGCTAACGGTAAGTCTTTCTTAGACCATTCACCCTCTCAACAACCAGCCACTCGTTCAACAGTCTGGGGATATCTTTTCACAGGCATTGGGTCTTGGCTTTATGCACGAGCTGCACCAAGAGATTTATGCACTTGCAGTGGCAGTGCAGGCTCTGCAAGCTGATCGCGCAACAGTGTCAAAACTTGTTCGTCTGGAGAAGACGTCCACTTCAAAGCGTGACAATGCCGTCAGCGCAACGTTGCAATCCCTTAGCAACATCGTCAGAGCTGTGATTGGTCGTGGCGACGAACTTGCGCTGTCACCGACATCTCTCGGTTCGCTGAAGAGTTTCTTCCGTTGGCTGGCAGGATCACTGCAAAACCTGGTCAACGTCTCTGGCCGACCGGACCTTGACCAGGCGCTACTCAATGCCAGCTTTGCCATTGCCAGAGACGCCTGCGCTCACAGTAGCACTGCAGAAATTAAAGAGCTGTCACTGGTGATCGACATTCAGCAGCACCTGAACACTGTTGCCAGGCAAGACACTAGAGGATGGGGCTCAGCAATGGTTTCGCTGTGGGAAGCGCTCAGACCCGCGACACCTGCGACCATCGAAGACCTGAAGGACCTGCTTAGGCTTGAAGAAATCGTGTCTCAGTTCGATCAGACTGCCCAGCACTTCCAGCTACCCGTGGAAGTCATTGCGGGCCTGCGAGTGTCATTCGCTCGCGCGCTGGGCCGGGCGAAAGCTGGAGGCACAGACGTGGACCAGCTTGCTGAGAAGCTGAAGGCTATCATGCCTGCACCCACTGTCAATGAATCCGAGCAGTCCGACGACAATATGCAGCTTGAGAAACCCGCGCCAGCCAAGCCACACTTCGCAACTGTCTTCTCAGAGCTCACCCGCCACTTTGACTTGCTTCGCCTTTCCGGCCAGTCAATTAACACAGACGAGCAAGCAAGTTTGCACGTTCTCGCGATGCAGCGGACGTCAGAATTTATTCTAGATGTCAACGCTTCCAAGTCACAAAGCCAATGGATCTTCGATTTGCTTGGAGCGGTAGCACGACCCCAATCTCTCGACGAGGGAACCTCTCCAAAATCTTTGCCCGATATCATGCTACAACATCTCATATCGAGAGGCTCTGTTTCGGTCGATCGCCTGTCACTTTTGGAATCAGAAATGGCAATTCTGGGCAAGACTCTAGCCAGCCAGACTGATTTGGTAGTCCGGGACGTGCTTCCTTCCCTCAACGAAGGACTGCGCCAGCTTCTCAATGCAGTACTGAGGACTCTCAGTGAGCACCGCGACGATGCTATCCGATCGACGTCGCAGGCTCTCTACACAATCATGCAAAGCGCAGATCTCCAGGCATTGAAACACTTCGTCGGTTCCGCAAAACTTCCTGATGAGCTCAAGGGCTTTGCATCCTCTGTGAACCATGTCCTTGATGCATCGAACAATGTGTCATCGCCGAAAGCTGCTTCGCAGGCATGGCTCAGCTTCGCAACAAGCTGTCTGAGGATGTACCTTCCAGCCACCCAGTTCGACCCGGCGCTCGAGCCGCTACTGAGACGTCAAGTCTTCGACAGTGTATCGGCAGATTTGGCTCGCAAGGTGGCTTCTTTGCGCAACTTCACATCTGCTTTGACAGGCGAGCAGACCTCTCTGCGTCTCCGACTTCTCGAGGACGAAGTTTCCTCGTTGGGCGTCGCGCCAGAAGCGCCTTCGATTTGCCGACCACCTGTATCTGAGCTAGCTGACATGCAGATGGACTTCGATGCGCTACGTAGGATCTTGACCACCGTTGAGAAAGACTCGGCAATGATAATGGACCGCGGTCTATTGGTCAATATCCAACACATCCGAAAGCGACTCTCGGAGCACTACAGAGCCTATGCTGATCTCACGACTCCAGTCGTGGGATTGTTGGACTGCTTCGATATCTGCAATTACCTCGCACAGGAAGACAACTCTTCGGAAGATGGCCAGCAGCCTGGTTCTAAGCTGCAGACCGCCGTACCGTTCTTCAACGCATCGATTGCAGACTGGTCATCGGACGTTCTCGTGAACAAATCACTGCCTGCCGCTGCAAGCCAGCAAGAAACTATCTTATGGCTGGCGATAGTAGCTACCCGTAGCTGCGCGTGGCCCTTGGCTCAGGCTGAGCCGGAGCTCAAGTCACGTGTTGAGCAGCAATTCGCTCGTCTGTACGATCAGTGGCGTACCGAGTTGGGACGTGAGCAGAGAGAAAAGGCGGCCAACTCGAGCCTGTACAGATACAGCGGAGAAGACGAGATGGATGACGAGCCGACCGCAGAGGAACTTGACGAGTTGTTCCCTGGTGCAGACAGCGAGTCGTCCTCAACAAAGACAAACCGCTCGGGAACCCAGGACTTGGTCACGCGCATTGCAGCTTTGCACCGTGAGATCTTCTCTGGAAGCAAAATCAACCCCGAACAGGCTGAAAGCCTCCTCAACGAGTTCGCTAAGCTTTCCACCAAGGCAGGTGTCGCAAATGACTCCAGTCTTGCTATGCCAATGCTTCTGCTGCAAATACAGGACTCGCCGCCAAAGCAGCACTACAACATTTACTCGGATACCAATCTTGAGCAGATCCGCAAGGTCCTTGCAATCATGAGGAAGGTACAAGAACGCTTCAACGAGTTGCACCAGGCTTGGCCAGATCACGATACACCGATGCATATCCTCAGCATCTGCGACCAAATCCTAGCGATCGAGCACACAGAGCCTCTCGTGCGCTTCCTACCTACCATCGAGAAGCTCCACGCCACGGTGAACGAGTGGCAAAAGATCGCGAGCAGAGAATTCACGGCCATCACAGTGCTCGAATCACTTACAGACCTGATCGTGAGTTGGAGGCAGCTGGAGCTTTCGTCCTGGGCTGGTCTGTTTGACGAGGAGAACCGCCGTACTCGGGCCGCTGCAACTTCTTGGTGGTTCATCGCGTACGAGACTATCATTGCTGCGACAGAGTCCCTGTCTCCGTCACAAGAAGACATTCAGCAGCATGCCATTGGCCTCCTAAAGGCACTTGAAGATTTCTTCTTCAACTCTGGAGTAGGAGAATACAGCACCAGACTGGACTTGCTGCGCAACTTCGAACGCCACCTTGCGGCAAGAGCCACGGAGACACCAGCATTCACTGCGGTCAGGCAAGTCATGTCGAACTTCATTGCCTACTTCGGTCACTACGAGGGCCCCGTGCAGGACTCACTGAACGCTGGTCGTGCGACACTCGAAAAGAAGATCAAAGAGACCATTCAACTCGCCAGCTGGAAGGATCGCAACATCGAGACCCTGCGACAAAGTGCTAAAACTTCTCATCGCAAGCTGTTCAGGCTGGTGAAGAAGTATCGTGTCATGCTTGCCCAGCCAGTATCGCATGTGCTCTCAGCGGGTATTCAATCCCTGAAAGACCTGCCATCCCAGGCGACAGCTTTGCAGCCGACATTTGTATCTCTGGACGCTGCCGCAGAAGCTGCACTCTCTGCCAAGCTTCAGTTATGGGCCGCCAGACCAGCCAGATTCCGTAACGTGTCCGCAACAATGGACTTGATCAAGAGCAAATCAGAGCCTATCAGCTGGCCGCAAGACGCCGCTCAAAGACTGGCAGACTTCCTTGATGACGTTCAAGAGTCGATCGCTGAGCTCCAGAAGGCAACCCCCAAGACACTCACCGAAGAAAACAAGAAGCTTGTTAACCATCTCAAGACTCGCAAGAGGCGTTTGCTCGCAGACGTGCTGAAGAAGATTCGGGCCATGGGATTCCAACACAACTTGAGCCAAGAAATATTGGATTCGCAGTCTTCACTATCTCGCGCGCTGCACAAGCTCGGCGCTCTTGAATACGACGACGCTCGACCAGCCCAGAAGGCGTCTCAATCTCATCTGCACAAACTGCTTGGACTGATGGACTCAGTGAGGGAAGGCTCTCGCAAGCACTCCGACGATCTAACACCAGCCGAAGCTGCCCGCTGCGCCGTCTATCTCGAAAGCGTGTTGTCAATGTCTACGACACAGCAGCCCAAACTCTGCCAGTACTCGCGTGCCGCACAAGAACTCCGTCGTGGCATCGCCTCGTTCGAGTCCTTCTCACTGTGCGCCCAGCCTGCATCGAGTAGTGATGCACAAAATGCGTTCAGCATGCAACAGAACAAGTGCATGCCTACGATGCTGGAGGTATGTGCAAGATTAATCAGGTTGCAGTCGCAGTTGGCTAGCCGCAACTATCAGCCAGTCATCGACGGCTTGTCTCAATTGGCCGCAGATGCCCAAGTCTTCATCGGCCAGATGGATCGTGCCCGGCCATTGCCCGCCGGATTGGTCAATCATGAAGACCTCACCACGTGGCAGAATACCGTGGAGGCTTACAATCAAGCTTCAGTCAGCGTGAATGCCTGGATGGTTTCGTACCCGGAGCTTGCCCCAACTCTGTCTCAGATGCTCAAATGGCTTCCTAACCCCAATGTGCAACAGCAAATTGGCGGCAACAGCATCGTTGAGTCTACTGATGTATGGACTTCGCACGTTCTAGAGTTCTTAGACAAGCTACTTGTGTCGGTTCAGAATTTGGAGAAGGCTCTGCCCACGACACAGCCTGACGAGAACGAGAGCGCCTGGCTCATCCGCGATGAGCGCCAGCTCGAGTCAGCCTGGAAGGCACTCAACATTGAACAAGCCACGAACCAACTCGAACATCTCCTGGCTCAATTGCAACACGCTGCACAGAAGGACGAATCCGCATTGGCTGCTTTGTCAGCTGTCTGCAAGTCAGTCTTCCCACTTTTGCATGCTTTCTCCGCTGCCAGTGAGCAAGTTCTTTCAGCGTACACCCACCTGCATCTGCGTGTCAACCAAATGGGTCACATGCTTGGCACTTCGTTTGTCATCCTTACCAAAGAAGGTTTCTGCTCGCCTCCAGAGAAATCAGAAGACAGCAAGCAAGACTCTGGCGACGTCGAAGCAGGTACTGGTCTTGGTGACGGCGAAGGTGGAGAAGATATCAGCAAGGACATTGGCGATGATGAGGACTTGGGAGAACTTGCACAGGAAAAGGGCAAAGACCGCGAGGAGGAGATTGAAGATCAGCAAGACGCTGTCGACATGGCTGACCAAGAAATGGAGGGAGAGCTTGGTGATGCCGAGACAGGCTCACAGAACGAGGAAGATGGCGACGACCAGTCTGAAGGCGATGACCTCGAGGAGGAGGAGGGCAAGACTGGTGATCTCGACGACGGCGCGGTTGACGAGAAGATGTGGGATGATGGCAAAGAGAAGGAAGAAGACAAGAACGAGAAGGAGACAGACTCGGGCAAAGGTACCAAGCAGGACGAGGAAATGACTGCAGCCAATGAGGGAGAGAAGGAGGAGGGTCAGGAAGGCGAGGCTGGCGACGATGGCGAGATGGAAGAAGAAGATCAAGCGGCCGGCCCTGACGAAGAAGAGGTCTCGAAGAAGGACACCGAGGCTACCGACCCGCACATGCAGGAGCAGGAGAACCTTGATTTGCCTGATGACCTGAACATGGATGGAGACGATAACGACGACATCTCAGAAGCCGGTTCTATGGAGCCTGACGATATGCCACCCGACACTGGTGCTGAAGACGAGCCCGAGGGCGAAGGCGACAAAGAGCAAGACGAGTCTGAGGATGTCGCTGAGCTGGATCCCGAGGAGAAAGAAGCAGAAGATGACGCAATGAAGACTCAGGAGGCCGGAGAAGATGCGGAGGCTCAGGACGATCCCGAAGTCAGCGACGACGAAGGCAACGAAGACGACGACTTGCTGCAGAACAAGGATACCGAGCTTGACGACATGCCGGAAGATGGTACCACTGAAGGCGAGCAAGGCGCCGGCAAAGACGAAGACGAGCCACAAGCCCAAGCCGCAGGAGGCGCCAACGACGACAAGAACGACACTGAGCCCAACGAAGACGCTCAGGCAAAGCAAGACTCTGGTACTCAGAGTGGCGCCAACGAGACCGAGGCAGAGCAACCTTCTGAGAAGTCTGAACAATCTGCTGCCACGCAACGCCAATCGAACTACAAGGAGATCGGTGACGTTCTTGAAGAATGGTACAAGCAGCAGCGAGAAATTGAAGCTCCCAACGAGTCAGCCGACGCGGAAAAGGACGATCAACAGCCGCAGCAAGATGTTGACATGGCGAATGCCACATTCGAGCACCTTCCTGACGCAGACGCTGAAGCTGACACACAAGCACTTGGAACTGCATCAGCGGATCAGTCTGGCGCTCTGAACGAAGAGACCAGCAAAGCTGTGAACGAGGACAAGGAAATGGAGGACGCGCCGTTCCAAGAACTGCCTGAAGACGATGAGAAAGAGCAGGAAGACAAGCAAGGTGACGAGGCGCAAGATCCGCAGATGGACCCCGGTGATCAACTTCCTCAGAACAGTGACGCTAAAGCATTCGTTGGCGAAGAAAAGAATGCGCAGGACGTTGAAATGCGTGACGATGCGCAGCCAAAGGAAGTCGAAGCAGATGACGAAGAGGATGTTGAGGAGATGGACGATCAGCTCCTCCGCACTCACATCTCGCGCGAAGATGGACCTGAGGAGATGACCATCGAAGAAGCTCGTCAAACCTGGTCCGCCCACGAGGCTAGCACGCGCAATCTTTGCATGATCCTAACAGAGCATCTGCGCCTCATCCTTCAGCCTACACAGGCGACGAAGATGCGTGGCGACTTCCGCACGGGTAAGCGCCTCAACATCAAGCGCATCATTCCCTACATCGCCTCGTCATACAAGCGTGACAAGATTTGGATGCGTCGCAGCATCCCAAGCAAGAGAAACTACCAGATCATGCTCGCTATCGACGATTCCAAGTCCATGGACGAGAGCGACAGCAAGAGTCTTGCTTTCGAGACCCTCGCACTCGTCGCAAAGAGTATGGCTATGCTTGAAGTTGGCGAGCTGTGCGTGCTTGGATTCGGAGAAGACGTCAAAGTCGCACACGACTTCAGCACGCCGTTTACTTCCGAGGCTGGTGCAGAAGTTTTCAAGAGTTTCTCGTTTGCGCAGACAACGACAAATGTGCACAAAATGCTCAAGGAGTCAATCGAGCTGTTCCGAGCAGCGCGCCTGAAGGCCGTCGGATCTAGCAGCGAGCTTTGGCAGCTGCAGCTCATCATCTCTGACGGAGTGTGTGAGAACCATCCTTCCATTCGCCAGTTGGTCCGCGAGGCCCATGAGGAGCGTATCATGATCGTCTTCGTTGTTGTCGACTCGGCATCACAGAACACGGGTGCGAGCGGTGGCAATGCCCCTGGCAAGGGTCAGAGCATTGTCGACCTGCAAAGAGCCGAGTTCGCAAAGGACGCAAATGGCGAGATGCAGTTGAACATGGTCAAGTACCTGGACACATTCCCCTTCAGGTACTACTTGATCGTCAGGGATGTGCAAGAATTGCCGGGAGTCTTGGCTGGTGCATTGAGACAGTGGTTCTCGGAGGTTGTGGACTCCGGAGCCTAGCAAGGATGATTAAGTGGTGAAGGAAGATAGGAAGCTGGAGTTTCGGGGTCAGTGGTTTATACTTAAACATTTGATTTACTGGTTTCTTTGCAAAACATGACCCAGCGAACAACACTGTGGAACAATGATCATTATCATGTGGGTTCACTACGTGATTGCAGTACTTAATGAATTGCAGTCAGCTGACAACGCAGTCATGAAGAAGCAACTAAGTCAACTCCGGCCCATGTCTAAACGACCGCAATCATGACTACTTCTTCGAAATATCATCAACCGCACCTTCCACGCGCTCTTCAACCTTAGCCTCCAACTTATGCATCAAAGCCTCAATCTTAGCCGTCAAGTCACCCTGCACCTTCGCTGTCTCCGCCTTCGCATCCTCCACCTGCTTCACCATGTCCTTGGAACTGAAATACAAATCAGGGTAGTTGGCCTGTTGGTCTGCCCGAGCTGTCTCGTACAGTCTCTGGAGTCTCGCGTTCTCAACACGCGGATACAGCTTGGCGTCGCTAGTGCTGCGTCCGGTCTCAAGGTCGATGAACGATCGCTCGGTCATCTCGATCTCGAGGATGAGAGCTTGGTACTGATCTTGAGCTTTGCGGTAGCGCTGAGGTACACCTTGGCCTTTTTGCCAGGCTAGACAACTTCGATCAAAGTCAGCATTTGGTTGAAGACACAATCCCATGTTGGCGTCATCTCACCCAGCTACGACAGTGTTGACTGCTCCCAAGATAGTCAACGTAACGGCGTTAGCCTCCTTGTACGCCGACAACCCGGTGAAAGCCGCCGCCAGCATGATCTGGAGAACAAACAAAGTGTTGCTGATGTAGCTAGTCAACAGATATGCGATCCTGGCTCTACGCTCTTGGTCCTTCGAGCGTTGGTATAGACCGACGTTATAACCCCTCGTGATTGGCTTGGGTGAACGCTTGATGCAAGGCAGCAGATGTACGATCCATCTTTCGTGCTCGTAGTCCTTAGAGCGTTGATTGAACCCAATATTGTCGCTCTGCGTTGCTGAATCCAAGGGGTCCTTGAGGCACAGCGGCGTGTGTATGCCGACGAGCCATTGGAAGAGCTCGAGAGGGCTGTGGGCTACAGCGTCTCGCGCGTTGTTGGTCAGCACAGAGCTTGTAGGGCGGATGGTTGAAGAGGTAGCGCCTTTGGCGGAGTCCATGTTGTCCCTTCCCATCGAGTCTGATACACAAGTGCAAGGGAAGTGACCGGCTCAGGCATCAGCATGGGTTCCGGCTGCGATTTGTACATCACAGGCAGAGTAATGGCCTGATCCAGCCAGCCTCGACTAACTGCAGCCTCGCATATGATCGACCATCGTGGCTACCTTTTGTGGCAGATACCTAACGAGGCATCCAAGGCAGACTCATGGTGGCATGCAGGTCTTGAAGTCACAATAGGTGAAGTGCTTGGTTCCAGACCGGCGAGGCGTTCTGTGGCGCAGCTGAGCGGTGGTGTGAGCATAAAGTCAGCTTCAGCTGCGATACTGTACCCGATCTGCAAAATGCTTGATTCCACGTGCTCAATACCTCACACTTGTTAGACTGTAGTTGAGATCGTGTCATTGTCGTCGTCCGACTACATTGCGCGTGACTTCTTTTGGAACGAATTCCTTGGTAATGCAAAGATACAACATCTCACAAGAGGGGAATAAGCGCCATACACACATAGATACACAACATTTGCCGCACCCTCCCTTTTACCCTTCCAACTCCGCCGCCAGCATACTCGAACCAGGAGCAGCAAAGCAGCGAGAAAACAAATCAACGATATATCTATCTCGCGCGCGTTCATCATCGACGACTGCTCGTCATCTCGCCGTACCTGCCACGCTCCTTCGTCGTATCGTAAGCCTGCAACACGCGCGCTTGACTCTCGTCCGTTTGCGAGAAAGCGTAGCCGCGTTGCTTGCGCATGCGCTGGACTTGGCGGACCTTACGAATGGCCTTTTGGAATTGCTCCATTCTGTGAGGGTATAACGTCAGCAATGTACAGGATGCGCGAATAGTGGCCTATCAAAGGATGCGGGGTATAGTAAAGGAGATGGCGCTGTACGTACCTTGGTCGGTAGTCCTGGATGTTGTACTTCTGAATCTCCTGCACATGGTGGTACGTTTGTGGGTAATACATGCGCTTGGCGTATTTCCACGCAAAGTCGCGGATCAGACACACAGAAGGCAATGCGATGATCGTAAGCCAGAACCTCGGGCTGGTCATGATGATAGGCAATGTGTTGACGTATTCCGTGCTGAAGTTCAGCTTGGGCGCGACGAAAGCGTATATTGGCAGAAAGATGAACCAGATCGCGATACTGCCGGGGATGGCAAGGACGGTGTATTTCGTCCAGATGTTGGTGATCAAGGCAGCCTTCGCGAGCACTGTCACGAGACCTGCCGTGTACATGGCAGTGCCCCATACCCAGTGGCCAGCAATCTTGCCATCTGAGAGTGGTCCGTCATCCCAGTAAATCAGAATAGAACCGTAGTACAAGATCAACGAGTGATAGAAGCCATTGCCAACCCATGACCAGAAGTTGTGCCTGCGGAAGAAGACACCCTTCTGGGTGAGCTGATAAAGTTGCGGGTAGCGGTCGAGTAACCTAGCATTCACGAACTGATCGAAGATACCAAGCACGAATGGCGGCATAGCAGTAAAGGCGACGTTGAAGAAGGACAATGTCCATGACTCCACAATAACCTGGCCAGAGAAGGCGTTCTGGAAGGAGTACCAGAACTGAGTGATGAACATAGCCGTGTTCTTGTAGTAGAAGTACAGGATGACCTTGGAGATACGCTGGTAAGACCAAGCTCCGTGGACGAGTAGCAGTTTGCGCAAGAAACGGAATTGAGCAATGCTCACATCGGCGCTGCGAGCTGCCTGTAGACCTTCCATACCAGAGATACCGACACCAATGTGTGCGGCTTGGATCATAGAGACATCGTTAGCACCGTCGCCGATAGCGAGAAGAATGCTCTTCAAGTGACGCTTCACCAGCTTGACAACCAGCGCTTTCTGCAGAGGAGACACACGACAGCATACAACTGCCTTGCACATGACAGCCAGATCCAGGAACATGACCTCCATGTCTTTCTCCAGAGCGTATGTAAGACTCTTGCCGTCGATGACAAGTGCCAGCGTTTCCATTTCGATGCCACCAGCATGCTGAGAACGGATGGCATCAAGCTTCTTCTGGATGTTGTTACGAGTCGCCTCGGAAGATTCTTCGTTCACAATGAGTAGAGTCATGTCTTCAGAGATAAGTTTGCAAGACATGCCGATGTTGATAGCGGTCTCTTGTCTGTCGCCTGTGAGCACCCAGACCTTAATACCCGCAGTCTGAAGCGTGTGAATCGTGTCGGGAACACCATCTTGCAATTTGTCCTCGATCGCGGTAGCACCGAGCAGGGTAAAATCGTGTTCAATGAGCTCTGCAGCCTTGTCAAGTTCATCTGCTCTGTTGCCAGAGACGGTCGTGGCGGCGGTGTTGTAGACATCGTACCACTCTCGGAATTCACTCTCGGAAACCTCGCGAACAGCGAGACAGAGCGTTCGAAGACCTTCTGCGGCGTATTCTTCAAGGTGCAGAAGAGTCTTCTCAACAATGTCGTCGTGCACGCCGAGACGCTCCAGAATAACAGTATCGGCACCCTTGCAATAGACCCGAATTTTGCCATCAGGGCAGCGGAAGATAGTACTCATGCGCTTTCTGGTGGAATTGAACTCGCAAACAGCAAGAAGTTCGTATTGCAACTCTCGGCCATCTACCTCGATGGTGACCGCACGTGGCTTACGCGCAACAAACTTGTAGCCCATCAAGACTGCACCTTCCACAAGAGCACCCTCGTCAGGTGAAGCAGCTTGGTACTTGATGACACCAGGCTTCTCGCTGGAAGTCTCGGGGATGACTGTGTGGCATGTTGATAGCAGTGTGTTGAATTGATTGATCCGCTCGGCGTTCTCGCTTCCTTGCCTGTGCTTTTCCATAGTCTTGAAGTCGTGAATGCCGGTGCCGCTTTCATCTTCGCCAATGATTCTGCGATCTTCCGGAACTTCCTCCGCATACATAATGCCGCCAATCGAACATTGGCGGAAGTCCATCTGGTTGCAAGTTAAGGTTCCAGTTTTGTCCGAAAAGATGTATTCGACTTGGCCAAGCTCTTCGACCAGAGATGATGTCCGGCAATTAGCCGGCGTGTCAGTTTTGTCGTGGTATATGTCAAGATCCGAGGAAATGAGAAAAGCCTGATAGTACTTGATGATTTCGACTGTGACGAACAACGAGATGGGAACCAAGTTCGAGTACAGAATCCAGTAGGTGAAGATGTCCGCAAAGAACTGCTCCGCTCCATTCACCTTCTTCAGCTCAAGATACCACAGGCTGTCTCCAATGGTGTTCCGCACGACAATGTCGCCTACTGATGAGATGATGGACAAGACGACGAGCACGATACCGAGCATGAGAATTTGGGTGTTGACCATGCGTTCCACGTTTGTGCGCTTGATTGGTGTCGCAGTTGCGTTGCGCATGAGCTTGGTTTCGTGACCAGTAAAGACGACAACACCTTGGATCCAAGGAGTGTTTCGAAGGGTAGCACCTCGCAGCAGAAGCTGGTCTGGTTGGAGTGGCAACTCTTTCTCGCCGCCACCAGCCTGCATTGTAAGAGTCGCTTCATATGTGTAAAGCGAACTGTTGGGCTGCTCAGAGCGGACTCGACCCCCCAGACGGCCAAGTTCGGTGGACGAAACCAGATGTGATGTTTCCGGGATGGCTTGTTTAATTTTCAAATTTGTCTCACCGTCGAGGTTGGCAGTCTCAATATAACAAAGACCTTCGGGCTCAGATGAAGCCAAAAGCACGATATCAGCAGGGAACGGCTCTTCCGAAGCCACGCGAACAATATCGCCGACCTGAATGTCGATCCACTTGACTTCCTGGAATTGAGATCCTTTTAGAACACTTGCAGGAGAGTTGTTTAGCTGTCGATCCTGGCTTCGCCTTCGGTTGTCTTCGATGATTTCCTTTCCTGCTGAGACCAACAGGACAATGCCCAAAGGCACAATTGTCGTGTATCTGTTCGTGGGACTGAGATTTGGAATTTGCTGAATGATCGCAGTGAACAAGAAGAACAAGTTGGCGTACTTGCTGAACTGTTCGTACAGGAATTTCGGGAGGAACGTCACGATGTTGTACTTCGTCGTACTCACGTGATTGTCAACGTATCGAGCCGTGGAATTAGCAGGAGGGTTGTTGAGGTGGATGATGCGTGGGCCAAGTGTTGACGGGTCAGGTTTGCTCCGACCTGGCAGTCCAAACTTGAACTTTGATCCTGGTGTCGTCCTCGCTTGCGGCTGTCCAGTCGTCGCATCTTGCAGAGTGTCGACACCACCGCTGCCTGCGCGGCCAGCACGGTTCCCACCAGCAGCAGTTTCCGTAAGCGGCAGGTCCATCTCGCTGTATTGCGGTCCCATTCCAAGTGTGTTCTTCATCTTCCCGACCATGCCACCACCAAGACTCAGAATACTATTCCGACTCCTGTGCTTACCTCTGTTGTTCAGCGGGAGACCCGGCACATTGTCCTCGTCAATACCTCCTCCTGCTGCGTAATATCCTCCACCCACTGAATTTGAATCGCTATTGTTGTCGTCGATGTCGGAATACCGCTGGTAGTTGTTCAGCTCCGACGTCTGCGAGAACTTCCTCCCTCCTGATCCCGCCATAGGAGGCTGCAAGCTTGACGCTGAGCCATGCGACGCATGTCCAGGCCCGCCTGGAAGCCCAGCTGTCGAGCTCGCTCCGACAAAGTCATCATGCGTGGTCGACACGCGCGGCTGTGCCGTACTCGAGTTCGAGATGTTGTAGTCGTATAGTAGGTCATGGTCGCCTACAGGTGGAGGATGTCCACTGTTGTATATCGCATCGTTGTGATCGTCAAGTCCTAGTAGGTCGTCATGGCCAGGTCGTTGCGGGTGATCCGGCCGTCCCGACATCGTCGGCAGGCTCTACGGTGGTTGTTGCGGGCCTGCCGTTCAGCAGCACTTTTGCGCAACCATCAAGCGGCGCAGGGCGATTTCCGTAGTCGGTGTTATGCTGGTCAAATATTGCGAGCGAGTGTGTCCAGGAGGTAAGTAGGCGGCCGTGTGTCAATGGCCACTGATGCGCCAACGGTGTCCAGGGTCTTTCCGGAGAGGGGCTCGCAGGAGGTGTAAGTCTGTAGGGTACAGAGTCGGCGCAGAGTGCTTTGCGATATGGTATGAGCGGAAATGAGGTAGAGACAGCGAATCCACTCTGCCAGGTGTTACGCGCGTTGTTCAGCACATCGCAAGGTCGTAAGCGCGAGCTTGAAGCTCAGCCACCCCAAGCCCGCTCCTTGTTCCCTCCGGCCCGTCCACGTGTATGAGAAAGCCGTTGGAGTGCATCTCGCTTGTGCAGACCGATCACCATCACGGCATCATCCTTATAAGTGCTCTTTCTAAAGCTTCCTCCTGTCTGTGCCTCGACCATTCCTTCGAAGTGTTATACACCCGTTTGAAACTGCCTCACCATGTCTCTACACCTTCGTGGCGGGCTACGTAAGCTATCGCTGTCGCCTCGGCGTGCTATGAATCAGCGCCGCACCTTTCTAGGGCTGCAACAGACACCTCCTCCGAACCCTCGCGTGATGGGATATTTGGTTGCACAAGGACTCGCGGTAGTCCTGTTGGTCGACCTGGGCTTCGCGATGGCCTTTGGTCGCTCGACAATCACTCGAAAGATCGCTCAAAGTGCAGGTGTCTGGAAAGAAGATCCACCGTTCGAGACTCGCCACGATACCAAGACTAGCGCATGAGCATGAGCACCATGCAACATTTCCATGACAAGATGTCTTCAACCGAGATATGACCTGGTCCTTGAATATAACTCAGCCACAACATGCCGTGCGAAGCAGAGGCAGCTACCATGTAGCTCGTATTCGCGACCATAGGCGCATTCTATCTTGGGCTCACCGTGATAAGCACTAGTACGATGACTTCTGTGGTCGAAATGTCACCACTGTGCTAGTTAAGTCACCAATCTACTCCAGGCGGGATATCAGTGGCACGAAACGCCTACAACTTGCTCCTGGGACCATCAAGCTGTTGATTACGGGGCTGCGCGTGCTGTGCACTTATCCGATGCCTACATCGAATATTTTGCCAATGGATCTCGTCAACTTTGTCCTTCATGTTCGAAGCGGCTGCTTCTTCACTTTTGCTCAAGTCAACATCAATCTCAGCGTATTGGCAATGAAGCTGGCGAAAATGATCGGATTCCGAACTGCGTCTTTCGCGTTTCGCTCAGTGTTGCGTTTGGCCACGTTCATGCTTCGAATATCTTATGTAAATATAAAATCATCAAAGGGACAGTCAAATAATGTCAACGTCGTCTGAAACAATTACTTCTCGTCTTGCGAACAAGAAACATGGAAAACAGATGCCCGGCCTTGGCGCCCATCGCATCTCTCGCGTCGTGCCGTCATCGACAAGTTCGCGCATCCATCTATCACAATACATGTAAATATACATATATCATTTTCTTTTCCCTCCATCACGTCCCAACTACCCTGCTTGAACTTGTGACAAATTCCATCACGATCACAGCCTCAAGTTATCAGAATTTCGTGCCATCATCAGGGTGTTGCAGGAACTAGTCAAAGAGAGATTACAGAATCAGCACATCCAAGATGGCCACTCCAAAAGTCATCATAGTCACAGGCGCAGTACGTTTCTACCATTTCACTTCCGCGCCACGTACAATTCTCTGACGAGATCATAGAACCGCGGTATTGGTCGCGCCATCTGCCAGCGCATCCTCACAACGGAGCCAAACATTTCGCCCCTTAAATTGTTCGCAACCACTCGCTCAGGACAAGACCTGGGATTCCAGTCAAATCACGCCACCCGTAGCGTAATCTATCCCAAGCTGGATGTCACGGATCGCAGCAGTGTCAAAGACTTTGCCAAAGAAGTCACGCAGTACGGCAGTGTAGATGTGCTGATCAACAATGCCGGCGTCAACCTCGACAACGAGTATAGCGCTGCCAACGCGCAGAAGACCATGGATGTTAACTATACGGCTATGCTGGAAGTGAGTGCCATCTTGCACCATATTGTATGAACCGGTTGACTAATTACTGTACAGATGTGCCAAACATTTATTCCACTACTCTCCAAGAACGGACGCATCGTGAACCTCTCATCCATCGCCTCTCAACTCAAATTCTACAGTCCCGAAATACAAGCGCGTTTCCGCGACCCGCACGCCAATGTCGAAACTTTGAACGACATCGCAAAGGACTTTGTGCGATCCGTGGAAGAACGCAATGAAGAAGAGTCCGGCTTCGGAACGCCCAAGCGAAGCTACAGCGTCTCTAAAGCCCTGGTCACTGCTTTGACTGCGATGCTCGCTCGTCAGCACCCGGGACTGTCTATCAACTGCTGCTGCCCCGGATGGGTGGCGACAGATATGGGGCAGCTTGTTGGATCGAGGCCGCCGAAGAAGCCGGAGGATGGTGCTACCATCCCGCTCCGTCTCGCGTTTGGTGATGTTGGAGATGTCACTGGCAAGTACTGGGCGAACAGCAGTATTCGTGGAAAGGGCGATGGTGAGGTTCAAGAGTGGTGATGGATTGACTTGGAGAGACACGAGCATGACCAAGCATTGTAGTCGCGAGGAGAGACCTTTCCGGCGCCTACTGATTTTTGTGCGGAGGATGTATGATAGGCGGTAACTTGTACGACTAGTGACAAAGCACTGTGCTGCTATAGATGCACGCATAAGCTATCTGGGTCTCCCACCACAACATTATGCAAACATTAGTATCACCGCGCTTGTGTTTGTGACACACTCACACTATAACAACACATCATCGGAACAGTGTTCAATATGATTCTAGATCAAGGTCTTCTACAAGGCGCATTCTCTCTGGTGATCAGTGATCAGTTTCGCTTATGCTAAGCGACCCACTCAGGCGTGTACCTTTTACGGTACCTGCAGTAAACATGCGGGAACTTTACCTGCTGGCGATGGCGTGCTTTCCCTGTTGTCTCCAAACAATATTTATAGGCAGCTGAGCCCCAGACAAGACGACCTCACGTCCTCTGTAGGCAGCATTCATACACGTCGAGTCGCACCAAATTGAATAACAATGTTGATTTCAAAGCGAGGCCGTTTTATGCACGACAGGGGCCGGCAATTGAACGAATTCCCGGCTTCCGACGAGACGTAACGTACGTAACGTGAGAGATGAACTTATAGTCCGGACAAGTTAGACATTGGACTGTACCAACAATTGACCCTCAATCCTCAATCCAAAATACCAGCAACCATGTCTGTCATCGCTTCCATCCCCCAGGAATACGGGTAAGCACACTAAACGTACCAGCATACCGCAATGCCAATCGCTAACCACAGCCCCGCAGCTACGTCCTTATCACCGCCGCCAGCACTTTCTTCGTACGCTGAACACCACGTATACACCTGTACAATGTCCCGATAGTCCTAACACGACGACCCCAGGTCGGTTTCTGGCATGGCGTCCGCGTCTCTGCTTTCCGCAAGCCCGCCGGCATCGTATACCCCCAGGCGTACGCCGACAAGAGCGACATGAGCGCTGCTACTCCTGAGCAGAAGAAGAAGATGTACCTGTTCAACTGCGCCCAGCGCGCTCACGGGTGAGTCAAAGAGATTGGAGAGGTTGTGGATAGGGCGTGAGAGTTGGACTAGGAGCAAGCGAGCGAACGCACGTGCTGGACATGTCCTCGATTCTTGCGGGAGCTTGTGATATGGTTATGCTGCCGTAGCTCGTGGCCCTTCATAGGGAATGCGTCTGCGATCATGATCGTCCAGGCTCGCTCGTGCGTTTCTCTGGACAGTCCAGGCGTAGCTTCGAGCGAGAGAGGCATCCAGACCACGTTGCTTGCCCAGACCACATCGACAACAGCACCTACCAGGTCGACAAACTATGCTGGAGCACGTAAGCTGACGTTGATTTCATAGTAACTACCTCGAGAACGAGACTAGCTTCATTGCTTCTCTCCTCGTTGCTGGTTTGAAGTTCCCCGTGGCTGCCAGCGTTCTTGGTGCCGGCTGGATTGTGTCAAGAATTCTCTACGCCGTCGGCTACACTCGCGCAGACAAGGAGGCTGG
>Ga0265797_10001583_pt1 | contig 39854 bp, 40 predicted proteins | sample P2T30metagenome_FD_192433 | JGI IMG/M metagenome (GOLD analysis project Ga0265797, IMG submission 192433) | Plant litter microbial communities from East Loma Ridge, Irvine, California - P2 T30 | ecosystem: Environmental > Terrestrial > Plant litter > Unclassified | place: USA: California...
GACTTTAAAGAGGGCGATACCAAGATCGGTCCTTTTGGTGGTTCTGCAGACCCTTATGTGAGCGTGGGATGGGCCAAGTTCGGAAAGCCGCTTTGGTCGACGCGTGTTCTCCAGCAAAACATGAATCCCCACTGGGACGAACACTGCTTTGTCTGTGTCACCTTTGACCAGTTGAACGTAGATGAGAAGCTAAGGCTGCAGTTGTGGGATTCCGACCGTTCCACTGCTGACGACGACCTGGGACGTATAGAGGTGGACCTCAAAGAGTTGATGAAGAGTGATGAGACAAATGGAAAAATGCACGACCGAGAAGATGGTTTCAGAGCACTCAAGAGCGGAAATGACATGCCTGGAAAACTGAGCTGGAGCTTGGGTTATTTCTCGAAAACCAGAATCACCGATGACCAGCTTGCTATGCAAGACGAAGACCCCGATGTTGAGAACATAGACCAGTTGAAAAAGAAGATGTACAAGGAGGCAGAGGACAAACTTCGGGAGGCGAGCGAGGATCACCGAAACGAAGTGGAACAGCAAAAGTCTGAAGAGTTCAAGAACCGCCAAGATCAACTCATCATCGCGTCCCCACCTTCTGAAGACTATCCGTCAGGTATCCTCAGCATCCAGATCCACCAGATTACTGGCTTGGAATTGGAAACGCTGAACAAACAGAAAGACTCTGCGAACGCAGAGGCAACAGATGAAGAAGAGGAAGGCGACAGCTTACCCTCTGCATATTGCACCATCATTCTCAATCACAAGAAAATCTTCAAAACGCGCACCAAGCCGAAGAACTCGAAGCCATTCTTCAACGCTGGCTGCGAGCGCTTCATTCGAGATGTTCGCAATACCGAAGTACACATTGCCGTTCGTGATGCTCGTATACACGAAGACGACGCCTTGCTCGGTATTGTCTACCTGCCTCTGGAAAGAGTATTTCACAAGCGCAGCCAGATCAACCACATGTTTCCCCTTGCTGGAGGTGTAGGATATGGCCGCATAAGAATCTCCATGGTCTTCCGAAGTGTGCAGGTACAACTACCAAGAAATATGCTGGGCTGGGACTACGGAACTGTGGATATCAAACCCTCTGTAAAGGCTATTGACGTGCCGGAGGACCTAAAGCCCCTTCGACTCAAGGTCCGCACGCCATTGGAACGCGCAAAGCTTCACTCGCGAGGACGGAATGGTAAGGTCCACTCAGAAGAGGGACAGACTATCTGGACTCCGAGGAAGGATAGATGCATTCGCCTCCCTGTGCGGGCACGCTACTGTGCGCCTCTTGTCTTCGAGTTTAGACAGGATGCTACTTTCAGAGACCACACCCCAGGCTTTGGCATCCTATGGCTCAAGGATATTCCCGATAACGAGGAACAGACAGTACGCGTCACTATCTGGAAAGGTGACCTGGAGCGCGCAGAGAATAACGTGCTTGATTCGTATGGTGAGAAGCTGGGCGAGATCGAAGTAACATTGACGTTTTGGTCTGGCTTATCAGGATACCACGAGAAACTTGCAAAGGGCGACAAGCACATTACCAATGTCATGGAGGTTCTTGATGTTACCAATGATCAGGAGTGGTCCGATTGGGATGATTCAGATGGCGATAAACCTGGAATCAACGACAACAAGGACACCGAAAGCGACAGCTCATCTTCGGACAGTTCGGATTCGGAAGACGACGGTGAGGACGACAGCGGTAGTAAGAAATTCATCCCAGACTTTCTCCAAGACGGTGGCAAAAGAATCGACTCGAAGCTGAGCATGGAGGGCAAGAGTGGTCCTATCAGCAAGATGAAAGATTACAAGGAGAATATGCACCAGCTACATCGTAAGAACAGGGGCATGATGCAGTGGAAGGGTCCACGAACATTGGCCTGGATGAAGCATGTCGGCGACCGTGGAAAGAAGAAAGTGGGAAACATGTTCCATCACCACGAGAGGAGTGGAGGGGGTGTTGAGACAGAGGCTTGAGATCATGTTCTTATCACATAGCGTGCGCGTCCGGCGTTAACTCATACGGTCTTATGTACACTAATAGTATTCATTTGTAATGAAGGACTAGGTTGGCTTACTCTCAACCCAGTCACAAATCTCCGCAAAGTCACTTGCCCATACAACACCCCACTCGTCAGCGTCTTTATAGTCCTTTAATCGCAGACATGATATACCTAACCTTGTCAATGCTTCTGCAAGTTTTGCCTGTGAACTTCCCATGGGGCTGTCTCGAATACAAATACCCAGATCAGCTGCCAGTAAGCATTCGATATCTGTCCAGCTATCGCCCACATACACCTTTTGGCCCTTCAGCTCCTGCAACCGCTCCATTCTCTCGAGTTTGTCTCCGCTAGACATGACGAGGCTTTCACAATTGGGGGCAGCTGGGACGATTGCGCCCGTAGATGGGTCTCCAGACTCTATGTTTTCAAGTTCATTGGAGAAGATAGATTTGCTAGGTAGATCAACCGTACCCGAGGCACTAAGGCAGGACTGAATGAAGTGGCGCGACCAATTGACACTGAGAAGCGTCAAACCATCGTCCACGCGGTCATGACGAATATGCCTGGAGAATCCAAGGAAACCACTCCGTACTTCTACCGCACGTGAGTCGATAGCCTGTTTTGCCCCAGCTTCTATAGCTTCCTTCGTCAAGCCGGCGAAGATACCGGATGAAGATACGCGGTGGAGACTACGCTGTTCTACGGGTTTCATTTGGGCAAGAAGGTGCTTCTCCCCCGATACTGTGGTTGGTAGCTTGCCGTCTGGCGCGACTTGGGATAGTGTAGCTGTGTAATCGTCCATGTAAGCTTTCGAGACATCGTTCCAACGGTCCTGGGTGGGGAAACCAGGATTTGCGGCGGCGGATATGTTGACGAGGGCATCTAGTGTGTCTTTTTTGGTGATGGTGCCGTCCCAGTCGAGGATCCAGTGTATTGGCGAGGCTTTGTTAGCTGGAAATTTGATAGAGGTGGACATGGTGGTGTATGGTGAGACAGTTGAGGGGATTGCAATTCGCGATGGACGGGCTGTAGCAAGCACGGATAGGGTGCGGCCGAGTGTATGTTGAGACATGCGACGAAAGATGTTTGTTAGCAGGGCTGATGTCTGAGATGGTTGCTGTTGGCCTAGAGCATTTCTAGGTGTGGCTGCGAGCGACACCACCTGGGCAGTTCCGTCTTCGGCAGCCCCCACCGCTGCAAGCCTCCAGGGGCGCGATAAACTAACAGAGCGGGGACGTAAGACACTGTATGGTAGCTGTGCACACGACTTTTCGTGTGTGGTATCACGGAAAGTCGCACAAGGTCATGGCAGTACATGACGAATACAGGCTATCGGAGCCGACCTTATGGTGGTGCTGTCGGAGTTTGCGATGCTGTGATTGCTCGAGCAGGCGGGAAAATGGCGCAACGCGTCAAGACACGAAGAAGAGGTAACTTTTACCGGCAACGACGCGCCATGTCTATCACGTCGGTGCAACCTCATCACCAAACTTTGATTCCTCCCTGTTTGCGCATTCTCGCGATTCTTTCCCGTCGCCGCTCGCAGCAGACCAGCGCACCATGTTCCTCCGGCGGCCATGAGCCAATGGCAGCGGCGCTATATGCATAACCCGCCCGCAACCGAGGCGCTCGTTGGTCGCATTCCTCTAAAGGCATCTTGAGGCGATAACACCAGTTGCTCTTACGAAGGCTGTCTCCTAAGTACAGTTGGAGGCGATACACGGCACAACCCTCAACCAAGGCTGAAAATAAGAAGCCCGCCGCATCTGCTCTTGTCTCTTGCATCCTCAACTCACACTCCTGAGCAACCACGATAGTCTTCCCCACTACCCCACGTTAGCATCAACACTGTCCTCCATCATGGCTCCAGGCGCGATTCACAACGACACTGCTGCAGCGAATGGAAATGGCACCGCCCTGAAGCCAACAGCCCGCTCTTTCCACCCTACAGGCACCCCAGATCCCTCCAAGTACCATGCGTCGTCGTCGCAGGCGGCCATCAAGTCAGAGGCCGACTTCGCAGCGCACAACTACCACCCTCTTCCCATTGGTATGCATTCAACACGTGTTCTTCTGGAGACATGAATAACACAGTCCAGTATTCTCAAGAGCAAGCGGATGCAGCGTCTGGGATCCTGAGGGCAAGCACTATCTCGACTTCCTCTCCGCGTACAGTGCCGTCAACCAGGGCCACTGCCACCCCGAGCTTGTCAAGGCTCTCACTGAGCAAGCTTCGCGATTAACCCTCAGCAGTCGCGCCTTCTACAACGATGTCTTCCCGCGCTTCGCTGAGTATGCCACCAAGTTGTTCGGCTTCGACATGATCCTGCCCATGAACACTGGTGCCGAAGCGGTCGAGACGGCTGTCAAGGTCGCACGCAAATGGGCATACAAAGTCAAGGGTGTCCCGCAGAACGAGGCGTTGGTTTTCTCTGTAGAGGAGAACTTCCACGGACGGACAGTATGCATTCTCGCTCATCTTTTAAACCTCAACTAACACTATAGTAGTTTGCCGCAATTACCATGTCCACCGACCCCGAATCTCGCGACAACTACGGTCCCTACCTACCAGGTATTGGAAGTGTATGCCCCGCCACTGGCAAGCCAATACGCTACAACAACATCGACGATGCGCGAGAGGCATTTGAGAAGCATGGAAAGAACCTGGCTGCCTTCCTGGTCGAGCCCATCCAGGGCGAAGCCGGTATCGTCGTGCCAGATGACAACTACCTTCGGGAAATCAGGGCACTTTGCGACAAGCACAACGTCCTGCTCATCTGCGACGAGATCCAAACAGGTATCGCGCGGACAGGCAAAATGCTCTGCCATGAGTGGAGTGGCATCAAACCTGATTTGGTCTTGTTGGGCAAGGCCATCTCAGGTGGCATGTACCCCGTCTCGTGCGTTCTCGGCTCCAAGGAGGTAATGCTTACTATCGAGCCTGGTACTCACGGTTCAACATATGGCGGTAACCCACTTGGCTCTGCTGTCGCGATCCGGGCTCTTGAGCTTATTCAAGAAGAGAACATGGTTGAGCGCGCCGAAACATTGGGCAACAAGTTCCGAGAGGGTCTCAAGAACATCAACAACCCCATGATCAAGATCATTCGCGGCAAGGGTCTGTTGAACGCCATTGTGATTGACGAAAGCAAGACGAACGGACATAGCGCGTGGGATCTCTGCATGCTCTGCAAAGAGAAGGGATTACTGGTAGGAAGAGCCCTCAAAATTATGCATATGAAAGAGATTGACGGTGCTGACTCTGATGGACAGGCGAAACCCACACACCAGAACATTATCCGCCTTGCGCCGCCGCTGGTCATCACTGAGGAGGAGATTGAGTCGGCTTTGTCCATCATCAAGGAGGCTATGGAGGAGCTGCCAAACCTGAAAGGTGAGAAGGAGAAGGAAGTGCTCACTTCAGCTGTCGGACTTGAGAAGAACGTCCACATCGGAGTGGACAACTAGGAACGTGGTTTAGTTTCTTACGATACCCCATGAGATTGCCTCGACGCTATGACCGCTACGAACCTGTAAATAGATCGTACTTGCGCTGTTATGCCATTACAGAAATGTCTACATAGCGCGAGGCTCGGCACTATGACGGTTCCGGAGCATCTGACGGACTAGATATCATGCTAAGAGATGACATGATCTTGTCGTGCATCGGACACCATTGACTTGATTACTCCTCTTTCAAACTCTCCATCGTCACTACTAAATGTGCAGTAAGCATACTCGCATCGGCATCCACGCTTGTGGCTGTTGCTAGTGCTGATTGCAACGTAACGCCTCACTATTGAGATGAAGCCCAACAGCAAGCTTCTCTAAGTATCTTGCGATGAGGCTCCAGCTATGGAGCCGGAGCTTTACAACTTGACAATCGAGTGCTTCAGATGATGTGGTGGCTTGGCTCGGTGCATAGCGACATGGTCATGGTGTTGTTCCTCGTCCTTCACTCCTAGGTACTTAAGTAAGGTCCGTATCGCGGCGTAATCGATGGCTACTACACATCTTACGCCCTCTGCTTGCACAACCTCCGGCCTCTTACTATAGTATAACCACCGACACTGGCTACGGACCTTTTTCAGCACCGAGAAGCTTTCTATTGAGAAGCTTTCTATGCGTCAGACACAGGACTCGCAGCCACGTGCGCCCACATGAGCCGACGGACCGATACTTAGTCCGAAGCGTGCGGAAGGGGAGGGGTGCCAGACGTTCTGTGCTGCATGCGCTCCAACGGCTGCGGGAAACGTTTCATTTACAAGCGCTGTGAGTTACATGTACCATATGGCAATATCGCGGATGCGTACTGCCACTTTGTAGATCAATGGATTAGATGAATCTTAGCAAGGTTGACGCCCGGCAAGTCGAACAAACAACAGACAGCCTCGTGTGTTCGGGAGCTCACACTATACACGCTCGGATACCGTATCTCAACCAATACTGCAGTCATGGCCGCGATGTGCCCAGCTGAAGGGAAACCTCGTCCGTGCAGCCAGGTGACGGGCACGACTAATCCACATGTCGGCATGTCGGGCCTAGGCCATGCTTTTTGCCCCCGTTTCATCGACAAGCGATGGCCCCACTGTTGTCCGATCGTGTCAACAAGCCTTTACGACATCGAATCCACTGGCAGCAATTTCAAAGCAACAGTCGAGGAGACGCCAAAGCAAAATCACGGCCTTCGCGCGTCCATGTAGAGCGCATTTGTCATCCGAAGCGCATTCTCCTCACCGGTCTGCAGTGTCGTGGAGTTGCTGCAGTACTAATATCAGGCTCTTCGGGACATCGGGTCGCATTATGTCCCGAAGGAATCGAATATTCTTGATGCTAGCACCCCGGATTATAATGTGCATCCATTCGTACAAGCCGTTCATTGGTGAATTTTATCTCCGTTAGGACCACGCGCTAGCTATTGAGCGGTGCATGCACTGATTTCATGACTGCCTCCGAGGGCATATAGACTAGTCATTGCCTGCCACTCGCAAACATGTCATCTCGCGACACCTCGTGGCGTTGGTCATTCCTTTCATTCACAGCTAATACGGTCGTCAACCTTACAACTTAATAGTGACGTTCAGGAAAACAGTTGCCGAGCATTTTTTCTTCTCATCATCGGCCCTACAAAACGATCACCGCGATCCTTCCTCGGTCTTCGGAAATCAGCCGCTAAGCCGCCATGGCGAAATCACCTTCAACGTCATCGCTGGATGAGAACGAGAAAGAGAAGGATTTTGGCCTTGTAGATCCACAAGCTGCAGCAGAGGACCCGACAGAGTACGAGCCGATACGGACAGAACCCAAAGAAAAGGGTTTCGAAGTACAAGACGGTCACAGCAATTCAAGAGGCACGCTAGCGAGATTGCAGTCCAGCACAAGCGCGTACTCGGAAGCAAGCGATAGCGAATCTAATGCGACAAAGTCAATACGGAAAAAGAAGCCATTTTACAAACGACTTAATTTGTTGAAGAATAACCCACCACCGATTCCAAAAGAGCGCAAAGTATCTCCGGAGTACACTGCGGGCTTTTTCAGTCGACTTTCGTGGCAATGGATGCAACCCTTGATGAGAGTGGGCTACAAGCGCCCATTGGAAAAGAACGATATTTGGACGGTTAACCCCGACCGGAGTGCAGAAGTCTTAGCAAACAAATTGGAAGCTGCGTTCAAGAGGCGGAGAGCAGAAGGCAAGGAGAGGCCTCTGCTGGGTGCCATGTTCGAAACATTCAAATGGGAGTTTATTATTGGAGGAACATGCCAACTATCCGCATCCGTCATTCAAGCTGTCGCTCCTTTCGTCCTACGCTACTTGATCAACTTCGCTGTTCGCGCTTACGTCGCTGAGCGCAGTGATGCTCCGGCGCCAAATATCGGCGAGGGTATCGGTTTAGTCATTGGAATCACCGCTATGCAATTTTTGCAGAGTTTAGCCACGAACCACTTCATGTACCGCGGTATGATGATTGGTGGAGAAGCTAGGGGTGTCCTCATTGCACTAATCTTCAACAAGGCGATGAAGTTATCAGGGAGAGCCAAAGCAGGTGGCGAGGCTGTCCTCGAGGCACCACCACCTGACATCAAGCCAGGAAGCGAAGCCGAGGTGAAATGGTATAAAAAGATACTGAAGAAGAAGGAGAAAAAGCAGCAATCGCCCAAGACCGCTGCAGGTGTGGCAGGTGACGGTGAGGGTTGGGGCAATGGGCGAATCGTCAATTTGATGTCTACCGACACTTACCGTATCGATCAAGCCAGCGGTTTCTTCCATATGATTTGGACCGCTCCTATCGGTATACTGATTACGACTGCTCTGCTCCTTGTCAACCTGACATACAGCGCTCTCCCTGGTCTTGGTCTCATTCTCATTGCTATGCCCCTCCTTGGCCGCGCGGTCAAGACACTGTTCCGTCGAAGGGTTGCCATCAACAAGATTACTGACCAGCGTGTAAGCTTGACCCAAGAGATTCTGCAAGGCGTTCGGTTCGTCAAGTACTTTGGATGGGAAACGAGTTTCCTAGAGCGCATTCAGACGATCAGGCAGAAGGAGATTCATGGCATTCAGATCTTGCTCACGATCCGAAATGCCGTTCTTTCCGTCGGAATGTCCATGCCTGTCTTCGCTTCAATGATCTCATTCATCACCTACTCCCAGGTCAACAGCAATCTCAATCCCGCACCAATTTTCTCATCGCTAGCTTTGTTCAACTCTATGCGTATCCCCCTCAACTTCTTGCCACTCGTCATTGGCCAAGTCATCGACGCAAACGCTTCTGTCAAACGTATCCAAGAATTTTTGTTAGCCGAAGAAGCGGAAGAGAGTGGGAAGTGGGATTATGACGCCAAGGACGCTGTGACGCTGAAGGGCGCAAACTTCACCTGGGAGCGTCATCCTACTCAGGATGCGGAAGAGGGGGCAGGTGGACCGCCAGGAAAGAAGCCGACTAAGCAGGAGAAGAAGGAGTCCAAGGCCAATGCGAAGCTAGCACAGAGCAGTGGTGAGACAACACCTTCCGATGCCATCGCTGTGGAGGAGGAGAAACCCTTTGAGATTAAGGGGTTGAACCTCAACATTGGACGAAACGAGCTTGTGGCTATCATCGGAGGCGTAGGCTCTGGAAAGAGTTCGTTGCTTGCAGCTCTCGCAGGAGACATGCGTAAAACTAGTGGCGAGGTCATCTTTGGTGCCTCCCGTGCTTTTTGCCCGCAGTATGCTTGGATTCAAAACGCCACGGTACGAGAGAATATCATCTTCGGCAAGGAATTCAACAGAAAATGGTACGACCAGGTCGTGGATGCCTGTGCCCTACGCCCTGACCTGAACATGCTACCGCATAACGATGCGACGGAGATTGGAGAGCGCGGTATCACAGTGTCTGGTGGCCAGAAGCAGCGTATGAATATTGCTCGAGCCATCTACTTCAACGCGGACATCATCCTCATGGATGACCCTCTGAGTGCTGTCGACGCACACGTCGGTCGTCACATCATGGACAACGCCATCTGCGGTCTGCTCAAAGACAAGTGTCGTATTCTTGCTACCCATCAGCTTCACGTACTCAGCCGTTGCGATAGGATCATCTGGGTGGACCAAGGAGAGGTCAAGGCCATCGATACTTTTGATAACCTCATGGCACAGAATGCGGACTTTGTACAGGTTATGAGCACAACTGCCAAGGAGGAGGAGAAGGAAAAGGACGTTGAAGTCAATGAGGACGAGGTCGAAGCAGAGGTCAAGAGCACCAAGAAGCAGAGGAAACAGAAGAAACAGGCGGCGTTGATGCAACAGGAAGAGCGCGCAACCAAGAGCGTCAGCTGGGAAGTCTGGATCGAGTACATCAAAGCCGGAGGTGGCATCTGGGTCGGCCCACTTGTCTTCATCCTCCTCGTTCTATCCCAAGGCGCCAACATCGTCACTTCACTTTGGCTATCCTACTGGACATCCGATAAATTTGGTTACTCCGAGGGTGCATACATTGGCGCATACGCAGCTTTCGGTTTCAGTCAAGCGCTCTTCATGTTCTTCTTCTCCTTCTCAGTATCCATCTTCGGTACTAGAGCTGGCAAAGTCATGTTGCACCGAGCCATCACCCGTGTGCTCCGCGCGCCCATGTCCTTTTTCGATACCACGCCACTGGGACGCATTACGAATCGCTTTAGTAAGGACATTGACGTTATGGATAACACCATTACGGATGCTATTCGCATGTACTTTTTGACGCTCGCCATGATCATATCGTAAGTTGTACAGTTTACAGATGTAAACGTCTGGTAGGATTTGAGCTAACGTGGATGACAGTGTTTTCATTCTCATCATCTCGTACTATTACTACTATGCCATCGCCCTCGGTCCGCTATTCATCATGTTCATGTTCTCGGCAGCCTTCTACCGGTCCTCTGCTCGCGAGGTCAAGCGCCACGAAGCCGTTCTTCGTAGCACAGTGTTCTCGCGCTTCGGCGAAGCCGTCATGGGCACCCCGACCATCCGTGCGTACGGTCTACAGGATCAATTCTCCAAGTCGGTTCGCGATGCCGTAGACGACATGAACAGCGCCTACTACCTTACATTTGCCAACCAGCGCTGGCTGAGTGTTCGTCTAGACATTGTTGGTATCCTGCTCGTCTTCACGACTGGTATCCTGGTTGTTACAAGCCGTTTCTCCGTCGATCCTAGCATCGCTGGCTTAGTCCTGTCATACATTCTCACTATTGTGCAGATGATTCAGTTTACAGTCCGCCAGCTGGCTGAAGTGGAGAACAACATGAACTCGACTGAACGCATCCATCACTACGGAAGTCAACTTGAAGAAGAAGCGCCTCTGCACATGGGTGAGGTACGCCCCACCTGGCCCGAGCACGGCGAGATTGTCTTCGATAACGTGGAGATGCGATACCGCGATGGGCTACCCTTGGTGCTTAAGGGCTTGAGCATGCACGTCCGCGCTGGTGAGCGTATTGGTGTTGTTGGTCGTACTGGAGCGGGTAAATCGTCCATCATGTCGGCTTTGTTCCGATTGCAAGAGCTGTCAGGTGGCTCGATTGTAATTGATGGCGTGGATATTGGCAAGATTGGTCTTCACGACTTGCGCTCTAAGCTGGCCATTATCCCACAGGACCCGACGCTCTTCAAGGGAACCATCCGATCCAACTTGGATCCTTTCCACGAACATTCCGACCTGGAGCTTTGGTCGGCCTTGCGCCAGGCTGATCTTGTTTCCAACGAGCAAACCATGGACGACCATTCTGGCAGGATACACCTCGACAGTGTGGTTGAGGAAGAGGGTCTCAACTTCTCTCTAGGTCAGAGACAGTTGATGGCTCTAGCTCGCGCACTTGTTCGTGGTTCGCAGATTATTGTCTGTGATGAAGCTACTAGTTCCGTCGACTTTGAGACGGATGCCAAGATTCAGCAAACGGTAAGAACTGCGTCATCAACCAGTGCTACAGGACACATGAGCTAACGTTCAACAACAGATTGTGGATGGGTTCAAGGGCAAGACGCTGCTGTGCATTGCCCATCGACTAAAGACCAGTAAGTGAATCGATGTACCTACTGCATGCGGACTTGCGACTAACATGCGGCAGTTATCAACTATGACAGGATTTGCGTCATGGACGCAGGGCTGATTGCAGAGCTCGACTCGCCGCTAAATCTTTACGACCAAGGCGGAATTTTCAAGGGCATGTGCGACCGATCCGGCATCAAGAGAGAAGAAATCGCAGGTGCAGCGAACTAGAAGTTTGGGATGACGGAGTTTTGATTGGACGAGGGCGGGTACACGGCCCAGAGCGTAGGCTAATGATGCGGCTATTCTTGGGGGGGTAGCAGGAAGCAAGCAAACGCGCACCTTGATAGTTGCGCATGGCATGGCATGGCGTCGGCGCGGCATTTCTGATCGGGCAGCATTGGGGACTTTTGCGATAAGAAAAAAGTGATAATTCATAGAGCTGGCTGCTTTTCAGCTCAATACAAATAACCTTGTCGACGAACGTTGGAGGCTTGTAAAGAAAACTATCGAAGAGTCTATCGACGAGTCTATACAGCGCCAGCCTGGGCCTAGATGGCTGTCGGCAAGCGCGAGATCATATGACATGATTGTGGCCAGGCTGGGGGGGAGGCGTTGGTACTACTATGGCGCGCATCGCGCATTTGACAGCATCATAGTACCGTAGTCGCTAGGAACAGTAGCTCTGTAGGACAAGCGATGCTTGCCAGCAGTTTGCATTAGCGGGGTGTTGGCTTGAGCGGAACGCACGTGCGCGGCTCGTTGAAGCGACAGTACCCTCGTTGCGGCAACTCATCATTCGTGCGTTATCTAATCTCAGGCTCCCCCTACCGTCTCCAGATCGTATCGTTCGTCGCGTGGGCGTATACCGGCGTATCTGCTTTCGTATGGGTTCCGGAGGATTGCATAGACTTTACCTTTGTGTTTGCTGCGCCGCTCGAGTGGGTGCTGTAGCGGTTTCACGCGCCGCTAGCTGGTCAAGATAACAGTGGGCTATTCGGACACGTCCAGAGTAACAGTTGGATCATTATCGACGATTTCAAAGATCGATCGAGAGGCACAACTGCGATGACTGTCTCTGCGGTAGGCTTATGCATTTCAATAGACGGGCTCAACGACCAACAAGTGCGGTGTTTTCCAAGCGTGGGAGCGAAACAAGAAAAAAAGTTTCGCCTTCTCGAATGCTTCGCGCTGGTGCATGACAGACAAGCTGCGACCAAGGCTCGCGGCCAGGTGCTCCGCGTGCATCGGGCGGCCCAAAGATTGGATGCAGCAGAGGTTTTATGCGCGCTTTAGCCGGAGGGGGCTTAGCGACTCAACAGCCAAGATGAGCCAAACTCCAGTCGCGCAGCACGGATCTAGGCCTGCGAGGCTGCTAACCCCTTGTGATGTAAGTCGACGACCTGCCAGGCACGCTGTAATCAATCTAGCGGGCCTTCAGCGGCGTCAAATGCTAGTGCTGTGGCGGGGGACGTGGGCGACGAGGGCGATGAGGGCAGAAGAGGGGAGGGCAGAGCAAGGGGGAACAAGACACTGGGCTGGGACGTGCAAGAGCAATGGCAAGCGATGGCGAGTGAGTGGAAGGTTGAGAGGCGACGAAGATCAGGGACGTCAGCCAGCAGCTATGCTCAACGCAGCGCGACAAGCCGGTATGATGTTGCAGGGACAAGGCTCCGAACGGCCTAGCGGCCCCGACGATTGACCCTAGCTCTGAACTCAGCTTTCACACAGACCTTGTCCACCAGACGGCATGGGCCTGGGGTGCGTGCAGTGCAGCGACGAGGGAGCACTTCACAATTCACTTCATATCTCTGCTCCTCCCGCCCGCGGCCACACGCACACACGCACACGCTCCTTCCACTAGGCCGTCCGTCTGTTTCTTCTTCAGCTGTCTTCTACGTGCCCGTGATAGCACGCACCCGACGCACGCTCTCCCCTGGTGCACTGTTCGCTCCTTCCTCGTCGACGGCGATCCCCCCTTCCCGTTGCAGCCATATCAGAACGACTCCTTCACCGTCGCCATATTACCACTGAATTCCCATGCTGCGCCTGTCGTGACGCAATCACCCCGACTGCAAAGAGTCGCACCACGTCCGGCCACTGCATCTGCCGTCTCCCGTCTCTGGCCGTCCCACGCGTCCTCCTGACGAGCTCACACTTCACGTCTTGCATTCCAAACGCCCCATCATTGCCAGCCTGAGACACTCCTTGCCTACGTCACAATGGCAGCAAACGAGAAGCACGAGCCCGTTACTTTCGGCGCCAGCGTGCTGCGCTCTCCCAGCCCACTAACCACGCCTTCGCAACCACTCCGCTCCCCGCCCTCCAACGACTCTACCATGTCGTCTGCCACCGCCAGCGCCGAACTCGCCGCCAAGAAAGAGTGGGCGGCCGACCCCTCCAACCCATACTCGGCCTTCTACAAGCACCCAGAGGCCCTCCGCGAGACGCGCCACTCCCTCAACGAGAGCGCGCCTCAGAGCAAGACACACCTCGGCGTCGGTGTCCACGAGCACGACCTCGAGGGCGGCGTCCCCCTCTCGGTAGCCTCGACACAGCAGCCATCCAAACACTCCGTCGATGGCCGCGTCAAGGAATGCACAATGTGGCCCACAAGGCAGGCTGTCCTGGACAAGCGGAAGTCGTACCAACGCAAGCGTGGTTGTGCCTTCTTCCGGAACTTGACCAACAAGCAGAGAATGTGGGCTAAGATCATCATCGCTCTTCTCGTAATAGGTGCTGCCGTTGGCCTTGGTGTCGGCATCTCGAGAGCTGTCGGTGGCGGTGTCTGGGCTGGCGATGGCCGATCAAAGGAGATCCCCCATGGCGACGGACACTGAGGTGTAGCTACTGCCGCAAAGCAACCGTACGTCACTTCCACCATCCTTCTACATCGTACCGCTACTAATCCTCTGGCCAGAACCACCACCCGTCTCTTTGACCGCACACAATCACGACTTCGGCATATTTCGCTTCGGACAACATCCTTTCTCGATATCCCTTTTCATCTGTTATATTGTTTTTCCTTCGCGGTACTGTGCATATCACTCTGCCGCCTTTTCTGTGTGTTACGGCATCGAGTTTTTCCATGTCACTCGGGGGGTTTGGCGTACACATGGGGGCTTTTCTACTGGGTTGCATTCTATACATGCATTGGAGCGCCGGAGTATGAATGGGCGTTAGACATGTTAGTCGCGTACACCTGTCTGGGTATGCTATATGAGAAGAGAATCGAGCTTTGCCTCAGTTATGAGGCTGCTTCACGCACATTAAATCGTCTCTCATCATCTATCGCATCTGTGTCTACGCTGATAAGAACTACCAGACCTTGTTATGTGCAAGACTTTCGAGATGACATATGTGGACTCGGACATCTACAAAGATATTCACCAAACTTGAACCCCGTCGAGGTATCATCAGTTGCACAAGACCACGTGAACCTGCAAGACAAACGTCTGTCAGGTGCTATTTTTGTACTATGCAACTTTAATTATTTGTTGGATAAGAGTACAGGGAGAGACCTACGACACCAAGGCTTACTCGTTGATACGCGTATTCATCTTACCGACTAGCACGGCTCTCCAGCGGGTAAGCCGGGTGGCTGAGATTGCCATACTGATATTCGTTTGCGTTTACTGAAACATTCATCAACACCCCCTTCCATGTAGCTTGAACCAACCTTTCCTTATTCCTTGATTCGCTCAACACACGGCGTGAACCATGTTTGTTTTCGGGCTGCCGCTATTTCGAGGTGATGGCTTCGCGTAGAATTACCGTGTTCCCGGACCATCCTTGATAAGAGTTGCTTTTCAGTGGTCGAGGCTGAGGGTCCATGGGCCTGAATCATGTTGGAAATGTGCTTTTAAAAGTCAAAAGGCGAATTTCTACGCATCGCTCCATCAATCTCCGTTGAACTAGGTCAACATCAAACGTATGTGTTATGGAATGTCGTAACACCATTATCAAGTTGAGAGGAAACATGGTTGCGTTGTATTTGCTGATTCGATAACTAATCGTACACTTTCATGTTGAGTGATAGTGTCGTAGGAATGACAGGCTCCACGACTACGAATGAGAACATTGAAAGAACGTGCCGGAACTCCAAAGACAGAAATACAACTTACTTATAATCGTTGATGATTTCTCTTTCGTATAGATATTGGAGATTAGTTCTTTGCTACAAATCGTGCTTCTGCGGTATTATACAGAAGTCATTCGAGTGACATGTGCCGAGCCAGTCGACACAGTCATAATTAGAAGTGCAATCATTCATTCAAGGCCCTCCTCACATGTATGCAGCACCTCTCCTCCCCAATCTCCGTCCCTGCAATGCCTTCGCTGCGTTATCGTTGGGCTGTGCATCCCCAAACCCACATCCTCCATCTCGCTCTTGAGCAACAACCGGACCTGCGCATTTTCCACTCTTGAATCCACAACAAGCCGAAGCGCAATCAGCGTCTGATGTACAAGCACCAGTGATGAACTGCGTGCCGGCTCCCGCTGCGGCTCCAGCTCCAGCTCCCGCGTCACTGTTGGCAGGAGGTGTAGCAGGCGCAGCTGCATCTGGTTGCGCATCGGCACTGGCATTGCCACTTGCGCCGTTCAAAGCATTGTTGTTTGGTTGCGCGTCGCCGAAACCACATCCCTCTCCACGTTCGTTCGCTACGAATGGTGCCGCACACTTTCCTGATGTGAAGCCACAGCAGCCTGAGGCACATTCGGCGTCTGATGCACACTCGCCTGTAATGAACTGAGTGCCCTGAGCTGCGGCATAGAGTGACACTATCGAGGGAGTCAGTAAGAACGGACACGATTCGGTGCAAGGACCTTACGGTTGAGAAGAGCAAGAAGCTTGAAGATTGGCGCCATCTTGCTTGACGTTCTTGTTGCTTCGTTGGAGTATATGGTATATCAGATGAACTCTTGATGGTCTTCACCGAATACTATGATTGAATGACAGGTGTAATGTAGATTTTTCGACTGCCTTGATGTTGAGGATGTTTATCAGCATCCGATACATGACTCTATATATGTCCATCTCGACCGTAGGAAGGGAATCCTGAACTTGGCACAGGCAAAGTAGGCGCCAACTCGAAACGACAAAAGTTACTGCGCCTCGTTTATGCCCCAATGGGTAGCCACATCCGTTATGGCGATGAGGCGACACAGCGTGGAGCACGTTTTGAGCAATCTCTAGATAGACATGATACCGGCTACGACGTTTCGTGTCTAATTCCGTTTACGAATGGAGAACAAAAGCCGATAATCACGCCAGTGGTTTAGAAACGCAACTCCCAAAGAACATTATGCGTTTCCTCAATTCGTAGTAAGAGGTTGTTTAGGGAGAATGGAGAGAGGAGAGAAAGCGTCGTAAGCGAACCTATTAGCGTCCCACAGTCATCCCCACCCCACAGCTCAGCCTCCCCAGACTTTCTGCCTCGGAATGCCTCAACACATCTCAGGTTTCCGGACCGTTAGAAAACTGCAAGTCGGCCAATAGGGTATTTGTGGGCTGCCAAGATGATCGCCGACGGCATGAATGCAGCGGAAGGGGATCAGACCGAGAAGGTGTCGCATGTTGCGGCCTGGCGCTTGGAACGTCTGAGTTCCGAATGATCCTTACACATGGGGCTGCAGTTATCTATATGCGCATTATAGTGGTGATTTGGTATTCGATATATTTTCTTTCATCGACTGTGATTCGTATTCTTGATAAAACGTCAAGCAGCAGGCTTCTCCTACCTGAAAGAAAAAGCTCCTGTCGAAAAGGTAGCACGATATAACATCGAAGAGCAAATGGTAAAAACATCATACTAATTACTGGCTCAAGGTTACTTCTGGGCATGTACATCGATCGAATACTAAGCAACCCAGAAACTAGGTTCTCGAGACACCCTCTTATGTTCTCACCCTGAGCATGGTTGAACAGGATCTTGATAATATGTGTTGCAAGGCAGAGTACGTGCTTTTATCCCTGTTCAGCGCCAAGATAAGAGGTTATTCGACAACGAATTACGGTGCGTCGATTGAGGATGTGACAAGTAGAGATCCAGCTTCTTTGGAAGTGGTCACTTGAATGTCAAAATGGCATATGACATTTGAAGTCTAGTACTATTGACGTATTGGTGGGGTGAGATGTTGGCCGTTACCGACATCATGATGACTGGATTTAGAAGAGGGCAGGCTGATCAGGAAGGTTGCGATGGGTACGTGTCGTCCGGATGGTGAACTTCTAATGATTACACTAGTGTAGTATCTGTCAGTGAGCCTTGTACGTGGGATTAATGTCGACCTTCTAAGCAGCTGTCACAAGTTTAGTTCGAATGTAAATGGCAACATGGGGAGCAAACAAAACGAAGGGACTGCTCAGAGTAGGGTGCTCGATGCAGCCAGTCATAAGAGTCATGGTGGATGTTGGTCATCTCTGTTCATCAGTCCCAAGGCGCTTGGTAAATTTTGGAATAGGTGGTGGCTGTTTTGGTCGCATATCGCATGTCGCTTGCGAACAATTTGTCTCAGTTAGCAATGACCATATCCGTGATGGAGGTCAGCATGATGACATGGAGTTTATGGGAGACGTTTGCTAAATGATAGTGTGTAGTTACATCCGTTTCTGAAGGGGGGATTGGGAAGTAAGGTTGCAAGACTGGCAGGTTGATGTCGCTACCCAACTACCAGATGCCCTAAACCCCACTTATCAGGTACTGAAAATGCAGAAAACCCTCCAACGAAAGAAGAGACGATATTCTCGTACCGAACAACGAGCGGAACGGTCGAAAGCCATGCCAGGCACAGTTTTACATGTGCAGAGTGGTATACAACTTGGGGGCATGGCGGTGCTGGAGAACAGAAGAGGCCTGATACAAAAGAGAAAAGGGTATAGAACCAGCTATCAGAAGAAGATAGGTCGCAGCAAAAGTAAGTCGGACGATATAGGGCGCAACAAGCACACAGGACGAGTACGTTTTGGACAACAGGGGTTTCATGAGGAGCACCCTTCGATTAAAAGCGCAGCCCAACATGTCCGTTACCCCTGAGTGTTGTTGGTGTGTTATGCCGGGACGATCGAAGATCTATCGGGAAGTGGTATAAGTGCCGGCGAATTGTGTTCGCTGCGCTGCGTTCGTAGGAGGAGGAGCGGAACTGAGTGCCTTCCAAGCGACCTCGGCGGCTTCTTCTCGGGACTGTTCGAGGTAGCGGTAGTCTCGCCAGAGGTGCGCTCTGTATTCGCGGCCATTGATGAAGACACTGCTTGACCAGGCTGTCCGGATACCTGGGCAGCAGAGTCAGTCAAAGATAAGAGTGGTGGGGCATCATGTAGAGCGCGGGTGGCTACCTACCTCGTGGGTCGGAGTAATCCTGGAACTGAGGTTGGGCGATCTGGTTCGTGGCGCAGTAATCTGGGGACGTTTAGCTGGGAAGTTACGAGAGCAGTGGTGTGCGCACGCTGAAGCTTCTGGACATAACTCTCCGGTGCTGCCATTTTGCGAGACGGGTTCGTGGGAGACGGTGAAAATGCGATGCTGTCGAGAAGTTTGGAGTGGGGTAGTGCCTTGTGAGTGGGGATTTGGATGATCAACTGTGTGTGCGAAGGCTGAGAAGAACACTTGCTCTAGCATATTTCCTTCTCTGTTTATAGTCCGACATGACCATCAGAGCCTCACTTTCGGTATCCTGTAGGAACCGGCCAGCGCTTTTGCCACACGACTGTTCTCAAAAAGATTCAGCCTGCAGCCGCCGTACCACATATGTGCTTGGGAACAAAGCATCAAGCTGATGCTATGCTGCGTTGGCAGGCCTACTTCCGCCATAATTGGCCGGCAGAAACACCATTGAGCGAGCAACTGCGGGGGTAGCGAGAACAGAACGCGGCAAGGCAGAAATTACGACCGCCAGAACCCGGTTCAGACACTATGACGGATTGTTGCGTGGTTTCGGCACCACAAGTTTGGGATGGGGAGACCAATGAGCTGATACGGATAAATTTTGGTGTTGAGTATGTTTACCTTGTTAAGCTTGGTTCAAGCGATGTGCTGGCACTGAAGGACGACGAGAAATGCTGCCATGCTAGTTTCTCAAGGCCGATGCAGTGCCAGATGTGTCTCGCAGATTGGCCCATAGTTCCATCGGCGTTCGGCCCGCTTACGGTTAGATGGACAAAGGGCCGTGCCGTTTCCGTACCGTATAGATGCCATCTGAAAGCGCGTCATCTTAGACACCATGCTCCTCCATGTGCTGAAGCTGCAAAGGTCGCATACGCAGCAATGCAACGTTAAGCGAAGGAACGTGGGATGGATTAGGGCAGCTCACGGCTCCAACTGGACCCACATGAGTGAGGTGGCATACGCGATTGCCCAGAGCGGGCGTGTCAATATCAATCAATGTGTTCCTGGCGTGAACCGCTCAGCCCTGCGATCTCCAGGTTCGTGCATTGAATGCAGCCCGTATCACATCAAATTTCTGCAGGCTATCCGGTTCCTGAATCGCTCGTGCTATGGCCATGGGTTTGGTGTACTTCCAAACACTCCGACACGCTGAACGCTAGCCAACTCTTCAACGCGGCACTTGTTCGGTATTCGCTTCTGGGCGCTTGAAGCGGAAGGCGCACCTGAATTGATCTACACCACGAGGCTCAAGGCGGGGTTAGCACACCCTCCATCTTCTCCTGCTCTGCGCTGGCAGTCGTTGTGTTGTTCATCGAACGCGTCCGAACTGCTGGAAGTGGTGGCTGTTGATGACTGTCAGTGACGTGTCGTACAGATTATATTGCGCTAGCCCAATCGACGCCACAATGCACGTGCGTAGAGCAATGCAAACCTTGGAAAATCTCGGGAGGCCCACAAATTTCGCGCCTTACAAGGTTATGCAAGTCAGGCATGTAGCTGTCGAGTTAGTTCCTGATGCGCGATTCCTGCAAGAGACGTGGACCACACGACCTTCTCCCGGCCTTCTGCGCCGCACCGAACCACGTGTAATTCCATGGCGGACGTCATCGCTTGCGCATGAACGGGCACTAGGCATTGCATTTCTGAGCTTAATCGAGTCTTCTCCACGCCTGCTTGGGTGTGTGAAGGCATGCATCACGTGTTGCTGCAGATGCCCTGTCGCAGAAATCCCAGCCACCAACAACACGCAGAGAATGTAGAACAGCCAACAGACAGGACAGCTCGATAAGACCGTAGTAGCGTCAGGGCTTCTGCGTTCACGCAATCGAATGACTACAGTAAGCAAGAGCAGTCCTGACGTCCTCGATTCTTTCGCGGTGATCTTGGCCCCTGATACGGCCACCTTCCTAAGTTGGGATAGAAGGAACCACATTCTATGCCAGAGTCAAAATTTGATATGCAGTCACCCTTGACATCAATCACTCAAGTCACGACAGTAGGAGCCTATCTTGGTGAGAGACAACTCAGAAAAAGTGGTTCTTGACAACTCGACCTGGTTCTTTCAGCCTCTTACGGCGCGTGTGACTGTCAGGTTTGATGGAAAGACTGACAAGTAGAGGAAGACAACAGAGAATGCATGTCCACAAAAACTTGGCATCTTTCTTGTCAGAATTGAATAAGTGTGGGCACTGAAAGCATACAGACATGTAAAGAAGGGTGTAGAAGTTTCATTGACTGAATTGCCAAGGATGGACAAACGAGTGGCTAGCCGATACATTATCAGACCCCACGCGCTATCTAGCTCTGTTGTAGCAAGCGTGCTTGCTTGCAGAGACCAACTTCTGGTACTCCTGAAAAGAGTCCGCTAGCAGCTCTTACGACCTATGAATGACTTGTCAGTTCAAGTAAAGCTCCTAGCGAACGACGACAATCTTACCATATTTGCATTACAGAGTCATATCCAGATCTAGCAGTTGCACTGGCAGCAGATAGTCATACCGCACCAGTTGCAAGGACAGCCAGGGTTGCATCGAGCCTCTAGATGGGCGCGCTTGATCATCTCGATACTATGCTCAGCAGGGTACTGGATGAGGTTCGACACTGGGGCAGGACTGCGGTTAAGAAGCTCACTGGGAGCAGCGCTGGCGAAAGAGAGGAGGGCGACGAGAGGAAGAGCGAGAGTAGTGAGCTGCATGGTAGTGATGTGAAAGTTTCTGTATGAACAATGGTAGGTTTGAAGTGAAGATGAATCGGTCACTGGGCTTGGTGGAGAGACGTGTTACCCAAAGAATGATTTATATATGTGCTGGAGATCTCGAGGTCTACATGTTCGTGGTCCGTACATCTTCGCATACCACAACGGACCGTGATACCGGCGAAGGGCCCACTTGCTGATGCTGCAGACATACTCCAAGTCTTCCAGCATACCCACGACCAGCATTCGGGTCGTCGGCGAGTCGACCTCAGGCTGAAGTCAAGTGTTCTTTCCAAGAACAGGAATAGTTTTATGCGTGTTGCTGATAAAGTCTACTGTTTACTGGTCGGCCATGTGATGAATGGTAGCCCATTCTCTCTAGCTGGTTGTGGCTGCCTGCACCAACAGCCGATCACGATGGGATCTGCAGACAGTGAGCTCAAATTTCCTCCCAATGGTGCGGATTATCGAAGAGAGCAACAGTATCGGCCGTACGCTGACCCCGGAGTTGCGTGGCCATGCGTCTGGAGATGCATTGCGGCATGATACTGGAACTGGTCAAGCTTTTCCAAGCTTAGCTTGTAAACGTTTACCTTCTTACATAGGCTACCACAATGAAGTACAACACTGATCGACATACAGACTTGCCGCCTGGAGGCAAGTCATCAGCTAAAGGGCAAAGAGAAAATGGTGTACCATGCTCCGAAGAGTATTGTTCGAGCTAGAGATGTAGTGTCTAAGCGATGCAACGCCACAGAAGGCTGGTTGGTGGACATTCTCTTCGGACTTCGTGTATCCGAAGCGATAGATGGTGAAGCACTAGATCCAAGCTTCCTGAGTATTCGCTATGTGTCCTGCTTTCCCAGCTAAATCTCCGCTCTTCGTACTCTAGTTAGAGCATTATGAACGGACGAAACTAAGAAAGTCTACTGGAGATTAGCAAATGAAGGGCAAGAAAGCCAGATAGATTCAGTATCTTCGAGGGACTTAATGCTGTGCCAGAAGACATGTCGCAGGCCAAATCCGGTATTTGAGCGCGTCGTTAACTATCACGGACTTGAATGATACTAGTTAGCGCCACAAACGAAGTCTGGGAAGCTTTCCCCGCCTGAAACCTCCTTAGGCCAACCTCCTTGACGTTTCTAGCAGTAGCATAATGCGGTGCAACCGTAGTCAGCATCAATATAGCCTAAACTCCACGCACCGCAGAAGGCGCGGGCCGCCCCCAAGACTTGGCTATCGACGGGTACAACCGCTCGTGACCATTGCTGATGGTACTTCAATGCCTGAATACCGGAATCTGGAAAAGCGAGGTGTGCTGATCAAGATGGACGCAATTAAAAGGTGCATTAGCGCAAGGCGGCTCACGAGGAAACAAGCCGTCCAGTGGGTGTCAGCTTATATCCGATCAAGACTAGTATACGCACATTAGCGGGCTCCTGGGCTGATGGCATGTTGTTAATGCTTCAAAGTTAAGCAAACTCTGATCGAAGTTCGAGAAGTCAATGAAGGGGCGAGTGATGGCCTACGCTCGATTGTCGGACGACGCCTCGATAGAGAGTCCATACGAGAAAGCAGAACCATCTGAGTCACTGCTTCAGAACTCCGCTAGGTACTTTTCGTACAAGAACCTGTTCGGTGCTTCTCTTGTTCTGTGGATAGCAACGTTAGCCACGCTTGCTTGGGTGCTGGGTCAGAAGCCCTCGACCTACGGGAACCATGCTACAAATTCATTGCCATTTCCTCCAGGTATGCATCAAAGATGCAGGAAAAAATCATTGCACGCTTTGCTGATAAAGGGATCTAGTGCCGTCCCGCATGATCACTTTCGATCCAAACCCAAGATTTCACTATACAGCCAAAGATGCAGGAGAGTCCGCGTGGTCGGCTCTGATGCCCAGTATTATTCCCATGGCATGAACATCAGTGGAAAGACTGACAAGGAACTCATAGATGACGGAGGTATCATCTCTATAGCTAGTCCCCAAAGGTACCAGCTACCCGTGAGCTACAAGGATCGAAACGTCTCCGGCGCGGAAGTATATTCGATGTCCATGTTCCACCAGCTGCACTGCCTGGTCAGTTCCGCGCAGTAACAACAACGTCTATTCGCTGACACTGGAAGAACTCGATTCGTGTGCGGCTCGGAATATTGGAAGGCTTCATCAACGAGACTGTTGGCAACATACAAAGAAGGGATGTCTTTGCGCCGGAATCGCATGTGAACCACTGCTTTGACTACCTTCGCCAGGTAAGATTGTCCGCCTCTTCATGCACCAAGCGAGTGTTAGGGTGCTAACACAACGTCCAAAGGCTGTCATGTGCGCAGGAGATCTGTCTTTGGAGCACTCCGTTGTTCCAGATGAGTTCGGTTTCAACGGTTGGGGAACATCGCACCAATGTGCGGGTTGGGATGCGATGTGGGATATTGCGGTGCAACATCGATACGATCAGGGTATTAGGCAAGAAGCTGAAAGGAATAGATAGAGCAAATACATGCAGTTCCGAGTTTCAGTATCATGAACAGGAGTATTCCAAGGCTGCGTCATTGCTGGTAGATGAGGTCGGTAAGATTGAGTCCGGAAATTGCTGTCATCTGCGCTTTCTCCTTTTCGTGTGGGGTCCAATCTGTCTGCACACGCAACGTAGTCCAGGATGCAAGGCTCAGAGTTACCAATGACATTGAGTTTCGGTAGTATTTCGAACAGACAAAGCTTCTCGACCCTCAGTGTCAACCGGCGTTGCAGGGAACGGACATGAGCAGCGGAAACTGGAAGACATGAGTGATCCAATGAAGCGTGAATACCAAGCTGCGCGATCGACCCCAATGCGATTTCTTGTGAAACGCACCATCTCTGGCAAGTTGATCTTCGTCTTGGTGAATTGGTTCCAAGGCTACCGTTACGTTCGGGACGGGGCGGCCACGCAACGGCGGCGCCGCAACCTCAGAACTTGACGAGAGGTCTCGATGGTTGCTAGTAATGACGCCAACAGAAGTCGCTCGTGAGAACAGGTATTCTTATCGATATGTTACCGGCCAGCGTCGTATGGCGACGAATGAGAGTGGCGAGAAGTGAGGAGGCGAAACCCGCAGAGCCGCGGTGTGGCTGGGGGCAGCCAAAAATAGCTCACCAGCCTCCTCTTGTCCCACGCCGGGCCCGCCGACTTGCGCAACACCCAGCCTTCTGACAGCTACCGCCATCTCGGTCGGCTGGGTGACCCTGCGTCCTGGCTCGTGCTACTGGCTCATTGCCCGTTGCGGTGGGTCCAAGGGGCTTTGTAGGGCTGGATGACGGAGGGCTGGCATGTGGATTGTTTGCGGCCGGCGTACGTAGGCTTGTGGATTCGGATTTGGAGAAGGCTAGAAGACGCTGGCGGCAGATGTAATTATGGCCAGAGGCGCAGAGGATATAAACACGGCTGTGGTACGCTCAACCAAAGTATCATTCAACAAGCATCTCATCTAGTCTACCATCGAAGTCTATCCTCACATCCTTCAACCTTAATCTATACACACTACAACAAGTACTCTCCATTCCCACAGCCAAGATGCAGTTCTCCATTATCTCCATCGTCGCCGCGCTCGCCGCCACTGCTACTGCCACCTACGTTCCTACCAACGGAACTGCCACCTCTGGTGCTTACTACCCCACTGGTACCGGTGCTGCTGCCCCTACCGGAGCCAGGCCAACCTCAACCCTCCCCTTCACTGGTGGAGCCGCAAACATTGGCAGCTCAGCCCTTGGTCTCATCGTAGCTGGTGGTGTCGCCATCGTAAGTTTACTCGACTATTAGAATCATACCAAAACAATGTACTAATCAAACTCTAGATGCTATAAACGCAACAAGGACGCTGCTTCGCTTCGATCTATAACTTCTTCTTCAATCACTATTCATTAATTCGGATTTAACATTGGCGCAAATGGTCACGGCGTTACTACGGAAACAAGGGTCTCGGGATGAGATAATCAGCATCACTGGCGCAACATAGAATTGGCGTACAGACACAAACGTGTGGAGGCATAGACTAGACTTGTGTATAGCAGAGAGCATGACCTGGGTATGGTCGAGTGTCAATAGTCTACGAAGAGATGAGCCGAGAGATGGACAGAATAGCCTAAGTGGCCGAATGAAAACAAGCATTTTCAAACATCTTTTGCAATTGCTTTGACCTGCATATGTGAAGGAAGGCCTTTCCTAGCTATGACATTGGGTGGTGACAGGGTGTGTAGAGTGGGGCTCTTAGACTTCTAGTTCAGGATGGCGTGAATGACGCGCGACGCGACTCCCGCGATCTGCAACTTTGGAACTTTACAAGCACACCAGTCACTTCTCCAACCCTGCGACGCTACGACTCCAATGGCCAAATCGGACGACATCTTGCTCAAGGGCGAGCCTTTGTACGTCTGCTACCTTCACCTCAGATGCAAATGCTAACAGTAACAGTGAGGATGCGTCGCCAGCACCATCTCGAGACGCTTCGGCATACAACCCACTACATGACTTTGTACTACCACCGGGTACCGAGCGACACTACTCACAACAGTTCGCCGACATGTACTTCTTACGGCTACAGCAACTGAAGAAGACGGTGAAGCAAAGGGCCGAGGATGCATGGCACGATTTCGAGGTATGCAACGGGATGCTGCTGGAATGCGAAAGCTCGTTATGCAGGACGGAATGATACTGACTCTGGGCAAGCTAGGTGGACAGACGGCGTCGTTTGTCGAGCGTGTGCTGGATGTGCGACAAGGCGAGCTTTGCTGGGTAGTGGGGACGGTATACATGGAAATGGCAGAGAAGCCCAATGTGTTGAACGACATTGAAAAAGATGTACGCTTCTCTCCCCACAAACACAAAGGATAGACTCTAACACTCGACAGCACTGGATAGCGGACCCTCCCCAGCGCGACACCTACGTATCTTCCACCGGCGCCGATGAGATGATGCTCGAAGACGAATCCGGTCGTCTACGCGTTACCGGCGAGCCTTTGCGCCAACATTTTGTCACCGGATGCATACTGGCGGCACTGGGCACCGAAGAAGCAGACGGCACATTCATGGTCATTGCAACCCAATGCGCAGATCTACCGAGACAACCGCCACGATGGGAACGTGACGATGTAGTGCTATCAAAGGAGAAGAAGAAGGCACCAAAGCGCGAGAGAGCTGGAAAACTTGCCATCGTCTCTGGTCTTGAGCTGACAGGTGCAGACGATGATGAGGTCTCGCTGGACCTGCTGGTGGAATACCTGACTGGCGAAGCTGCGGACCCAGCAACCCAAGCCGAATCTTCCAAGATAACACGACTTGTTATAGCTGGTGGTTCACTCGCAAAGGGATCTCCAATTCTGTCGCGAGAAGACTTTGCTGCGAAGAAGAGTGCAGCGAGACACTACGGATACGACGCTTCGTCTTATAACGCAGCACCTACTACACGCCTCGATGAGTTCCTCTGCGAAATCCTTCCCTCGCTCCCCATCACCATGCTGCCTGGTGCATCGGACCCCTCAAATGTCGCTCTGCCACAACAACCTCTCCACCCCGCTCTGTTCCCCAAGACACGCCTCTACGCCGAACCGCCGATAGAAACTAATACAACCCTGAACGGCTTTGACGCAGTGACAAACCCTTGGTTAGGCGATATCGACGGGTACCGCGTGCTAGGCACAGGTGGCCAGACAGTCAAGGACCTACTCAAATACGTCAACCGTGTCAAATCGATAGACGCCATGGAGATGATGTTGCGCTGGCGTTGCGTAGCACCCACAGCTCCAGACACACTGTGGTGCTACCCATTCCAGGACGACGACCCATTGATGTTGAAAGAGTGTCCGCACATGTACATTGCTGGCTGCCAAAAAAAGTTTGAGAAGAAGGTCATTGAAGGTCCTGCGGGACAAAAAGTATTACTCATCAGCGTACCCAAGTTTAGAACTTCGGGCAAGATTGTGCTGGTTGATATGGAGAGCTGGGACGTGGAAGTCGTCAGATTGGGGGCCAAAGGAGAAAAAGCTACGAAACAACGAATCGTGGTGAGTGGAGAGGACATGATGGAGGAGTAAGTTGCGGAAGCTGTGCAATTGATACCCGATCTGTTGACAACATGGCGATGCAAACAATGAAATGACATATACCTACACCATGGCTTTCTCGTTCAATTCCTTCATAACGTGCAACAGCCAATTACGTTTTTGACGTATATCGGAAATAAATCAGGTGCATTAGTCTCCACCTGCAGAAGAGGCACGGGAAGTGGGTACCGTACCATCGTCATAAATGCTTGGGTCTTGGACGATGTCATTCGGCAAAGCTTAATAGCGGGAATACCTGCTTCGCCAAAACGCATACTCGTACGATGATCAGCAACGTTTGAAACAGGGGGTCCTTTTGTCGTGATGTCAACACCACATGATTAGCAAAAATAGCTTATTGACGCGTCTTTCTGATGTAACGTGTATGCAGATGTTGAAGTGCGTGTGTGTGTGTGTGTGTGTGTGTGTGTGTGTGTGTGTGGAGTAATAAGTGGATTCAACGACGTTTGACGGAACTGTACACATCAAAGAAAAATAATGTGTAAAATGCGATATTGGTATTCTGCGCAAAGTGGTATCTAGAGTATCAACACCCAATTTCAATGTATCCTGCGAACGCCGTCGCCAATGTACAGAAACTCCCTTCGTCTTTGCAACCTAGTGATATGTGTGATATTGTACAAGCGGGACATGAATAAATAAAAGGGGAATCTAAGTCTCCTAGGCCTTGAAGTTGGCCGTGGTCCATTCTTCGTACTCTTTTTTCAGTTCTCGTTGGACCCAGGGAATGGTGATGGCGGTCCAGATACCGGCCCAGAGGAAGGGCAGAACCCAGCCGACCTGTGCTGTGTTAGTCTTGATAATATGGAAGAAGTACGATTTGGACATACAACGTAGGCAGCGTCGCGCTGAATAGTGAAAATGATGGCAGTAGCAACTACAGCGCAGATAATGGCGCCAATGGCCCAGAAGAGTGTCAAGCGGTGCAGCATCATGCGGAAGCCCTTGCTGGCCTGGTATCGGAGATTCAATCGCTGACGGAACTCAGTGCCACCAGATCCGTCAACAGCGCAAATGTCTTCAATGTATGCATAGATGCCGGGTCGGAGCGGTGCGCCCTGGGGTAGCGAAGAGATACGGCAGGGTGCAGGCACGTTCATATACCGCAGGATGTCGACGAGAAGGAGCTCGCAACCAATGGCGAACATCATGGTCGGCGCGGGCATGGCAAGGACGCGAATTGGCGGGTCGTGGGGACATGTACCACTGCACTTTGTTAGCTGAGCTTTGTTGGGACGGACGGAGAACCTACGCAATAAGCTCAATCATGACGAAGAACCAGCCGACGGACAGGTTCCAGTGGAACCAGTCGAGATACCATCTCTGCGCGCCGATGACCCTGCAACTGGAGCCCTTCTTCCATAACCTGTGGAAGCGGATGAAGTATTCGACAATCGACACGGTTCCAAGCAAAGCGGTACTGATACTGAAGACGGCGTTGGCAGACAATTGGTCACGCGTCAGGCCATACCACATGCCAAAGTAGAGGCCGATGGGCATGAAGACGCAGTCGAGGATGATGAGGGTCCAGAACCAGAAGATGGACTTCTTGCGGGTGCGCAGCGTGTACTTGAGCGGCGGCGGGCGGGTGAAGTCGGGGTCATCGTAGGTGACCTGGGTGTGGGGAAACTGGGCGTGGGGATTTGGCGACGGGACGCGGCTTGGTTGTGCGCTGGGGTTGAGGCTGGCAGAGTTGTTGACGGGCGTGGTGCTGCGCGGCTGTCTTTCGTCGTCGCTGGCGCCGTCGACGTGCATGCTGGGTACGGGCAGCGTGTCGGCCTGTCCTGCAGTCGTCGGTCGAGATGCATCAGCCTGAGGCGTCAGCGGCCTCAAGGGCTCCGTCGAAGATTGCTGCGTAGCCATTGTGTGGAGCGGTGGCACGATGGGGTGCCCAGGAGAAAAGTACGGGAGCGGCGGGAAACAAGAAGAGTCGGTCGCGTCTTGTCCGGATGCCAACGGGTGAGATTGTGTCTTGACACTGTCGGCGTATCTTGGGGGAATGGCCGTATCATGGGGGAAAGGGTCTGTTAGAATCCGTCAGCACCGTGCAGGCCGTGAATCTGCCTATGATGTCACGCCTGGGGCCTCGTTTGGTGCTTCCAAGGTCGCGCTTTCCCTGGGCGGATCTGGCGCATGCTTGGGATGCTCGGCTGACGCATCTCCGTCCTCTAACCTCGCCACCGGGCACATGCTCCAATCCCTCCATGCACTGTGCAGTCAGTGTGGATATGTGAATCGATATTACTGATGGGCTCCTTACGCGGCCTCTTCCTGTATTCTTTCGTGCTCCTCGCTTCCTGTGCTGTCACCAGTAGAGGCGGCCATGCCACTCAACACCCCCTGCCCGATGCGCAAGCCGCTCGTAACGGAACTCTAATTTCCCAGAAGCTGTTCTGGGAACTCGAAGAACTCGCGCGCATTGTCGATATATCCTACTGTGTAGGCACCGCCGGTCTGGGCATCCAGAAGCCCTTCAGGTGCGCCAGCCGCTGCGGAGACCGCGACTTTGAGACTTTCGAGTTGGTTACAGTAAGTGGCTGCATCCAGCAACACATCGCACAAGGTGCATGAGGTGCTGATATGTCCAGGCATGGAACACTGGCCCTTTTCTATCTGACTCCTGCGGCTACATCGCTCTGTCGCATTCACCTACCAACCCGCGTCTGATCCTTGCCTTTCGCGGCACCTATTCGGTTGCCAATACCATCGCCGACCTCTCTACCATACCGCAAGAATACGTGCCATACCCAGGCGACGATGATGATGGTACCTCGGACTTCATCGCCCCGAGTCTAGACGTAGACGACGATGCGCCACCCGCCGAGCCGCCCAAATGCGACAACTGTACTGTACATACCGGCTTCTATTCCTCGTGGCTCAACACCCGTAAGGTCGTCCTGCCACATGTATCCAAGGCTCTGGACAAGTATCCCCATTACAAGCTGGTCTTGGTGGGACACTCGTTGGGCGGTGCCATTTCGACCCTCGCCGGGTTGGACTTCAAGGCTCGTGGATGGGACCCCCATGTGACAACCTTTGGCGAGCCTAGACTAGGCAACAAGGAGTTCAACAAGTACGTGGATGAGCGCTTCGCCATCACTTCGGATCACGACAACAACAAACTTCACCGTGTCACCCATGTCGGCGACCCTGTTCCTCTGCTACCACTGTCTGAATGGGGCTTCAGTATGCACAGTGAAGAGATCTTTATATCCGAGTCAAGTCTACCTTTCTCAGTTGCCGACATCCACTACTGCGACGGTGACGAAGACCCGCACTGCATTGCTGGGAGCGACCAAGACAAGCCTGCCTGGGGTGTACCCACTCGCTTCAAGTTTTGGCAGCTCTTCTTCGCCCATCGCGATTACTTCTGGCGATTGGGTTTGTGTTTGCCAGGTGGTGACCCACGAGACTGGTACGACAAGTATCCTGGGCATAGCACAAATGACGGAGACGATGATGTGCCTGAAATTATTGAATTGTAATGACACTTGGTCTTTTGCCTGTAATGTTTTAAATCGTAATTCGTACACCAAGCCCTTTTATATGCTTCTCAATACTAAGACGTGTGACAACGCCGAGACCATCCTTACGCCGCGCCTGCAGACCATGTTACTTGAAGAGAAAAAGACCTTTTAGTGGGTGCCGTTTTGGCTGTGGGCCCTCCTCTTCGCGACAGCGCCAGCAAGCTCAGCGAGCACGGTCTCGGTGGTTTCCCAGTCGATGCACGCGTCGGTGATGGACATGCCGTACTCGAGACCAGCCTTGCCTTCCTTGGGTACCTTCTGAGTGCCAGCCTTGATGTTGCTCTCAATCATGACACCCATGATGGCCGTCTCTCCAGCCTCGATCTGCTCAGCAATTGCATGCGCAACCTTTGGCTGGTTCATGTGGTTCTTCTCCGAGTTGCCGTGGCTGCAGTCAATCATCAAGCGCGAGTTCATGCCCTTGGACTCGAGCTTCTCACGCGCCTCCTTGACGCTCTTCGCATCGTAATTTGTGCCCTTCTTTCCACCGCGAAGGATAATGAAGCAGTCATCGTTGCCAATGGTGCCGACAATGGCGACGACACCAGGCTTGGTGACGGAGAGGAAGTGGTGAGGGTGCTTTGCGGAGCCAATGGCGTCAATGGCGACATCGAGAGTGCCGTCTGTGCCGTTCTTGAAACCAACCGGGAAAGACAGACCTGAAGCAAGCTCACGGTGGAGCTGCGACTCTGTAGTCCTGGCGCCAATTGCGCCTACACTGAACATATCGGCCAAGAACTGGGGAGAAATGGTATCCAGCATCTCGCTCGCCAGGGGCATGCCCTTCTCAGTCAGATCAGCGAAGAGCTGTCTTGAGATGCGCAGGCCCTTGTTGATCTTGAAGCTGTTGTCGATATCCGGGTCATTGATGAGACCCTTCCAGCCTACAGTTGTACGAGGCTTCTCCAGGTAGGAACGCATGACGATGAGGAGATCATCCTGGTACTTCTCCTTGAGCTTCATCAACCGGTCGCAGTATTCGAGGGCAGCGGCAGGGTCGTGGATGGAGCACGGGCCGATGACGACGAGCAACCGCTTCTGTGCATCTTTGCCTTGGACAATTTCCACAGCTTCGTCACGCGCCTTGAGGACTGTGTCTCTTGACTTGGCCGTCTGGGGGATTTCACTCTGGAGGAGGTCGGGAGGTGTGAGGGGGTTGTAGCCCTTGATGCGCCAATCTTCCGAGTTGTGCGGGTCGCCGACAGCTTTGTTCTCGATGTGGAACTGCGACGACGTGTTAGAGTGTGCGACTGGTGGCGGCAATGGATGTTGGTGTACATACAGACATAGTTCAAGAGAAGACGCAGGAAAGATTAGGAGGATCTGGGTATATGGAAGGAAATCAGAGACAAAAACTCTGAAAAGGACAGCGACTGTGGTTTTATTTGCTCTTCTTCTCCTCGCAGACGACCAAGACCTTTATGAGTCGAATGTTTTCTGGTATGACGGCGGAGTCGGAGGCGCCCTCATTGGTCAATGAGCGGGGCATTCGCGCCGATTTTTAGGTGGCGCGGGGTCGAGCCTCAATCATCATCGCCGGTCCGGCCACGCCCTGGCGCACAAGGATGTCCTCGAGAGAGAGTCATTCGGCCCTATATTGGAAGCTGGTTGCAATGCTCCGCGAAGCTCGAGACGGGTTTCATTATACGGCCTTTGGGCGTGTTCAAATGCAAAAGTAGAGATATCTAACATAGACAGATATGACGTCATGGAGAGCTCCGTGAAGCTATGTATCAATACAGCGCATTTCGGAGTACAATGATGAGTACCAACGGACATGTACATCTTTTCAGAATTCGTTGGAGATTTTTCTGATGGTCAGACTGAGTTTTACGAACAGTCGCTCTGGTGCTATCATGAGAGCCGCATGTGGATGTTGCACCCTACATAACAAGCAACATTCAACAAAAGGAAGTTAACAGCTGTGGGTAGTGGTAAGAAAACGACGTATAACTTTAGAGATCCTTTTAAGGCTTTTACATGTACTACATCCAGCTTTCGTGATTGCACTGGAGCGGTCAACTAGGCTTTAATAAGTGTGCCGTCATTGCTCTCCACCGACATCATACGTCACAGCCATGCCATACCGAAGGAGCCGTTGCGCGCCAGTCTGAAGCTAATACATAATCTCGAACTCTGCACTGCACTGTAAGAAAAAAAAACACTACTCACGTTCAACTTTTGCTCGATCACAGTTCATCATGGGCAGCCTAGACTATAGATCTCTCCAAAGCATCCCGATCAGCTACGCGACATGCTCGCTCGGATCGCCATCAAACCCTCCGCCTCTCCTCGACCGCTTACATGCTATATCCACCGCAGGTTTTACCGCCGTCGAGCTTTCTTTCCCAGACATCCTCTCCTACGGCCAGACACTACTCGGCCATGAAGTCGAACCGTCCAATTATGACGAGCTATGCAAAGTAGCAGGCGAGATTAAAAAGGAGTGCGACAAAAGAAGCCTTGGAATTATGATGTTGCAGCCATTTGCCAATTACGAAGGCTGGCCTGAAGGCTCCGATGGCCGCAAAGACGCCATGGACCGGGCTCGCGGCTGGATCCGCATCATGCAGGCGTGTGGGACAGATTTGCTGCAAGTCGGATCGACGGATTCACCCCTCGAGAAACTAGACAGGAGTAAGATGGTGTCTGACCTCCAGGTTCTCTGCGACATGCTCAAGGAGCACAACTTCCGACTAGCTTACGAGAACTGGTGTTGGTCGACACATGCACCTGACTGGAAAGACGTTTGGAGTATCGTTCAGCAGGTAGACCGTCCGAACATCGGTCTATGTCTTGATACCTTCCAGACTGCAGGTGGAGAATGGGGCGATCCTAGGACGGCTTCCGGTTTGCGAGAAGATGTATCCAAAGACGAGTTGGAAAAGCGGTTCCAAAAGAGCCTGGAAGAGCTGAGCTCCACCATTCCCAAGGACAAGATCTACCTTCTGCAGATCAGCGATGCCTATAAAGTCCCTCAGGCCTTCGATGCTGAGCGTGACGATGCAGGTCTGCTGCCTCGTGGACGATGGAGTCACGACTTCCGACCTCTACCTTACAACGGAGGATACCTACCGGTTGTTGATGTTGCGAGAGCAGTGCTCAAGACGGGATTCAGAGGCTGGTTCAGCTACGAGGTCTTTGACGGAGGTGCAGACGGCAAGGCTACGGACGTAGACATTGTGGCTTATGCGCATGCTGCGAAGAGTGTACAAGATAGGCTGCTGCAGGAATGTGCTGGTCACAAGGTTCCGGAAGCGATGGCAACAAGATAGGTAGCCGATGGATTTGGAAAAAATGAAATAATGTGACGAACTCGTGTTTCTACCGAATGCGAAGCTGTCGTCTTTGAGAGCAAGGACGAACTGATGATACAGTAAGGAAAGATACGAAGAGATTGGAGAATAAGAAAACTGTTTCGAGGACGACGTCTGTAACCTCTCCTCTATACTTGTCACTGAATATCTCACTCCAACGCACCCGTCGTAACAGCCGTCAAAACTGCCTCAGTCACCATGATCAAGACCACCGTTCGCGTAGCCGTCAACCTCGTGCGCGATCAACTAGTGCATCTTTAGTTAGCCACAAAACGCATCCTTAACATAGGATGTCATGTCCAGGATAAGGGCACCCAGAGTCACTAGTCTTCGGCTTGTCCTTCGTCTTGGTTACCAACATCGTTTTCGTTTCGCCGCAGTATATTCTCGGATAAGGATACGGACAATGCCTGTCCGGCACCATTATGCTTGTGATAACAGCAGGGTCAGTTTTGTGCGTCAATGTTTCGCAAGACGTGAGAGAAGTCTTGAGCGTAAGAAAATTCATCGTGGACGTCGGCTTCTTAGGGATCGATTTCGTAGAGGGGCCGGATATGCTTGGTACGGTCCCACCCTTCGTTTGTGAGCTCGGGTGCAAGGGTAGACCGAGAAGGCTATCGTAAGAAGATATATTGATTGGCTCCTTGGATGTGAAAGTTGGAGACGGAAATGCAGAGCTCGTGCATGAATACACTGAACTCCAGGTGAGTGACGTCGGGTCATGAGGAAGGACGGGCAAGCTAGGGTAGGCCGGCGGATATTGTGACATGAACATTGAGGAAGGAGATATGGAGCTCGGCATTGTGGAAGCTGCAGTCGATGGAGAATCGAAGGCGGTACTCGAACATGTTGATGTAATTGTCAGTGTCGGACGAAGAGAAGCTTCCCCACAGTCAAGTGTGGACACACTCGATTGAGTGGGTACACTCGGTGGAACGCTGGCGATGGGGTTCGAAGTCATCGAATCGACTGTTGTCACGAATGAGCTGGAAAGGATAGGCCACTGCCATGCGCTCTCCAGGGAAGCCGAAAGCAACCCGGTGAAAGCTGCTGTAGATGAAGAAGGCATCGGACCAGGTAGACCGGAGCCATACCGACTACCAGGAGTCCATATTGGAGTGATCGGGTCTTCGGTTCCTAGCCTTGAGTTGCTTTTCACGGTGGTATGGCAATGCTGTGTCGAAAGGCCATGTACTGCGGGCAACAGTGTCGCAAGAACAGCGACGCGCATTTTGTTTCCTCTAGAGGTAGTCAGATCGACGGCAGTAGGAGTCGGTTCTTGAAAATCCGCCAAATATAGACATGTTGCTCTTCCTTGGGAAGGATTATTGTGTCACTACGAGTTCCATCAATGCCCTAGACATGTGACTTCTTTGTCCTTGTTTGACGTAACGTAAAGACTGTCCTACATGGCTGCAAAGCTTGAAGCAAATGTGAAAGACAATGTCTTTGTGTGCTCTTTTCGGTTGATTCAAGCTTGAAAGTGCAGCACATCATTCGCTCATAGTAACATGAACACGGAGAGGCTCATTTCTGAGTTCTACCCTCAAGCGCCAGACCCTAATCTAGAGGTATACACAGAGTTTTATATCATGGAACCGACAGAATACATATATCGTATACTTTCGGTGTAGAGTATAATGCATGAATGCTCAAGGGCAGAAGCAAGAAGAAAAGGGCTTCATTACAAGGGTGGACCTCCACCGGCTTCCTCGATCCGTCCAGAAGAGTCTTGATCATTAGACAGCAGACATTGCGAGAAGATTTCAACCATTGAATAGGACGCCAATGAAGGAGCTGGTATCACATAGGCTCCAGTACTGCAAGCATTTGGCAACACCCACACGATGTGATAGAGTAGGGCTGTGGGCATCCCAAAGGTGCCCGTCTTTCAAGATCAGCGAGTTGCTTACTTGGGCGGGATACCCCATTACAGTCCTGCATCGATGCGCTGTAGAACCTCATACCATGAAATATGGTGGTTAAGAAGAGCGATCGTGATAGCAGTTGTGCCGTCCAGTTTGACCTCGGCAAAAGTGAAAAGACGGGAGAAGTGGATCTCATAGCCACCGCGTGAAGTATCTCACACGTTATCGTCGCAACACGAAACGCGATATTCTGAGAAGTCGCAGGTCTGTGAACAAAAGTAGAGTCTGAGGTTTCGACACTTCCTGCTTTCCCTTGGTGGACAATCTACGGCCCGCAAGCCGCTCCGTCTTCCCGAAATTTGCGTCCCCTCGACGGCACCCAAGCACCTTGAAGTAGTCGTCGCTTAGCATGCTCAGACACTGAGCCCGAGGAAGTATGTACAGCGCTATGCAGTCATCAAAAGAACGCTTCGATGGAGTAAGCTAGACCGCAAAATGACGGAACCGCGGGCCTGTTTCCAATCCACGGAATACGTACACCATCACATGCAGGGCATGTGGCCTAAGCCTTCTCAACAACGCGCACATCTATACGCCCTTTTCCATGATAGATGGATCTCGCGGACAAACGGCCTTGAACGTTTATCAAAATAAGCCAAGGTGGGCTGAATAGGCTGAAAGGGCGTTCCGTCCCCGCTGTTGGTTTATTGATATTGCTTCCGCGCGTGAGACGCCACCACGTGGAACGTCTTCGACGTCGATATAAAAGATACAAGGAGCCTGTGTTTGGTATTTCGATACTCTGCGTTTGCGCACTCACAAGTCCAATACTACAACATGCCGTCTACTAAAAGCAAGAACATCATTATTACTGGCGGTGCGCGAGGCATTGGTCGCTGCACAGCACGACACCTGCTTTCGTTGCCAGTATCGCATCGCGTTTTCATCATCGACTTTGATGCGGACGAGCTCGAATACACAGTTAATACACATCTAGCCGCCTACGCACCACGTGTCAGCTCATCGATCACCAACCTCCGCAATCCGGAAGAAATTCGCAGCGCAGTCGCCAAAGCCGCCGAATTTTTCGGTGGTCGGATAGATGTGTTGGTCAACAATGCTGGAGTCGCTCGAGGATTCTTCAACGCAGGAAACGGGACTATGGAAGACATCGCTACAGGAGAGCAATGGGAAGCATACATTGCTACCAATCTCAGCGCGCCCTTCTACATGAGCCAGGCCGTCATCCCTTTTATGAAGAGTCAGAACACACAAAAAGACGGTACGCCAGGCGTTGATCGATCGAAGGATCTGAAGCGCACGGAGGAGTTCAACCAGCTGCCACTGAACCTCCATGGCGAGGACAAGTTGGAAGAGGGAGGCTGCATCATCAATGTTGCTTCCTTTCGCGCACATCAGTCAGACCCAGATTGTGAAGGCTATGCTGCAAGCAAAGGTGGTGTGCTGGCACTCACACAGGCCATGTCTGTTTCATGCCAGCGTTGGGGTATCCGAGTCCTGGCTATCTCGCCAGGCTGGGTTAGCGTACAGCACGAGTGTAAAGCTCGCGATTTGCAGATCAAGGAAATGCAGAACGGATCGTACAAAGAGGTCGCACCACATGAGGAGGAAGCGGTGAAGCGAAGGATGAAGGCTTGGGCGGAAGATCTGGATGAACTCTATCACAAGCAACACCCAGCCGGCAGAGTGGGTAGGGGGGAAGATCTCGCTGAGATGGTTGAGTACGTCATGGGTGCAGGCTTCTTGAGTGGACAGGAGTTGATCTTGGACGGCGGTGCAAACCGGAGAAAGAATCCCAATATTTGAGATGTCTGCATAGATTAATAAAGACATGCGCAAAGCCAACTTGAGAGCTATGCATGCGCAACAGAGGGTTGTTATCAAGTGCGATACGCCGCCAACGCCATGCTTGCAGTTGTATCAGAAAACCAACGCTAGAGTAAGCAGGAATCCCAACCTTAAGAAGTGTCGGGTAAGAAAGGATGGTGCGCGTGGGCCGGACAACGAGGCACTATCATTTCAAGAGGACTTCAATCATACACGTTTCTTCTTCGTCCACGTCGTAGTCGGCCACTGTATCCAAGGGCATCATTCGATCACCGTCGAACATGAGTGTGACTGGCTGGTTTTTATCGATCTTGTGGCGAGTCTTGTAAGCACTTGCGATGTGTGCAACGGTGGTGCTCTGACAACTGAGTTAGTATATGGACATAGGCCATCATGTTGGATGTATCGCGTCTTTGCATACGCTGAAGGAACAATCTCGACATACCTCTTTTACAGTCAGTTTGAAATCGGAGTAGCCCTTCGCTTTTAGGACTAGACGGAACCGCTTCTCTTCGGGTTCGGGCTCCGGTTCCGGAGTTGGAGTCTTTTCTCTCGTCACAACAGCTGCTTCGGCTGCCAGCTTCTTGGCTAGAGCTGCAGCGGCATCTTCCTTCTTACGCTGCTTGTAGACGTCTTCTGTCCAAGCTTCGACATGGATCTTGGGAAGATTGACGTCATCGTATATGTTGGAGTCTCCTTGAACAGAGACGTTTCCGCTATCGTCGACTTGTATCCCTAATCGCTTTATTGATGTGCTGTCGTAGAGACGTGTACCCTTCCACGTGAAGAAGACGCTGCGTGTCATTTGCTCCGAGAACTTCTCCTTCCCACACCATGCCAGCCGTGGCTTCCCGATGGTACTGTCTACTCTGACCTTGACCATCAATGGCTTCGCATCAGGCATTTGTGGATCAATCAATAGCTGTACTATAGGCGCCTTGGGAGCGTCGCCATTTGCCTGCGCCTTAGCTGCCGCGACACGCGCTCGCGCCCTTGCCCGTAATGCAGCGAATGCGGGGTCTCCGTCTTCATCGTCGTCATCGTCGTCGTCGTCGTCGTCTTTGATCTCTATAGGAGACGGTTTCGATGGCCGGACGGCTATGTCTTGTCTGAAGTCGGAAGCGGGCGATTTGTAGTCAATGGCAGGGTTGTCGTTGACAGGCTTGGAGACGTAGCCGGAGTCGTCGTCTTCGTCTGAGTCGCCCAGGTCAATCACGTGAGATTCTCTCTGAGGCAACGAAATGCTCGAGGAAGCGGACTTGGTCAAGGAGTCGTAGCGTGCTGTGAGCGAATCAGGTGGAGGACGGGATGGCGCTGGAGAAACAGATGTGATGCTGCGTCTGGGCAATTGTCAGCGCTGACGGTCAGACGAAGGTGAGATGCGCACGCTTTAGCAGCGGTCCTGCCCACCCGTTCCTTGCTGGCCGAGCCGTTCTTGGGTGGGACAAGCTCTTCGCTGTCGTTTGATATGCGGCGTCGCTTTTGGTCGCGCGGTTCAGAGTGTTTGCGCTTTCTCGCCGCTTCAGCTTTCTTTTTCTCCTCTGCCCTTGTCCTAGCCTGCTCGGCAACGATGTCCTTGAACTCATTGGAGTGACTAAACATGTCCTCGCTGTCTTTCT
>Ga0265797_10001584_pt1 | contig 39854 bp, 33 predicted proteins | sample P2T30metagenome_FD_192433 | JGI IMG/M metagenome (GOLD analysis project Ga0265797, IMG submission 192433) | Plant litter microbial communities from East Loma Ridge, Irvine, California - P2 T30 | ecosystem: Environmental > Terrestrial > Plant litter > Unclassified | place: USA: California...
GGACGCCAACCTGGAGCGCGTGCAGCCATTGCTGGTCCAGGACGGCCGGCTGACGCAGTTGCCGCCCGTGCCGGCGCCCGCTTTCGGCATCGAGGCGGCCTGCCTGTACCGCGACGCCCAGCGCCTCGACTACGTCTTCATTGTCGGCAAGGATGGCCAGGCGGAGCAATGGCTGCTGGGAGCAAACGGACATCGCCAGGTGCGCCGCTTGGCATTGCCGCCCCACGTCAAGCACTGCCGCGTCGACGACGCCAGCGCCACGCTGTTTGTCGCCGAGGAAGACTTCGGACTGTGGGCCTACAGCGCCGATGCCGAAGGGGCCGGGGGCCGGCAGGCGCTGGCCTTGACCGCGCCGCTGGGCACGATGCAGTCGGGTCCGGGCGCGCTGGCACTGGTGCCGGGCGGTGTCGCGACGGCCGACGGCAACGCGGTCCTGAGCTGGCATCTGGACGGCAAGCGCTGGAAGATGGCGCCGCGGCAGGTCGTCGGCAAAGCGGTCAAGGGACTGGCGACGGATGGCCGCACACTGCTGGCGCACACGAAGGATGGCTGGCGCGCGATCGGTCTGACGCCACAGGCCACGGTTGCAACGCCGCCTCTGCCGATCGTCCTGCCGCGCGCGCAGACGGAGCCGGTGGCCCGCGCCGGGGACGCGGCCGACGATCCCGCCATCTGGCGCAATCCGCGCGATCCGGCCGACGCCCGCATCCTCGGCACAAACAAGAAACAGGGCCTGCTGGTGTACGACACGCATGGCAGGCAGCTGCAACTGCTGGAATCGGGGCGCCTGAACAATGTCGATGTGCGCCAGGACGTGGCATTCGGCGCTGAGCGGCTCGATGTCGCTGTCGCCACGCAGCGCGACGAGAACAGCATCGTGCTGTTCACGATCGACGCCGCCGGAAAGGTGGCGGAGGCGGCGCGCCTGCCGACCACGCTGGACGAAATCTACGGTGCCTGCCTGTACCAGCCGAAGACCGGCGGCCTGCAGGCCTTCGTCAACGACAAGGATGGCCGCTACCTGCATTACCGGCTGGAGCGTGCCGGCGGCAAGTTCGCCGCCACCCTGCTGCGCACGTTCCGCACCGCCACGCAACCGGAAGGCTGCGTGGCCGACGATGCCACCGGCACGCTGTTCGTCGGCGAGGAAAAGCGCGGCGTGTGGGTGACGCCGGCGGACGCGGAGCGCGCAGCGCCATTGACGATGGCGCTGCCGGTGGGTTCGCTGCTGACGGCGGACGTCGAGGGCATGGGGATTTACCGCGGCAAGGATGCGAGCTACCTTGTTGTCTCGAGCCAGGGCAGCAACAGCTATGTTGTCATGGATGCGCAGGCGCCGTACAAGGTGCGCGGCGCCTTCCGCATCGGCGTCAACGTGGCGGAAGGCATCGACGGCGCTTCCGAGACGGACGGGCTGGAGGTCACGTCCGCCAACCTGGGCGGCCCGTACGCGGCCGGGATGCTGGTGGTGCAGGACGGCTACAAGCGGCTGCCGGACGGGCCGCAGAACTTTAAATATGTGGCGTGGGCGGATGTTGCGGACGCGTTGAAGCTGCCCTGACTCCGGACGGGCCGCGATGGTATCCTCCTGCCTTTGAACCAAAGGGAGCCCCATCGTGTCGATCGCGGAAAAATTATTCAGGCTGAAGGAAGCCGGCACGGATGTGCGCACGGAGGTCATCGCGGGCGTCACGACGTTCCTGACGATGGCCTACATCATCTTCGTCAACCCTACCATCCTCGCCGATGCGGGCATGCCGAAGGATGCCGTGTTTGTCGCCACATGCCTGGCCGCGGCGCTGGGCACCGCGATCATGGGCCTGTACGCGAACTACCCGATCGGCATGGCCCCCGGCATGGGCCTGAACGCGTATTTCGCCTATGCCGTCGTGGGCGGCATGGGCGTGCCCTGGCCCGTGGCGCTGGGCGCCGTCTTCATTTCCGGCTGCCTGTTCGTGCTGGTTTCCGTGTTCGGGCTGCGCGAGATGATCGTCAACGGCATTCCGCGCTCGCTGCGCACGGCCATCACGGTCGGCCTCGGGCTGTTCCTCGCACTGATCGCGCTGAAGAACGCCGGCATCGTGGCGGCCAATCCGGCCACGCTGGTGGCCGTCGGCGACCTGCATCAACCTGCCGCGATCCTGGCCATCATCGGCTTCCTGCTGGTCGTCACGCTGGACCGGCTGAAGGTGCGGGGCGCGATCCTGGTCGGCATCGTGGTGGTGACGGTCCTGAGCTTTTTCTTCGGCGGTAACACGTTCCACGGCATCGTTTCCGCGCCGCCGTCGCTGGCGCCCACGTTCGGCAAGCTGGAAATCGGCAGCGCCATGGCGACGGGTATCGTCAATATCGTCCTGGTGTTCTTCCTGGTCGAACTGTTCGACGCCACCGGCACGCTGATGGGCGTGGCCAACCGCGCCGGCCTGCTGGTCGAAGGCAAGATGGAGCGGCTCAACCGCGCGCTGCTGGCCGACAGCACCGCCATCGTCGCCGGCGCCGCGCTGGGCACGTCGAGCACGACGGCCTATGTGGAAAGCGCCGCCGGCGTCCAGGCGGGTGGCCGCACGGGCCTGACGGCGCTTGTCGTCGCGCTGCTGTTCCTCGCCTGCCTGTTCATCGCGCCGCTGGCCGGCGTGGTGCCCGCCTACGCGACGGCGCCCGCGCTGCTCTTCGTGGCCTGCCTGATGCTGCGCGACCTGGCCGACGTGGAATGGAACGAGACGACGGAAAGTATCCCGGCCGCCGTCACCGCGCTGATGATCCCGTTCACGTATTCGATCGCCCACGGCATCGCCTTCGGCTTCATCACCTATGCCGCACTGAAACTCCTGACGGGCCGGGCGCGCGAAGCGAAGCCCATCGTCTGGATCATTGCCGCCATCTTCCTCTTCAAATACGTCTACCTGGGCGTCTGACGCGCCTGCAGCAGGGTTAAGAGAAGAGCAAGTTTCTGTCAGCGCATCGCTTTCCCCATCGTAGTAATACTCCTACGTCTATGTAACCGCAGGTACAGCGCCCCCCATGGGCGCCCTGCTACGCCCGGAGCGATAACCAGAAGTTACGAACTGATGAGTCGAAAATGCTGAGTATTGCTGCGCGGAATTGACGAAGCATTGGTCCATTCATTGATAGGATTTCTACTCGCGACACTCTAGAGCGATAGGAATTCGTCAACATGCATACCCCGCAACCCGCCAACCGCACCACGCAGCCATGCCGGAACCCGTTTCCGTCCGTGGTGCGGGCGGGCAGCGGGTCGGGTGAAGGTACGGACGCCATCGCCACGACGGAGGTGCAATGATGGCGACCGTGCTGTCCCCCGGCGATTTCTTCCGCGGCGCGCCCGAGGTCCACGTGTGGGCGCCGGGCCGCGTCAACCTGCTGGGCGAGCATACCGACTATAACGACGGCTACATGCTGCCGGTCGCAACGCCGCAGCGCACGGACGTGATGGCCGCGCGCAGCGACGACGGCATCTTCCACCTGTATTCCGCCACGCTGGACGAAACCATCGACTTCGCCCCGGCCGACAGCACGCCGCACGGGTTCGGGCGCTACATGGAAGGCTGCATCCGCCTGCTGCAGGCGCGCGGCGTGGACGTGCCGCCGCTGCGCATGTACGTGCGTTCCAACCTGGCACTGGGCACGGGATTGTCGTCCAGCGCCGCGCTGGAAGTGGCGACGCTGCGCGCCATCCGTACGCTGCTGAAGACGGAACTCGATGGCGTCACGCTGGCGCAGATCGCGCAGCAGGCCGAGATCCGCTACGCCGGCGTCAACTGCGGCATCATGGACCAGATGGCATCGAGCCTGGCGGACGAGGAGCACATGCTGTTCCTCGATGCCCGCACGCTGGATCACCGCGTGCTGCCGCTGCCCGCGGGTGCGGAACTGATCGTCATCAATTCCGGCGTGCCGCGCCAGCTGGCCGAAAGCAAGTACAACGAACGCCGCGCCGAGTGCGAAGCGGCATCGAAGCTGCTGGGCGTGCAGGCGCTGCGCGACGTGCGCGACGTGGCCGATGTCGAAACGCTGCCGTCGCCGCTGAAGGAACGCGCCCGCCACGTCGTCAGCGAGAACCTGCGCGTGCTGGAAGCCTGCGCCGGCGTCGACGCCGCCCGCTTCGGTGAGCTGATGAACCTGTCCCACTACAGCCTGCGCGACGACTACGCGGTGTCGATCGGCGCGCTGGACGACCTGACGCAGGCGCTGCGCACGGACCCGGACGTATTCGGCGCACGCCTGACGGGCGCCGGCTTCGGCGGCGCATGCGTGGCACTGTGCCGCGCCGGTACGGCGCAGGCGGCCGGCGAACGTGCCGTGCGGGCCATGCGCGTTGCAGGCGGTACCGCAGCCGGCGCCACGCTGCTGATTCCCGCGCCGGCCGCATGAACGATTTTTACGAGCCTCCCGAAAAAAAGATGACACCCCATGAGGACACAATGAGCGAATTTGACGATTTTCAGTATCCGCGACCGCAACTCGTGCGCGACAACTGGCAGAACCTGAACGGCAAGTGGCAGTTCGCGTTCGACGACGCACGCCAATACTGCCGGCCCGACGAAGGCATCGAATGGACGCACGAGATCAACGTGCCGTATGCGCCGGAGACGAAGCTGTCCGGCATCCACGACACGGGCTTCCACAACGTCGTCTGGTACAAGCTGGCGTTCGACCTGGAGCGCCGCCCGGGGCGCACGATCCTGCACTTCGGCGCCGTCGACTACCATTCCAAGGTGTGGGTCAACGACCGCCTGGTGACGACGCACGAAGGCGGCCACACGTCGTTCTGGGCCGACATCACCGACGCGCTGGTGGACGGCGCGCGCCAGGTCATCGTGCTGCGCGCGGAGGACGATCCGCACGACCTGCAGAAGCCGCGCGGCAAGCAGGACTGGCAGCTGGAACCGCACTCGATCTGGTATCCGCGCACGACCGGCATCTGGCAGACCGTCTGGGTCGAACAGGTGCCCGATACGTACATCAAGGGCGTGCGCTGGACCCCGCACTACGACGGCTTCGAGATCGGCTGCGAGATTCTCGCCGCCGGCGCGCGCCGCGAAGGCCTGTCGGTCGAAGTGAAGCTGTGGCACGGCGACGTGCTGCTGGCCGACGACGATTACAAGCTGATGGGCCAGGAGGCCAACCGCAAGATCGCCATCTCCGACCCCGGCATCGACGATTCGCGTAACGACCTGCTGTGGAGCCCGGAGCGCCCCACGCTGCTGGATGTGGAACTCACCCTGCGGTGCGACGGAAAAGTTCTGGAAACGGTACGATCCTATACAGCGCTGCGTTCAGTGGCCATCAACCGGGACCGCTTCATGCTGAACGGTCGCCCCTATCCGCTGCGGCTCGTGCTGGATCAGGGTTACTGGCCGGACAGCGGCATCACGGCGCCGAACGACGCCGCGCTCAAGCGCGACGTGGAGCTGGCGAAGGCGATGGGCTTCAACGGCGTGCGCAAGCACCAGAAGATCGAAGACCCGCGCTACCTGTACTGGGCCGACAAGCTGGGCCTGCTGGTGTGGGAAGAAATGCCGTCCGCCTATTCGTTCAGTCCGCGTTCGATGACGCGCCTGATCAAGGAATGGCAGGAAGCGATCGAACGTGACTACAGCCACCCGTGCGTGATCGTCTGGGTGCCGTTCAACGAATCGTGGGGCGTGCCGAACCTGACGTCGATGCAGGCGCACCGCAACGCCGTCGAAGCGCTGTATCACATGACGCGGATGATGGACTCGACCCGTCCCGTGATCGGTAACGATGGCTGGGAAGCGTCGGCAACGGACATCCTGGGCATCCACGACTACGACAGCGATCCGCAGAAGATCAAGGCGCGCTACGAAGTCTCCGATCCGGCCCGCACGCTGTTCGACCAGCGCCGTCCGGGTGGCCGCATCCTGACGCTCGATGGCTTCCCGCACCGCGGCCAGCCGATCGTGCTGACGGAATTCGGCGGCATCGCCTTCGACACGTCGCTGGCGGAGGACGACGGCAGCACGTGGGGCTACTCGCGCGCCAATACGGCGGAAGGCTTCTACAAGCATTACACGGAGCTTTTGAAAGTCGTCAACGAGACACAGATGTTTTCCGGCTTCTGCTACACGCAGTTCGCCGATACGTATCAGGAAGCGAACGGCCTGCTCAATGCCGACCGGACGCCGAAGATTCCGCTGGAGCAGATCAGCGCGGCCACACGCAGCGTGCGGCTGGTCGTACCGGACCCTCCGGAACCTGCTTAAGCGCCAGCCAGGCCCCCGGGCAACCGGGGTGCGCCTGATGGCGCGGATTTTTTGAATGACCACAACTAACGACCCGTTTCGGGGCAAGGGAGAAATTATGTCGACCATTATCGTGTTCTGCCACCTCCGCTGGGACTTTGTCTTTCAGCGTCCCCAGCATCTGCTGACGCGCCTGGCCAAACATTACAAGATCGTACTTGTGGAAGAGCCCATCCATCACGATGGTGAAAGCTTCATGCGCAGCCGCGAAGTGGCGCCGAACGTGACCGTGTGCCAGCCGCACACCCCCGTGCAACAGCCGGGCTTCCATGACGACCAGATTCCGCTGCTGCAGCCGATGGTCGACAAGCTCGTGCCGGAAGGCGAAGACCCGATCGTCTGGTTCTACACGCCGATGGCCCTGCCGCTGCTGCCGCAGCTGCACGCTTCCGTCGTCGTCTACGACTGCATGGACGAACTGTCCGCCTTCAAGAACCCGCCGCGCCAGCTGCTGCAGCGCGAGACGGCTCTGCTGAACATCGCCGACCTGGTCTTCACCGGCGGCCCGAGCCTGTACGAAGCCAAGCGCACCCGTCATGCGAACGCACACTGCTTCCCGTCCAGCGTGGATGCACAGCACTTCGCCCAGGCGCTGGACCGCGCCGCCAGCCACCCGGACCAGGCAGCGATCCCGCATCCGCGCCTGGGCTTCTACGGCGTCATCGACGAGCGCCTGGATACCGATCTGGTCGCGGCCGTGGCCGATGCGAATCCGGACTGGCAGGTCGTGCTGGTCGGCCCCGTCGTCAAGATCGACCCGGCCCACCTGCCGCAGCGCCCCAACCTGCACTACCTGGGCCAGCGCAGCTACGATGAACTGCCGAAATTCCTGGCCGGCTGGGACGTCTGCCTGATGCCGTTCGCGCTGAACGAAGCTACCAAGTTCATCAGCCCGACCAAGGTGCTGGAATACATGGCGGCCGAACTGCCGATCGTCTCGACGGCAATCCGCGACGTGGAACAGCCATACAGCCATGTCGTGTCCATCGGTCACTCGCCGGAGGAATTCGTCGCCCACTGCAAGGCCGCCCTGGAACTGAGCGCCGAACAGAAAGCGCAGATGGTCGAGAAGATGCGCCAGGTTGTCGCCAAGACGTCGTGGGAAAATACGGCGAACCGCATGCGCGAGCTGATGGACGGCACGACGCCGGCCCGCAAGTACACGCGCCTGGCCGCGTCCGAATCGGCTGCCGAGGCGCAGGTCGCCAAGACCGGCACGACCGGCGCCAACGTCAACCCGCTGCGCACCCCGGCATACGCACCGAAGGGCGGCGGCGCGATGACAGCAACCGCGGCCGCGACGGCGGTCAAGGTCGAACTGTAAGAGAGTTCGGCAGCAACAAGAACGGCAGCCTCGGCTGCCGTTTTTTTTGTCTCGACGGTTTTCGATTTTTGCTCGGGAAGGCCGCGGACACGGGAGGCTGCACGTCGGGGACAGGCACCAGCGCAAGGCGTTGCCTTGCACAGGAGCCAGTCCCCGGCACTTCGCCGCCGCGGGCTGCCAGGACGCCGCGGCTGGTGAGCCGTCGATGGATAGGCGCGCCGCCGGCGACTAGTGACGCCTTGCGTTCTTGTGAGCGGCGAACCTGGGGAGGCGTCCGGAACTGGCGAGCCGCCGGGGACTGGCTCCTCTCGGGCCGATGGGCCCGCGAGGTGCCTGTCCCCGACGTTTAACATGAAGCAGCCGGCGCCTGGCTATGAAGCCGCACGCCCGCGCAATCACCCCCGTGGCAGCACCGTTCGCCCCCAGCACACCCTCACCCGCACTGCCGGAACTGCCACGGCAACGCATTGTGAATCGCGGTGGCGGCAATCGCCGCCTGCCCGATCGCCACGCTGATCTGGTTCAGCCCGACGACGACGTCGCCGACGGCAAACAACCCCGGCACCGAGGTGCGCTGGTGGTCGTCGACGATCAGCTTTTCGCAGTCGCCGCAGGCGGCGCCGATATTCATGGCCAAGGTGGAGCGGGCTTTTTCGCCCAGCATCGGATAGAACACGTCGAATTGGTAGTCCTCGCCGTCTTCCGTGTGGAGCACGGGGGCCATCCCCTCCGTCAGCGTCACGCCTTTCAGGGGCGACGGGATGTAGCGCACGTTTGCGGCGCGCAGCTGTGCCTCTTCGGCGGGCGACAATGGCGCCTGCGGCTCCCGTTCGAACAACGTCACGTCGCACGAGAACGTGCGCATGAACAGCGCATGGCCCGTGCGGTTGTGCGGTTGCGAGACGACGGCCACCTTCTTGTCCAGGATGTCGAAGCCGTCGCAGACGGGGCACAGCCGGACGGCGCCGGCGGCGACCGCGTCGCGCCAGTCCTCCACCGGCAGGCCGGCATCGGCGACGCCCGTTGCCAGCAGCACGACGGGCGTGTGGATCTCGCCGTCGGCATGGGTGGCGATAAAGATGTCGCCGTCCTTGCGCAGGTCGGTGATTTCCAGGTCGTCGACGGCGCCGCCGTAGCAGGTCAGCTGTTCGTGCAGCCGACCCAGCAGCTCGCCGCCGCGCACCCCGCCGGGAAAGCCCGGGTAATTGTGGCTGACGGGGATCAGCGACAGGCGGCTGTTGCCCTTGTCGGCAACGATCACATCGCGGCGGAAGCGGCGCAGGTAGATCGCGGCGGTCAGCCCGCCGGGGCCGCCGCCGACGACCAGCACTTCACAGCGGCGGACGGCAGTCACCGGCCAGTCGGCGCTCCGGACGCCGCTCCCGTCGCCGCGCCGCCGCCAGACAGGCCCGGCGTGCCGAGCGCGGTGCCGCTGGCGGCAGGCGTCAGCGTCAGCGTATTGTTCGGGTTCATGCCGCCCCAGCTGCCGTTGTTGAGGGGCGCCGACGAGCCCGTTGCCGGCAACAGCGAGCTGCCGCTGGCGTTCGTGACGCTGGTGGTGCCCGTGCGGTTGTCGATCGTGCCCAGCGGCGCGGTGACGCCCGGCGTACCGATTTCCGCGCCGGTGCGGCCCAGGGTGCCTGGCTGCGTCGCGCCCAGCGGCGCCTGCGTCCGGGCGGTACCCACGCCATTCGTGATCGTGCTGCCCGGCAGGGGGGCGCCGACACCCGCGCTGAGACCGGTATTCACTGGCGCGCCGACCTGGGAATTCAGCTGGGAATTGACCTGCGAGTTGAGCTGGCCGTTCTGCGGCTGGCTGATCTGGGCTTGTACCGACGTTGCGGCCAGCGTGGCGACCAATGTCACGGCAAACGATAGTTTCATGGCAGTCTCCTTGCAAATTGAACGTGCATCGATTCTGTCATGCCCGGGGCGCAACGGCCGTAGGAGTACGCCGCACGGTGCGGTCGGAACGCATCGCACCGCCACACCCGGCCGTATGAAGCACTACTGTCCCGCGTGAGCCGTCAGTTCGCGGATCTTCAGGATGCCGATGACGTTGCACAGCCGCACCCGGCACAGCTGCAGCGGCTCGGGCTCGTCCGCCTGCAGCCGCAGATGCACGTCGACACCATGCCGTCCCGGCGCCATCGACAGACTGTGCAGCCCCACGCCGCCGCGGCGCACCACCGCCAGCACGTTCTCCAGCGTGGCCGTGGCCACGTCCCGCTCCACCCGCAGGCGGAAAGTTTTCGTATGCAGTTCCATGGCAAAACTATAGCCCGGTGGGCGCGGAATAGGCGCCCTGATTTTGTTCCAGCACGGCGCTTTTGGAGAATATCGTCCCGCCTCTGCTATGCTTCGCGGAACGAATATCTCTTCAATAAGGAAACCATGGAAGAACTGGACGAAACCGACCGCCGCATCCTGCGCGCGCTCCGCCGCGACGGGCGCCTGTCGAACACCAAGCTGGCGCAAGCCGTGGGATTGTCGACAACCCCGTGCTGGAACCGCGTGCGTGCACTGGAAGACGGCGGCGTCATCGAAGGCTATACGGCGCTGCTGAACCAGCAGGCGCTGGGCCTGCCCGACACCGTCATCATCGAGGTGACGCTGGACCGGCATGACGACGACATGCTGGAGAAATTCGGCCTGGCGCTGGCCGAACTGCCGGAAGTGATGGAGGCGTACCTGCTGACGGGCGAATACGACTACCTGATCAAGGTAGCCGTGGCTGGCACCGCCGGCTACGAGGAGTTCCTGCGCCGCAAGCTCTACAAGCTGCCCGGCATCCGCCACAGCCGCTCCACGTTCGTGCTGCGCTGCCTGAAGCGGGCGCATTCCGTGGAGCCTTGACGGCTACATTTCTGATACTGTTGGCGGTCGTGATTAGGTATGCGTGACAGGACGAGAGAGGGATTTGATATAAGGAAGGATATCGGATTGCATGTTTCTTCAAGGGCCTTGCTTTTGCGCTAAGTTCCCATATACCCAGTATCCGGAAAAATCATGTAGCTCTGCGCGGCCAAACCGCGTCGCGGACCACATTTCGCTTCGGCACTGAATCGTTTCGCGCGACGCTTTCGACAGAGTCCATCCCAGAGGCGGTTCTACTATTGAACCTGAGCTACGGCATGAAAGCGCGTCACTTGGAAACCTATCCTTATACCGCGATACGATTTTTTCTAAATCAGCGTCATCGTTCAATCCCACCTCGGTCATTGTATCTGGCAGATGATGACACGTACTACTTATTTGGCGATGCCGGAATTTGAGCACAGGCATTGGAGTAGGCAAGCCGATCCGACCTATATTCGACATTGGACACAGGGGCACGCCGTCGACCGACTTGATCGATGCTTCTTTTATCTGCTGCGATAAAAAGCCGACCTCGGTTCCCGCGCGTGCAGCGCGGGACTGTAGGATGGTTCTTGTGAGAGCCTCAATCTCAGTCATTAATTTAGATGCGGGATCTTGCCACAAATCGACCAATGGTTCTGCGCCATTCCTAATGATCAAAATATGGAAGCTGACTCGTCGTAAAAGAGACCGATATAAGGCGTCCTGGCTATCCAAAGCGCTGTCGTCCTCCGTGTCGCTAATTGCTTCGGTACGCAGCTTGGAAAGCTCAGAGAAAATATCGCGCAAGGATGCAACACCCGAGTTATCAACGAATCCGCCATCAACGATGGTCCCCCAATGCTTGAGCGACCACTGCCCGCAACGCTCATCCGGCGTAAACCGAGAACTGCAGTCATCGCTCGCTTCCCTCGTCATTCCATAGGAATTGCTTCGCAAGCGCTGGTAGGGTACGAAATACGGCGCGTACACGCTTGCCGGTGGGGATACCACTGGGAACCGGGCACTGAGATGCACCGCCTCAGCCATGGTTAGGCTTAAGCTCCCCCAAGGATACAATAGCCCGAATAGGTTATGACTTCTCGATCCGAGCCCGTCTGCAATACGAACATTGCTTAGAACTACACGTAGTCCCGTCTCTGCGCGGGTCGCATTTAGAACGACGACAGGGGGCACATCCTCAGGGTGGGGTTGGATCGCACGTAAAAAGGGCAATGCCATTGATTGAGAGCCGGTGGCCGCGAGCCAATCTGCGGCCAACTGCCGCTCGAACGCTATGTCGCGACGAACGCTCTTTACAATACCAAAAGAAATCGTCCGTAACGGAACAGCGACTAACAGCTGACTGGCCAACGGTGCCAGGAAGTCGTTTTCGTAGAAGCGATCAATAGCTCGCACCATCTCTACACCTACCAACCGTCGGTTATTCGTGGCATCGAGAAAGGTTGCAATGCCGAGACTACCGCCAGAAACACCAGAGTAGGCGAAGACGTGTCTGGCGAAATCTCCGCCGGTATCTACATCAAGAATAGCAAGCCTACGAGCGGTCCAGTATGCAGCACGGATGCCTCCACCTTCTGCTGACACGAAAAATACCGGGATTGGGACACCCGGATCCACCTTATACCGCTGAACCAACCACTTCTGAAAGTGTGTACCTAATGTTGGGAGATGCGGATTCGACAAATCTGAAGCAGAGGGAACACTTGGCACTGGCTCAGGTTCGTTATTCCGAGGCGCAAGCAGGTACAAAATCCCCAACGCGCAAACTAGCACGCCCGGCAATCGGACTCGGTAAATTAGGAAAACTACAGTTGTATTCAGTACAGCCCCCCAGCCGCCGAGTGCGACCAAAACAAGTCCTGCTACGCCAAGTCGCCGTGATATTCTCGCTTCCAATGCTAAGAGCAAAATCGCCACACAGACCACCGTTAAAGCTAGTGACAGCAGGAACACAGTTTTCGCATTATTCCCAAGGATGAATCTATGCGCCAAAACCGCTATCGCAGCCACTGTGCAAACAATGCCAGTAACCACGGTAAGGGTCTGCGGCCACCCAGGCTGTGGAATTATGGTCATGCCACACAATGGCCCGAAGAGCGACAGCAAAATTGGAACCACGACGTAGGAAATACGACCTACAAGACCGCCAGGAAGTCTGTAAATCTCAGTTATATCAGCGGTCCGTCGCCCGGCCATTAGTGCAGCGACAATGGAAGAGAGCGAGAGCAGTAGCGAGAATAGCGCTTGTGGGAGAAAAGACCTAAGCAATAGCGGTTCGTCTGCCAATGCAATTCCAATATCACGTATTTGATCAAGCGCTGTTAGCTTTATGGCTAGCACAACGATAAACAGAAGAACACAATTCTGTGCTAACAGCTCCAACACCAAACGGGCTGCTCCATGCAGCCGCCTACCACCTATGCTTTCATTAATAGACTTGAGCTTCATGAGATTTGAGCAGAACAATAGATAGCCTCGCCACACCGACAACATCTTAGCTGCGTCTCGAGAATCAAAATGTAATAAATTGTCCGGACCAACTCGCCCTTTTTGCGGCAAAAGCGCATGTTGCTAGCCATCACGGGATGTAGAACTGTGCCCTACCAGCAGGCACCATCATTTGTGTCTTGCCGAACAGACCCACTATGCTGTACGGGCGATAATAGTGTCGGTGCAATATTGCGAGGAATAGATGATGACAAGTGTTCGCAGGACCGCTGGCGGTACTGCGCTGCTGGCACTGCTTGTGGCCACGTCGGCCTCTGCGCTGGACAGCAAGGAGCCGCCCAAGGCCGAGCCGCGCATGCAGAAAGTGCTGGAGGCCTACGCGGCGCTGGAGGCCAGGCCGGTGCAGACGCTGGCCGCGCCGGAAGCGCGCAGGCAGCCCACGGCGGGTGACGCCGCCGCGCAGGTAGCGAAGGATGAGGGCAAGACGGCGCCCTCCACCGCTGCGTTGGCCGTCCGGCACGTCAGCGCCGCTGGCCCGGCCGGCGACGTGCCGCTGCACGTGTACACGCCGGCCGGCAAGGGCCCGTTCCCCGTGATCGTCTACTTCCACGGCGGCGGCTTCGTGCTGGGCGAGACGAAAGCGTATGAGCCGTCGATCCGCGCGCTGGCGCACGGAGCGAATGCCGTCGTCGTGTCGGTCGATTACCGGCTGGCGCCCGAGCATCGCTTTCCGGCCGCACCGGACGACGCGTTCGCGGCATGGCGCTGGGTGCTGGCGCATGCACAGGAGCTGAACGGCGATCCGGCGCGCGTGGCGGTCGCCGGCGAAAGCGCCGGCGGCACCCTGGCGGCGGTGGTGGCGCTGATGGCGCGCGACCGCAAAGTCGCCGCGCCGCTGCGCCAGGTGCTGATCTACCCGATCCTGAACGACGACATGAGCACCCCGTCGTACCAGCGCAATGCCAACGCGCAGCCGCTGAACAAGCCGGCGATGCAGTGGTTCCTGCAGCAGTACGCGCCGCGCCCGGAAGACCGCGCCAACGCGACGGCGCTGCCGCTGAAGGCAACCACCTTGAAAGGCCTGGCGCCGGCGACCATCGTCGCGGCCGAGATCGATCCGCTGGCCAGCGAGGCACGGACGTATGCCGACCGGCTCAAGGCCGACGGCGTGACCGTGCAGTACCGCGAGTTCGACGGCGTCACGCATGAATTCTTCGGCATGCACGCGGTGCTGCCGAAGGCGGAGGATGCGCAGAAGTTCGTGATCGAGGACCTGAAAAAGGCGTTCGGCGGCAAGCCGTAACGCCGCCTTACGCCGCCGCGGGGGCCCCGCGGCGCGAACCCTTCCCCGCCGCCTTGCCCGCAGGTGCCCTGGCTACAGCCTTCGCGGCAGGCTTGGTCGTGGACTTCGCGCCGTCCTTTGCCTTGGCGCGCCGCGTCGTCGCCGGCTTCGGCGCCGCCTTGCCCTTCGCGGCGATCTGCTCGGCCTCGCGCTCCAGCCGCTGCTGCAGCAGCGCCATCACGGCCGCCTCTTCCGGCTGCAGCGCGTGCAGGTCCTCGCTCAGTTCCTGTTCCGCGCGGGTGCGCAGCGCGGCGACCTCGGTGCCGTCCATATACGCCTCCAGCACGGCCGGGTGCACGTAGCACTTGCGGCAGACGGATGGCGTATTGCCCAGCTTTTTCGCCACCGACTCGATGGCGCGCACGACGTTCTTCTTCGCCTGCGTCTCCGAATCGAACTTCTCGAACTCCTGCAGGGCCAGCGCGGCCAGCACGGTGCCGGACCACGTACGGAAATCCTTGGCGGTATAGTCCTCGCCCGTGATGGTGCGCAGGTAGTCGTTGACGTCGGACGAATCGATGGCATGCGTATTGCCGTCGTCGTCGACGTACTGGAACAGCTCCTGGCCCGGCAGGTCGCGGGCGCGGGCGATGATGCGGGCCAGACGGCGGTCCGCCACCTTGACGTCGTGCCAGACGCCGCTCTTGCCGCGGAAGCGGAACTCCACCTCCTTGCCGTCGATGCGCACGTGGCGGTTGCGCAGGGTCGTCAGGCCGAACGACTTGTTCTCCTTGGCATATTCTTCGTTCCCGATCCGCATCATCGTCGCTTCCAGCAGGTAGACGATGGTTGCCAGCACCTTTTCGCGCGGCAGTCCGGGCAGGCTCAATGCGGCGTCCACCGTGCGGCGGATGGCCGGCAGCGCCCTGCCGAACGCAATCATCCTTTCGTACTTGACCTCGTCGCGCACGCTGCGCCAGCGCGCGTGGTAGCGGTACTGCTTGCGCCCGCGCGCATCGCGGCCCGTGGCCTGCAGGTGGCCGTTGGCTTGGGGGCAGATCCACACGTCGCGCCATGCGGGCGGAATCGCCAGCGCACGGATACGGCCCAGCGTGGCCTCGTCCTCGACGGGTGCGCCGTGCGCATCGACGTAGCGGAAGCCGCCGCCATCGAGCGGGATGCGCGCCAGGCCGGGGCGGCTGTCCCCAACATAACGCAGGCCCGCGGCGCGGGCGGCGGCCGGCGCGTCGGCGGCCAGGTTGGCGGTGCTTTCTTCTGGTTTCATGATATGTCCTCGGGGCAGTGGGCCCAGTGTGCCACCGGCGCGCGCCGCGCTCCGTACGCCAGCCCACATGCGCACCATGGCCACGTGCAGCCCGGTACACGACCAAAAGGCAAGTCCGCGGACGAACGAAACTTACCTGGGTTACAATACTGCTTCTCCCGTTTTACCCGAATGTGCCCGCGCGCCCTGCCCCGCAGCTGCGTGCAGCCGCAGAAATGCCTATGACCACACGCTTCGCAAGTATCCTGACCGCGCCCCTTCTGCCACTCCTGCCCTTCATGCTCCTGGCGCTGCATGGCGCCGCCCATGCCGGCGACAATATCGAAGAACGCACCTGGAACACGTCCGCCGAGCTGGGGGCCATTTCCACCAGCGGCAACACCAGCGGCACGTCCGTGACCGGCAAGATCGACGCGCGCCAGGAGCTGGAAGACTGGAGCAACCAGTACATCCTGACCGGCTTTTTCAAGGAAGACCGCAACGAGGACGACTACGGCCACCGCCAGTCCGTGCGTTCCGCCGAGCGCTTCATGCTGTCCGCCAAGGCGGCCTACAAGCTGCTGGACGACGGCGAGCGCCTGTACGTGCTGGGCTCTCACGTGGACGACAAGTTCGGTGCCTACACGCGCTACTCGTCCGTGTCCGTCGGCCGCGGCAAGCGGCTGTACAAGTCAAACGACAAGATCCTGGAAGTGGAACTGGGTCCGGGCTACTTCAACGGCGTGCGCGCCACGGGCGAAGAGGAAAGCGGCCTGACGGTGCGCGGCGCGGCCAACGTGCGCTGGCAGATCAGCCCATCGGCGCTGTTCACGCAGACGGTCGCCGTCGAACGGGGCACGTCGAACGTGCACTCGGTCGCGGAAACGGCGCTGTCCACCAAGATCAACAACACGATGCAGATGAAGGCCGCCTTCAGCGCCCGCAACGACAGCAACGTCCCCGTCGACAAGAAGAACACGGATACGCAGACTTCCGTGACGCTGGTGTATTCGTTCTGACACCCTGGGGACCGGCACGTCCGCCTCGCGGAGGTGCCGGTCCCCGACGTTTTGCCGGATGCACCCTGCATCTGAAAACCGGTGACAGGCTCCGGTTTCTTAAAACCGGTGACAGGCTCCGGTTTCTTTGCCGCTTCTTCGCGCAGCCACGTCGGGGACAGGCACCTGTGCAGGGTCGCAGACCCTGCACAGGTGCCTGTCCCCAGCACTTCAGTGGCTCAGCTGCTTCTGCGTCTGGTACAGCCGCGCATACAGCCCGCCCTGGGCCAGCAGCGCTTCGTGCGTTCCCGCTTCGGCGATGGCGCCGCTGTTCATGACAACGATGCGGTCGGCGTTCTCGATCGTCGACAGCCGGTGCGCGATGACGACCGTCGTGCGGCCCTTCATCAGGCGCTCCAGCGCCGCCTGCACCTGCCGTTCCGATTCCGTATCCAGCGCGCTGGTCGCTTCGTCGAGGATCAGGATCGGCGCATCCTTGTATAACGCGCGGGCGATCGCCAGGCGCTGGCGCTGGCCGCCGGACAGGCGCAGGCCATTTTCTCCCACTTCCGTCGCATAGCCCTGCGGCTGGCGCTCGATGAATTCATGCGCATACGCGGCGCGCGCCGCCGCCTCGATCCGGGCCTGGTCCGGCGCCGGGTCGCCGTAGGCGATATTCGCCGCCAGCGTGTCGTTGAACAGCACCACGTCCTGGCTGACGAGCGCGATCTGGTGGCGCAGGTCGGACAGCAGGTAGTCGCGCACGTCCACGCCGTCCAGCAGGATGCGGCCGGACGTGACGTCGTAGAAGCGCGGCAGCAGGCTGGCCAACGTCGTCTTGCCGCTGCCCGAGCCGCCGACCAGCGCGACCGTTTCGCCGGCGGCGATGTCGAGCGACAGGCCACGCAGCGCCGGCGCGCCGTCGATGTCCGTGGCGTCGTAGCGGAAGCCCACTTCGCGCAGTTCGATGCGGCCGGCGGCGCGGTGCAAAGGCTGCGTGCCCGTATCCTGTTCCACCGGCGCGTCGATCAGGCCGAATACGGACTTCGCCGCGGCCAGGCCGCGCTGCAGCGGCTCGTTGATCTTGGTGAGGTTCTTGATGGGCGATTGCATCGCCATCAACGAGCCCATGAAAGCGACGAACGCGCCGGGCGACAGCGCGCCGGCCTGGGCGCGCAGCAGCGCGAAGTAGATCACGGCGGACAGCGTGGCGCCCACCAGCATCATGATGATCCCGGAGTTCATCGCCGCCGTGGCCGCGTGCTTGACGGCCAGCTGGCGATTCAGTTTGACGACGGCGTCGAAGCGGCGCTGCTCGTAATCCTGGCCGCCGAAGATCTTGACAACGCGCTGACCCGAGATGCTCTCGTCCAGCACGCGCGTCAGCTCGCCCATCGCATGCTGCGCGCTTTCCGACAGGCGGCGCATGCGCCGGCCCGCGAATATGACGACGAGCGCCACCAGCGGCAGCAGGCCAAGGCAGAACACGGCCAGCTGCCAGTCGATCGTGAACAGCGAGACCAGGTAGCCGGCCGTCGCCACGGAATCGCGCACGGCCACGTTGACGACGTTCAGCCCCGCCTGCGACACCTGGTTGGCGTCGAACGTGACGCGCGACAGCGTGGTGCCGGTGGAGGAGCCGTCGAAATAGCCGTTCGGCAGGCGCAGGATGCGATGGAACATCTTGCCGCGCAGGTCCGCCTGGACGCGGTTGCTGAGCCATGCGGAGCCGTAGTCGCCGGCAAAGCTGCTGACCATGCGCAGGAAGGCCAGCGCCATGATGATGACGGGGATCGTCCACAGCGCGGCCTGGGCCGCGTTCACCGGCAGGAAGCGGTCGATGAAGCCGCCGACGGCCGTCAGCACGCCCCCCGCCACTTCCGCGCCATGGCTGATGCCCTGCGGCCGCAACGCATCGACCACGTTCTGCAACTGGCGGATCAGAAGCACGTCGGTCAGCGAGGCGATGGCAACGGCGATCAGCGTGGCGGCCAGCGCGCCGCCATAAGGAGTGAATTGCTGCAGCAGGCGGAGATACAGGGGGCGGCTTTGCACAGGTCGGCCAGGAAGAAGAGAAAGGCAGCATTGTAACGCCTTCGATGCCCCGGCGGAACGCGGCCCGGCGATCCGCGTGGACACGAATGAACCTAATCTTCGCGGTAACACTTCTTACATTTTGTTACATGGTGCAGCGACATATTTTGTCAAGCGAGCAGTGCCGAGGACACCTTCGAAATCACGTAACGGGTCGCCAGGCCGCATGCAGCCTGGGTCCGCGCGGCGCTTCCCGATGAGTGCGTTGCAATTTGGATACGAATCAAAAAATCAATGACAAATTGTAAAAAATCAGTGGCAAAGATACATTTCTTCATCCTATACTGAACTTGCAATTTGAAAAATATTGCTCTCTCCCCTATCGTTAAAAACGAAAGTGAACTAATGAAAACTTTCCTCACTGTTATTGCTGCGGCAGCGCTGACACTATCGGCGACCGCACAGGCGGCGGCGCCCACCTCCCTTACCGAGGGCTTCGACAATATCCAGCAGCTGGACGGCTGGGTCATCAACAATGTCAACGCCGGCGCGACCTCGTGGTTCCAGGGTAATACCGGGATCTTCGACGCCCAGGCCGGTGCGGCCAACTCGTACGCGGCGGCGAATTTCAATGCCGGCCAGGCGCCGGACGGCGCGATCGACAACTGGCTGATCACGCCGGAAATCACGCTGACGGGCGCGACCCGCATCACGTTCTACACGCGCAATGCCGCCGAGGAAGGCACCAATGACTCGCTGGGGCTGCTGTTCAGCGCCGGCAACGGGGTGGAGATCACCGGCTTCAAAACGAGCCTGCTGTCGATCGACAGCGTCGCCTATCCTGGCGACTGGACCCGCTACACGGCCGATTTCACCGGCACGGGCACGGGCCGCTTCGCGTTCCACTACACGGGCAACTTCGAGGAAAGCGGCTACATCGGCATCGACAGCGTCAGCATCGCCGCCGTACCGGAACCTTCGACGTGGCTGATGATGGGCCTGGGCCTGGCCGGTGTCGGCTTCATGGCACGCCGCAGCCGCCGCGCCGCCGCCGGTGCCGGTCTGGCGCTGGCAGCGCTGGGCATGTCCACGGGCGCGATGGCCGCCGACGAAAAAGGCATGGTTGTCGTCCGCGACGCGGAAACGGGCCAGCTGCGCGCGCCGACCGCCGCGGAATACAAGGCGCTGGTGCCACAGACGATCCGTTCGTCCAGCCTGGCTGCCGGCAACACCAAAACGTCGCAAGTGGTGACGCGTGCCGACGGCACCCGCGTGGCCAGCGTGGCCAACAAGGTCATGTACTCCGTCGTGACGAAAAACGCCGACGGCACGCTGAGCGAAGCCTGCGCCGCTGACGAACACGCCGCCCATGCTCAAGCTGCGGCACAAGCTCACGTTGCATCGAACAACCCGCGCGCCGCGCAAGCCAAGGAGCGCAACTATGAAGCGCAATAACATGAAGACCATCATTGCCGCTCTGGCGCTTGCCTTCGGCGCCGCGGGTGCCGCACAGGCCGCCGCACCGATCGTCATCGTCAACGCCAACGAGCCGGGTGTCGGCTTCAACGACCCGACGCCGGCCGAGCCGGTCGGCGGCAACACGGGCACGACCCTGGGCGAACAGCGCCTGATCGCGTTCACGTACGCCGCCAACATCTGGGGCTCCAAGCTGGACAGCACCGTGCCGATCCGCATCCAGGCCAGCTTCGAACCGCTGCGCTGCACGGCATCGTCGGCCACGCTGGGTTCGGCCGGCACGCTGGAAGTGTTTTCCGACTTCCCGGGCGCGCCACGCGCCAACACGTGGTATCCGAGCGCGCTGGCGAATAAACTGTCCGGCACCGACCAGAGCCCGCAGATCGCCGACATCCGCGCCCGCTTCAACTCGCGCCTGGGCCTGGCCGAGGACTGCCTGCCTGGCTCGCCGTTCTACCTGGGCCTGGACGGCGACGACACCGGCGGCACCGACTTCGTTGCCGTGCTGCTGCACGAAATGGGCCACGGCCTGGGCTTCCAGAGCTTCTCCGACGAAGAAACGGGCGAGTACTACCTGGATACGCCGTCGATCTGGGATCACTACATGACCGACAACCGCACCAACAAGACGTGGACGCAGATGACGCCGGCAGAACGCGTGGCCAACGCGGTCAGCGGCGACGGCATGTCGTGGGGCGGTCCGGAAGTGACGGCCGCCGTGCCTGACGTGCTGGGCAAACTGGGCGTCGTCAACGTCAGCGGCCCGGCCGCCGGCACCACGGCGGGCAACCACCAGTTCGGCGAAGCCAGCTTCGGCCCGTCGATCGGCAGCAGCGTCGTCAGCGGCCAGCTGATGCCGGTCGTCGAGCAGGCCAACGGCACGGGCACCGCCTGCGAACCGCTGAGCGCGGCCAATGCCAAGGCAGTCCGCGGCAACGTGGCGATGGTTGACCGCGGCGCCTGCACGTTCGTCATCAAGGCAGCCAACGTCCAGGCCGCGGGCGCGATCGGCATGGTTGTCGCCGACAATGCCCCGGGCGACCCGGCCGGCATGAGCGGCAGCGATCCAAGCATCACGATCCCTTCCGTGCGCGTCAGCCAGGCGGACGGCAACGCATTGCGCGCCGCGCTGGCCTACCGCTCGCGCACCAAGTCGGGCATCGTCGTGACCTTCAAGTCCGACGAAACCCGCCTGGCCGGTACCGACAACCAGAAGCGCATCCTGATGTACACGCCAACGACGTTCGAACCGGGCTCCTCGGTGTCGCACTACACGACGTCGGCACGCCCGAACCAGCTGATGGAACCGGCGATCAACTCGGACCTGACGCATGAAGTGGAACCGCCAAAGGACCTGACCCTGCCGCTGCTGCATGATATCGGCTGGTAATCGACCGCCGCAGCAGAAGCAGAAATGACATGCCGGGCCTCGCGCCCGGCATTTTTATTGGGGTCAGGTCCGACATTCGGACACGAGCTCAGCCTTAAAGCACGCATTTGTCCGAATGTCGGACCTGACCCCTCGCTAAAATGTCGGACCGGCCCCTCGCGCAGACAGCTAACGCGCGCTCGTGGCGGCCACGAACCCCGCCAGCGACAGCAGCGACAGCAGCGACACCCCCATGAACACCGCCAGCAAAGCCGGCGGGGGCACGCCGGCGCCCAGCATGAAGGCTGTCAGCAGCGGCCCCGCGGCGCGGCCCAGCAGCGCCGGCCCGGCCATCGCGCCGAAAATGGCGCCGTAGTGGCGGCGGCCGAACAGCACCTGCGGCACCGTGCCGCGCACGATCGTCAGCACGCCGTTGCTGGCGCCCAGCAGCACGCAGAACAGCCCCCCAGCGTGACGCGGGGCCGCGCAGCGTCAATACCGCCGCCCGCCACCTCAGATCGTATCGGCCGTGCCGCCGTCAACGCGCAGTGCGGCGCCCGTCGTGGCGGAAGCCTGCGGCGAGCAGACATAGACGACCATATTGGCGACTTCTTCCGGCAACGCCACCCGCTGCAGGATCGAGCTGGCGCGGTGCTCGCGCACGAAGGCATTGGCACGCTCCAGCGCGACCTCCGGGCTTTCGCCGGGGGCCACCATTTCCTGCACGCCTTCCGACAGGGTCGGCCCGGGCAGCACGCTGTTGACGGTGATGCCGGTGCCGGCCAGGCTCTTCGCCAGCCCGCGCGCGACGGCCAGGTTTGCCGTCTTCGTGAAGCCGTAATGGATCATGTCGGCCGGGATGTTGATGGCCGACTCGGACGAGATGAAGACAATGCGGCCCCAGTTGCGCGCCTGCATGCCCGGCAGCCAGGCGCGGCTGGCGCGCACGCCCGACATCACGTTGACTTCGAAGAACCGGGTCCATTCCGTATCGGGGATCTCGGCAAACGGCTGCGGTCCGAAAATGCCGACGTTGTTGACGAGGATGTCGCAGTCCGGCTCCAGCGCCTTGAGCCGCTCGAAACCGGGTCCGTCGCCCAGGTCGACAGCGTGCCCGCGCGTAAGGGCACCGGGCACCTCGGCCGCCAGCCGGGCCAGCGCGGCGTCCACGTCGCCCTGCTTGCGCCCGGTAACGACAACGGCCGCGCCGGCACGTGCCAGTCCCAGCGCGATGGCAAAGCCGATGCCCCGGCTGGAGCCGGTGACGATGGCGGTTTTTCCGGTCAGATCGATCCGCATGGTATCTCCTCACAAAAAAAGTGGCAAAACCGACACTGTAACGCCACGCCGGCGAACGTGCATCCCACGCGGCCCATTGCCGGGTCCGTGACAGTTTTCGTGCCTGACCCCGATGTTGTCACGGGCCCGGCCGGGGGCCTGGCGGCGCTGCATCTGCCGGTTTTTTGACCTGTATCAAAGCGGGAGGATGACGTATGTCGATGCGGCTCCTACACTGCAAGTGCAGGCCGCGTCCCGCGACCGCCAGATGAGAAGGGGATGCCATGTACAAAACGATCGTGGTGCACGTGGACGGTGGCAGCCAGTGGGCGCCGCGGTTGCGCGTGGCGGCGGCGCTGGCGCGCCAGCACGGCGGCCACCTGGTCGCCAGCGCCGTGACGGGGATTTCGCAGCGTGACTTCCTGATGCTGGGAACGTCGCCCATGGCGGCCTTGCCGGACACCGACTTCGAACGGCTGCGCGAGGCGGCCACGGCGCTGCTGCAGCAGGTGGCCGGTTCGATGGAGGCGGCGGACGTACCGTCGTGGGAACAGCGCATTGTCGAGGACGATGCGGAACACGCGCTGGTGCTGGAATCGCGCTATGCCGACCTGATCGTGCTGAGCCGCGGCGCACCGACGCATTCGCGCCTGCACCTGGCCACCGAACTGCCGGAATACGTGGCGCTGCACTGCTCGCGGCCGGTGCTGGTCGTACCCGACAATTTCGATGGCGAGACGGTCGGCACGACGGTCGTCGTCGGCTGGAACGCCAGCATGGAGTCGACCCGCGCCGTGACGGCCGCCCTACCCCAGCTGAAACTGGCCCGCTCGGTCCTGCTGGCCCTGATCAATCCGGAAGCGCTGGCGGAGCGCCACGGCGAGCAGCCGGGCGGCGATATCGCGCTGTACCTGGCGCGGCACGGCGTCAACGTGGAGATCGTGCGCGAGCGCAGCGATGCCGGCACGGCGCTGGCGTTGCTGGGCCTGGCACGCGAGTGCGGCGCCGACCTGCTGGTGACCGGCGCTTACGGCCACAGCCGCTACCGCGAGTGGGTCGCGGGCGGCGTTACTCGCACGCTGCTGGAGGAAAACACCGTGCCGCTCATGCTGGCGCACTGACATGCGCCGCGAGGGCAGCGCGTGGCAAGGCGGCGCGCTGTACCAGTTCCCCGGTGCCGTCACGGCGGACCTGGCGCCCGATCTGCTGCTGAACGCGAAGCTGGGCCGCGTGACCCATGCCATCTCCCCGGCCGCGCTGGCGACGGCATGATTCGACTGTATGTCGACCCGGACCGGTGGCATGCGTGCGTGTCCGTCGAACAGGGCTCGTGGTGGCCCGCATGGGAAGCGTGGCTGGCCCGGCATGCCGGTCCGCGGCAGGCGCCACCGGTCGAAGGCCCTGCGCTGGGAGATGCGCCGGGCGAATACGTGCTGCAGCAATGACGCTGCCGCTGGTGCCGCCGGGGACTGGCACCTGCAAGGTGCCTGTCCCCGACGTTTGACCCGAAGTTTCGCAACCGTTCGACAGAAGCCGACCGGCATGCATGCGCTACCGCCCCATCGGACTACACGTCGGGGACAGGCACCTCCGCACGCGGAGGTGTCTGTCCCCAGTCTACGCCAGCGGCGGCAGCAGATTGGCGCACATGCCGCCGCGCCGGAAGCAGTCCAGGTTTTCGAACGTGATACTGGCGATCTCGCGCATGGCTTCGATGGTGAAGAAGCCCTGGTGCCCCGTGATCAGCACATTGGGGAACGTCACGAGGCGGCCGAAAATGTCGTCGTCGATGATGTCGCCCGAGTGGTCGTGGAAGAACAGCGCGCTTTCCTGTTCGTAGACGTCGATGGCGAGCGCCCCCAGCTGGCGCGACTTCAGCGCCGCGATGACGGCCGGGGTGTCGATCAGGCCGCCGCGCGACGTGTTGACCAGCATCGCGCCGGGTTTCATCGTTGCCAGCGTCGTCGCGTCGATCAGGTGGCGCGTCTCGTCCGTCAGCGGGCAGTGCAGCGAGACGATATCCGCTTCGGCCAGCAGCTGCGTCAAGGGCACCATCATGCCCAGCGGCGCGAATGCCGGCGACGGGTACGGATCGTAACCGAGCACGCGGCAACCGAAGCCTTTCAGGATGCGCGCCGTCGCCAGCCCGATCTTGCCGGTGCCGACGATGCCGACCGTCTTGCCGTGCAGGGTCTGCCCCAGCAGCCCTTCCAGCGCGAAGTTCCCTTCCCGTACGCGGGCCCACGCCCGGTGCGTGTGCCGGTTCAAGGTCTGGATCATCGCCAGCGCGTGCTCCGCCACAGCTTCCGGCGAATAGGCCGGTACGCGCGCGGCAAACATGCCATAGCCGGCGGCCGCCTGCAGGTCGACGTTGTTGAAGCCGGCGCAGCGCAGCAGCAGCGCGCGCACACCCAGGCCGTGCAGCACCTCCAGCGTGGCCGCGTCCAGCACGTCGTTGACGAACACGCAGACGGCCGTGCAGCCTTGCGCCAGGATCGCCGTCTCCGCATTCAGCGCGGTGGCGTGGTAGTGGATATCGACGGCGTCGTTGCGGGCCGCGCGCGCCTCGTCGAAGAAGCGGCGGTCGTAGGGCTGGCTGGAGAACATCGCCAGCTTCATGCCGCCACCTTCCCGGCCGAATCGGCGTTGCGCGCCAGCCACTCGACAAACGCGGCCGGCGCAAGCGGGCGCGCGTACAGATAGCCCTGCGCCTCGTCGCAACCGATTTCCCGCACCAGCGCCCGCGCCCCTTCCGTCTCGACACCTTCGGCGACGACGCGGTGTCCCAGGTCGTGCGACAGCGTCGCCATCGCCGCCACCAGCGCGCGGCGGCGCTCGTCGTGTTCGACGCCGCGGATGAAGCTCTGGTCGATCTTGACCACGTGCGCCGGGATCGTCTGCAGGTAAGACAGGCTGCTGTAACCGGTGCCGAAATCGTCGATGGCGATGCGCACGCCGCTGTCGTGCACCGCCTGCAGCGTGCCGTGCACGGCATCCAGATTTTCCATGGCCGCCGTCTCCGTCACCTCCAGCTCCAGCCGGTCCGGCGGCACCCCGTGCCGGGCCAGCCGCAGTGCGATGGCCTCGGCAAAATCCGGTTCCAGCAGATTCGGCGCGCAGACGTTGACGGACAACGTCAGGTCGATGCCCTCGCCCTGCCACTGGCGCAGCTGGCCCAGCGCGGCGTCCAGCACCCACGCCGTGGCGGGCCGCGCCATCGACGTCTGTTCGACGATCGGCATGAATTCGCCGGGCGAGATCTCGCCCAGCTGCGGGTGGGTCCAGCGCAGCAGCGCTTCGGCGCCCACACAGCGGCCCGTCGCCAGGTCGACGCGCGGGTGGTAGACGAGGCGCAGCTGGGCCGGGTCTTCCAGCGCCCGGCCGAATTCGTTGAGCAGGGTAAAACGGCGCCGGTAGGCGTCGTCCTGCTCCGGCGAATAGATGCCGATGTGCTCACCCGTGGCAAACGCGTCCTCGACGGCGTTCTGGGCGATGCGCAGCACGTCCAGGCAGGCCATTTCTCCCAGCACGAACGGGGCGAGGCCGACTGCCGGCGTCGTGACGAAGCGCGACGTCGACCACTGGTCGTAGCCGTTCAGCCAGCGCCGCAGCAGCACGACGCACTCGTCCTCGCCCATGCCGGCCGGCGCGATCATGACGAACTGCGTGGCGCCCAGCTGGTACATCTTTTCGCCGCGCGCGACGGTCGTGCGCAGCGAGCGCACGGATTCGCTTACCAGGCTGTCCAGGTACGAGGAACCCATCACCCGGCTGGCGTTGGCCAGCTGCGCGGCACTGGCCAGGTTGATCAGCACGGCCAGGCGACGCTCGCCCGCCGGCCGGTCCTTCTGCAGGTCGGCGAAATCGTCGATGAACTGGTTGCGGTTGGGCAGGCCACTCATCGGGTCGATGCGGCCCAGTGCGTGCTGCAGTTCGATCTGGGCCATCACCATGCCTGCCAGGTCCGTCAGCGCGGTCTGCTCGGCCTGTGTTACCTGGCGTGGTTCCATGCCCAGCACGCACATGGCACCCAGGCAGAAGCCGTCGCGGGTCGTCAGCGGCGCGCCGGCGTAGAAACGCACGCCGCTGTGCGCCAGCGGACTGTCCTGGAAATACTCGTCGGCCAGCAGATCCGGCACGACCAGCGTCGCGCTGTGGTCCGCCACGCTGGCGCAAGGTGCCCGCATGCGCGGGATTGTCGTGTGCTCGACGCCCACGCGCGACTTGAACCACTGCCGGTCGCTGTCGGTCAGCGACACGGCCGCGATGGGCAGGTTGAACAGCTGCGCCGCCATCCGCGTGATCCGGTCGAACGCTTCGCTGGGAGCGGTGTCCAGCAGGTCTAGCCGGCGCAACGCATCCAGCCGTGCCGCTTCGTTCATGTGTGCCATAGGTCTCTTCTCGCAAGGGGCGACATGCCAAACGCCGCCGCTGTGACGATTCTACGCGGCCCGGCAGGCCAGCGCACGCCTGTAAACTGATCGGAGCGATAGTTACCACACATTAACTGACTTTTCCCAATATTAACTTATCAACTTATAGCGCGAGGAGCAGCTCGACCACGTCGTCCGTGCGCACGGACGTGAAACCCAGCTCCTGCGCCAGCCGCAGCATGCGCACGTTGTCGGGCAGGACGGTGCCGCCCAGTTCCGTCAGGCCTTGCGCGCGGCAGTAGTCGATCAGGCACGTCATCAGCATGCGGCCCAGGCCGTGCCGTTTCAGGTCGCTGCGCACGGTGACGGCAAACTCGCCGCGGATATTGTCCGGGTCGGCCACCACGCGCGCGACGCCCAGCGTTTCTCCGCCGCGCGATGCAATGAAGGCCATCTCGCGCGCGTAGTCGATCTGCGTGAAGCGGGCCAGCTGGGCCGGCGACAACTCGCGCAGCGCGGCAAACAGGCGGAAATGCACGTCCTCGCTTGACAGGGCCGAGAAGAACGCCAGGTGCGCAGGGCCGTCCTCGGGCCGCACCGGCCGAATGACGACCTCCTGTCCGTCCCACATCACGCGCCGTTCCAGGTGCTCGGGATACGGCAGGATGGCCAGCCGTGCCAGCGGGTCGATGCCGGCGGCGACGGGCGACAGGCGAATGCGCGCATCCAGCGCAATGACGCCGTTGCTGTCGGCCAGCAGCGGGTTGATGTCCAGCTCCGCCAGCTCGGGCAGGTCGGCCGCCATCTGGCCGATGCGTACCAGCGCGTCGCACAAAGCCTCCATGTTGACGGGCGGACGGTCGCGGTAACCCGCCAGCAGCCGCGCCACGCGCGTGCGGCTGACAAGGTCCGCAGCCAGCACGCGATTCAGCGGCGGCAGGGCGATGGCCTGGTCGGCCGTCACCTCCACCGCCACCCCGCCCTGGCCGAACAGCACGACGGGACCGAACACGGGGTCCAGCGAGATGCCGACGATCAGCTCCACGGCGCCAGGACGCCGCACCATCGTCTGCACCGTATAGCCGTCGATGCGCGCACCCGGCTGGCGCTCGGCCAGCCGCTCGGGGATGTCCGACAACGCCTGGCGCAGCGCGTCCGGGTTGTCGATATCCAGCACGACGCCGCCCACGTCGGACTTGTGCACGACGTCCGGCGACAGCAGCTTGACCGCCACCGGATAGCCGATCCGCTCTGCCGCCGCCAGCGCCGCCTCGGGCGTCGCGGCGACCACCGTCTGCGCGACGGGAATGCCGTACGCGGCCAGCAGTGTCTTGCTGTCGGCCTCCCCTACCCGCGTGACGCCCCGCGCCAGCAATCCCGCCACCTGGGCCCGCGCGCCTTCGCGGTCGACAACGCCGCCGGGCAGTGCCGGCGGCACCTGCATCAGCAGTTCCTGGTTGCGGCGGTATTGCAGCAGTTGCAGGAAGCCCTGCACGGCGCCTTCCGGTGTATCGAACACGGGCAGCCCGGCATCGTGGCACAGCCGGCGCGCCGCCGCCACGCTGTCGCCGCCCAGCCAGCAGGTCAGCACGGGACGCCCGGCCGTGCGCAGCAGCGGCAGCAGCGCTTCCGCGATGGCGGCGCTGGGCACGATGGCCGTCGGCGCGTGCAGCAGCAATACGGCATCGACTTCCGGCGCCGCCTGCAGCACGGCCAGCGCGTCGCGGTAACGCTCCGGCGGCGCGTCGCCGATGATGTCGACGGGATTGCCGTTCGACCAGGTGAGCGGCAGCACGCCGGACAATGCCTCGCGCGTGGCCGGCGTCAGCGTGGCCAGCGTGCCGCCGCCGGCGATCAGCGCATCGGTCGCCATGACACCGGCGCCGCCGCCGTTGGTGACGATGGCCAGCCGCGGCCCGCGCAGATTGCGCGGCCGGGCCAGCACGGCAACGGCATCGAACAGCGCTTCCGTCGTCAGCACGCGCAGCATGCCGGCGCGGCGCAGCGCGGCGTCGTAGACCAGGTCCGCACCCGCCAGCGCACCCGTGTGACTGAACGCGGCGTGGGCGGCTTCCGCGACGCGGCCCGCCTTGACGATCAATGTCGGCTTGCCGCGCGCGGCGCTGCGGGCGGCGGACATGAACTTGCGCGCATGGCGGATGCTCTCGACGTACAGCAGGATCGCATCCGTACCGGGATCGCCGGCCAGGTAGTCCAGCAGGTCGCCCACGTCGACGTCGCTGCCGTCGCCCAGCGAAACAAAGCTGGAGAAGCCGATGCCGCGCGTGCGTGCCCAGTCCAGCACCGTCGTCACCAGCGCGCCAGACTGCGAGACGAACGCCAGCCGGCCCGGCAGCGCATTGGTCGGCGCGAAGCTGGCGTTCAGGCCGATGCCAGGGACCAGCATGCCCAGGCAGTTCGGGCCGAGGATGCGCAGCAGGTGGGGTTTGGCGGCATCCAGCGCGGCCTGGCGCAGCTCGCCGTCCAGCCCGGCGCTGAGGACGATGGCGGCGCGCGTGCCGCGCACGCCCAGCTGGGCGATCAGGTCGGGAACCGTCGCAGCGGGGGTGCAGATGACGGCCAGGTCGGGCGCGGCCGGCAGCGCTGGCACGTTCGGATAGACGGGCCGGCCCGCCAGCGTGGCGTGTTTCGGATTGACGGCGTAGATCTCACCATGGAAGCCGCCGTCGAGAATATTGCGGTAGACGGTCGCCCCCACGCTGTGCTCGCGGCTGGAGGCGCCGATGACGGCAACGGAACGAGGCTGGAACAGGTATTGCAGGTTACGGATCGTCATCCGTGGCTCCTTGATGGGTCGCTTGACCGATATCAAAGAGTAGTCAAAAAGGCTGCGCGCACGATTGATGCAAATCAAAAATTTTGTGAACGGGCGCTTCTCGGGCCGGCGGCCTCCAGGCAGGGTGGGACCAAAGAGCGTATCCGACCGGCTGACACTCGAGGCCATCATTGCGCCCTACCGCCGGACTGCATGAGCGCTTGTGCCAATGTTTCGGCCATCTCCGCCAGCCTTGTTTCCGTCGATGCACCGGCATCGTTGGCCAGCAATACAATGCCGACCTTGGCTTCAGGATAAAGCATTGCAAAGCTCGTGGTGCCGAAACTGCCGCCCGCGTGGCGAACGAGGCGCTGCCCGTTCTTGCGGTTGAGGAACCAGTAGAGCCCGATGTCGTCGCCCCGCTCGTCCGTGCCTCGGAAAGTCATACGATGCGCCAGCGCGACAACCTCGTCCGATTCGTCGAGGTTCCATTGCAGATAGCGCAATTGGTCCGCAATCGTGGATTTCAGGTAGCCGGCCGCCGGGATCTGGCGCCAGAACGACAGCTCGGGCATGGGATTGCCTTTGCCATCGTAGCGCACCGCATAGCGCGGCAAATCCGCCTTGCCCACGAATGTCGTCGTATCCGTCATCCCAAGGGGGGCTGCAATCAGTTGCGCGACCAATGCAGCATAGGACTCGCCGTAGATCCGCTCGAGCACGATGCCGATGAGCTGGGCGCCGGCATTGGAATAGCCGAATTTCGTACCTGGTCGTGCGGTCAGGCGCACGCTGGCCACGGCTTTCAGGAAACGTTCGCGCGACATCTCGCCATACTGCGTGGCCAGTTTCTTCGGGTTGGCATTCACTGGAAAAGGCGGCAGATTCTTCGGGAGGCCGGAAGTATGATTGGCGAGATCGACGATCCTGATCGGGTCGCCATTGAGCGCCAGGTTGACGCAGCTTGCTGGCAGATACCGACGCACGTCGTCATCGAGAGCGAGCTTGCCGGCCACGACAGCCTTGGCCAGCAGCATGCCCGTATAACTTTTTGTCAGGGAAGCCAGTTCGTAGATGGTCGTCGACGTCGGCCTGACGGAGCGACGTCGATCGATGCTGCCGTAGTTGAAGGTCCGCTGCCAGCTGTCACGAATGACACCGATCGAGAGCCCCACATGGGCCGGATCGGCAACGAAGCGCGAACCGAGGGAGTTGGCGAGCATATCGAGGTCCTGCGCCGGAGCGGGCGCCGCATGGAACATGCCCGGCAACAGGACCAGGCTTGCGGCAAATTGGCGTCTGCTCGTATTCACAGGATTCGTCAGCGCTCGGCTCGATGGAAAGAAGTTCACTGGACAAATGCTTCTGACCGGTTGCAGCACCCAGTGTACGACAGCCTGACCTGATCCTGCAGCGGACGTTATCGGGACGCCGGATTTCTCGCGGAACTTCTCAGCCGACACACGATACAGACTACTTCACCCGCTGCTTCTCCAGCTTGCGCGCCAGCGTGCGCCGATGCATGCCCAGGCGCCGCGCGGCTTCCGAGATATTGAATTCCGTTTCCGCCAGCACCGCGTGGATGTGCTCCCACTCCAGCGTCTTGACCGACGTCGCCCGGCCTGTCAGCTCCACTTCCGAAGCGCCGGCCACGTGTTCGAACGCCGCCTCGATATCGTCCGTGTTCGACGGTTTGGCCAGGTACTGGCAGGCGCCCAGCTTGACGGCTTCCACGGCCGTATTGATGCTGGCATAACCCGTCAGCACGACGATCAGCATCTCCGGATCGTGCTGGTGCAGCATCTGCACGCACGACAGTCCCGACGAATTGCCTTTCAGCTTCAGGTCGACGACGGCATAGCCCGGCTCGCCCGGTGCCAGACCCGGCAGCAGTGCAGCGGCCTCGTCCACGTTGGCCGCGTGCAGCACGCGGTAGCCGCGCCGCTCGAACGAACGGCCCAAGGTGCGGGCAAACGCTTCGTCGTCCTCGACGATCATCAGGGTGCGGGGAACTTCCGCTTCAGTCATGCAAACTTTCCTTTTCCAGTGCCAGCGACGACAGCGGCAGCCGGATCGTCACTTCCGCCCCGCCCTGCGCCAGGTTGCGTGCCGCCACCGTGCCACCCAATGTGCGTGCGACGTTCACCACGAGGAACAGGCCCAGGCCGCTGCCGGGCCGTCCCTTCGTCGAATTATACGGTTTGCCGATCTGCGCCAGCACGCCGCTGTCGAAGCCGGGCCCGCGGTCCGTCACGCGCAGGATCAGCTGGCCGTCCTGGCGCGACGCTTCCATCGCCACCCACGCGGGCGACGCTTCGCGGGCGTTGTCGAGCACATTGCACACCATCTGTTTCAGCGTCTCGTCAAAGACGACGGGCAGGTCGGTGCCGAAGTGGTTGTCGTACTGGAAAGCGCCGACGGGCCGGCTGGCCTGCCACTCGCGCGCCAGTTCGTCGAGGAACGTGCGCAAGGTCGTGCGGGCGGACGACTCCCCGCGCGTCTCGCCGGCCGACAGCAGGATGCCGCTGACGATGGCCTTGCAGCGCTTCAATTGCGCCTGCATCTCGCCGATCTCTTCCAGCAGCTCGGGATTGCGGGCGAATTCGGGCATGCGTTTCCAGTCGCCCAGGATGACGGACAACGTGGCCAGCGGCGTGCCCAGCTCGTGCGCGGCGCCGGACGCCAATAAACCCATGCGTACGACGTGCTCTTCCTCGACGGCGCGCTGGCGCAGGTGGGCCAGCTGGGCGTCGCCGGCGCGCAGGTTGGCGGTAATGCGCGTGATGAAGAACACCAGCAGCCCGGCAATGAGCATGAAGCAGATCAGCAGACCCTGGACATACAGCGATTCGATGCCGCGCTCATGGTCCAGTGCGAGCGGCAGCGGCAGGTAGTAGCGCGACAGGCCGGCCAGGCAGACGACGGTGACCAGCACGAACGTCCACGCATACGCGGGCCGCAGCAGCACGGCCGACAGGATCACCTGCAGCAGGTAGAGGAACGCAAACGGATTGGTGGCGCCGCCGGACAGGTACAGCAGCGAGGTGAGGATGGCGACGTCCACCAGCAGCGCCATGAACAGCTCGGTGTTGCGCACGTAGCGCACCTCGTGCCAGCGCAGGTGACTGGCCACGTTGAAGGCGATCAGGCAGGCCAGCACCTGCAGCATCGGCACCAGCGGCAGGCGGATCCCGTACACCAGGTTGGCCCCGGCAATGGTGGCGACCTGGCCGATGACGGCCAGCCAGCGCAGCTGGATCAGCTGCATCATGTTCTTGTGGCCGGCCATGAATTCGACGCCGGCCGCGGCAATGCCCTCGCGCTGGTAGCGCCGCCGTTCAGTTACCTCGTTGCTGTCCGACATCCCGTTCCCTCGTCTTGCGGCGTTCGTAACGCAGGACGAGATAATAGCCGCCCGCGACCATTGCCGCCAGAGCGAACCAGGTCAGCGCATACACGAGGTGGTTGTTGGGGAAGGCAATGATGGTCAGGCCGCCGACGGGCTGTTCGCTCGCATCAACCGGATATTCCTGGCCGGCGGGCGCATCGATGAAGTACGGCGCCACGTTGGACAGGCCGCGCGCGGCCGCGATGACGGGCACGTCGCGGACATACCAGCGGTCGTGTTCCGCGTCGTTTTCACGCAGCAGGCGGCCCTTCGGCTCGGGCATGCGCAACAGGCCCGTGATTTCCGCGCGCGGACCGAAGGCGCCGGCGCACGGCTGCGGACCGGCCTTTGGCGGCGCCGGCCGCTCCAGATCGCCCGACTGCATCGGCACGAAACCGCGGTTGATGAAGACAAGATGGCCCTCGTCCGTGCAAAGCGGCGTCATCAGCCAGAAGCCGATGCCCTTTGCCGTGGTGGTCTGGACGCGGGTGGTGAGATCGTAGAGGAATCTGCCGCCGACCCGCACGCGGCGGTATTCGTCGGACTCGGCAGTGACGCGGGCCCACCGCTGCGGGCCCGGCGGTGCGACAGGTGTTGCATGCACGCGCTGGTCGACGCGGTCGATCAGGTCAAGCTTCCATTGCAGACGCTTGACCTGCCACGTGCCCAGCGCGGCGAACAGGCAGAACGCCAGTACCGCGCAGACAGCCAGGACGATTTTTCCTCCGGAAGTACTGCGCGATACTGTCGTCATTACATGTCGTGCATCTGTTGCGGGGTATGGCCTTCCATCACCGGCATCATGTTGGCGTTCATGTGGTACATGACCCAGATCGAACCGGCCAGCGTGATGACGACGATGATGACCGTGAAGATCAGCGCCAGCATGTTCCAGCCGCCCTCGGACTTCGAGTTCATGTGCAGGAAGTAGACCATGTGCACGACCATCTGCACGGCCGCGAAGCCGAGGATGACGTACGCGGTCGTGGCCGGGCTTTCGATCACGTGGTTCATGACCAGCCAGAACGGGATCGCCGTCAGGATCACGGACAGCACGAAGCCGATCACGTAATCCTTCATCGAGCCGTGCACGGCGGAGCCGTCGGCGTGGTCGTGGTGGTCGTCGTGGCCGTGACCGTGACCGTGGTGTTGATTGTGGTCGCTCATGGCAGCACTCCCATCAGGTAGACAAAGGTAAACACGCCGATCCAGACCACGTCCAGGAAGTGCCAGAACAGCGACAGGCAGTTCAGGCGGCGCATGTTCGCCGCGTGCAGGCCGTGCTTCGAGATCTGCACCATCAGCGTGACAAGCCAGATGGCGCCGAACGTGACGTGCAGGCCGTGGGTACCGACCAGCGCGAAGAACGACGTCAGGAAGCCGGAACGCTGCGGACCCGCACCTTCGTGGATCAGGTGCATGAACTCATAGATCTCGACGCCCAGGAAGCACAGGCCGAACAGGCCCGTGATCGCGAGCCAGAGCAGCGTGCCGCCCTTGTTCTTGACCTTGGCCTGCAGCATCGCGAAGCCGTACGTGATCGACGAGAACAGCAGGAACGCCGTGTTCAGCGCGATCAGCTTCAGATCGAACAGCTCGCCGCCCGACGGACCGCCGGCGTAGTTGCGACCCAGGACTGCATAGGTCGCGAACAGGCAGGCGAAGATCAGGCAGTCGCTCATCAGGTAAATCCAGAAACCCAGCATCGTGCCGTGTTCCGGATGGTGCTCGCGCACGAGATAGCGCGAGCTCGGGTCGGCGCTCATCGCGCCGGCGGAGGTTACGTTAATGTCAGACATGGCTTCCCAGCAAAGCGGTGTGTTGTTCCTCGGTGCGGGTCACTTCTTCCGCCGAGATGTAGAAATCGCGCTTGTAGTTGAACGTGTGGGCAATGATCACGACCATCATGGCCACGAACGCCGCGGCGCCCACCAGCCACATGTGCCAGATCGTGGCGAAGCCGACCAGCGCGGACAGTGCCGCGATGATGAAGCCCGCACCCGTGTTCGACGGCATGTGGATCGCCACGAAGTCCTTCAGCGGACGCTTGTAGCCGTTCTTCTTCATGTCGGCCCACGTGTCGTTATCGTGCACGACCGGGGTGAACGCGAAATTGTAGTCAGGCGGTGGCGACGACGTCGACCATTCCAGCGTACGGCCGCCCCATGGGTCGCCCGTGACGTCGCGCAGCTGCTTGCGGCGCATGAACGACACACCGAACTGCACCAGCATCGCGCCGATACCCAGGGCGATCAGGACCACGCCGAACGCAGCCACCTGGAAGTACGGTGCCAGCGAAGGATCTTCGATGTGGTTCAGGCGACGCGTGACGCCCATGAAGCCAAGTGCGTACACCGGCATCCATGCCACGTAGAAGCCCACCACCCAGAACCAGAACGACACCTTGCCCCAAAACACGTCGAGCTTGAAGCCGAACGCTTTCGGGAACCAGTAGTTGATACCGGCGAACAGACCGAACAGCACGCCGCCGATGATGACGTTGTGGAAGTGCGCGATCAGGAACAGCGAGTTGTGCAGCACGAAGTCGGCCGGCGGGATCGCCAGCATGACGCCCGTCATGCCGCCGATCGTGAACGTGACCATGAAGGCAACGGTCCACATCATCGGCAGTTCGAAGCGGATACGGCCGCGGTACATCGTGAACAGCCAGTTGAACAGCTTCGCGCCCGTCGGGATCGAGATGATCATCGTCGTGATGCCGAAGAACGAGTTCACCGACGCGCCGGAGCCCATCGTGAAGAAGTGGTGCAGCCAGACCAGGTACGACAGGATCATGATGACGCAGGTTGCGTACACCATCGACGTGTAGCCGAACAGGCGCTTGGAGCAGTACGTCGACACGACTTCCGAGAAGATGCCGAAGCAAGGCAGGATCAGGATGTACACCTCGGGGTGGCCCCAGATCCAGATCAGGTTCACGTACATCATGGCGTTGCCGCCCAGTTCGTTCGTGAAGAAGTGCGTATCCAGCAGGCGGTCCATCGACAGCATCGCCAGCACGGCCGTCAGCACGGGGAACGCGGCGACGATCAGGATGTTGGTGCACAGCGCGGTCCACGTGAACACCGGCATCTTCATCATGTCCATGCCAGGGGCACGCATCTTGACGATCGTGACGATCAGGTTCACGCCGGACAGCAGTGTCCCTACCCCGGCAATCTGCAATGACCAGATGTAGTAGTCCACCCCCACGTCAGGCGAGGCCAGGATGCCGGACAGCGGCGGGAAGGCCAGCCAGCCGGTACGGGCGAATTCGCCCACGAACAGCGACGCCATGACCAGCACGGCACCCATCGTCGTCATCCAGAACGAGAAGTTGTTCAGGAACGGGAACGCGACGTCGCGCGCGCCGATCTGCAGCGGCACGACATAGTTCATCAGGCCCGTCACCAGCGGCATCGCCACGAAGAAGATCATGATCACGCCGTGGGCGGTGAAGACCTGGTCGTAGTGGTGCGGCGGCAGGAAGCCGGCGGAGTCGCCAAAGGCGATGGCCTGCTGGGCACGCATCATCAGCGCGTCGGCAAAGCCGCGCAGCAGCATGATCAGGCCCAGGATCATGTACATGATGCCGATTTTCTTGTGGTCGATACTGGTGATCCAGTTCTTCCACAGGTAACCCCAGACGCGGAAATACGTCAGGAGGGCGACCAGGGCGATGCCGCCCAGGGCGACGCCGGCGAAGGTGGCGAGCAGGATCGGTTCATGGAACGGAATCGCTTCCCAGCTCAGCCTGCCGAAGATCGGATCGGTTTCAGTTGGATACGCTTGCATTGTCAGTCTTCATGGAAATGGTGGGCTTGTCGGCAGGCGTCGTGCATACCTCGGCACCCAGTTGTGCTACCCGTGCGATTTCGCCCGGATTGGCTTTCTTGCCTGCTTCGTGTTGCGCTTTCTTGTGCGCCGCGGCAGCCGCATTGCGCTGCGCGTCTTCATGCATCGTCTGCGCCATGCACTTCGTGCCAGGCTCGACGCACAGGTTGACGATCGCGCTGTACAAGGTCGGGTCCACGGCAGCGTAACGGCGCACGGGGTCCTTCTCGCTCGGCTTGGCCAGCTGGACGTAGTCCGTGCGGGTCAGTTCGCCACCGCCGGCCTTGGTCTTCGCGACCCACGCGTCGAAGTCGCCCTGCGGCATCGCGTGGTACTTGAAGCGCATGCCCGAGAAGCCGGCGCCGCTGTAGTTCGACGAGAAGCCGTCATACGTGCCGGCCTTGTTCATGACGGCGTTCAGTTGCGTTTCCATCGCCGGCATTGCATAGATCATGCCTGCCATTGCGGGAACATAGAACGCGTTCATGACCGTGGATGCGGTAATCTTGAACTTGATCGGACGGTCCACCGGCGTGACCAGCTCGTTGACGGTCGCAACGCCCTGCTCCGGATAGATGAACAGCCACTTCCAGTCCAGCGCGACGACTTCCACCGTCATCGGTGTGACGCCGGCGGGGATCGGACGCTTCTCGTCCAGGCGCTGCAGCGGACGGTAAGGATCCAGCAGGTGGGTGCTGATCCACGTGATCAGGCCCAGCACGATGATCAGCAGCAGCGGCACGCCCCAGATGACCAGTTCCAGTTTCGTGGAGTGATCCCAGTCGGGTGCGTAGGTTGCCTTGGTATTGCTTTGACGATAACGCCAGGCGAAATACAACGTGAGGAAAATGACGGGAACGACGATCAGCAGCATCAGGTAAACGGAGACCATTACCAGATGAGCCTGCTGCGCCGCGATATCACCGGACGGATTCAACACCACCGTATTGCAGCCGGTGAGCCACAACAGGGGGAGAAGCATCAGTCCGCTGCGAACTTTTGATGTTTTCATTAAGTTATGTGCGCTACAGAGGATTGAGAACATGTTACTGTACCGTCACAGGCATGCGGAATGGAATTGGACACTTTGTCCCACCCCCGGTGTCATACCCGGCGATGTCGACTTGGTGTTCGGCTGTTGTAGTTCGTAGTGGCGGCACATTTTGCTAAGACTTGTGAACAAATGACATGAGAGACGAATATGGCAACGACAACTTTTGACGGCAGTAACGGGCTTCATGCGGTCCCACCGGATTATCAGCCAAGTCCCACCAGTGACGGCGCACGCAACATTAATGCAAGGGACGGTGCCATCCACCCTGGCGAAATCGCCGTCGGCGTGGTAATCGGGCGGGCCTCGGAATATTTCGATTTCTTTGTCTACGCCATCGCTTCGGTGCTGGTCTTCCCCTCGCTGTTCTTCCCGTTCGACGACCGGCTCGACGCCACGCTGTACTCCTTCATCATCTTCTCCTTTGCCTTCATCGCCCGGCCGTTCGGCACGGTGCTGTTCATGTGGCTGCAGCGGCGCTACTCGCGCGAAGGCAAGCTGACGGCCGCGCTGTTCCTGCTGGGGATCTCGACGGTCGGCATCGCCTTCCTGCCCACGTACGCCGATGCGGGCAACACCGGCATCGTCCTGCTGGCACTGTTCCGTATCGGCCAGGGCGTGGCGCAGGGCGGCTCGTGGGACGGCCTGCCGTCGCTGCTGGCACTGAACGCCCCGCACAACAAGCGCGGCTGGTACGCCATGCTGGGCCAGCTGGGCGCCCCGGTCGGCTTCATCATCGCCGCCGGCATCTTTGCCTACATGGTGGCCAACCTGTCCGTGCTGGACTTCCAGGCATGGGGCTGGCGCTTCCCGTTCTTCGTGGCGTTCGCCATCAACGTCGTCGCACTGTTCGCCCGCCTGCGTCTCGTCTCCACGCCCGAGTACTCGCGCCTGCTGGACGAGCGCGAGCTTGAGCCTGTCGGCCTGTCCGAACTGTCGCATACGCAGGGCCGTAACATCATCATCGGCGCGCTGGCCGCGCTGGCCAGCTATGCGCTGTTCCACCTGGTGACGGTGTTCCCGCTGTCGTGGGTGCAGCTGTACTCGACCCGCTCCCTGGACGGCTTCCTCGTGCTGCAGATGTGGGGCGCGGCGCTGGCGATCGTCGGCACCGTCGCTTCCGGCCTGATCGCCGACCGCTTCGGCCGCCGCACCACGCTGGGCACGCTGGCCGCGTTGATCGCCGTGTTTTCCGGCTTCGTGCCGACGCTGATGCAGGGCGGCGAGACGGGCCAGAACATCTTCATCCTCGTCGGCTTCGCCCTGCTGGGCCTGTCGTACGGCCAGGCTGCCGGTGCCGTCACGGCCAACTTCTCGCCGCGCACCCGCTACACGGGCGCCGCGCTGACGTCGGACCTGTCATGGCTGGTCGGCGCCGCGTTCGCTCCGCTCATCGCACTGGGCCTGTCGGCCAACTTCGGCCTGGGTTACGTCAGCCTGTACCTGCTGTCCGGCGCGGTCGGTTCGCTGGCGGCGCTGTCGCTGAACCGGGCGCTGGAAATCCGCGATTGATTCAGGGGGACTGGCTCCGGTCCGCCGGACCGGTGCCAGTCCCCGACGTGCTGCCTCCAAAGGCTGCGCAGGTCACCCATCGCAATGCTGTGCTTGAACAGCCACCGCTAACAATGGCGCGCGCCAAACGTCGGGGACAGGCACCAATCGTCGGGCCGGAAGGCCTGAAGATTCGTGCCTTATATCTTGAATTCCACGTAAACTAACTCTACAGGCATGCCAGTCCGATTTGCCTGTGGGAGCGAAGCCCGAGGGACAGCTTTCGACGGCATGCCTGATTCTTAGTAACCCGAACAGTTGC
>Ga0265797_10001586_pt1 | contig 39838 bp, 45 predicted proteins | sample P2T30metagenome_FD_192433 | JGI IMG/M metagenome (GOLD analysis project Ga0265797, IMG submission 192433) | Plant litter microbial communities from East Loma Ridge, Irvine, California - P2 T30 | ecosystem: Environmental > Terrestrial > Plant litter > Unclassified | place: USA: California...
ACCCAGCAGCAGCAGCACCCAGCAACAAAGCTCGTGCGGCACGCTGCAGCTCCCAGCTCAATAGCCGCGCCCAACGCAATCCTCCCTACACCCGTCTACACGCCCATTGACACCGCCATCGCACGCGGCCATTGCTCTCGTCTGCGCCTGGAGACCAAGGGCAATCGTGGGCTGGCACCCACCACCGCCCGCGCGGGTTTTGGCGCCCACCTCTAGCAGGGTTGCCGTAAGAGGCCGCCGCATTCAGTCAGGATGGGTGCGTGCATGTCGAGTGGAGGGAACGATGAGGGCGACCAGAAGAAGCGCAGCCAGATGATCGATCGGGGACTTGAGGAGGATTCCAAGAAGCTGCGCCGTGAATGCAAGATATTGCTGCTAGGTAAGGGAGACGCGCGCCTGTGTTTGCACGCATGCAACATGCACGCTGCATGCGCAGAGCGGCACACTTGGGACGTGGAATCGTGCTAACATCGCGTTCGTAGGCTCGGGAGAAAGCGGCAAGAGCACTATCGTCAAGCAGATGAAGATTATACACCAGAATGGCTACACAAACGATGAGCTCGCGCTCTACCGCCACACGATATTCAAGAACCTGGTCGACTGCGCAAAGGCCCTCATAGGCGCCATGCGACAGTTCGACATCGAGGTCGAGAATCCGGCGAACAAACAACATTGCGACTTCTTGATGGAGCACACTGTAGACCCAGATCCCAACGCCAATCTTGACCCAAGGGCAGGTCAGGCAGTCGCCAGTCTGTGGAAAGATCTATGCATCCCCAAGGTGTTTGATCATCAGAATGAGTTTTACTTAATGGACTCAGCACCATAGTACGTCTTGCGATGCAGGCCAATCGCATTTTGCGCCACAAGCTAATACCAGCACAGTTTCTTCGATGAAGTCGATAGGATCGCATCGCCAGACTACACACCCACAGAGGCAGACGTCTTGCGCGCAAGAACGAAGACCACTGGTATTTACGAGACACGATTCCAGATGGGCCAACTCAGCATACAGTGGGTATTACCCCTTTAATCGCAACTCACGCCTTGCTAATACTCTGATAGCATGTTTGATGTGGGTGGCCAGAGAAGTGAGAGAAAGAAGTGGATCCACTGCTTCGAGAATGTCACATCGATCATCTTCTGCGTAGCACTCAGCGAATACGATCAAGTGCTACTCGAAGAGAGCAGCCAAGTACGTCTTATCGCAAACCTTTGTGTATGTGGAATTCAACTGACTCTTTGCAGAACCGCATGATGGAGTCACTCGTACTCTTTGACTCGGTTGTCAACTCGCGATGGTTCATGCGCACATCAATTGTCCTCTTCCTAAACAAAGTGGATCTTTTCCGTCAGAAACTGAAGAAGTCTCCACTAGGAGAGTACTTCCCAGACTACTCAGGTGGTGACGACGTGAACCGTGCGGCCAAATATCTCCTCTGGCGCTTTAACCAAGTGAACCGAGCACACCTGAACCTCTATCCACAGTACGTAACTCACCATTCGCAAATTTATCATGCCCTGCTAACGAATTTCCAGTCTCACACAAGCCACCGACACCTCAAATATTCGCCTCGTATTCGCCGCAGTGAAAGAGACGATCCTCCAGAACGCACTAAAGGACTCTGGTATTCTATGATGATCGTCTAGGACTGGGCTTGACGGAACTGCTTCGACCCTTCTGCCACTCTTTCAGCGCAAGACATTCGATTCCTCCACCAACATCAATCACTATCACACTTCACCCGAACCCAAAAACAACATTCTTACCACGCCCAAAACGACGAAAATCCGCCATCTTCAAACACTTCTTCTCTTCTCTCTGGCACGACTATTGTTCTCGACAACTTCTTCTTCTTCTTTTTACCCGGAGAAAACTTATTAGCGGGAGTTCAAAAGGCGCAACTGGTATTTCTCTCGAAACAGAACAAGACGCAACAGGCCCACACCGCCCGTCCATCTGTCTTGCTTTTGCTTTTTTCCATATCCGGCGAGGTGCTCTCAAGCGCTTTTTTGGTGAGGCGAAGCGAAATTTTTAACTGTCTGTTATATGGAACGATAACTGGAAGGAAGGGGAATCGGGACGGCTCAAATTGGGAGGAAGGGGGAAACTTGTGAAAGGGAGGGGTGGACTGCTTTTTGACTTTTTCTTTCTTCTTCTTCCCTTTTTTTACTCCTTTTTATTGTCGATTTATATGTCGTGATCTTGAAACTGAGTTGAGACCTTTCTACTGTCGATCTTTCTTCTATAGGTGCGATTTTTTCCGCCTCAGGAGTTTTTCCGATCGCGTAGTATCCCTGCCCATTTACCAGCCGTGCCTGGCCAGGGAGTGCGTGCAGATTCCATTGGGGGATTGCTGCTTTGATGCTGCAGGCTGTCTCGATGAGGGCAAGAACTACATGTACATGCATGCGTGCAGCTCAGCTGTGTGCCACCATGACATTCAACCCTACCTTACCATATAGCTCAGCTTCTGCCGTCGACCAACTTCGCACTCAATATCGACCTGGGAGTCCTTTAGCGTCGACCATGGAATCCAAACTTATAATGCTTATCGCGTGGCTGGCTTTGGTCTGCAGAGGCTCTAGGCTCTACCATCCCTTCGCTTCCGGTCAGAGCGGTCTTGCTCGAGCGCGCTTCGCAGCTGCAGCCTGTCTATGATTATGTGATCGTTGGTGGCGGGACGAGCGGTTTGGTCGTTGCGAATCGACTTACTGAGGATCCGAAGAGTACGTATACATCGAGATCGTCAGATATTGGCAAAGCGGACAGCAGTTGACCACAAGGCTTCTTCTAGTCAGAGTGCTCGTGATCGAGTACGGATACGTGTATGTCACAGAGCGGCTATTACCATGATTTCCCATTGAGACTGAAAATAATCATAGCGATGGACAGGAGAACGGCACCGTGGTCACTGGCCTGCCGGTCGCGGACAAATACATCAGGACTTTCACTAGCGTTCCGCAAGCCGGGCTGGACAATCGTACCAGCGCGCTTTACACTGGCGCTGTAGTCGGTGGAGGAACTGTCGTTAATGGCATGTTTTTCAATCGAGGCTCGGCGGCGGATTATGATGCTTGGGAGAGGCTGGGTAATCATGGTTGGGGATGGGAGGGTTTGCTTCCTTATTCCAAGAAGGTCATTATATTCCTTGCTGAGGATGCATGGATATGGAGTGTGGTGGGTTGATGCTGACCGGTTTATAGAGCGAGACATTCACTCCGCCGGCTAGAGAGATCCAGAATGCTTTTCCGGGAGTCATCTCGGATGATTTGTCGCCGCATGGTACTGCTGGGCCCGTGAGTTCGAGTTTCTCGAATTATCAGTACCCTGCTATCCGTAAGTAGGGCCACGGCATTTCTGGGAGAGCCAATAAAGGCTGCAATGCTAAGCCCGATGGCTGTGACGCTAACTCATGCCTCACGCAGACAACTTCTTCGCAGGATGGAACAGCATCGGTGTTCGTACGCAGCCTCAGCCCAATGCTGGTGATGCGAACGGTGCATTCTACGGCCCTATATCCATGAAAGCGCGCAACCAGTCTCGATCTAGCGCTGCAGACGCGTACTATCGCCCAATTGCAGAGACGAGGAGTAATTTGCATCTATTGACGGGTCATGCATTTACGAAGATTCAATTCAGTGGTAGAAAGAGGGCGTCTTCGGTTGATGTAAGTGTTTGCTACAGGCTGCGATGGATATGTGCTTTTTCTCTGACCCGTGGCATAATTCAGTTTATCCCACGTCATGCTAGCAGCGACAGTATTGTCACCAACGTAAAGGCACGTCGTGAGATCATATTAGCCGCTGGAGCACTTCACAGCCCTCAGATCTTGCAGCTCTCAGGCATTGGTCCAAAGAGGCTGCTATCAAGCCTTGGGATCGAGACTGTTGTCGATCTTCCCGGTGTGGGTAGGAACTTCCAAGACCAACCGACCTTGTACATGCAGTACAGCTGTAAGAAGATCTACGAATGCATCGGTGGATAATGTTGACCTCGATATAGACAGCGACTATCCTTTCCCGTCACCCGACTGGATCATCACAAATGCAAGCTGGGCAGCCGAGCAATTGCAGACATACAAGAGCAATCGCACAGGTAAGTCGGTTCGTTACTTCAGAGTATCCGCAACTCGCCAATACTGAAAGCGCAGGCCCAATGACAATCCCATACTTTGGAGGTAGCTCATTCGCATTCTTACCTCTGCAAAACATTACTAGCAACTACCAAGCCATTATAGCATCTGCTTCGTTGACCAACACCACGTCTCTACTTCCTCCAAACACGGATCACACCCTCTTATCTGGCTATCAAGCTCAAATCGACATCTTGCTCGATCTATACAAATCCCCACACGCCGCCGTCGAAGAAATCGCCTGGGAAGGTGGCAACACCGTGTGCGTCGCCATGATAAGACCACTAAGCCGCGGAAGCATCTTGATCAACACTACAGACCCAACCAAGCCACCCGTCCTCGACTTTGGAACCTTCTCTCACCAGACCGACCTCGAAGTCGCAACGTAAGCGCTGAAGAAAGTAACCGACTGGGCCGCATCGGCTCCCATGCATGACATTGGCGCGTACGAAAACTATCCCGGTGTGAACATCTCAAGCGATCACGATATTGCGGAAACAATTCGACAGGGCGCTGTGAGCTCGTGGCAGCATCCGACATCTACTTGCTCGATGCTGAAGAGAGAGTTGGGAGGTATTGTGGATTCAAAGCTGAGAGTCTATGGTGTCAAAGGCTTGCGAATCGTGGATGCGTCGATATTTCCTATGGCTGTTGCTGGACACACTTCTTCGACGGTGTATGCTGTGGCTGAAAAGGTAGGTCATGCCATGCTCGAGTGTTGCGAGCTGGATGATGTACTGATAAGCTCTTCACAGGCAGCAGACCTTATCAAAGCAGCGCAAAGATGAGTTTTCCTGGTATGGTACGGCGAGTCGTTGCGAGTCTGCGCATGGAAGTAAAGGGGATTGTACGAGGCATGACATCTAGTGTGACCACACGTGAGAACCGAGTTGACGAGCAGTTGATTGAATTTTTATTATGATGTACTCTCCTTCATCTCGGATATCTCAAGTGAACAATAGTTATCCCTAAACAGCCCGGCAATGATGCCTGCATCATTGGCTCAGAGCTCTACATCGCAGTCTCTGTTATACGGACGAGCACGTCTGGTTTCTTCGCAAATCTCTGCACCTTCAGTCGTGAGCACGACGTGCCCTCAAAAGTTTCCTCCACCATCGTCGCTTGACACCTGTTTCGTTCGCATTGACGGGAGCTGGCGACTCTTGGTCTCCGGACAACGGCTCATAGCCAGCTGGTCCAGATGTGACAGGGTAACGCACGTCCAAAACTTCGCGCAAGATCTCCACTGCTGGGCGCGTGTACTGTGAATTATGCGACACTTCGTTCCACAGGCAGATGCCTCTGCTTGGCTTGGATTTGCTGGGCGGCTCGATGGGAGCATGGCGTGGCGCGTGCGGAGCCGCTTTCTGGGTCGAGTGTGAAGATTTGTAGTAGGAGTTCAGGAGCGGCGTCTGGTCATCGTAGTCATCATTGTGATCAAAGTGACCGTCGTATGCCATGAGTGGGTTCGCGAGTGCTGCTGCAAAGCTCGCCTCGAATGTGTTGCGGTCTGTTTGTTGCAGCGCGCTTTGGCTGGCCATGCGCGAAGACGGTGGCGATTGAACTGCGGCAGAGCCGGTGCGCTCAGTTGTGGTGCGCAGTAAAAGCGACACGTCAGAGGATGGTGGCCTGGTCTTCTTGCGGCCTTTTGATGTCTCGATCCAGCGCTGTGCTTCCTCAATCATGTCTGGGTCGAGTCGCGTTGCGCCGTCGAGGACGTCCATAACAGCGCGGCGAAAAGGAGAAGTTTATGTATGCTGAGGTAATGTTCGCAGGTCGGTGTTTGTTTGTGTTGTGGCAAGTGAGTTTGTTGATTGTGACGCTGAGCCGTGTGTTGGTTGTAGTTTCTGGTAAAGAACAACTCACATATGCTAGCCCCGCCACTTGCACATGACACCATTCAACAACATGACCTCGTTTCACTGCAGACTTTCACATTGCCAGCAATGTAGCAGCGACAGCATTCTCACCTCACTCGCTGGATGCCAACAATCACATCGCCAAGCGTGTCTATCATTCTCTGCCTGTCCACCTCGGCCTTCGCCCTTTCACCTTCGACCTGCTTCAGTTCGTCCATCAGAACCACCATTCTAGCCTTCTGATTCTCTTCGCTATGCCCGATACCCGGCATGCTGTTAATCAGGATCTCGGCTTTCTGCTCCTGCAGGATTAGACTACGAGCCATCTCACGCATCGTGGCCTCAAAGACCTCTGGCTGGTCGGGAATGTGTGTGGGAGCTCCGTCTGCTTTCTTGTCCTCTTCTTTCTTGTCGTCCTTCTCCTCCTTTGCATTGGCTGTGCCATTCGCCTCGGTGGCATTGCTCGCAGTCGCGCCGTCGCCGTTGGTGAGGGCTTGGGTAGCCTTGGGTACTGGTGCTGGAGGCTCAGCCTGGCTGGGCTGGCCAGGGAAGTCGCCATAAGGATGCTTTTGTTGAATGTAGTTCAGACTCGCGTACATTTGCGTCAAGAGCTGAGTATTGTCAGTGTCCAATGTTTGAATGTAGTTTGTCGCAAAGGTCACATACGTCGTCAAGCGTATCCTGCAGCTGCGTAAGGCGGTCCATGGTGATTTGTGTGCAAGACTGAAGGTTCACGATTGTTGGAAGGATTGTAATTCTGTCGTGGTCTACGATTGAGACGTCGTGGAAGTGGAAGAGTCTCATCTATTGCTGACATGTGATTGTCGATTGCGCCGGCCCGCCTCCACTCGGCAGTCGCAGCCGAGCCCGTACTTTCGTGAATGTTTCGCGAACCCTGAGAAAGTGATATTCAATCCTCCTTTACCTTTTCTATGGCACTATGAGCCGACTGGTCTCAGTCGCTCCGCCATTCCATCCCTCCCATGTTCAGTCGACATGGCACGATCTCCACAGCACGCTCCTTGAGCCGCGAGTCACGTCGAGCTTTCACGACAACAACACCAGCATATTTACCACGAACGAGACCGAACAGTGTCAAAACATCGAAACCCAAAGGCGCTGAGCATCTAACAACACCGAGCCCTCAAACCGCTGAGGATACCATAAAATGGGTACCTGAAAAGGCTCCTGGGCCGCCGCCTATACTGAGTCTGTTTGAGCAACAGGCTCGTTTGGAACAGTCGCTTAAAAAAAGGGTCTCATACGCGAAAGGCGTATCATCAACAGCTGCCAAAGCTCTGATACAGAGCTCCAACGAGCACAATGATCTGCAGAGTTTTCTCGTATTCGCCAAGCAGAAGGGATTGAGTTCCGAAACTGCAGTGTACAAAGGCACGCATTACGAGTATACGGTGATGGAGTCGTTGAAGCAATTCGGATTCCATCTTCACAGAACGGGAAAGAGCAACGATAAAGGCATTGATTTGCTGGGTGTCTGGAGGCTACCTGGAAAGCCTTACGAGGTGAAGGTGCTGGTGCAGTGCAAGCTCAGTCGTGGAATGCCCGCGACCATTCGCGAATTGGAAGGAGTATATTCAGGTGCACCTAGCGAATGGCAAGGCGACAATGTTCTCGCTTTGTTAGCAACCAGCAAAAGCCTGACGAAAGGTGTTTTGGAGGGCATTCAAAGGAGTCAGTCATCGCTTGGGGCTTTGCACATTGAGCCTGATGGCTTGGCCCGACAATTCGTCTGGAATTCAGTCGCGGGAGAGCGCGGACTTGCTGGTGTAGGCGTCACAGCGAAGTACGGAGAAGCACCGTCCGATGGTGACACTACGCCATTGGGGGTCAAAAAGACTATCAAGACTGTTGCTTTGACGTGGAAAGGCCAGCCTTTCATCGCAAAGTTGACGGCCAATTGATCGTTAGCGTTGCATGCATGACTGTAATGACGGCGGCTGGTGGTGCACAAAAGCTCTGATCGGCGTGTACGATATTAATTCCTCGGAAAAGTTTCTAAGGAGGGCATGCTGTGAGTAAATACTGTATAAACATACACATGTACATTAGTAATCTTCTGGTCGGCAATTCTGTCCATGTTCTAGTTTCACCCACATCGCGTGCCCCAAGCTTGAAGCTTGTGTCCGCGCCCTATGTCAACTCGATCGAACATATACATGACTCAATGGTGTGACTCCATTGACAACATCATAGTATTTAGAGAAGTGATTTCTCGTTGATAGAAACTCAACCCCACAAACAATTTCACAATGGCAGTGAAAACGACAGCAATGGCGGGCAGCACTTTCGCGACGGCAGATCTGCTGGATGCCATCAAGAACCTCGACACCATCGAATGCGGCGAAGAAGCACGGAAACACTTCAATTTTGCTCCATCATATCGCAATCTCAACCATGGTATGCTCTCAGTGGTGCACATTCCGTTTAAGTCCTCATGGTTCCTTAGCTAACACCTTTGGTCAGGCTCATTCGGTACCTATCCTACAGAAGTCAGATCCGTCTTCCGTCGTTGTCAGGACTTATCAGAAGAGCGTCCTGATGTATTCATCCGATACACATATCCCAAGATGCTTGACGAGTCACGCAAGGCCGTCGCGGAGCTCCTCAACGCCCCAGTCGAGGGCGTCGTGTTCGTTCCCAATGCTTCCACTGGCACCAATACCGTCCTACGCAACCTTGTCTTCTCACCGGGCGATGTGATCATATACTTCTCCACCGTCTACGGTGCTTGTGGAAAGACCGTCACATACATCACCGAGACTACGCCTGCTACCTCGCGCATGATCGAATACACATATCCTCTATCAGACTCCGAGCTGTGCGCCAAATTCGAGGAAGCCGTCAAAGAGATCAAAGCCAGTGGCAAGAATCCTCGCATCGCAATCTACGATACGGTGGCTTCCCAGCCGGGCGTCCGCATGCCGTTCGAGCGCCTCACAGAGCTTTGCCGCCAGTATGGCATCTTCAGCTGCATCGATGGCGCTCACTGCGTCGGAGGAATTACTATTGATCTAAAGAAACTGGACCCAGATGCATTCGTTAGCAACTGTCACAAGTGGCTGCATGTCCCTAGGGGATGCGCAGTCTTCTACGTTCCGGAGCGCCACCATGCCCTCATGCGTTCCACGATTCCAACTAGCCATGGCTTCGTACCTGCGCCCACCAATGATGGTTCTCCCGCCATTCGATCACCTCTGCCACCATCTGCAAAGAGCGAATTCGTTAACAGCTTCGAGTTCGTAGGCACCGTGGACGACAGCCCGGTGCTTTGCGTGCCTGCAGCCATCGAATGGCGCAAGAGAATCACATGGAACGGCAAACAGGGCGAAGATGCCATCTACGCCTACATGGCGCACATTGCGCGCGAAGCGGGAGACCTCATGGCCGCTGCTTTCGAGACAGAGGTCATGGACAATGCCGAAGGCACTCTGACGGATTGCTTCTTCACCAACGTGCGCTTGCCTCTGAACTTCGAAGAACTGGCCCAAGGTGACTCTGGCAAAGCGTTCCAGATTTTGCACTGGATGAACCAGACGCTGGTTGACGAGTACGACACCTTCCTGGGATTCAACTTCTACGATGGCGCTTGGTGGGTCAGGTTAAGTGGGCAGATTTATCTGACGAAGGAGGATTTCCAATGGGGAACTGATGTTCTCAAAGAGGTGTTCGAGCGCGTGAAGAAGGGAGAATGGGAGAGCAAGAATGCGTGAGCAAACGATGCTGGACGGGATGCTTTTGCGATGAATGAGTGAAGAGTGGATGGCAGAAGAATTTTTGGGGAAAGCCATCTTCTCTTTTGATCATCGAGGAATTAGTATGTCTTGAGGAATAATAATATCGAAGTTCACGTTCAAGTTGTACGACTGCAATGCTCGGAGTTTGCCACTCGCACCGGTGAATCGTCGGGGTGAGAAATGTCCGACTTCTTTCGTCAGATAACGGTGGGTCCCTTGATCTTTAGCCTTGAAAGAACGGCGGGTAAATTTTGAAACAATATTATTCTTGGAGACTAGCTAAAACATATCACGAATTGTGGTGATTGTTGGCTTGCTGTAAAGATGTTTGCAAGACGTGGCGCAAAGGCGCTCTGCCAATCCACGCGCTGCTTCTCAACCACGGCAACTCAACAAGCCGACTTTACACACGCGGTCATTGGTGGTGGAGCGGTCGGCTTAGCTATTGCCAGGAGGCTGCAACAGAGAGATGGTGTCAGTACTGTGTTGATCGAAAAACATGGCATGGTCGGTAGCGAGACAAGCAGCCGCAACTCTGAGGTAACTCCCCAAATCTGCAACAAGAACAGACTCATCGAGGGAAGCTAACGCAGAGAAATAGGTCATTCATGCTGGATTGTATTACTCAAAAGACAGTCTCAAGACCAGACTATGTATCCAAGGCAAAGAGATGATGTACGAGCTTTGCGAGAAAAACGCCATTCCGCACAGCAACTGTGGCAAATGGATTGTCGCACAGACGGACGAGCAAATGGGCGAGTGCGAGAAAGTGCACGATTTCGCAAAGTCAATAGGAGTACCCATTCGGTATCTGCCTCGAGATGAAATAGCACGCAGAGAGCCCGAAGTCCGCGCTGAGGCTGGTGCTCTGGAAAGCCCTACCACCGGCATCATAGACTCGCACAGCTACATGCAATTTCTGCACGGCGACTTCGAGAACGAAGGAGGAGACACTGCGCTTGCGAGCAAAGTGACCAGAGTAGAGCCTCCTTCGGCCGGTAGCCCAGACTGGAAAATCTGGACATCATCACCAGGCGAGGGAGAAGACGACACACACATCACGGCTGAGACGGTCATCAACAGCGCCGGTCTCTATGCTTGCGACATCAACAACATGATTTTACCCAAGGAAAGGCACAGGACGCAGTACTACGCCAAAGGCAACTACTTCAGTTACGCCAAATCCTTCCCCAAACCCTCCACACTGGTTTACCCTGCTCCAACACCCGGTCTCGGCGGTCTAGGAACACACTTGACGCTCGACATGGGAGGTCGCATGCGATTTGGCCCTGATGTCGAGTGGGTGGATGCGCCAGATGATCTAATGCCTACAAGTGACCCGGAGCGCTTTGCCATGGCAGTGCAGTCGATCAAGTCTTTCCTTCCTGGCGTAGACGAGAAGGAATTGGCGCTCGACTATGCGGGTATCAGGCCAAAACTGCAGCGCATGGGAGCTGTGGGTAGCGGAAAGGGATTCCAAGATTTCTACATCAAGAAGGAAGAAGGATTCGATGGGTTTGTCAACTTGTTGGGCATCGAGAGTCCAGGCCTGACCAGCAGCTTGGCGATCGCGGAAGAGGTGCATCGTATCATGTATGGTTAGGCAAAGTTTATACACTGCCGGCCGGTCATTGCATTCGCGTTCACGTGTACCTTTTCATATGCCGTGATATTCGCGCTACGATCGTGAAGGAACTTCTTATGACGTGCAAGGTAGAGGTGGATGTGGAGGACATCGGGATGTTTCGAGGCCGTGCAACGCATTCTCCGCACGCGCACCCCACCAAGACCAGGAACAGGAAATCATCAAGGTTCATCACGCGTCATTCTCTACCTGACCACACACATGTCTCATTTTTCTCGAAGACTGACGGTGATCCTTCCTGCGTCCTTGACCATGATCACCATTTCTATACAGACGCTGCCGTTGGCAGTAATTCGCACGCTGTAGGAATACAGTAGAAGACAAACCGGCGAACCTTGCCTTGATGCCTGTCTACTCGTAGACCTCGGGGGTCATGAACCCATGGACCGCTGTAACGTTACATTTGAACGTGTTCATGCACCAGAGGCCTAAACCTTGCGGGGTTGTCGGTGCCTTCTATGCCGATCATTCTTACAATCAACGAGGAAAGCGCTTGCCCAAAGGTAGAACAGGGTACAGTATAAAGGTTGGAGGCCAGCTCCTGCGTTCAACCTTGCCGCAATCCTCCTCTTGCTCGCCATACTGCATCCTTGCACAACATGGTGAACCTCCGTCATCTCTCAGCGATAGCCTCTATCTCGGCTATCGCCAGTGCCCAGTGTCCTGACTATCTCGACTATTCAGAAGTACCGCATGGCCCTTACTCCTCGGGAAGATACAATCTGTCGTATCAACGACCCGAGCCAGCATGCCGGACATTCAACTCTTCAGTTGTTGAAGACGCGATCAATCGCGTGAAAGGCGACATCTCAGACCCGGATCTGAGGAGGCTTTTCGAGAACACATACCCCAACACCCTTGATACGGCCATCAGATGGAAAGGCACAGCTGAGGGAAGCGACGAAGAGTTGACCTTTGTCATCACGGGCGACATCAACGCCATGTGGCTTCGCGATTCCGCGAATCAGATGCAGTCATACCTCCCTCTTCTCGAGGCATCGTCTTCTTCGGACTCGATCGCATCGCTCTACCGCGGCGTGATCAATCTTCAGGCTCGCTACCTTCTCACATCTCCATACTGTAACTCGTTCCAGCCGCCAGTTGAGTCGGGCATCGAGCCTGCACCTAACCCATCTGCCAGCGAGGACACTGTTGTTCCACCTTACAATAACCAGTCTGTATTCGAATGCAAATACGAGCTTGACTCCATTGCGTCTTTCTTGGAGGTCTCCACCAACTACTGGCAGGCGACTAACGACACCGAATTCTTTGGCAAATACAGCTGGCTCTCTGCTGTCGAAGCAGTCTTGTCCGTCGCTGAAGCTATGATGACCCCGACCTACGGCGAAGATGGAACAGTCCTCAAGTCACCCTACACTTTCACACGTCTTACCGATCGTGCAACCGAGACCCTCGCGAACGACGGCATCGGCAACCCAGTTCAGAATGGCACCGGACTCATTCGCTCTGCCTTCCGCCCATCAGATGACTCAACCATTTTCCAGCTCTTCATCCCCGCCAACATGATGTTCTCGCGCTACGTTGGTTCTGCCGCAAATATTGTCTCAGCGCTAGGCGGCTCTAACAGTTCCGAACTTGCTTCCCGCATGAAAGACATGTCAAGCAGCTTGCGCGAAGCAATTACTAAGCACGGCATAGTCAACACGCCTACGCATGGCCAAGTCTATGCCTTCGAAGTTGATGGTTTCTTCTCCCAGAACATCATGGACGATGCGAACATCCCCTCGCTTCTCTCGGCGCCCTTCCTCGGCTACCTGGATGTCAACGATACTGTCTACCAGAACACACGTGATCTGGTCTTGAGTGCGGGAAACCCCTACTTCATGCGTGGCCCTGTGATTAACGCTATCGGAGGCCCTCACCAGGGTCCCGGCATGGCATGGCCTATGGCAAGCATTGTGCGGATCTTTACAAGCGACGACGACAACGAGATCACGGAGCAATTGAACGAGATCGTCAGCTCTACGGACGGCTTGGGCTTGATCCACGAAAGTATCAATAGTCACAATGTTTCCGATTGGACGCGTCAATGGTTCTCATGGGCGAATGGTATGGTTCTAACACCACCATTCATACTACGTTTTGCTAACAATAAGTTCAGGTCTGTTCGGCCAGATGTTGCTGGACTTGGACGACAGGAAGCCTCACCTGTTGAAACAAAGCTTCCAAGGAGATAATAGCACTCTTGCATACAAGTTATGAGTGTCGTGTAACGCAAGTATCAGCTAGTGGTAGCGATGATGACCAACACGAGATGTGTTACCATAAATCACTGTACCCCCTAGTAACACCTATGCTGCTCCATCCAGTTATTTATAAGGCACAATCCACGATGGCTAAAGAAATACTTCGTGATGAATTTGAAGAAACAGTACGCCCACAAGTATACTCAATGAGGAGCGTCCTCGTCCTGGTCGAAGTGTTGGCTAGAGAGAATTAGATTGCTGATGACTTGTATGGGTTTTCGTGCTGCACATACCTCGCAAACGGTGACTTCAGCCTCAAAGCCCTGCCCTTGTAGAACCACCAGATCGGGATAGGCACGAAGAGTAAGCTGAGGAATGCCAATAGCGTGCTGGCCCACTCAAAGCCCAAGCGCTCGTACATTTGACGCTACTATTGTTAGCTATAATCGGCGCCAGCGAGAGTGAGAAAAAAGACTTACAGCAAAAAGCGGGAAGATGCATCCCACGACGTTGCGCACAAGGATCACACCAGCGAGAGCACTCGCCGAGTAAGCCTGATAGCTGTCGACAACGTAGTTCAGCACTCCAAGAATGACAATATAGATACCAGCGCCGAAGAACGAAGATGCAATGATAGGCACAATCCAGTGAATCGATTTGTATGATGTCCACGCGAACCAGAACAATGAGATCGGGAGCAGGAATGCACCGAAACGTGCTTGTCCCATGCGCGCTTCTGGTACGCCTTTGCCGTTGTTTTCAGCGACGCGGCGTAGATAATAACGTTCTTGCAGAGGGTAGAAGCATGCCGCGATTAGAGCTCCGATTGCAATCCCGAGGAAGGTGAGGCCTGTCTGGCCAGTGTTGAAGCTGTGGCCTTCTTCGCTACCGAAGACAAGAGGGAAAGACTCGTTGAAGAGGTATACGACACCGTATATGAAGCCATTGTAGGCAGCAGCAGCCATGGTGATTTCTTCCGTAAATAGAAAACGGAAAGGTCGTGTGAGGTTGACAGCGAAGAGGGTGTGCATGCTTCGCTTCGAACCCATGGAGTACGCATCCGATATCCTGGCTGCTGCGTCTGGGTAGCCTTCCTTGCTGAGTACTTTGCGCAGGCGTGCGGCCTTCTTCTCCAGGAGCGTGGAGTGTCTTGTTTCTGGGAGAAGAATTGTCATAATGATGAAAATGCCTCCTGTAATTCCCATCAGAGCCCAGAACAGATTACGCCAACCCTCGTTTAGAACAAGGTATCCGGTAATTACAAGTGCCATCGGAGGACTGAAAGTCGAGGATAAGCCGTAGACAGTCATGGCACTGCCGCTTTCGTTTCGCTCCCAGACGTCCGAGATACTGCCGCCTGTGTTTGTGAGGGGAGCTGAGCCGCCAAAGCCTTGGATGAGTCGGCATACGATGACTGTCGGCATGTTGTGCGCGAGTGCCAAAGGAATCTGGAACATTACCAGGATGAACCACGAGCCAGTGTACACTGGGTTTCGGCCAAAGTATTCGGACAACGGAGCGAGAAGCATGGGGCCAATCGCGAAGCCGAGAAGGTACATGGATAATCCGACAGTGCCCAGTTCTGTGGATGAATTGAACGCCATCACGATATCTGGTGCAGCCGAAGAGTAGCCTCCTGCGCATAAGCATCTGTTATATGTCATCAGCAAGAGTCGTGGTTTTTAATGTGCTATACACAACTCACGTTAGGAAGTTCAGGAAGCTGGCGAAGCAGGTTATCCACCACTTTTTCCACACCTGTACGGATGAAGGTCAGAGCAAGTCTCAATGGATAGCGCTATCGTACATCTCACCGGCCAGTTGCGTGGATTTGTTGGATCATTAAGCTTCCAGGTAAGATATATGGGCGTCGCATCGTCAGGGTAGGCCTTCACTCTTGCTGTTGCATCTTCCTCGTTCATCAGTAAGCCGCTTTTGCCGCCCTCTTCGATTCGTGTAGGACTCTCATCACTGCCTCCGTCAGGAAAACCAGTGGCTGATTCGGATTTCTTTTCTTCGAACACGCTTCGTGGACGCGGCTCACGCTGGATGTCTGCCATTTCAGACTGTAGGAGGCGTCACACCGTAAAAAGACAACAAGGATTGCGGATGAGAACTGCTGGCAGAAGTACAAGACAAGCAGAACTGGATCATTTTTGATGAGTTTACGCATCTACGACCCACAAGCACAAGCGTGCCGTTACCAAGCATCTCAGTGATGATCTCCGCTCTGACTGAGCGGTAACGGGTTCCGCCACCACACTAACCAGACAAAAAGTGATGACACAAGTGGGCATCCAAGGGGCTCTCCATGTTGAGCTCCACAAGAACGGTTGGAGAACGTCGATATCTCCGTAAAGACGCGAAGCGTTATCGGAAGTCACGGCAGAGACAATTGAGAATGTTGGGTCGACGTCACTTGTTCTCGGAATGCATCGGGGAACCAGACCATTGTCTCAAGGGTCCCACGAAAACTGAATCACACTTCGTTAGGCTCGCTCTCTTCACGACAGCGAGTCCTTAGTCTTTCAAAAAGTGTGAGAGGAAGCCAAAGTGGTCACAATGTGATAATGTTTGTGATCGGCTCCACGAGGGAGTCGGCACATAAGTTTGTGGAGTTCTGAGTGGATCTCTCGGGGCTTGATCGCATGCCAAGCTCTGTGGTGAAATGCTTGACTACGCTATCAGCAACCTTGGTCAGTGGCCATCAACGACTTACTCACAGATAATGATTGTTCTTGAGATATGTCGGCTTCTCAGTATGGCAGGGTGGCCGATATATGGTTTTCCATGAATTAAAAGTCCGAAACCCACCGTGAATTGTTAGACTTCTTCTTGGACATACGCGGTTCGAACGAATCAATTGACGGTTTCAAAGCCGCAGACGCTAGGAGAACAATATATCACTCGAGTCATTACTAGAAGACTTTCCACATAGCCATCGAGTAGCGATATACCAAGTTATTATTATTTTGGGTGTTTAATGAACAAGATACATGTATCGATGGATCATACACACAGAAGGGTTAGTGTTTGGGGTTACAACTGTGTATGAAACTCAGTTGTAGAACATATTTTCCCCTTACCAGCAAACCAACAACCACATCGTCGCAGTATCGATCGATCTGCCCTATCGATGATATGTCCTCACACACCAATAATCTCGTTGGAAAGCATGTTCGAAACAGCGATATCGCCTGATTATGTAATCCCGTGCGGCCGAGACAGCAAATGGTATGTATAGTCAATGCGTTCAAGTTTGTGTTATGGACTAGCAATATGAGTGGGACCATCTAGCTGCTGATGGTTGATTACATTAGTATAGTGGCTTCTTAGATTGTTAGGCGCTGTAAGCATTGCCTCAACGGCTGGTACATTCATTCATCACGATGTAACCAAAGGCTATAGTACCAGAATAGAACAATGGTAATAATAACGATTTTCAAAGGGTCTGGATATTCTTTCAGCAATGATTGATCATTTGAAGGATCATTCACAGATTTAGACGGAGACATCAATAATATTGTAGGTCATAGGTCAGAAGAAGCATCAATTCAGGTGTTTTATGGACCACTCATCATCCACAACAAGCCCTGCCCACAGTCAAACCACCTCGACAAAGGAACGAAAGTGATCCAATGCCTCACAAACTGACCATCCAAACTCACACCCTCGAGATCTCCATCTAAGAAGTCTGAGCGTAGATGTCAGCGCTTCCACTGCTGCCGTAGCCCTCAGTCGCAACGATCTGGTAGTAGTGCGAGCCAAGGTTGAGACCATAGCGAGCCCAGGCGTTGAAGTGGGTTTGCATGTTGACGGAGCCGCCGACGCGCTTGTTCTGGCGGACAGACCAGTACTGACGGAAGGTCCTGGTGCCGTCGATGGAAGGCTGGTTGGTCCTGGTGGAGACGTAGATGTTGTAGTTGCTGCCGTCGGAGGTGACGCTGCCGAGGTACTGAGCGCCGGAGCTGGGGTTGTAGGTTCCGAAGTTCTCGACCTGCGGTTGTTAGCTCGCGCATTTTTGAGAATAGCATGCCGGCTACTTACCACGTAGTACTCGACGAGCGGGTTTCTACAGAAAAAAAGGTTCAAGTCAGCAAACTGTCTTAGACATCATGTGGGCTCGTAGTCTAGCTTCAAAATCTGCACTGCTCGCCCTAATGCTGAGAGACTAGTACAGAGTCTGAACCGAGACCGCGAGGTTGGGTTGTACCCTTCGTTCACGTACCTTGTCCAGCCGTAGATGGCCAGGTAGGAGTTACCCTGCGGCGAGTAGGAGCCACCATAGTTGATGGTGCTGTGATTGTGTCAGCTGTGGTATCGGGGATCGAAATCAATCAATCTTACCGGCCAGTGCCGGGGTTCCAGCCCTTGCCACCGACGAAGTTGCCAGTGTTGCGCCAGTTGACAGTGTAGCGGCTGCCGGCTCCGTTGGTGTAGGTGACATCTCCACCACCGTCGGACCAGAAGGAGTAGAAGTAACCGTTGTGGTTTCCCTCGGAGTTGGGAGTAACGGCACGCTTCTCGATCAAAGTCGAGTTGTCGGCATCGTCGCGCTCAGCGAGGAAGTCGAAGGGGGCAGCGATAACGCTGGTGACCGCAGTCAGAGCGAGAAGAAGGGACTTGATTCCGACCATGGTGTTGGTTGCGAGATGGTTTGTTGGTGGTGATCTGTGAGGGAGTTGTGTCTGAGGATGGTATTGCTCGATGTCGGCGGCGACCCTCGTACTTATATGCAATTCTGACCGTTAGGAGAAGACTAGTGTTTGTGGTAGTTCCTTTCTGCTGAGTGGGCCCAGATCATTGTGAACATCCATCTGCCTTACCGCTCTGAACACCATCCTGCTAACTTAGATTACATGTGGTAATTGAGCCTGATCTCATAGCGCGGGATTGCCGGATATGCGTGGTGTTGGCAATGATGGCTCTGCTGTCGTGCTACACAGTGGCTGCCCAGAGTCCAGACGGACAACAGTGCTCCGCGCCAGGATACCAGAGTAAGATCACATCAACAGGCACCTCGGATATCACCGCTCAAAGCCATGTGATCTCTCTCCATTATCCATATAGTTGGCTTGGACACATGACGGCTCGAGGGTGATGATTGGAGTCGCTGTACGTATGAGGCTTCGCCTTGGTAAGCTTTGCGCAGGTTACTGAGCCTCCGAGATTCGCTACTCCTCGAGCCGTTGTCTTGGCCACTGTAGCGTAAAGGCCGGACCCAGAACTTGAGCAGTTCATGTGCTTGGCGCCAATTTTTCTTCATCAATCCTGTCATACCGTATTATTCTGCCGGAAATGTGGTGGTGCGCTGTCCCTCGAGATGGTGGCTCGAATGGCATTGCTGTGACATCGATGGAGTAGTTGATGTACGGCTTCAGGGGCTTCCGCATCGAACGTAACAATGCAAAGTTCGACTTGCAATTGCAAACATGTGCGACGAGGCCGTGTGAATGGAGGCCAGCGGTGTCGTTACCTCCTACCTGAACCGTCAGCGAATGCATATATCAATAAGAGTACAGGGCATTTGGCGTACCTTGGTCGTCCCATTCGTATCCAATCAGGTTTGACGCACGAACCGTCACATCTCTCTGTAAGGATGGGCCTATCAGTGCGAAGGAAGTCTAGGCCGAAAGCCATGTGATACCTGAAACAATGGCGGTAGATCCGGCGCAAATGATATGCTTGGCATGGCAGCTCATTGCCTATATCCACCCAATCGATTATGCCCTCGCTCCTCCAAGATTGACCTCATAGAAGACCGGACCCGAAGTTACATTGCCGTCCAAGAGTCTCAAATTACTGGAAGAGGACAGGAGGTGCAGCGTCGAGTCGAGAAACCCCGCATCCTCGACTCGCCAGGATGATAGCCTGATCTCGAAGCGAGCGTGCTGGCATCAGCAGATGCAGTTGCCTCATACGACCAGGAATTACGTGCGAGTAGCCTTATAGCCGGGTATGTCGGGCCAATGGCATGTCTGAGAGATCGTACCTGAAGTATAGCACAGTTCAGCCTGAATTGCTGCAAACTCTCCTATAGTCTAGCGCTTATGCTATACCGCATATCGCCCTACTTGAAGTAGTGTCTGGGTATACTATCAATTATGTCGTTCTGGACCGGCAAAAAGATCGAACAACTGTGAACAACTATAAACAATTATGAACAACTATAAACAACTATGAACAACTGTGAACAATGCGCTAGTGATTTTGAACAACCTAGTTTATTTTGGTTAAACAACAGAATACAAAGTCTGCATTTATGAACTAAGACTTGCGCACCTTGTTCAAAATTAGGCGTAAACCTCTTTGTCTATGCAACAAAAAGGTTTGGGATGTAGACTTTGAGTAAGAGTGAAGTCAAAAAATGGGTTGTACGTAACAGTGCCGTGCCTCTTACCCGAATCGAACGAGTGATCTTGTCATAACGCAGTGTACGAGTGACACGCCTTACCACTGGGCCAAAGAGGCGAGGTTCTTCGCTGTGAGAAGAAGTGGTCATTGGTCAGACAAATACAATTGACCGTCATGTACTTTGTTTACCTTTTGCACGCAGCTATAAGAACAATAGAGAAAACACTACCTATCTTGAACAACCTGCAGAGGTCAGAAACAATTTAGAGCAATTAATGAGAACTGCTAGACGGCTCAAAACTACTTGAAACGAAACGGAACCAAAATGAACAATTTTGGGATGATGTTGAATAAACTTAAACAATATCGAACAACCGCTAGAAGTATGCAATTTACAGCCTGAAGAGACGAGGACCATGTCCCGTGACAGCGAGGCTGCTGAAACCTGCTAGCCAGAGACATTCAAGTAATGACATTGGTCAATATAGTGTACATGAGAGTTGAATCGTCCTTGTCGTTACTATCTCTAATCTATGCTTTCTAGCACCTAAACCGCCACAAATCCGCACTCGGTATCAATAATCCACACCAAGGAACGCCTACGCTATGCAAAATGCCAATGCAAGAAAACCCAAAGAAATCGTCACAACTCATCTACCTCATCTCTCCAGCGCCTTCAGCCTCGCCTGCCTCTTCTCCACATCCTTCATCTCCTCCAGCATTTCCTCATTGAATTGCTCCCAGCCATCAAGGTAGACGTGGTGTCCGGCCTTGCGGATCATAGTGACCTTTGCGTGGCCGTTCTCTCTCGCCCTCTCTTCTTCAGAAGCGTTGGCGAGCGCTTTGCGCTTTTCGGCGTTCAGCTTCTCCATCGCGGCGTGGCCGCCGGCGACGTCCATCCAGTCGTGCTCGCCGTACATGAGAACGACGGGAACGCCGGTCTCGCGCACCTTGGACACAGGGAGTGGTGAGCTGGCTGCATCGTCTGGTGTGGGGCTGGGGTGCTGTTCAAGGTATTGTCGGCCGACGCCTTGGATTCTGCGGATAAGAGGGCTGCGCGCGAAGGCACCGGGCGCGAGAATGTAGGCGAGCGCGTACTCGCCGCTGCCACGTTGGCGGAAGAGAGAGTAGCTGTAGTCGTGGAGCGCTTGAGCTTCCTCGGGAGGCATTTGAGAGAAACGGCGTGAAGTCCAGCCACTGACGAGGCGTGGACCGAGAGGACCGGCGTATCGGACGATGCTGAAGGGTGACACGTTGGCATCCCAGAGGGTCACTAGCCATTTTGGTAGCTTTCTAGGCGGTGGTTTGTTCTTTTGCTCGGCGGCTTGTGCCTTTGATCGCGCATTGAGGAAGTTGTTGTTGTCGGGTGCATTGGCACCGTTGATGCTCTCGTCTTGTGGTTGTGCGAACTCATTCTGCATGCGACTGTCGCCAGGCTCAGGCAGGTCCTCATTGACAGCGTAGGGATCTTCGGGGATGCCGACGGGCGAAGCGAGAATGAGCTTGTTGAGATGGCCAGGGTATTTGAGCGCGTATGCGACTGCCATGTAACCGCCGAGACTGTGTCCAAGCAAAGTCATCTTCTCAATTCCACGCTTGATCCGCCATTCTTCCAGAGCATCCACGAACCAGCTCTCAGCCTCTTTGATCTTATCTTCCTTCTCCTTCGCGTGAATCTTGAACGACGGTCGCGAGCTGCGACCCATACCCAACATGTCCAAAGCATAGAGTTTCCAATTCGGCTGTCTCGAGAGACCCTCAAAGTTCTTGTAGAAGAAACCAAGCCCAGCGCCGTATCCGTGGAGCATCACCAAGTTGTTGTCTACGCTCTCTTCAGTCCTGGTCACACTGAACTCGTTCAGGGATCTGGACTTTCCTGAAAGCTGCACCTGCTCACTGTTCCACTGTCGTGGTCCGTACGGGTCTGTGATGCTCGTAGTTCTGACTACATCGCTTGCTGAACGCTCGTCATCTCCGAGTTTCACGCCTTTGACGCTCGGTGGCGCGCTTCCAGTTTGCGTATGGGTTGGTGGCCGTTGTAAATAGGGCACATATGATAGTACCTTGTGTTCGGTCACTGCTGGAGCGAGGCTCGTCCACCATTGTGAGAAGCCTTCCTTGTATCCGAGCGGGAAATATGGTCCTCTGGTTTGCGGAGGTTGCCCGGAAGCGTTATCCTGCTCGCGGTGACGGGCCAGCATGGGCTTCTGCGAGGGAGCATGCAGGTCGGGGGATGATTCGGACGCCATTGTATGTTGGTGGCGAGTCCCTATGCCTTGCGCGTGTACTATGGGCACACTCGTAAAAGGTAAGGTGGCGGCAAGAAAGAGGGCTGAACGGAAGGAGATTGGCAATGCGAACAGCGATGCGCCGGACGAGCGCAAAGCGAGTGGTGGAATGTTGGGAACACGATCAAGCCGCCCAGAGTGACGACGAGTGAGAGTATATGTATCAGACGAGAAGTGAGTTGCAGGGGCAAGGAACGGGTTTTGAGGAGAATAATTGTTTTTGGTTTGCCGATGGTGGCGCCTCGCCTCTACTCTAGGCAGTACCTTTCGCATTCGGAGCACGCTGCCATCATCACCGCCGCCCCAAGACCCACATGGAGTTAAGCTGCGCTATCTTCCTATGTCCAGATGATTGCAGACTTTTGACACTATGCCCAGCGAATGAATGTCAGGTCAATGTGCTGGTGCTGGACGAGGGCTGGGATAATACTTCTTGAGTTAATTCGGGGTTTCTTAAGAGATCTTTGAATGTAGAGCACACATCTATATCGCTTTGATCAGGCATGCATGATCAAGTGTCATGCATCCAAACATATGACGGCCCAGTGACTCCTCCGCATTTGATGTCTCGTACGGTAGCGACCAGCAGCTCTTGCACGTGCGTGCCCGACGACTTGGGCGGTCAAGAGCAAACTCCACCCGCCTCGACTAGGACAAAGTCACGAAGCCCGGCTCAACCTCGTGTCTCGCATCAAACGACCGCGGTGTGAGCCAGCCGGAGCTTGCCTTGTCGTGTCGACTGCTGCCCACTGGAAGTGCTAGCACCTAGTGCTGTCTAGCACCACTCCCACCACAGCATGTCCGACTCCAAGCTGGACCAGCTGGTCAAAGGCGCTCCACCGCCCAACATCTCGCCCACCCAGATCGCCCAGTCCGCCAAAGCAAGCTCTCACAACCCCTCGCCCACCGCGCCCCAGCCGCCGCCGAGCATCACCAGCGACCCGCGCGACAGCCACCCTTCGTCTCCGCCGCAGATATACCTAAACCTCTTGATCCTCGAATCTTCGCTACGCCTACAATATCTTAGCTTGAGAGCGCGACTACGATTGCATTTGCTGCTTTTGGCAGCTTTGATTGCCTGGATCTTGACTTTCACCTATCTATTATACTTCCGCCCGCGTGAGGATGGCTCCGGAGTTGGAGGCAGTGTGTACTGGGTGCTGGAGACAACATATAAGCTTGCATGGGGAGGCGGTGTCGTGACAGCATTGCTCGTCTACTTCACGGGCCTGTACGATCGCGGCATTCGCTGGCCACGGAAGTTCACATCGACCACAAACCGCGGTCTGCGCCAATTCAACCTCAAGGTCATAATCGTACGACAATCATTCTTGCGCGAATTGATCGGATACTTCACAGCTGGATGGTGGGGAGAGAGCAAGCGAGTCAACTTTCAAATTGTGCCTAAGGATATTGAAGCTACGGCCCCGAAGGAGCACTGGAGTGCACACGCAGCGAGACATGGCGTGGTGGAAGAGGATCTTGCGCCAGCCGGAGATGTTTTGAAATTATTACTATTGCCCAAGCCGTTCAGCCCGGACTTCCGAGAAGGGTGGGAGAACTGGCGCATGGAATACTGGGAGAAGGAAAACGCGAGACGCGCAGATCTACGGAAGGTTGTCATTGCGAAACAAAAAGAGGTCGCGAAGAAAGAGGGCGGTTGGCTGTGGCGGACTGGCTGGCGAGGGTGGAAGAACGTACGCATCTTCGGTGGAAAGTCACGGCGGCAGTTGGAGCAGGAACGCCTGGCTCTGAAGGAGAAGCTCTCGGCGGACCGATTGCACCAAAAGAGACGGCGAGAGAGCATTCTGCGCAATGGCTCACACTCCCGCTCGTCTTCACGCTCATTGACGCCTGGACCTGAACCGGAAAGGCCTTCTAGTCGACGCGGTAGCGAATCTGTGCAGCGTAGAGGCAGCTCAGCATCGTCTGCCGGTAATGCTAGGAGGCCAAAGAAGTCTGGTGTGCACATGAGTAGGCTGTCCATGACGGACGCTGCTCCGGAGGCTCGCTCACCGTTGACGACGAGGGCGAGTAATTTGTCAACCAGCTCGGACGGTAGCGATGATGTGAAGAAGGAAGACACGCCGCCTATGGATAATGTTGTTTACTCCATCGAGAAGGAGATCAAACAGGAGCCTGTCGATTGATAGGTATATTTATGAATAATTGTCGAACCCAAAAACGAATGTATGAGGTTTCACCGTCATCTATATTTGCATGTATATGCCATGAATTCTGCCGTACCCGCGGACTTATGATCCTGACCTTGTGTACAAATAGTGCCTCCCCTTCAGTTTAGGCAACGTTGTAGCAGAACAATATTGGGAAGGAACGATCCTTGCATAGTGCATGATGTGACACTCCCCGCACGCTGACGATCAGCAGCGCTGCAGATCACGGTTACATCCAATGCATGTCCTCGATCCTTCCACCAATGCTTCTATACATAAACCTCCCGGCACGAACCTCGCGACCATGTCGCTGTTCCAAACGCCCCTCAATAATGCCATCGAGCTCCTAGACCCCCTCTCCAGCCGTCTCTACAGCAAAATGCGCTCTCTCGGCCTCGCCGCCTTAGCACTATCATCTCCCATCTCTCCACCGTCAAACCCTTCCTACCACTCCAACGCCGGGATTCTCCAATATGTCAAACCCAAAATCGGCACCTCAGGTGTAACCCCCAACGGCAACGGCGGCATGATCCCCTCCGTCTCGCCACCCTTCGGCATGACCCGCTGGACGCCCCAAACCCGCGAGAACTTCATCTCGCAGTGTCCCTACAACGACTTAGACTCGCACATCCATGGTTTCCAGGCCACGCACCAGCCCGCGATCTGGATGGGCGAGAGCGGGCAGGTTGTTTTTGTGCCGGGGGTCGGCGAGGTGAGGCCTTTGTTTGAGGAGAGGGGGCATGTTTTTCGGAAGGAGGACGAGAGAAGCGAGGCTTATGTTTATGAGGTTGAGATTGGGGTGGAGAGTGTGAAGGGTGGGTGGAATTTGACGGAGAGTGAGTTTTCGCCTGTGCCGGGGGGTGGGCAGCCGGTTCCGGAGGAGGTTAGGGAGGGTGCGAATGGGAGGGTTAGGAGGGATTGGCGAGAGGAGGGAGAGACGACGGTGACTGCTCATGAACTGCCGCATACTCGACCTGATCGATACGAGGCTCATGAACAGCACGAGAGTAACGGCAAGATCAAAGTGGCGATGACTGCTTCGTCCCACGTTGGTCACTTGCGATTCGAGTTCCCTCAGAGTCAAGCGCAGGATTCCAACGAGCCGTATGTCTTCATCCAAGCTACGAGGAAAAACTGGACAGGAAGCATTTCCATCGATCCCGAGTCGCAAGAAGTGTCTGGCTCAAACCCGCAGCGGCAAGATTACGCTCTAGGTCCTTACCGCGCACCAGGTTTCAGTGGCTACTTTGTATCACGGTTCTCGCAACCATTTGCCTCTTACGGTATCACTCATGGCGCGGCTCTCAAAGCCAACGAAACGGAGGGAACGGGCGAGCATCTAGGTACTTGGGTCAAATTTGAATCGTCGTGCAACGAAGTGGAAATCCGCACTGGCGTATCGTTCGTTAGTATCGAGCAGGCACGGAAGAACCTTGACATCGAAGCTCCATCCTCCGTGTCTTTCGATGATGCGGTGGAAACGCTTAAAGAGGCATTGTTGGAGAAACTGGACCGCGTACAGATCGAAGGAGTCAACGAGACGGCTGCGGCGTACGACCAGCGTACAATCTTTTATACTGGCCTGTTCCACGGTCTACAGTATCCCTCGGACTTCTCAGAGCCATTGGAGACCATAGAGGGAGGTCGCAGGACGTGGTATGAAGGTTACACCGATCAGGTCAGGGAGGATGAGGACTCTTATTATCAATCGTGGTCGATTTGGGTGCGTTTCTCCGTACGCATTGGAAAGGTTCCTTGACTTGCTGACATTCAACAGGACACTTTCCGTGCCGAACACAGCTTATTGACGCTTTTCGCGCCGGAACGTGTCAACAGTATGATGCGTTCACTCCTCAAGATATACGATTGGTCTGGCCGGTTACCCATGTGGGCTAATGTGGTCGAAACCAACATCATGATTGGCACTCATGTCGACGCCGTTATAGCGAATGCGCTCGAACGTAACTTCACAGACTTCGATATCCAGAAAGCGTGGGAAGCTGTAAAGAAAAACGCCTTCGAACCTCCCATCAACGATACCGAGCTCTTGTACTACGACCGTGAAGCGTATACTCCAGACGAAGCCCGCGCTGGTCTTACCGCATATCTAGATCTAGGATATGTTCCCAACGATCAATGGGCCGAATCTGGCTCACGCACGCTCGACTACGCCTTCGACGACTATGCAGCATCTGTTGTAGCCACACGCGCCGGAGATAACGAAACAGCAGAAAAACTCCTCGACCGCAGCAACAACTACCGCAACATCTACAACGCCAACACCACTTTCATGGAAGCTCGCAACGCCAACGGAACATGGGCTGGTTTCGAACAGGGCTGGACAGAAGGCGATGCCTGGATCTACACCTTCAACGTTCCCCACGACCCGCACGGCCTAGCAGAACTACTCAGCGGCCGCGAGAAGCTCAAGCAGAAGCTCGATGAGTACTTCGCTTCGGGCCAAAACGACCACTCGAACGAACCTTCGCATCACTCACCCTATCTCTACGCTGCTATCGGCTATCCTTCCTCGACGCAGAATCTCACCCGCGCCATCGCCGCAGACAATTACAATGCTACTGCCGCAGGGCTCAGCGGTAACGAGGATCTGGGTCAGATGAGCGCGTGGTACGTGTTCTCGGCGCTGGGATTCTATCCGTTGAATCCTGCTAGCGACGAGTATGTAGTTGCGGCGCCCTTCTTTGAGAAAGTGACCATTAGACTACCCGTTGGAGCTGCGACTGGTGGTATTGATGGGCAAGAGCACACGGTTACTATTTGTGCGCCTGGAGCACCGAGTAAGCCCTTTGTCAAAAGTCTGCGAATTGATGGGAGAGCGGTTGATAGACCGCTTCTGAGGCATGCTGACCTTGTCGGTGCAGCAAAGATAAAGTTTGAGATGAGCAACGAGCCTACTGAGTGGGGTGCTATGGGCATCTGATATGCTAATGTATACATTTCATCAATTGTACAGACGTGGAAATTGTAACGATACCTACTCGACCTTTGATCCAGAACTTGCTTCTTCTTCCTCAGCAGCATCGCCTTCCTGCTCCTCATCTTCACCAGAGCCAGATTCTTCAGGATTTTCCGAGCCGCTCGCTGCCTCCTCTTCTTCGTCCGCTTCGTTCGTATCATGCAGAGACTCGTTCTCTTGCTCCGAAACCATTTCGCTAGTCGTCCCAGCCCCTAAGCGTCGACGCTTACGCCTTCTGGCACCCTGCATGTTCATGGCGTCGAAATCCCTCTTTTGAGGCATTCCGTGTGGTTGCTCCCAAGGAGCTTCGTATTGTACCACTGCTCGCCAATCCGCTGGTCTTGACTCGACTTCGGCCTGCTTGTATGGGAACGCTGGCTTACTCGTATAGTTTCGCACGATGGCTGGCAAACCCAGTGTGTGGCGGTATTCATCATCGGGATCCGTCGCATTGTGACGGTCGATACGTTCGAGATATTTGGTCTCAGCTCGGTGGAAGCTGGCAGGGCTCAGAGGTCTTCGACGATCTGTCAAGGTACGCCCTCTGTTGTCTGTGGTGACTTTCGCCTCCGAAGACTCGTCGTCCGAACCTCCAGATGAGCTTACGACTGTGTATGCATCGCTATCGGATGAGTCGACATCCTCTTCGATGTCAGAGACATCTTCCGTCGCCGGCGCAGTAGTGTTTGGTAACACAGCTCCGAGTTCTGCACGCAGCTCGTCTTCGGTAAGTTTGAAACCGTTTTTGGTTCCTTGTCTTCCCTCCTGGGTTCTCCATTTTTTGGAATCACTGTAGACTTCGACGCCGCATCTCTTCACGGCATCCACCCAGTACTCTGGTCGCTGCGTCTTTAGACCCATGGTCTCTCGTGCTGCGGCTACGTCGAAGCCATTGACATAAGGTAGCAGGCGTGATTCTGAAGATGCTCGCAGACGAGACAGAGCTTGAAATAGCGAGGCTTGCATGAGACGCCTTGTCAGGGAAACGACCAAATTGTGGAAGTCTTTGAAGGCTGTTCGTCGTATGGAGGGCCGTTGTTCCGATCCTTCCTCCTGTGAGAGGGTTTGCCAGTTCATCTGAGGATTAATTGAGTTCATGAAAAGTGACCGGGAAAGCTGGAGGAATGTTGCAGCGTTGAGGAGCTCGGTGGATGGTATCGAGCCTTTGTCGGATAGTTCGTCATCAGAGGTATTGTGGGACACGTCAGGTCGGCTGTCTTCATCATCGCCGTCTTTCGTAGTCTCTGCGTTAGAGCCTCCATAGCGGTCTTCCAGAGATGCCACTGCATCGTCATCAATCATCCATGACTCTTCGCCCCATTGTTGCTTTTCTCTACCTTCTTCTACGGCCCTTGCTCTCTCCTCAATTGCCGCTGCCAACAGTTCTTCAGCTTCCAACAAGTCTGGCTCAGTCTCTACGGCGGCAGAAACATCTGCAGGACCGAACTGCTGTGTCGCCTTGGCATCCAGCTCCCTGACGCCTTCTTGCAGTAGCAGGATGTAGGCTTTGATTTCAGGCTCAGCTTTGGTGCCAACAGCGAATGCCAGTGCCTGAAGATTGCCTGGACCATGCGATTGGATCGCAGCAAACAGTCGATCCTTTTCTTTGGATGTCCAGAAGGATGTGCCGATTTGGGAAGGTGGTAAGGCATCAGTTCCAGAAGATTCAGTAGGTTCCAGAACTTCCGCAATGTTCGAATTCAACAGGTCGCGATATGAACGGAGAATATCGCTTTTGACTTTTTTGGAAGCGGCATTGACTGTGCCATTCAGGTCTTCTGACTCAGCAGATGGGCCTTGAGATGCCTCTCGCTTGATACTGTCATTTCTTGAACGACCTTTGCCAGACCTCGGAGCATTGGATCTTGCTTTACTGCGGACCGGTTGGCGATCACTTTCGTCGACGTACTCAGACACATCGGAATCGTCGTTCATCTTTGGTTTGCCAAGTTCGATGTTCGATCATTGTGTCGAACATCAACTTCTGGAAAATGTTTCCTTATCACAGGATAGACTGTGATACTAGCCGCGCTGTTTGTGTTGCGTGGTCCAAAGCTGTGAGAATAATTCATGAAGTTCGTCTCGCAAAACACAAATGGAAGTTGAAGGCGGCAATCCGGGCTTGAAGGAAAGCATGCTGAAATGTACGCAGTGTGCTCGTAACATCCGAGGCGATTCTTCGTGCACACGACACACTCATGCGCTCTGTCGTTACACACAAATCTAAATTACTACGTCTATCATGATGCGACCATAAGTTGCTCTCGCTTCTGATGCTCAAAAAGGGCAAAAGCTCCTCAACTACTCACATGCCACAGTGGCCTCCGACTCATTTGCTGACAAGTGATGGCTCATGATCGCAAGCAGCTCAGCATCTTTACCAACAAATCACTCACGAATGAACAACTACGAACGCAGTTTACTATTTTTGTGAACACGGAACTTTACAAGAATGATATCTATATGTCACTCTCCAAACGCATCTGCGCTGACTTCTCTCAATGGCATACGACAGCTTCGCAAAAAGTGCCCGTCGCTACACGAAGAGGACGCGCCTTGAGATTGCGTGTGTTCTGTCGACGCGCTATCCTCTTCACGGTTGTATGAGTATATACTCATTATCTGCATCTTGCATGCACATCTGTATCTCTGCATCCGTCGCAGGCAAGCACGGTAATCTCGACAGCGCAGTGATCATCCAGCGGTATTCACCAACAGTCTTCTGATCAGTGGAACTCTGGCTCCCGGCGCAGAATCTTCGCGATATTGCTCAGGCACTCATCGCCACCGTGGTACTGCTCGATCACTGCTATGAAGCGGAGGAGCTCCCCGTCCTCCTCGTCCTCAAGAAGCTGTAAAATGGTCTGGCGAAGCCTTACGCCAGCGGTAGACCTGAGAGATTTCTGGTCGTATTTCCTTGCGATCGCCCGGACGTCCAACCAGAAGCTCCAGTTTCCTTTCAATTCGCCGAGTTTGTGCTCGTAGATGTGTCGAATGAGGATTTCGACAGCGAGAGCATCATCGTCGGCGAGCTCCAGAATGGACAGATTGTTCTGTGATAGGCTCCTGGTTAGATTAATCTCACTAAAGAAGTCACTGCAAGGCTAACTTACCTGACATAGGCGACGAAGAGCCGTGTTCTTGGTACAGATGATCACCTTGTGAACGTGAATATCACTTCCGTCGCTCAGCCTGATGGTAAGATCCGAGCATTCGGCATTGTCATAGAGCTCGGCGATACGCATGATGGCTGGTGCTTTGAGGGTGTGCTAATCTTTGGCACAGAATAATGATGAAGAGCTTTTATGGACCATGAAGTTCTATGTGCAAGGCTTGAACACAATGTGAACGTATCAACGGGGATGCAAACAGATCTCAGCGCCGCAGGGCGGTGTGGCAAACAGGATTGCGGATAGCCACATAATGCTACAGCGATGTGTCTATCCCACAACTGCTGGCCAAAGCTCAGTTGGCCAATATGATCACGGGCTACCGTAAGGATAGATTGTTTCGCCCTGAAGCTACTACCTAGATTTGTCAAGCCATGCATGGATACATCCCAAGATTCGGCAGGTCTGTGGCAAGTGGCTACAAGATACCTAGCGTTACTCCTACAACTTTGCACAGAGGGCTCCTTCCACATCGGAGAATCTAACAGCATCAATGGCAAGAAGCACAGCTAGTCCGCACTTACCGCTTCAGACTGACATGTTGCTCGGCAACACCAAACGAGCTGTCCCTGAGAGACACTTCTGCATCGATGAAGGCGAAAGCGTTTGTTGCGAGAGAACCTCGTCTCACCGTCTAGGTGCTCATACATGCATCTTTGTCTCTGATTGTTGAATTCGATAACACACACCACACACGTCTATCGTTACTTGCTAGTCGCTATCGGCAACATGAACTTGTCTCAGTACTTGACCTACTCTCCACACTTGCGCCATTCCGGTCTGACACTGACATGCCACAGGCTTTACAACAACCCAGATTACTCCGACCTCACCATCATCCTCAGAGACAGTCGCGAAATCAAAGTCCACAAGAACATCCTTTGCACCGCCAACGAGTGGTTCAAGAAAGCCTGTGGCGTAGATAGTCGTTTTGCGGTCCGTCGAATCCCCCAATCGTTCCACACCTGTCTGCTGATGAATGTTCGCCGCGCAGGAAGCCTCGCAGAAAGTGCTAGAGCTCAAGCACGACGATCCGGACGCCCTCGAGCACGTCCTCCAACACATCTACAGCGTCCCTCCTCCGTCGTGGAGACAGGACGTCAAGGCATGGCGCCACTGGCTTGACGTTCACTTGACGGCAGACAAGTACCTGGAGTCCAACCTCAGCGCAATCGCACGCAACGAGTTCACCCGCGTCGCCAACTCTCAGCGAGATTCCAACGAGATCTTCGACATCCTCGAAGCCATCAACGACGAGATGAAGCACGACGAAGGCTTTCTCCAGCTCGCACATTCGCTGCGCGAGTTCAACATCGAGGCACTACTTCAGAATGAGAGGGTCTGCAAGAAAGTGGATGAGGACAAAGAGTGGAGGTGGGAGATCATCGACTCCCTCATCGCACACAGAAGACACAGCGGAGAACGACCTATCTTCATGTGCGAGCATCACATCAACCAAGTCTTCGAGTCGGGAAGGAAATGGCAAAGTCTGCCTTGCTCCAAGTGCCGTAAGAACGAACCCCGGCCGATGGTGAGCTCAAGAATCGTTTACTCTGAGTGATAAATAGAACAGTCGGTATCTGCGTTCGTTTCGCTTTACAATTTCGCATCTTGCTCCTTCGACACCTCAATCACAAGCTTGCCAAACTGTTTGCCGGCCTTCATGTCTTCGAATAAGGAATCGATACCTTCCAGGTTGTCCAATCCGCCGCTCACTGATCGTGATACGATTGGCTTTAAGTTCTTCTCTTGAACGAATTTGACCATTTCGGCAAACTCCTTGCGCGATCCCATGGTTGAGCCGCGAAGCTCAATGTTTTTGAGCACGGCTCCCATTTGGAAGGGCATAGTTGGTGAGGTGGTCATGCCGTAGATGGAGATAACTCCACCAGGCTGCAATTGTTGTCAGTAACTGCGAGCTACAGAAATGTCAAAAGCGGGGGATCTTACCTTGAGCAGCTTCGCACCCTTGTCCACCACATCACCGCCAGCACCATCAATGATGGCATCAAGTTGCTTGCGGTCATTCGGCAGGAGTTCCTTCAGCGTCTTCTCCCAGCCCTTCTCCTTGTAGTTGATGCCGCCTTTTGCGCCCATGGATCTGGCCTTGTCAATCTTCTCCTGGCTACCCGATGACACATACACATTTGCGCCTGCAGCAACAGCAAACAGAAGCGCCATGATTGCGACACCACCACCGATACCCGTAATGAGAATGTTCCGCCCAGGCTTTGCGTTGCCGCTCTTGACCATTGTAGCCCTCCAAGCAGTCAGACCGGTCAACGGCAGCGCCGCGGCTTCGATCGACGAAAGGTGTGTGGGCGCATCCTCAAGTTCTCCGGCATCAATCGTGACCGTCTCGCCCAGAGTTCCGAGCGGGTTCATCTTCGTGCCTCCCAGAATGGAGTATCCTTTCGGGTTCTCAGGACCATCTGGGTCATCTTTCCACCCGCTGCCGGGGTTTATAATTACGCGCTTGCCCTGCCATTTCTTCGCTTCTGGCGAGGATCCGGTGGATGTGACGACGCCGGTGCCGTCGGCAAGGAGTGGCACGCCGAATGTAGTTCCGGGGTAGAGGTGTTGTCTGAGGAACAGGTCGCGGTGGTTGAGAGCTGCGGCTGTGATCTTCACGACGACTTCGTTATCTTTCGGGGCATTGTCGGGAATGGTGATGTGCTCGAGAGGGTAGTAGACCTGGCCGGGCTTGCCGTCTACTTTGCGGATGGAGATAGCTTTGACCATGTTGATTGATTTAATGATTGTAGGTATTGCTATTCAGACACAAGAGACAGGGTCTCGTTATCCACTACACGTAGGTAAGGTATATATCTTCGGCATTCGCTTACACTATCATCACATCCTCGACGTCACAGCCGAGGTGTTTTTTGGCCCAGCTCCAAGACGCACGTTTGGGGAAGCGGGGACAAGGGCGATGGCGAGATGGCTGGGAGGATTCGAAGGTTCCTCATCCCTACACCCGAGCACTATTGTATCTATCTGTGTTTTATATGGTACAATCTAGGTGTGTAGCAAGCCAAAAATGGCAGCATAAGCTTGACGAGACACGGTTGCAATTGCCCGTAGATTGGCCTTGCATCAACGACCACCAAATCCTCGTCAACGCGAATATCCCAAGCCCATCTCTTCGAACACTACTCGAGAAACCTGAATCATAACCTGCTCGTGGGTGAGATCGATAGAGAAGAGGTGCCTTTGCTTTGACATTTATCACTCTTGAAACTCTGCGAACTGTATCACACTAATACGTTGTGATACCAGTTGTTCTGTTCGACCAGATATGGCGCAAAGTGAGTCACGGTTACGATGCCATCTGGACTCCCAATATTCTCGGCAATTGAGTACCTTTATAAATATGATCGAAGTCACCTACGACGACCGTATCGGCATGCCAAATAATTTGCGCAACATTACTCCGGAGACTTCCGACTGCCACTTCGTTTGCACCAGAACGGAGTACGGAACAGAGTCAGGCTATTGCCCACAGCATTGCGACCAGATCGAACGTGACTGAAATGGCCATGAACAGCCAAGATGGCAAATCGTTCTTCGAACTTCTACCTGCGGAGATCCGGGACCAGATTTACGACGCCACGATGTTCCAAGACATGAAGAGAGAGCAAGTCGACTTTCATTTCATAGCGCCATGTCCGCATCTACGCTTAGTCAGCCGCCAATTCAAAGACGAATACGACGCACGATCTATATGGGGAACACATCTCGGAGCCTCTTTTCGTCAGGCCTCTGCGAAACGAATGCGGGCCCTCAACGCGCCCGGTCTTGCATCTAGGTACACCTCGATCCAACTGAATTGTCTTCTGGGAAAGCATTTACTTGGCCGTGAGTGGTCGGACTGGCACAATGTTGCCCTCGTTTTGAACCGGTTCATACTACGGCTGGCTCCAAAGGATTTGCAGCACTTGGAAGTCTATTTGGTCTGGAATTCTGTTCGCATGATCAAACATTACGCTTCTCAGGGCCCACATGAGTTGCTTTATAGCCTCAACTACCTTATACAGCACCCAGAGTACACCGTGCGCGAGGATATTAGCAATTCTGGTATCGTCATTGGCCTGAAACTACGCTATGATGGACTCCCGCCTCTGAACACGGCAATGCGATCGAAATGCGATCTCCTGGGTGCTGAACTTCTGAAAGAGCCTGTCACTTTGGGTGTATGGAGTGCTGAAGACGACTGCTTTCTGCTAGACGAAGATGGAATTAGCGAGCGTTTGAGATTGGAGACTGTGGTCGAAGCAGCCATTCAAGCTGAGACCGGGAAAGGACAGGTGTCTGACGATGGAGAGGTCGACATCTTCGAAGACCAGATCTGGCAAGGAAGAGGCGAAGATTTAAAAGGTGGATAGAGTTGATCAGCAATGAATCACGTGAGATTTGTGTAGTTTCGCACGCAGCCTCCTTCACTGATCGGACCCCTCACCTGCGTACGTGAGGATCTGATTCGCATTCGTTCACACTTCACTCTCTCTAGGCTAGCTTTCCGACTTTTGCGTGCGCATACATGCAGCGCGAGCCCCACTTGGTGTTCTCTACAACCGACATCCTTTCCACAAATACCAACTCCTCAAAGCAACCCTTCAAACCACCGCGGCAGCCCTAGGGAACTATGGCGCCTCCTGCGGGCCCTGGCGGGTCTTCGGACTCTTCCTCCATCATTAAAGACAGGAAGTCTTTCTTCGACGTGCTCCCTCGGGAGCTTCGCGACCGTGTCTACGGATTCACCTTTGACCACGACATTGCGGACGGTCACTTCAAGTATCATTTCAAAGCACCCCAAAGTCACCTCCGGCTCGTCAGTCGTCAGTTCATGCATGAGTACGATGAGCAAACTCCGACCAATGCGACTCTGTTCGTCATACCTTGCACCAACCAGTTCACATACGCCGATGACTACCTGCCTGCCTCATATCGCATTCCAGGCCTTGTGTCCAGGTGTACTGCGTTAGATGTGTTTCAGTACGTGGGAGACACGGATGCTTTCAACGACGATATCAAAGGCGAACAATTTGAAGTGCTCAACTCGCTGGGCATACGGATGAGCGACCTTCTCCTATTCATCAGACGTCTTGATCATTTACGGGACGTCTATATCCGTTTCAATTTGAACTTCGCTCAAAACTTCGACAAGGTTTACGAGCGTACAGAAATGTATCTCGCGGGCTACCGATGTCTGTATGAAATGGGAGACCCGGAGATCTCCCACTTACCGGATCTCACCTTTGAAATGCGCCACCTCGACCTCAACTTTCCAGGTCTACCCAGCTGCCTCACGCCGAATATTGCAGATTTCGGCATTCTCCAGCAGCCCGCCACTCTGGCGGCATTCTACTACAGTTACCGCTGCCGGGGAATGATATGGCAGAATTGGACCGAGGTCAATCGGCGTTGTCACGTTGAACTTTCAGTGCTGAACGCTTGGGAGGCTCAGCATGGATGCAAGCTATCCAAGAGCGCGAAGACAGCGGTCGGTATTGAAGTCGACGCTTCAGACAAGGGAGATTCGTGTGGGCAGTGACCTGTTTTGTGAGTTCCATAACCCAGACTACTTGACGAGGGTTCACGGAAAACCAGGAGGAATTGGGAGCTCTTCCAGGGCGCTCAACATATGCAAGTACCATGCCTTGCGGCGTCGCCCAGGGTCTTCGAGCGACTAGAAGAACATGGCGACGGAGGGATGGAAAATACTGGAATGATGGGATGGTACATGCATGGTGCGTGTGAGGTGCTTGCTTTGAATTGATCGTTTTGTAAAGCAGCTAAGATAATGTCGGAGGAACACTATATTCAGTTGACGACTGCAGTACATGTGAAACCTCTCTCAAAACCTACGACTCGACCCTCGAACAGCGAAAGTAAGAAGCAGTCATCCATCCATGCATCGACCAACGAGACTCTACCTGATCTTTGCTATGCCTTGGATCTCGGAATAGGCAAAGTCCAGCTGACTTCGTAGCCGACGACATGTCCCACTGGCAGCTTTTGCAAGCATGGCTGAGTAATGGCGTCAAGACCAGGCCTTTTATCAGCCTTCGGGGAGAGCGAGGTAGATGAAGCTGCGGAAGCTGCCTGAGTGAGATCGGCCCAATGCGTTGTCATATACTTCGCTCCACCCGGAAATAGGAAGAGTGGCGTCTCTTCGCATGCCCTCGTGCCGTGAACAAGAAATTGAACGGTCTTTACCACCTTGCCACGTTGAGTGGCGACGATCCTTACTGAGGTCGTTCAGGCCGTTACATACCGACACCAATGCCCGGAAAACGCACGATACAGAGGGTTATGCTGTTGTCGTTGTTGCCATTATCGCAAAGTGAGGGATATTGCCAAGGTATGGCTTGAGGTCAAGTTTTGGCTATCACCTTTGGATCTTCTTCGGATGGGAACTTAGCCTCTACCAACGCCCTGCCATGGGAGCATCCATATCAACATGTAAATATATGGCTTGAGCCCATGGCTTGAACTCAGGCGCTCTCCGTGCCGGCTCAGCTAGCCATACGAGCATGTTTCGCCAGCTTCTAGGAGTTTGGGCCGAGCACGATGCCTTGCTATCCAGCTCCAGAACACATGAGTTGGGTATAAAGGAAGGGCACGACATGCAAAACAACCGTCGTGCTTCCATCAGCATCGTCAGTCATCTTTGCCGCGCTTTCCGACGAGATCTTCTTCAATGCATTCATACAGCCAGCTTCTGTGGCACCTGTTGCCCGCCTTGACTCTCACTGCCACTGTCGCCAATGCGCAACAGCCTGTGACGAAGTCGTACTGCACTACTTCATACGACACCAAACCTACGAACCCGGTCAAAAGCAAGACGGATTACTCGACCAGGACCGAGAAACCTACGATTTATGTGACTAGCACGCCCAGCATCACTACGACTCCGCCACCATCTACCGAGACTTCGATTTTCGCTACGATGACCACGACCACTATCACCGCTTCTCAGATCACGGTTCGTTGGCTCCAATCGCGCCTACGGACGCCGTACCTAACATTGATCAGGATACTTTCATAGACACCAGCACGATCTTGACCACCACAACGATCGAAGCCCCAACTTTAACTCACACTATGATAGTCCAAGAAACTACAGAAACCACCGTAACAGGCACAAGCACAGTGCCTGCTCCAGCTGGCTTCACCCCCATCCAGATCAGTGCCAAGAGACCTGCCAAGCGCGATCTTGCTCGCTCGTTCCCGAACAACGGCGGTCTCGTCGCTCGTGCTAATGAGCGTAGAGCCGGAGTGAACTCTGGCTCGAATGCCGGTAAATCTCATGGGCAATATCCGAAAAAAGGACGTGACTAGAGGGCACAAACTAACACGATGTCTGAGACACTATTTACTAACGTGAACCGTTCGCTCCACAGGTTGAATGCAAGGTCCAAGTCACTTCGTATGCGCCAGCGAAGACGTCAGTCAAAACAGCAAAGACCACCGCGACCATTGCAGCTCCTGCACAGACTTACACGGTGACCGAGACGACTACGTACGAGACTACTTCGACCTACTTGCCAACGCCGGCTTCCACGACAATCAGCACTTCGACCATTGTCGTCGTGGAAGAAACGACCACGCCGAGCACGACCGTCACAACGATTGAGACTGTCACCGACACCATCAGCGCCCCACAGGTAACCGAGTACCCTCAATGCCAGCAGGACAATTTCGTAAGTATACCGCCCCACGCCTTGCCACAGGCTTTCCCATCGAACAGCGCCGCTGACTACGACACCCCTCATCAGATCGGTGTCTACTTCCATTCCGGTCTGCCCGTGGACACATTCGTCAGCGGTTACAATACTGCGTATGAGTGCTGCGTCGCTTGCGCGCTCCAGGCCGGCTGCGAGTTCTCCGCCTTCTTCCCGGGACCCTACTGCATCCTGGTTGGCAACCCCCAGCAGACGTGCTCGGATACGTTTAGTGTGGATCTGAGCTCGAGCCGGTACATTGGGTCTAATGGCTGTAGGAACGCGAACTACCTTACCGGGTAGGATGGAGTGTCGTGCGCGGTGGTTCGGGAGTTTTATCTCCTTGGTTGGGAGCGGACATCGTCTGAGAGAAGAGTGTGGGGTTAGGGAGCAAAGCTCGTGTGGATGGTATGATGTGTGTGTGTGAATGAAATTGACCTAAATTTCAACGAGACAGGATAACCAAGTACTATAGGTGGTCTCACTACTCGCAAGTTTTGATTGCATCATAATGTCACTGAATGGTGGACTCTAAGAAGCTGAAGACCTCGCGCGAACGCAATTGATAATGCTCTCCATTAGCACTCCAGATCGCTACATATGGTGATCCCGTTGTTAATGCTGTGTTCGCAGGCTGCCTGGGTCATCATATCCCTGTCTCTCCATAAGTCTGTAGTCTTCCGCTCACAACAGGCCAATAAGAGCAAGACCAGCGCCAATGGCTGCGATAGGCAGCGCAGTAGTAGCAGCCATACCCTCGGAGTCGGTGGTGGAAGCACTTGTCTGCGCAGCAGAAGCAGCAGTCGAGCCAGTGGTGCGAGCGCTGGTAGTCTGGGCGCTGGAGCCGGTACTCTGGTCGTCATCACCACTCGCGCTGCTCGAGGAGCCGGTAGCAAAAGGGTCGTTCAGGGCAGAAGTGACAGATGCAAAGTCAATGCCAGCAGACGAGAACGCAGCAGAGACGCTGGAGCGAGCCGCGGGACCCAATGTCGAAAGGGCTTGCTGGAGGGATGTGACGGCGGCGGAGGCTGATGCTTCGATGTCGCTCAACGAGCCGTCTGCGGACGCCTCTGAGACTGCGGACGATGCGGCGGCTTCTGCTGCGGATTGGATTGATGGAGCCAGCGTTGCCAGCTCGGAAGGCGCGAGGTTGGCCAGAGAGGAAAGATCCTCGAGCTGGGCGGCCGCACAGGCGACCATGCCGGCAATGATGGCGGTGGAGAAGCGCATGTTGTCAAATGTCTGATATTTTTGATAATGATTTATTGATGACGGTGATGGCGTACTGTGTGGTTATTGAAGTGCGTGCTGATGACTGTAAGCAGTGGATGATGAAGCAAGGGAGAAAAAACACGGCACGAAAGCAGGAGACAACATAGCATTTAGGCAATCCTTACTACCTACTGCGCCCCAACACAGCAATGGCGATTCGGTACAGCCGTGCACCAAAGAAGGCGCAGGTCCAGGGAAGTTGCTGGTCGAAACCGTGGCACGCGAGCTCTACGTCTCTCAGTTACTTGAAACAGCATGGCTCGCATGGCCGCTC
>Ga0265797_10001587_pt1 | contig 39831 bp, 37 predicted proteins | sample P2T30metagenome_FD_192433 | JGI IMG/M metagenome (GOLD analysis project Ga0265797, IMG submission 192433) | Plant litter microbial communities from East Loma Ridge, Irvine, California - P2 T30 | ecosystem: Environmental > Terrestrial > Plant litter > Unclassified | place: USA: California...
TTTTTACAGCCCAGATCCACCACTGCGCGGCAGGACAGGAACCCACTTGATCTTCAACAAACCCCCCAAAATCTCCTCCTTGTGAGATTCCATCTCCTCCAAATCCCAGTTTATGCTAACCAACGAACCCCTCAAGTAATCACCTCGGGGAGTAGCTAGATACAGACCCAATACGCCGCTAAGCTCGCCTTCGTCTTTAGCGAATGAAAGGAACTTCTCGTCAGCCAGGTCGGTTGGAACGATGCCTGGAAGCATCGTGAAAGAGCGGAGGGTTGGATATTCTTCCATTCGCGTTAGTCGATGTCATTGCGGTACCAACTCTCTCGACATTCGCGAACTCACCGAGATCAAGAAACTCCATGTATCTGTGAACTGCAAGCTTGGAAGAGCCATATGCGGAATTGCCTGGCATCAAAAACCCGGCCAACCCGGAGTTGACGTTGATGAAAGTCCCTACCGGCTTCTTGGGATCATACTGGCTTTTGATCCAGGACCGCGCGGTATTGTGGACACCGAGCACATTGACCTCCTGTTAATTTCATCAGTCTGGCTCCGCGGCTCAAACCTAAGTCATTTAAAGGGAGTTTCCAACTCACGTAGACGCTCCACCAGGTCTCAACACTCTCCTCGGCAGACGACTTCAGTTCCGAAACCCATCCGGCATTCGAATACACGACATCCGCCGGGCGTCCGAACGTAGCCTTCACCTTCTGGAACAGGTTGTCGACGTCTTCCTCGACCTTTACATCTGTCCTGAAGCCTATCACTTTGGTCAAGTTATTGTTGTACGCGTGGGTGCTGGCAATGACCTCGTCGAGCTTCTCTTGCCGGCGACCGGCGATCACTACGCCTTCCGCTCCGGCTCTGACCCACACACGAGCGATCGCCTGTGGAAGTGTTCAAGTCAGTCGCATCCATGGGAGCAATCCTTCGCATGCTTACCGCTCCAATCCCTGAGCCACCACCAGTGATCACAACGATCTTACTACCGGCATGAAGGTCCTTGTTCTCTGGCTGCAGGCTGTCCGAGACAGTCCGATGGATTCTCTTAGTCAACTGGAAGGGCAGTGTGTACGTCAAGCTTGGGTCGGATTTGTCGAAAGACATGGTCATAGCGTCGTAGTGAGGTGGTCTGAGAGATATTGGTAGTATGGTCCGACTGTATTTGAATGCAATGATCGATGAGATGCGTGGAGACTCTTCCTTTACCACGGCGTCTAGTGATATATACGTAGGCTCGCGGAGGGTTGATAAAATGCCTCCACTTTGCGGTCTCGATTGAACATCAAAGCATCGGCGTGGTGTGTAAGCATTTGCAAAGCTCCGACGGGATTCGGGACTTGTTACCAACCATCGTACGTAGCAACACTAGACCTGGGAACATGGACACTCCAAGCGTGGAGCTAAAAGGATATGAAGATGCTTACCACTTAAATTCGGAGCTCCGATCGCTGACAAAACTCTTCCTCTTATGTTGGGTGACACATTGCCAGGGTTAGGGTTGGGGTTGCAGATTACAAACTATCGGTGATCTTACAGCCTCTATATACGCCACTGTTCTGTTGAATGAGCACAGGCATGCAAGAGCTGTCTTTGATGAGTATCTCACGAATAGGTCATGACTCGTGCGCTTCTTACCACTTCTCCCCTGTCTACCTGCAGGTCTGGCCTCCCTATGCTAGTGTATACCAGCTCCCGTCGAGCACATTTGAACATTCTTATAGCAGCAAACGTTCCAATGACCAAATCTAGGCGAAAAACCGAAACCGAACATCTCGAGCGTCGTGAACACCGCAAGTGGTATGTGGGTCCGAGGCTGCAAGATCTTGATCCCTGTCCCGGCATCGATTCTCGCGTCGCATCCAGAACGAGTAAGCGAGCGTTACGATGTTCTTTGGACTCACGTGAAGGCGAGAAATCCAGACTCGAAGCATGCTGACCTCCTAGGATCCTGCAGGCAACCGGCTATTTGAAGTTTGTGACGAACGAAGTGCAACAGCGATGCGATGCCGAACCCAGTCAGCATGACCGGAATGGAATACTTTGCCGAAACCTGTTTCGAGATGACACCGGCGAGAGGACCGAACACACAGAAGCAGATGCAATAGCAAGCCAGGACCAGGTTGAATTGGTTCCCAATGAGGCTCAGGTTCTTGTCTAGGTCCGCAGTCCCCTGTTATCAGGGACATTAATGGATAGCGACCGACGAGGAAAGGGGGCTTGCGCCTCGAAATGGAGGATACGGAGACAGGTGTAGGGAAAACAAGACTGCTCGCCTACGGTGCGGATGGAAGCGGATTTGCTTTGTCGTGGGGAGTTGCCGCCAAAGTTGCGGCAATGGTTGAGAAGGCTCGGCTGGGGTTGTATTCCTGTCGTGCTGCTCTTTAGTATGAAGCATCATTTCCTGTATGTAACAGTCATGCTAGACGCTTGCGGATCAGCGAAAGACAGGCAATATCTTATCGTTTTGTCTCGTTTGTCTGTTTTGGGGTAGGGGCTGGACTGTGATTGTAATAACCTTCAATCTCTTGCATGAGGTGGTATTTGCTTAACGTGAGAGCGACGTTTATGGTACCTATTGTTGAGATACTTCGACGAATGGCAGTAAGTTTGGTCACGCTGGAAGCTCAATACTCCTCACGTCGCCCTTGAAGTGGTCCGTCCCTTGCATCTTCTTGACAAACATGAAAACCATCGTGATCAAATCCATGATCAGACCCCTCACTCCCGGCGGCTTCGATGAGACCATTTTACTCATTTTCTCGGCGTCCTTGTAGTGCCTTTCAATGTCTGATCTGCGTACGGCTTCGAAGTCGGAGAAAAGCTGCTCGACAGATCTTGTGGCGCATCGACCTAGGATTCGTGCTAAGAGGACGCCGTCTTCGATCGCTATGCCTGTGCTTTCGCCTTGAGGTGGCATCTAGTGGCGGTTTGCATGTCAGTAATTGTAGTTTCTTTGACCCTATGTACCTGCCTCCGTTCAGCAGAATGGGAATCTACTCACAGCGTGTGCGGCATCTCCAAGCAAAAGAACACGACCCTTGTGCCAACGGCCTTGTGGCGGCAATTGGTAGATGGGATAGATCTGCCACTTGTCACACTTGTCGATGACATTTTGGATCCCGTTGACCCGGCCCCTGGTGTAAGTCTCCAGGACTTCCTTTCTCACTACCTCTTGGTCTTCTCCGACGAGGTGCCATCCGTCCCGGTCGACCGCGTCGTGCTCTGTCATCTTCCTGACATGAGCAAAGAAGATGTCTTGCCGAGTCGGCTCGTAGTATGAAGTGATCAACGTGCCTCCAGTGGCACTGAACGCGGCGGTATCTCGCAAAGCTGGCTCGCCACTAGGCAACGTGACAGGAGATGAAGAAGATGCTGCATCTTTGACCTGGTTTGCAGCTCCTTCCGCCCATCCCATCGCAACACCACGACCGGAATATTCCTTCTTCCTCGTAGGCTCCACCCACAGATTGCGAGCCGCGGAGTTGATACCGTCGCAGCCTAGTAGAATGTCGCATTCCAGCGTGGATTGATCTTCGAATTGGAGCCGTACCTGTTCATCCGCCTCTGAGATTTCCGTGAGCCGCTTCCCCCACTCGATACGAACAGAATCGGCGTGTTCACGCTTGATAGTGTCGTGCAGACTCCGCACCAGCTCGTATCGTGCTGTGCGCCGGGCGCCGACTCCTCCCCAAAGATTACCGAGGCGCCAGCCCAGGCGCAGAGAGATGGCATCTACGCCAGTAATGAGTTCGATCGAGTTCTCCTTCAGCTGTTGCCCGGCGCCAAGGTAGTCGAGGTACCGCATCGCCAGGGGTGTCATGTTGACTGTGCCTCCGATGGTCTGCAGTTTGGAGCGTGTCTCGACGAGAGTCACTCGCAAGTTTGGAGGCGAAGAGGTCAAAGCCGACATCTTCGATAGAGCGATGGCAGTAGACAGACCGCAGGGGCCTGCGCCTAGAATGACCACGTTCTTGATGGGCGGCATATCGAGCGAGAGTCGCTTGCTAATCCTGTGAGGCTATCAATGATGTATTGAGACTGGCTGATTGATGGACGAAAAGAAAATGGCATACGCGACTGAAGAGCGCGACATTGTGCTCTACTAGTACTTCGCCTCTGCAGCTCGATGTCGCCACTTATTAACATTCCGTGGCAGGAAATACGGTACATGATCGCATTTCGGCGTGCTTTAACCTCCGACTCAGCTGTAGACTCTTCTACAGGGACAAAGTCGGAGCGCGACACAATACCAAATGCGGTTAGATCGAATCTGCCTGCAATAATCAATACCGAAATATCGTCTCGGCAAACGTAGGTATGTTAATTGGAGTCTTCCAAAATCACTCCGATTGGTGGCGTACGATTGCCGTTGCCATGCCCTCTAGACATACAAGAATCGTCGTTATTAGAAAGCTTCGTGACCGTATTACAACCAGGTGTACTAGCTTCATCTCAATTAATCAATCGATCAGGATATCAATACACTCTCAATCACCTTTCCTGTTTGACAACAACTCTGCTTCGACTCCGTTCACTCCTGTCCCTCGCACTACTACCCCCAGGAACATACCGATCAGAACCCCTACTGCGAGCCTCTTCCTTGTACCTCTCGCGGTCACGACTGCGGTCCCTACGAGTAGAATGGGACTCGCGAGAAACCCCTCCGCCGGGTACGTATCTATCGATACCCGCGGGACTGCGGCTGCGGTCTCGACGTGTATAGGAGGAGGATGAAGGTTTGGTGGAAGAGCGGCGGGGTGGAGAGCGGGTGCGTTCGCGGTAGCTTCGTCGGGGTGGTGATTCGCGCCTACGGTGGGAGTCTCTGCTGCGGCTTCGAGGGCGAGCTGAGGGGCGTGTGGCGGTGTCGCGCTCGATGACTTCGCCTTCTTCTTCTTTGATTTTGGGTGGTGGCGGAGGTGGTAGGTCTCGGTCTCGGGGTGCTTCTGAGACTCGTCGGGCGCGGGAGTCGCTTTCGTAGGGTCGTGAGTCGCCTCTAGGTCGTTCGCGTTCGCGGTCGCTGCTGCGGTAGTAAGAGTCGCGTTCTCGTTCTCGTTCTCGTTCGCGTTCACGGTCTCGGTCTCGACGTGCGCTTTCTCGGTAGTAGTCACGGTCGCGGGAGTCTTCTCGGCGGCGGTGGTCGGAGGGATAAGCTGCCGAGGCGCGTCGGGATGCCGAAGGTGAACGGAGGCGTGAGTTACGTCTGCGGATATCATCTTCGGCGCGTGAGCGTTCGTCTGTGACCCGCTCACGGTCGCTGCGAGGTCCAGTCGGGATTGAGCTTGATGCTTCGCCTTTGCGGAGGGTGAGTGAGGTAGGCATCAGGCCTCTGGCGCGCATCTCGTCCTTGGAAGAGTTGCTGTTTGGTGCTGCATGTCGGAGACGGGGCGGCGGCTCCATGCTCTCGCTTCGTTCAAGCCCAGGTCGCCGCGCTCTGTCGGACATAGCCCTGCCCTCGCTCAACAGTATGTTGAGTGCTTCCTGCTCCAAACGCTCCTTCTCCCGTTTTCTCGCCAGTTCTCGTTCTGCCTGAAGTCGTTTCTCCCGATCCGCCTGAAGAGCCTTCTCGTGCTCTTCTGCTTCCTTCTTTTGCTTTTCACGCTCCTCATTGAACTTAGCGATGCGTTCTCTTTCGCGTTCCTTCTCTGCCTTCTTGTGCTCTTCCCGCTGCAACCTCCGTGTTGCCTCCTGCTGCAGTCGAGCAGTCTCCTTCATCAATTCCTCTTGCTTCTTCTTGAGGGCCTCCAACTCCTTCTTCTTCCGCTCTGAAGCCTCCTTCTTCAGCCTGACTTTCTCCGCCTCCTCGTGCTTCTTTGCGCGCTCCTTGCGCCTGACTTCCACTTCCGCCGCATATGCCTCTTCACTCTTGTTCCCTCGCGCCTGCTCCTCGGCTGCAGCGACTTCGCCGATTTCCTTGCGCCGGATCTCGCGCAACGTCTGTTCGGCTTTGGCTAGGTATTGTTCGATGTAAGCGTCGACATCTGCCTGACTCTTCTCGTAGACCTCCGCTCTTGCTGCAGATCCCTCCAGTAAAGGCGCCGCCAATCTTCTGTCGGGTCTGAGGTATTTGAATGGCTCGCGGTCGATTTCGTCTGCTGTGAATTTGCGCAGGGAGGCTTCAAACATGCCACGTTGCGCTGACTCGTTGTATTGCTGGAACGCTTTTTTGCGTAATGAATCGAAGTCGCCCTTCTTTTTGAAAGTGTGCAGCATCCCTTCTATTGACGCGCGCTGGGCTGAGGAGAGGGGGAGGTCCGATGTCTTAGGTCTCTTACGTGGTGGGAGCTGAAAATCAGAGATTTCGTCCATTGCCGGATTGATGGCGGCTGCCATGTTGGTGGTGGTGTTGTTCTTGTCGAAATATTGAAATAGTTTGGGTGTAAATTAGACGGCATATCAGCGTACGATCGCGACAACCTCGAACGCAATGACAGTCGCGCGCTACTTCCCGGCTCCGCTCCCGACGTCCCGCCTGTTCCCTGCCTGAGGCTCCTTCGGAACACCCTCTCTGGGACAAGATGCTTCCGAGATTGGTTAACTCAAGCATCATCACGAGTCCACACGACCAACGAGAGTCAAGCTTATTCAGCTCCCGAACACTGAATAGCCCACCAACTACAACAACCACCTCCAAACAGACTGCACACACACCGCGCGGGCGCGTATCCCCAGCAGCTCAAACACAATGGTCTCCAAAATCCTCTTCTGGTCCGGCTTCGGTACGCGCAAACAAGCAATCTCTCCCTCGCAAGCACATACTAACAACACTTCCCTTTCCCAGGTGTCGCCGTCCGCTTATGGCAGCTCGGAATCGAGATGCGCCCCTTCTTCTACCGCCAGGGCCTCTTCGCCTACCCCATCTACGGCCTCGTCGGCGCCAGCTTCGGCTACTGGCTCCAGGGCATGGAGGACAACCAAATGCGCTACCTGGGCGAGACGCGCGACAGACTGATTGAGAAGAGGCGGAGGAGAGCCGAGAGGGAGGGTGGCTTCAACAACGGCACCACCCAGCAGAAGCTCGGCGAGGGTCTCTTTGCTAGCCCCAAGGTTGTTGCCGACGTCGACGGCACCAGGGAGATCACCAGCGCTGCGCAGTAAGAAGGTGGAGAGCGGGTCAGCAATGTGGAAGAGGGTGGAGGATCAGGTATGAAAGACGAAAGACTAGATTGGGGATGTGCACGTCGCAAGTGGCCTATCTGGGCGCATATACACTTGGACGAGGCACACCATTGTACACTGTACGTTGAGACGAGAGGAAGCCAGTCGCTCTACATCAAGAGTGGGATGCCATGCATCGTAATGTAGCTATCATACTGGCGTAGAAGCAAACCAATTCAAGCGCAATTCTACTAAAAGCTTTCCTTCCAGATTCATCACATCTACCTATTCGACGTGGAACGGCGTTTGGGAGATGTAATTGACTTTTGAAGCGGGCTGATCAGTTCTTGCAGCCAAGATTGTCCTCGACGGAGATGCTTTCATAAGACCATCCGAATTGACAATTCTGAAATACATTGACCTCGGGTAGATGAACAGTAACTTTCGCAGATCGGTCGTCGAAAATACTCTTCGAGCTATTTCATCCCGTTTTATTACACACGCAGACTTCCTTCCACCACTTCCCCGCCTACTGTTATTGTTACACAGCATGTCGGCCGGAACACTATACACATCCCAGGGCTCGGGCAACAGCTACAAAGTTAGACTTCTTGCAGGGATACTTGGAATTGATCTCAAGCACGAAGAGATCTCTCTCAAAGTGAGCTACCTTACCTCTTCCTAAAATCAAACTCTCTCCACCGAAGTTGACACAACATGCGCTCATCCAGGCCAACCAACAAAACTCGCCAGAGTTCCTCAAGATCAACCCTCGCGGCGAAGTCCCCTGTCTCGTCATCGACGACAACAGGATCCTCAACGACTCGAGCTCGATACTGGTGTGGCTCGCCGGAAACTGTGGCGATGATGGAACTCAAAGTAGCGCGCCCTCGTCGTACTGGTCTGCCGATCTGTTTGAGCAAGCTCAGATTGTCAATTGGGTGAGTTCAATGTTCTCTTCTACCATAATGTGCCTGGCAAAAACTATCTGGCTATCGAATGCATTCGAGGATCAAACTCTCATGACGAGTTAACGCGAGTAACCGTCACTGACATGCTTCCCTCGGCCCAAACCAAACAGCTCTCCTTCGCCAACAGCTGGATCCAATACGGCGTCTTCACCAACCGCGCCATCCTGTCCTACGGCGGGCCCTACAACGGTCTAGGACCCGGCATCAACTGGCCGCAATCGAGCATCGATGTATTCCTCCAGGAAGGCGCAATGCGAGGCAACAAGTCGCTACGGATCTTGGAGCAGCAGCTCTCGACGGAGAAGTGGCTTGCTTTGGGACGCCCGACGATCGCGGATCTCAGCGTATTTGTCTATATCGCGCTCGCGCCCATGGGCGATATTTCGCTTGAGCCGTTTCCTCTGGTGAGAGAGTGGATTGAGAGGATCAAGGCGTTGAAGGGATTCTTTGGGATTGAGGGGTTGGAGGATCCGATGGTGCTTAGGAGGTGAGGACTGACGAACTTGCTTACTGGGTATATCGGAGAGGGACCGAATGATCTTCATGACCGGGGCCAACTGTCATCGTTTACGCAGCTAGGAAGAGAACACAATTGCTCAGCCCGACGGATATCTTCTCCGTGCCTATCATATGTGTGTTGGAGAGAGCATGCGAGAAGGGGATCGAGGAAACCATTCGTGTAGCCTTTCTTCCCCTCTTGTTCCCTTGGAAAGGATTGCAGAGTGATGGGGTTACCATCATGGGGTAGTGCAACCGGCTTCACAAAAAAAAATGCACAAAGAATGATCAAATTGAGTTCCGAGTCACGATCAATAAAGTAGAGCTTTTCATCATTCGTGTACTTACCATGACTGCATCGAGCACTTGCTCAGTTCCTCCTTAGGTATCCAGTGGGCTATTCAGTCTATTACACTCCCGCAGCCCATCATCACAGTTCCTTGAAACCAACCGTGTTTGGCGTGAATTAAGCTCCGCTCTCCAAGGGATCACGGTCTTCGCCTCTGGTGTAGGGGTTCGCCAAACTGAACACAATACGCCCCTAACCCTGCCACTCCCCACTCACAGTCACCGCCGTCGCACACGACTTCGGAACGCTGTACGACCTGTCCGGATCGCCCTCCCACGTCGCCTGCCCGCCGTTGCTCACGACAAGGAATTTGTACTGGAACGACGTGCCCGCCGGTAGACTCACCGTACCATTCCAGACTGGGTTCTGGGGGGTATAGCCGACCGCCGAAAGCTCGATGGCGTTCGCGGCATTCCATGATCCAAGTTGGGGGATGGAGCCGGAGATTTTGAGCGTGTCGCCGAAATTGGTGGCTTTTTTGGCGGTGAAGGTGACTGCTACCGACGTTGCGGTCTTGCATGGGGCGCCGGATGTGCTGGAGGGAGCGGTGGTTGTCGTCTTTGGGCGGGTGGAAGTGGCGAGCGTGGTGGTGGATCCGCCTGTACAAATACCGCTACCCGAAAGGGCGGAGGTAGGGTAGAAGACTTGAGGCTGTCCTCCGGTGACGGTAATGGCGAGGTTGCCGCTTGAGTCGGTTGACGAGACCTTGCAGGTTAGGATCTCGGTCACGGACTGGCCGGAGGTGAAACCACTGACTGAGGGCGACAAGGTAAAGGATCCAGCTCCATTGGCACCTCTGTTGTTGTATGCCGACACGACAGAGCCCTTCCGCATAACGATAGTTCGTGAGTCTGGAGACGACGGTACGGCTTTGTACGTCAGGTAAGATGTGTCCCGTTGCTTTGCCCAGTTCCGCAGACTGTTGATCTGCTTGATAAAGGTGTAGAAGATCGACGTAGTCGAGTACAGCGATGTCCACAGTGCTTCGCGGTTAGCGGGCACATCGCCTCCTCGAAAGAATTGTTCTTGTCCTTGGTATATAATGGGAATACCGTCTTGCAGCATGGTGAAGGCGATGGCGTTTTTGGTCAAAGACACGTCTGAGGTATAAGAGGGGAATCGCCGGAAATCGTGGTTCTCAAGGAATGAGCCGAGGAGGGTTGTATCGGCGCAGGCTGCTTTGACGTCGTTGATGCCTTTGACCAGATTCGAAATACTTCCGCCGGTCGACTGGAAGGCTTCGGTGATGGTATAGAATGTTGGGAAATTCAAAACGCCTGGCATGTACTTCTGGTATGGGCAAACATATTTAGGGTCGCCATCGAGGATTTCACCAACAGCGTAGATGTCGCCTGCGGCTTGCAAGAATGGTTTCCAGAAACCGGTGTTGACGTGCTTGGCAGTGTCGATGCGCAGGCCGTCGATGGTGTAGTTCTTCACAAGGTTCGCGATCCAGGAGCTGTAAATTGTTTGAACTGCAGTGTCCTCGGTGTTTAGATCGGGTAGCACAACGTTGTTGCTTCCGAGCCAGCATTTCTCAACGCTCGTTTGGTCATTGTAATTGATGGCGCAGTAGGGGTGAAAGTACGATGCCTCGTTGAAAGGGGTGTAGACGCTGTAGTCAATGTTTGCCGGACTGCCCGCCCAGCCCATGTGGTTGGGAGCAATGTCCACCATCAGGTACATGCCTCTGGCATGCAGAGCTGAAGATAGCTTCACGAGGTCCGCGGCAGGTCCGAAGTTCGTGTTGACATCGTAGATGTTGGTCGCCCAGTATCCATGATATGAGTCCCCGTCATTGGTTGACTGCGCCAAGTTTTGTACAACAGGCGAGATCCAAATCTGGTACTGTTAGCTGAAGTCCACCAGCGAAGCTTAGGTGATTCACTGACCGCAGAGAAACCCATGCCCTGTATGTAATCGAGATGATTGATCATTCCCTCCCAGGTGCCGCCGCAGTAGCGCTGCACATCACACTGGGCACTAGTAGAGCCATCGGTACGGGCAAATCGGTCGGTGATAACTTGGTAGATGGACTGGGATCGCCATTGTGCTGGTGTCAAGGCTGAGGCAAAGGTAAGAAAGAACAGGAACCAAGCTTGGTAGAGTATAAACATCTTGCAGTCCAGATGGTGGGCCGTGGGTGGGTAGGAAGGGTGAGGGGGTGGTTGGAAGAATGTGAAGTGGATGTAATCGGTGAAGAGCAGGTATTTGTATGCTGTTCCGGCCTTCAGCAAACAAGTAGATACTCTGAAAGATGGCATTCACTGCATAGTTGGCTTTGAATCACGAGATGCATCACACGCACTGCGGCGGAGTCTGTAGTCCCGTGAACGCTCTCATCACCTTCCTGAATCGATCAACACAGCTTGTGGATTGGGCTCGGATGTTCGTGAAGCCGGAGTTGCAAAGCACATGCGGCTCGGTGGAATCCCTCGAAGTAGTATTGCAAGTCGACTTCACATGGTAGTCATATGCATCACGTGGAGATGCCGAAGGAAATCGCGCGACCACTACACGAAATCTGTCCAGACCTTCCCGATGCGGATCGAGCCATCTTAGGTGGATAGAGATGTTTGTAAAGTGGCCTGACAGTAGACGGTCTAGCCATCAGTCATTGAAAGTCTGAAATCTTTGCCATGTTTGTTGAGGAACAATGGCCACCCGGGTGAATTGGCATGAGCTAGAAGAGACCGGATGTTGCTGAGAAAGGCCACCAGTGATGTGCGTTGGAAATACAATCGCATCTCAGCTAATGCTTTCTAGCTCGTGACCGGTTGGAGTTTGTGAAGTTACTTTGCTTGAAGACTCGACGTGTCCAATGAAGGGTCGACCATCACATGCGAAGCCCAAGGAAGCGCCGGCGCGAGCCAGTCCGCCAGGCACATGCTTTCTTTCTGCACGACATGGAGTGGCGTGAGGTTTAGCGCCTACAGGTGTGAAGATCAGCATTGGTGGGCTCAATAGCATTTGCCATATCACGTGCATGTGTCTGTCGGTGGGATTGTCGGAAGCATGAGGAAGGTCAGCGTGTCGAAGCGTGAAGTTTACAAGCGACACGTCCAAATGCCAAGCATACCGAGGTCGAGAGCGGTGCGTCCTCCGCTTCTACAGTTGTACAACCTCCTTACCACCTCGCAAGTGCAATCTACAATGCCTATCTCCGGCGCCAACCACGACACCCTCATCGCGAGCATGTATCCGTCAACCTCACTGAGATCCGACATCCTTCATAATCGGGCCACGGCCGGCTGGCAGTAAAAAGTGTCAGAACCGCTGGACAGGAGCGCGCATGGCAAGATTATGGCACCATCGCCTCAACGGACGTGTGCACGGCGTTGAGAAGTGAACAAGGACATCACAAACGAGTGTAGAGCGCAAAGACGCACACCAGCAACATTTTCTGTGTCCGCAACCTAGGGTAGCCATTCGCGGAAGCCACTCTGCGTATGCTGTGTCACACCCTTTGAGACCTTGACTTGACAAGATTGAAAGTTCTGTCCACGTCGGAATATCTGGTGAGCCGACTAGTTCCTTTCTTTTCTAACGCGACCCAGAACTACTCTCTCCCCTTCGTGATCCAAACAGTGGGCTGTCTTATCGTATCACTCTCAATGCCCTCAGCCATAGCATCACTTCCAAACCCACCACCAAAGTCGTCGCCCAAGTCCACAGCTCCTCCTTTCCACACGCCGGCGGCACGGCCGTGTATCGACTTGTCGCCTATGAACCGCAGCGCAGCACCTTCGACGTCACCAATGTCGGCCAGCTTGATACCAATCTTCTGCAGGTACGGTATCCAAGACTCAGTGAGCGGCGTCGCCACGAAATACGGTGCAACGAGATTGAACCGCACTGGCGACGAGTTGGCCTCGTTATCGTCGAGGAGGCTACGGAACAGTCCGCGAACACCCCATTTCGACGCTGTGTAGTCGCTTTGGAGTCGCATACCCGAGTACCCGGCCATGCTTGACAGCATCGTAACAGACTTGTCGCTTCTGGTGGAAGCGTCTTCTTCCGCTTTGTGCAGTCCCATGCCGTATCTCATCGCTGCAGTGACAGTGTACAAGCTCCCGGTGATGCTGATGTCGATGCTGCGCGATGTTGGCGGCTTTGACTCGATCTTCTGGTTGACAAACTCGTCCGGTTGTACAGGTGCGAGGTCCAGAGCTTCACTGGTCACGCCAGCACAAGTGACAATGTGGTCGAGCGTGCGATCTTGCTTGTATGTCTCCCTTAGCCAGACAAGAGCGCTGCGGAACAGGTTGGTGATTGAATCCCAGTCTGTGACGTCGACTTGGACGAACTTGACACTACGACCAGCTTCACGGAGTGTTTGCTCTAGAGCCGCGCCTCTCGCCGCGTCTCTGTCGGCAATGATCGCTGCGGTATCTGGCTGGTTGGTAAAGGCTGCCGCGATTGCTTCTCCAAACCCTGATGCGCCTCCAGTAACGAGAAGGGTCTTGCCTTGGATCGACTCTGTTGCGCTCTTCGATGGGACTTTGAAATTGACTGCGAGAGCTCGCTGCGCTTCCCGGACACTGTCCATTCTGCTGCGAGAGCCTGTCGAGCTTGTATCTGGTTCGGAATGGATGATTAGGGTTGATGTCAAGGTAGTGAAAGACTGCAGGAGGTTGTGAGAGACCGCGAGAAATTGCTGAATGTGTTTGGTGGAATGAGCTACGCATACAAACGGATTCGAGCAGGCAGTTTTATGCTGACTTCCACATGCCAGCAAGTCCAACATACAGGCTTCGTTACTGCAAGATCCACTGATTCTCAGTCGATCGTCCCGACGATGTGATCACCGCCAGGTTGGATGAGATTCGCAACTCGCCAATGAGCGTTCCAGCTTAGTCGGACGATATCGGTGAATTACCGAGTGCCTGACTAGCACACCCTGGCTATCTGAATCGGCTTGAACAATGCGTCGCGTCTTGCTACCAACCAAATGGATCGATGTCAGAAATCCAGATCTTGTCTCCACTGATGAACACAGGTCGAACGGCTGAAGCTCCGGCAAATTCTAATTCGGCTGATGCAGGCCGCAGATCTTCCCCGTATGGGGAGACTGCAGCAAAACCGTTGGCACTACACTTCACCTCAAGACGTCAATTCAGCTCATAACGCGACCGTACTCTTCGGCTTCTTATCGCTAAAAACTCCTGCTCTGCCGTCGTGCTTGCGTGTCGAAACATACGGTGGACCTTCACATGCCACAAGATGCCATCATTTCAGACTGTGCGTTCTACTTTTCGGCCGTCCCCAACGATTCAACACGATCCTTTGCGTTACGTCGGTTGGTCTCGACTAAGATCTGACCGGAAAAGAACAAAGCGATATCGTAATGCGGGACTGTGTTGACCAAGATTGCTGTGGCCATGGTAATACCGTATGATGCATCATGGCGTGCGTCGTGACATGGCACGGAAAGAGAGTTAAAACGTACGCACTTCCCATTACCTCATGTCAGCCTCTGCCTTTCACTTGCCTTACATACTGCTAGTCTCGCGTTGTGCCATCTAACTCGTACAATTTTTCCTCACACGATGGCTCTTGCATTTCTCGCAGGATTGTCCGCATGCCTTGCCTATGTGAGCATCAACATCAACATTTCTGTCACATGTGCCTCTAACACGCTTCCAGTTGATCTTCGGTGTAATATACCGACTATATTTGCATCCGCTCTCAAAGTATCCGGGGCCGAGGCTTGCTGCCCTCACTGATTGGTATAACGTATACTATTCGTGGAAAGGTACCGTGCACTTGGAGCACCACCGACAACATATGAAATATGGTAGGAGCGAGACACTCAAACCTTTGATGCTTGAGCTTATGATAAATCAGGTCCGATCGTCAGACACTCACCGGGCGCGCTGAACTTCGACTCACAAGAAGCGTACAACGCCATTTACAGTGTACGGTCAAATGTGCGCAAAGTCGACGCGTATGGTGCCATGAGCGCCAGCCGTCAAAGAGCGAACACCCTGACTGCTATCAAGAAGGAGGACTACAGCTGGTACCGGAGGCAACACATTCGATTCCTCAACGAAGCCGGCATCGCTCGATTTGAAGATCGTATTCTTGAACGGATCCAAGTGTTCACGGATGGTCTGGGACTGCACGAATGCGAAGATACCGAACCTGTCGAAAACGACGACGGATGGAGTTCTACCAAAGACATGGACAAGATGTCCAAGTGGCTTACCTTTGACATTGTGACCGATCTTTGCTTCGGCAAGACGGAAAACCTGTTGCAATCATCAGAAAACAGATCTAGGATCAACGGAATCACTGCCGGAGGAAGGGTTGGCCTGCTGGTAAGTGCGACTACTGGCGTCTAGTACGGTATGCCTCAGCTAACGCGTGGCGACAGGGAATGGCACAGCCTTTGATCTGGCGCTGGAACCTGGGCAAGCTCTTTCTTGCTTTTTCTTGGTCTGACGTGAAAGGCATGGCGAAATGGGTCGCTGGGGCTTCCAGGGAGCGTGTAGCCCGTGGCGAAGACAAGACCAGGCCCGATGTCTTCAGTGCCTTCGACAACGCAGAACACCCCAAGACTGGCCGGACTTTCGATCGCAAAGACCTCTTTACCGAGTCCATCCTCTTCATGGGAGCAGGTACGTCGAAGCTGGAGGTTCCAGCCTCTTCCCATAAAGTACATATACAAGCCATGCTAACATTCAACACCATCCAGGATCCGAATCCATGGCTTTCAGCATCGCCACCGCCTTCTGGCAGCTGCTCCATCACTCTTCCGCACGCGCACGCTTGACAACCGAAGTCCGCAACACTTTCTGCGCCCTCTCCGACATCCGCAACGGCCCAGCCCTTGAATCCTGCTCCTACCTCGAAGCCTGCATCAAGGAAACGATGCGTCTCTACCCGCCCATCCCCAACCACCTGCCCCGCCACGTCCTCCCAGGCGGAATCACAATCGACGACCACTTCATCCCCGAAAACACCCACGTCGGCGTCGTCCACTATACTCTCTTCCGCAACCCCGACTACTTCCCCGATCCCTTGGCCTGGCGCCCCGAGCGATGGATTCCCGACCCCGCCCACGGCGTGACGGAGGAAAGCGTGCAGAATGCGCAAAAGGCTTTCTTCCCCTTCAGCGCCGGGCCGCGTGTCTGTGTTGGCCAGACTGTCGCTGAGATGGAGTTGCGGGCTGTTTTCGCTCGTGCGCTGTGGACTTACGACATGCGTCTTGCGCCTGATGCGCAGTGTTGCAGGAAGGCTCCATTGGGTCAAATGTGCGAGCCTGGGATGGCCTCCTACATCGCGGCTACGCTGCCGGAGGGTGGACCGAGGGCGCAGTTCAAGAAAAGGGAAGATATAGCGGTTTGAGGTTGGGTTCGTAATGTGACAACACGTCCGGGGTCGGCAAATTCAATCTCCTTTACCTGGGTAAACGATGACTATTCCGAGTGCAGTCAGCCCTACCTACCTGCCTACGCCTTCTTTCCAACAGCTTGCGGCCACGTCTAAGAACAAACTGGCCGAACGCTACTTGGTTTTCTCGTTTGATATTTGGATTAGACTAACAGCCACAGTCTCGCATGCCATTTTCCTGGTGGCTCAATTATATGGCCTAAAACTCCATCAATATCAATATTGTCTAATTCCGATAGAAAGAGAGTGCGGGAGATATGTCCGAGTCCGAACCCGAATCCGAGGATCCAACCGAAACCGAACTTGAACATCATCGAGCAAGAAACTGTATCTTTTCTTTCATCGAATTCCAACACACATGTCGATCTCCGTGCCGGTTTGATCCTTCTCTTGACTCGTGTTCATCTTTCTGTGAGGCTGAAGATCAACATGCCACCTGAGTCCAGCCTTTCAGCCGCCAAGGCGTCTATAACTCGGCTCAAACCTTGCGACTCCTCTCTTTGTGTTCGACGCCCTTCCGAATCCTTCGTACACCGATCACCGTTCCACATTCATTCCATCTCGAAGCCATCCCACGTCTTTGTCTCATGCTAGAGCCAAACTAATGGACGCGGATCCAATCGGAACGAAAGCGCACCACGCCCTGTAGGCTGTACAATTCAGTGCCGGCGCGGGGTGTTGTAAGCAAGATACAGTAGAGCAGCTGGGAGTCCGATCGTAGACCTCGCTAGTTGCCGTGGAGGCTGAGGAATCCTTCCTTTAGCATATATGCATACGCAAGACATTACCACTGCTATCTTCCCAGGATAAAACTTGAAAGTCGTGGAATATTTACCTGCCAACTAGCCGTGAACTATGCCATCTCCACCCAGCGGCTGCCACCTCGTAGGCAGCGTACTCCTTCCCGATGCCGAGACCGTCTTCCGCGAGTGCATCGCCCGCCTACCGAATCGCCTCAAACGCATCCCAGACGGCGAGACCGGCAACCGATCGTACTTCACGGCCTTCCAGTTCGGCATCTTCAGCTCGTTGCCGCAATGCCTCACCCCCTTCGTGATGAACCAGGTGGCCGAAGCACCTGATCTCGATCCGGCCGAAATCAAAGAGAACACAGCAAAAATCCACGACCTCCCCATCGAGACAGGCTACGATGTCGCCGCGATTGAAAGCTACGCCGTCTTCAAGCGCTTGAAGAGCGAGGGTGTCATACCCAATAACACCAGGTTCCAAGTCTGCCTTCCAACAGGCGCCAACGTCGTTATCTGCCTGCATCACCAATACCGTGAAGCGGGCTTCAAAGTCTGGGAAACTGCTCTTTTCCGCGCCATGCGTAGACTGCAAGACGCCATTCCGGCTGAAGAGCTCTCTATCCAGATCGATCTTGCTATCGATACAGCTCTGTGGGAAGGCGTTTTTGAGAAATCGTGGTTCAGTGGTGATGTTGATCCCAAAGAGGGAACTCTGCGGTATATCCTCGGCATGATTGAGCAGGTGGATGAAGGCGTCGAGCTGGGACTGCACAATTGCTATGGTGGGTTTCGACGGACTTTCTTCTTCTGCTGTTCTCAAACGTTGTTCTTCAATCTGCTGACATTATATCAATATCGCAGGCGACATGGAGCACAAACACTGGGCGGAGCCGAAATCTTTACAAGCCGTATCCGACCGCGCTCTCGCCATCCTCTCGCGGACTTCCCACCCAATCTCCTACTTCCACTGCCCTGTCCCTCTATCAGCCATGCCTCACTTGACCGCATTTTACGCGCCACTCCGAGACCTGTACCCGGTACTGCGAGACCACGGCTGCGAACTGTACCTTGGCCTCGTCCACGCGGGAGATCTGGAAGGAACGAAAGCGAGGGTCGAAGAGGCGCAGAAAGTAGCGCCCGAGTTTGGTGTTGCGACAGAGTGTGGCTTTGGACGTACGCCGGTGGAGCATTTCGAGGATCTGATGCAAATTTCGGCTGCGGTATCCAGACCGCTTGACGGCATTTAGTCGATCGTGAGATCTAGCAAGTCTATATAACGACATTGGCCCGACTCCAATCGTTTCGAGGGTCACCGCCTCCACAATCCACTACCATCCCTATCACTGCATTTATCTAGCACTCAGGAACACTAACAGGAATATCGATCGGCACACTGGTAGCCAACCCGCTAAGACTCGTCTCTTTGAACTCATTTCTCATGCCCTTCGCCGTCAAGCGCATAGCAGCGATAGCATCGTCGAGACGCACTTTTTGATGGCCAGCCTTACTGCTCAACGCCAAGTTTGCACTTGAGATGGCTTTGATAGCGCCCAGGGCGTTCCGCTCAATGCAAGGCGCCTGCACCAGTCCGCCGATCGGGTCGCAAGTCAGACCTAGATTGTGCTCGATGCCAATCTCAGCGGCTTGCTCGATTGTCTCCGGGCTGGCGCCCATACAAGCAGCGAAAGCGCCGGCTGCCATCGAACACGCCACACCCACTTCGGCCATGCAGCCTCCCTCCGCGGCGGAGATGGTGGCGCCGCGTTTGTACAGCATGCCGATAGCGGCGGCTGTCAGGAGGAAAGTAGGGACATCTCGCTCGGGGTTCTCGCTGACGAACTCCAGGACGTATTTCAGCACAGCGGGAATGATTCCTGCGGCGCCGTTGGTGGGAGCTGTGACGATTCGGCCGCCGGCCGCGTTGGTTTCGTTCACGGCCATGGCATATACCGTCAAGTGATCCATGGCTGGGAAGGCGGTCCGACGAGGAGGAGCCGGGGCGATGGGATGTTCAAGCGCGCCGTGGACACGAGCTGGTGCGCGGCTGACCTGTTTCCGGGTCAAGGCCGTGGACTTTTGGGCTGGCTGTTGGCCGGTGGGCTGAGTGGCTTGAGCTGCTTTATCGGATGGTTTTGCCTCCTCGTGGGCAGCACCGGCAGCACCGGGTGTGGAAGTCGGGTATAAGCCACGGGTCAAGCGACGGTACAAGGCTGGTGCTCGACGGTGTAGCTTCAGGGAACCTGGCAAGACGGAGTCGGGAGGAGCCTGGACGGCCTCGAGGATACTCTCATCCATCACCTGCCAGATGCGGAAGATCTTCTGGTATATCTCGTCATCTGTATGTCCTAGACTTTTCTCGTTTTGGTATACGAGCTGGGCAATGGTGAGGTTGTGCTCGTGGCAGAGGTTGAGCAAACTGGTCGCATCATGGAAGGGGTATGCGGGTCCGCGGGGGCCCTTGGTCGCACTTTGTGGAGTGTCAATATCGTTTGAGTTCGTGGCGAGTTGTGCACCGGCTCCAGCAGCATCTCCGGCGATTGCAAGAGCGCCCGAGTCCGCAGTGATGGCATGGACGCCGGTCTTGCGCTCTCCGTCAGCCTCAGAACGGTTAATCTGTTTGTAGTACATGTTCTCGGCCAAGTCGGCGGGATGATGGCCTCCTTGGTCCTGAGTACCATCTGCATTCTCCACCGAGGATGGGTTGATTGAGAGTGCACCATTGACGACGAAGCCGCCGCCAACGCTGAACATGTCGTTCGTAGCCAATACGTTGCCTTCGGCGTCAAAGACCATCAAACGCATACCGTTACTGTGCTGTGGCAGCTTCTTTCCCCACTCCCAGATGAAGTCGCGTTCGTAGTCAAAATCGACCTCTTTGAACTTGTCGCCACCCAATGCATGACCAAGACAGAGCTTCTTGGTGGTCTTGATTTTCTTGAAGCGCGTCGGAACGTAGTCTGTTTCTACACTCTCGACGTCCGCGCTCTCAAGGCCGAGCAATAGCGCTGAAGGCGTCATGTGGCCTTCGCCTGTGAGGGCCAAACTGCCATAGATCGCTACGCGGATTCTGTTGACACGGTGAAGCAAGTTGGCCGCAACAAGATCGGCTATGAAGATGTTGCCGGCTCGCATTGGTCCGACTGTGTGAGAAGATGAGGGTCCGATCCCAATGGAGAAGAGGTCGAATGTGGAGATGACAGCATGCTCTGTGTCGGCTCCACTGTGAGTGCCAGTTTCTTCAGCATCGTTGTCATCTTCGTTTTTCTTGAGGGCTGAGGTCGTGAAACTGCGAGTTGATTGTCGCCTAGCAATTGGCGCCCCAGCCTGGAGGCGACGTGGTGATGCATGGAGCCTCAATGCATTCCTCTGCAGAGGTCGACGTGTTCGAGCGAGACTTTTCACCGCGCTGGCATGAGGCAAGGTGGCAGATTGTAGGAGAGCCAATCCTTGGACGCCCGCGCGGTTCATAGCTGCCACGAAGATAGTTCACAGGTTGTCAGGAGCACGAGTCAAGAAAGAGCAATGGTTAACAAATGCTACAACAAGAATAATATAGGTTAGGTAACCCCACACAGGTACCTGATCGCCGACCCACCAGATGCTAGCCACATGTAGTTAAAAGAAGCTGGTCAGCAACTTGTCTCGCTCGGCTTATCGGGATCGGGATAGGTAGGGCGTGTGAAGTGACACGTGATCAGACCGGACTTCCGATTCGATTTGGGCGCGTGGAAGCTAGGACTCTTCTCTCTCCTCCGTAGTCTGCTCCCCTCGTTCTTTTACCGCAGCCAAACGCGCTGAGCCCATGTCCAACGAACTATTCCGAATTACCAAGAAGCATCAAGACATGACCAGTACTGCGTGTTGTCCAGACCAGAGACCGACAAGCACAGCACCTCCGATCGACACCAATATCTGCTATGCAGGTGAATGCTAGAACTCACGCAGCGGACGAACGGGACCTTTGGCTTCAGCAAAACATGTCTGATACACATGTAGCTCTACCTCATCCTCAGGCACTCATATGAAGCTTAGGAACTGGACTGCAGTACATGTTCGGTAGGTATGTGTTGGTGTACAGTAAGCGGGGTCCAAGCGACATAGCGGAAGCCTTAGCAAAGGCGATCATCAAAAGAATAATACTCACCGGTCGGTCTTGGAAGGTAGAAGGCGTGAAGTGACAAGTGACTGGGCTTCCGTTCGACTTGGGCACGTTGCACTCGAATCTACTCTTGACACCACTGTGCTCCTTGTCGCAGGCAGTCGCGTTTTTATCGAATCACTTCAGAGTTCTATCCTGAAAGCAACAAGAGTCGAGCAGGTTTACCTCATGTGGAGTTACGATACAAGACTGACAAGCAGCACAGCCATCGGCAAGCTCGACAACAGACATATCTTGTTAATCCGGTATCAATCTCCACTTTCAACGCGGCAGCATTCATCAAACCGGTTATCACGATCTCAGTATGAGTTTGTCTTGACACGATCGCCATACATCCCACCGGATAAGGTAGCTCCCTCTTGCTTCCGGCAAATTACCACGGTGTTTATAGCCCCAGGCATCGCGGTACTCAGGTACGTTCTATACAACTGCAGCTTGACGCCCGATAAGCAACTGCAGCCTCGCTGGCGCAGCCTGCTCAGCCTACACTGTGCGACACACCATGTAAGCCTCTGGGACTGGCTCATGGCGTACATAGGAAGTAGGTGGCTGCTAATTCTTATTTTATCCTATCATCTTCCAAGCTGTGAACTTCTGTCTCATTTTGTCTCACCTGTCAGCTTAGCGATGTCGAACAAAGATATTGTTCAACCTCCTGGCTCTGGAGCAGTTGAGGATACCATTTCGCCCGCGCAGCCTGCCTCTCCGACCACTGCAGGCGAGTGGAACTCGGCCAAGTCGCGAAACAGACCCGACTGTGTCTGGAAGCTCCCAGGAGACAGAATCGATAGGTGCAGAGCCAGCACACGTTGCGACAGACTCCTCGACGATCGCAGATGGGGAAGTCCAACCTTGTCTCGAAGCGCAACCCAGCGTCACAACAAGCTTCCCAGAAAAGAATTCGACAGGATTATAGGTAGGATCAGCACCAAAGCCAGCACGCAATATTGTGCAAAATCTTGGAAGTGCGACATTGGCCTTTGTGACAGGTTTACTGCCAATATACTTCCTCATTTTTGCAGTGCTGTCGTTCAAGAACGACGATGTTGTTCTGGACGAGGGTAGCCAGGCAGAGTGGCTTTTGACTGCCGCGAAATACGTATGTTCTCCCAGACATAGACATCGAACTTGACGCCGGCTGACTCTTTTGCCAGGGACCTTCCGTATTCCCCATCATGTTCGCAGCCATCGTAGGACAGCTCATGACGGTCATTGCTGCTTGGAAGCTGGAACGCAGCATCGCCATCGGACTACTCGAGTACCTCCTAGGTAGTCGATCGCTAGGCTCTGCTTTCCTCTCATTGGTAAAACTCAGGATCTTCGACACCTGGATCCCAGTAATCATTAGTGCCTGGTGCCTTTCTCCCCTCGGCGGTCAAGCCTCGTTAAGAGCGGTGTCCTCTACTATCACCTATACAGACTCCTTGATGGACTTCCACATTTTGGACAACAACAATACCACGCCGATCAACGTTTTCGCGTCCGCCAGCGATTCGTACAGCGCCGCCATCAATTCGGTATTCGTCACTGCTCTGGCCAGCTCTAATGCCTCCAAATATGGGTCACAAGACATGTATGGCAATCTGCATCTACCCACGCTCGAATCGATAACTTCAGAGCCTGCTGCCGACGACTGGTATAACCTTGAAGAGCAGGAAGTGCCAGTGCACCCTGCATTGCTTGGAATACCGTTCACTGGTGTGCCGAACGATGCAAACTCTTCATTCAGTGTTTCCACGTCGTACGTTTTCTGCAACTGTGCGGTCGCCATTGAGTCATTCGAGCTCTCTGCAGCTGCTGAATACGTGTGGAACGTAACAACCTCTGGACCAGGGTCGAGATCGAAAATAGCTGCCATGACGTATGGACGTGACAACGCCACTGGCCCTCGATTGCAAGACATTAGTCCATCTCACCAACGGGATGATACAGCCTCTCGAACGATCGGGCTGCAGTCAAGAAATTTCTTCCTCGATCCAGGAACGGTATCAGAAGCTTGGTGCAATCTGTCAACCACATACATCGAACTCCGAGCCCAGTGCTCCCGTGGACCGCAGAATTGCACAGTGACTAAAGCCCGCAAAGCTCCCTATCAACCTTGGCCATCAATCGCTACGACCTTAGATTGCATCTGGGGAGGTCAAGACTGCCAACCCACATTTCTCGCGAATGCTTTCTTCCGTGAATTCATGCGAGCAGTACCACCAAGTAGCCACGCAGACTATACAGCACTGGAGCAATTCTTTTTGACGCCGGGTGTTCCCTTCCTCTTCCCCAACAGCACAATTCCCATTGGAAATATCGGCGATATGCTCTTTTCGCAGAGACTGACTCAGTTGCTGAACACTTACCTACTAACCAGCTCTGCACCGTACGCCGTTTCGGGCGACTTCTCGTATTCTCCCCAGGACGAAGGTTACTCGACCGGACACAGCATCGCCAACTCTCCTCTTAGTTCATCTCCCTCTTACGGCATCCAGACCACGTAAGGGCGAGTCCAAAGATCACAGATTGTGCTACGCTGCCACGTAGCATGGACGATAGTCCTGATCGCCATCTCATCACTACTGATCGCCGTAAGTCTTGCAACAGCAATCCTCGACAGCTTCAGAATGGGTCCGCAGGTGCTGGACGATTTCACAACCTCGCTCAGATACAACGCGTACGCTTCGATTGAGCAGAAGAGCTCGATTGAAGATGGCGTCGACATTGCTCGTCGGTCCCGGCATGTCAGAGTCCAGCTTGGAGATGTTAGACCGGATGAGGAGGTTGGGCTTGTTGCGGTTGCGACTGTGACTGCTGCGACCGATGATGGTTCGCAGACTGTGGGGCAGTTGAGGCGGAAGAGGTTGTATGCGTGAACGTGCTTTAATCTTGAATCCTCAGGTCGATTGATGGGGATGTGAGCAAATGCAATGCTGCAGGAAAAAGACAGCGTGGCCCGAGACTCAAGACCATCTTAAGGGTTCGGTATATATGTGAATGATGAAGCATAACACCAACCGGATGGAACGTCTCGCTTTGAATGGACGTGTCTGATAAAGTCACAGAGGAGACTCTATAAGAATCCATATGACGTAAGTGCTAGAAGATTAACACTTGAGATCGTGAAGAAGCAGGGCGCGGCAAGATCGGAAGCTTGGAGCAGCTTGGCATACGCTTAGATACATCGAAGGATTTCACGGCCTTCTCTTCTCATCTCTACCACTCCACAATGCAGACTAACTGACTAGATTGTGGCTGGAGCCTGGGTCTTTGGTCGATTAGCCACAAGCGCTGAGGTTTTCTGACGTTGAAGCTGTTAAATTGTTAAGTTCAAATTCCTAAACCAGCCTTCGCCCTTGAACAATCCATCCATCTCGGAAAACAATCATCTCCTGAAATGCAATTTCCAACATACCGACCCATCACTCAGCATGACCGCAGAAACGCCATATCAGCAATGGCAATTACCACCGCCTTTTTCACCCTCACCGCGTTGTCCACGGTGGTGAGCGACAGTCCCTCCGATGCCAAACTCCCCTGGTTGATAATCGGACTCTCGACTTCACTTTTTTATGGCAGCCTAATATGGTTGGTCCTAGACTACCACTACGCCCAAAGGCCCTGGTGGAAATTACTCAGCAACGGAGGTGGTTGCAGCGGCGCAGCGTTCGGACTTACAATCATTCTGTCGGACAGCACTGAGAGCTTACTCCCGATTGCGTGCGGGATGTGGGGATGGACGGTTGCGGTTGCCGTAATGCTGTTCTTGGACAGCAGGTACGAAGGCCGTACTTGGACGAGCGAGGGAGTGGACGTGCCTGAGTATGCTATTGGTACTCCCCACGATCCGAGAATGCATCCACAGCAATGCTAGCAAGCCATCGAAAAGAAAATGATATTTGCGTGTGCGAATGATGGATGCGAACGGCAAGGTCAGTCTTCTTGTCTGGGAGAAGATAGAGAGGTCTCTCGGCCCGTCAAGTTGTCGGATCGTTGCGTGGCACATCAGCGTCTCAAGTTTGCAATACCCGCCGTGGGATCACCCTCTCCCGCCACGAACCGATGGAGGAGCTTGGTGAGGTTTGGAAGTCGTTGCTCTTTGATGACCGCCCAGGAAAAGAAGAACCCCAACCCTGACCCTGCTGTGTTGAACCAATGAGAACACTGGATTTGCCGCGCTCCCCCGACCTGCGACTCCGTGATGCCTCAATCTCGCTAACTCATTAATCAATTCGCCAAGGATGCGTTGGCAATCGCTGGGGTCACGATCTACCGTGTGCTTATCCTGCATGAGGCTGAAACTGGCTGACCTTGGCGACAGGCCAGACCAGCTGAAGGCAACACAGCGGTCTCGACTCGTTAGTTCTCCTCTCAACATGTTTCCGGTGCATCTGCACGTTGTTTCACCATGTGAATCGCTCAAGAGGCTACGACTTCCCATTGAGGACCGAAGATGTTGATTGAAGTTCATTTGACATTACTCCGGCCGGACCTCGAAGAGGTGAGATTCCACATCGGCTACCTACCTCTCTTTTCAGGCTTGCTCTGGCATCACCTTGGGGCTCATAGGGCTCACTTGCTTTGGACACTTGCTCAGCTGAACCATGCCGCTCATACCGAGCAAGCTCAATTTTCTGCCATCGTTCGATGGCCGTGAAAGCTTGTACAGTTGCATCTTACCCGGAGAAAGAGGGAACAAGCTCACGATACGCATTCTCACGGTCATACCGAGCCACGATTACTTCGCGCCTATCGAGGCATCCCTGAGCATTGAAACCCTGAAAGGGCAGGATACAGATTACAACGCGGTTTCGTACTACTGGGGCGACATCAACGAACTTGAGAACATTGTCATACACGGCTCAGATGAAGGAGTGCCGGGGCTTGTGTGCGAAGTGCCTGTGACGAAGAATTTGACTGCAGCTCTCCGCCAATTCCGAGCGACGGCCTTTGCCAACAAGGAACCCTTACGGCTATGGATTGACGCTCTGTGTATCAACCAAACCGATGCTGCCGAAAGGAAGAGTCAAGTACTCAGCATGAAACGAGTTTTTGCGCAGGCAACAAGCGTGTGGATCTGGTTGGGCGAGTCGAATGAACTGGTCGAAGCTGGTCTTGCCACACTGGTCGATCAAACGAATTCATACGTTCTGCATAGGAGAACAGGTTCTGATCTGCCTTCAGCTCACTTCATGAGTACGACGCTGTCACTCGACGAAGAAGTCCTTTACATTAAGCAATTCGCCGCTATCGACGCACTCCCCTACTGGCGCCGGGGTTGGACGTTCCAGGAAAATATGCAATCACGGAAGCACATCTGCTATGGAGAGCTAAAGATCGAGCTCCGAAGCTGGCGTTCGATAAAGGCCGTGTTTACTCTGTATGCTCTCAAAATTATGCAGAAATCGGTTAGCATATCGTACCAGGCTGGTATTTTGCCATTGCTCTCTATTGCCGAGCGGGAATTTCTGAACGGTAAAGCCCGAGTGGTCGCTACCTTCGCACCCTTCGCGTTTGCTGAGGAAATCTACGCAATGTCCATGGCCGTGGAGGAGCGCGTCAGACAACTGTCTGATGCAGAAAAGGAATCTGGAGTAACTGTCTCAGCCAACTCTGATCTCACTTCTGATGACTTACACCAGGCTCACTTCCTCCGAAACACATTCTACCGAACGAGCGATCCGAGAGACTCAGTGTTTGCGCTGCGTGAAATCATTCCCGGGCTGGCCAACGTGGAGCTAAATTACGCGAGCACACCCGAGCATGTCTTCAGCGTCGCGACGATAGCTTTTCTGCGGAATGCCCATGATGGGCTCCGAGAACTGCACCAGTGGTTCCGTCCTCAGGCCTCGCCTCATCTCCCCTCTTGGGTCTTTGACTTCACGCATTGTAATTCTGTTCTCGACGAAAACGGACATAACAGTTTTGTCCGCGGTGACGCTATTAGCATGTCTGATGCTTCTGCCGGCGCCCCATTTTGTGTAGCCGCTTGCGACGGGAAATCAATACACGTGGATGGCTTCGTCTTTGACGAGATCCTTGATATCAGCTGCTCAATCGATCGTACGGTGGAACCTAGTTCGCGCTGGCTACACCAGCTGAACTCCTGGGTGCGGCTTGCGCTACTTCATTTTTCACCACTCATACCACGGTCCAAAAGCGCAATGGGCACATTCACACGGTCTTTTATCAGAACTTTCGGGTCTGATTGCAGACCTCCGAATCGTTCCAATCTGTCTGAACTTAATCTCCTTGAGTTGGCCGAATGGTCGGATGGTCTTGTGAAGGTCTTGAACGCTATCATGATCCGGGTTTCAATGGTGGAACACGGGCTCAACTACGAGGAATCCGGGGAGGCTCTCAAGTTCATGAAAACCGTCTGTGACAATGCACACAATGCAAGGTTCTTCGTCACCAAAAGCCTCAAAATAGGCCTAGCCCCGATAGGCGCAGCTATTGGGGACCGCATCGCAATCCTGGCTTCTGGAAACATCCCACTCGTGCTTCGACCAGTCCCAATCGACTATGCAGGACAAGGGGCTTACAGGATCATAGGAGGGTGCTTTGTTGACGGTACAGTCATCTGACACGCGAAACATTGCAGTATATGCTGACGAATTCGGGCAGGTTCGATGCACGGAGAAGCCGTGTACTCAGAAGCTGCCCGGCTCTGCAAGAAGGGGCAAGTCAAGCTATTCTCTCGGACAGCATTCAAGTTGCATCGCCCCATGTCGTCCTCGAGTGCCGGGAGAGAACGATGTAGGAAAGCAGCGGTCGAGCTCGCTTTTGCGTCTAGGATATGCCTCGTCTAGAGTACATCCGGCTCATGAGGAGAAGGGAGATCATGCACGAGCATGAAGCTGGAGCCAATCAACATGGAGAAACATCTTTATCAACGACGGAATCGCGTGAGACTCTTGCTTTCCTGAACTACACAGATCGCGTGCTAAGCGTGGTCATTTGCAGATCGCGACCCAAGTCTCCCAAGTCATCGAACGTCCGAACTGGAACAAGAGCACGATCAATTCGACTATGTTATTTGTGCCTCTTCACAACAGTCATAGGCGTAGACGCAACTCGCTCGAATGTCCGTCCGAGGTCTCTTTAGAATCGATCACTCGAATTGGCTTCACAACAACCATTTGATGTCTCTCGAACAAGGCTCTAGGGTTTAGACGTGCGCTGTCCATGCCATAAGCCATATCACTTCTCACATCTGGGGCATACATTATAGCATGGCATGATGTTTTCTCTTGCCTGCATGGTCTGATCAGGGTCATGATCTACAGTGCATTTGTAAGAGCTCGTGCGTACATGCGTCTCCTGCGGAGGCTTGTTACTTTGTTGAGATCGTCGGAACTAACCAAGATAGGTGATTGCATTCGTCCACTTAAATGCGACTTCACGTTCTGGTATGGCCATCAAGCCCACACTCGCACCCATGTCCCAAGACAGAACATGCCTTATATCAATGTGATACTGCATGCACTTACGCGGACTCACAAAGCTCAAAGAGCAAGCTGAAGGGTCGAGTATCGGAGCAGTAGCGGTGAGTGGCATCTATCTGTTAACATGCTACAAATGCATGACCTATATAATCGTTCTCTCTCTTCCTCATTATCGACCGATTTTTGCTGCAACCCGGAAATTCCACACACATCAAATCAACCATGCGTTTTAATTCCTTCTTTCCGACGGTCTTCGCCTGTCTCCTCCAGTGGGACGCCTCACAAGCCATCGTCGGCGGCGAAGCTCAAGATACCGCCAATCCCTACCTCGTCAGTGTCGTCAGTTCCGGCTGGTTCGGTGACAGCCACATCTGCGGAGGCGTCATCATTGGATCCAAGACGGTGTTGACCGCTGCACACTGCGTCGATGGATCGAGTGCATCCAGCCTGAAAGTCCAGTATGGCGGTACCGATCGCACGAAGCTCAAAATCAAAACGCCACTCACCAAAGTCACTATGCATCCAAGCTGGAGCGCGAGCACGAGTGACAATGACTTCGCCATCTTGCGCCTCTATACTGCCGTCACTGGAGAAGACGGGAACCCGATGACCACGTATGGCCAACTGGCAACATCGAGCCCAGCAACAGGGTCAGAGACCAACATCAGTGGTTGGGGAAAGAAGCATGGCTCCGATGACCAACTTTCTACACAGCTGCAAGGTGTAGCGCTGGAGGCACTGGAGGCCAGCGCCTGTGAGGCAAAGTGGTCAGACGTGAACCATATCACCTCTAATATGGCATGCGCCGAGTCGGGGTCAGGCTCATTCTGCGTCGGCGATGACGGAGGACCGGTGACGGATGCAACCGGATCGAAGATCTATGGTATCCTTAGTTGGGGTGAGAATGGGTGTCCTGCTGATACCACTGTGCGGCCGAATGTCTATGCGGATGTCACCTCTGCGTCGGCATCCGAGTTCATCAGACTCAACACCTAGTAGAGCAGTAGAGTTGGGGCTCGATTGGCATAAAATAGCATATAGGCGATGAAACATTGCAATATATGACAAACACCTCGAGGCGCCTCACGCCGAAAGTCTTCTTTTCACGGTTCAAAATAGCAATCGAGTATTCGAAATTCGAGACGGTCAGAGTCTGTTGCATCCGTTGTGCTTGGCAGACATAGCTGCCCATATCCTAAGAGGCAACGACGGTGGAAATTCGGCGATCTAGAGCCTATATCAGAAGCATGGCTCTTCCTTCGGATGTGTGCAGCAATATCTGCTGTAAGATCTGAAATAGTGCTTTGACTCATCAAGACCCAACTCCGAGCTCATTCATGTATCGCTCAAACAGCTTAACAGCATCATCCGACTGCTCCTCCATATCCCTCTCCCAAAGCCAATTCGTCCTAGCCGGGAAACCGTCAGCAATCTCCCTCACATCAGTGTGATCCGGATCTAGCAGTGAAAAAGTCTTGCCCATCTTTCTACTCTCCGTTACGTTCTTATTACCACGCGTTCGACGGACTTGATCAAAAGCTGCGAGCGCGAGAGGCACATCCTCGACCCTTTTCACATGCGCAAAGAGGTCTGTGAGCGTGAGTGAGTCCTCAATAGCCTGTCCAGCCTCTTGACCTTGGAAAGGAGTCGAGGCATGAGCTGCGTCGCCCATGATGCAGACCGCGCCGCGATTGTATTTTGGGATGTCCGCTAAGTCCCAGATAGCCCATGCTGACGGATTTTCGAAGAGCTGCAACAAAGTGAAAGGTTAGTGTGGTCCTTGCGAGACTGGACACATTATCAACTCACGTTCAACAATTCGATTAGCTTCGGATCAAGCGGCCTTAAGTCGCGGAAAGACGACAACACCTCTTCACGATCGACTGGGACCACCCACTCCTTCCTTGTCCAGGTCTTGTATTTCCAGGTGCAAGCGGATGCGTTGAGCCGCGTGTGGTGGTCGACTGGATAGCTCATTATCACAGCGCCGTCGACGAGGAAGAGATTGCTGTACTGCGTGATGTCTGTGCCAAGTGCCTCGACGACTTTTTCCATGGGGATCAGATTGCGGTAAAGCACTGCACCGGAGTAGCTGAGCTGATATTTCTCTTTCTCTGGCACGTCGTCGAGCACGTGGTCACGAGTACGGCTGTGGATACCGTCCGCTCCGATGATCGCATCTGCCTCTGCGGCCGTGCCGTCTTTAAACTTGAGGATCAGACTCCCACCATTCCCAGTCTTGTTCTCGATATCCACAAGACGTTTGTCAAAGTGTGCACACCCCGACGGCACAAATGCTACAAGTGCATTGAGGAATTTGGCGCGGTGCACTGTACTCGGACTGGCTTTGCTGTTCAGCGGGACGAGCACTGAACTCGCCAACTCGCCCTTTGCCTGACCATTGCAGATTCGGAAAGGAGCATCGGTCGCTTCCTTTTCGTATGCCGCGTAAATGTCCGGACCAAGTAGCTCCATGGCACACTGAGCATTCTTTGCAATGCCGATACCTGCGCCGATCTCATTGAATTGGTGGGCGGCCTCGTAGATCTGCACGTCAATGTGAGGTTGTTTGCGTAAGCCAAGCGCCAGGCAAATGCCTCCGATCCCGCCACCGACGATTGCCAAGCGGAGGGCGCGATCCTTCTGTTCGTGTATTGGTGTAGTAAAGCTGACTGCCGGGAGTGAGATGGGCTCGTGTACAACGGTGTTGATGTTCTCAACCTGAGGCATCGAAGCCATGGCTGTTAGTGTGGGTGTCTTGACGATTCGAGTATGCGAATGAGGCGTTTGAGGCTTATTAAAATCCAAATGATTGAGAGTTGTCGGCTGGATTGTTGTGATGGTTCAAAACATCCAAAGAGTGTCAAGGAGGAGACTGAAACCAGTATATATTCCATTGCTCGTCTGTAGTCACCGCCGATCGTTTTGCTTTTAGATTTGGAGCCAGCGATTGCGGCATTCCTTCATCTTGTCACTGTAGGTAGAGTGGAAGGTAAGGTTGATCGATTTACTGGTATGCGCCTTGTATGTGCGCAGAAGGAAGCGAGAGCTGACATCCTCCGCCCGGAATTCCGATGACAACTTGTCTTCATGTGAGATACGTGTTAGCTCGTATTGCCACTGTTGAAAACGTGTCGCTGAGATCGCTCGGCCTCGGGCCTTCCGGTTTTTGCTTCGGCGAGATGAAGAAGATTCACTCAGTCCAACGAGATAAACTTGGTTCTCGTACCTTGAGTACTCTACACGAGTGAGCAAAAGCGATTTGTTTTGTGTTGATAGGTAGAGATGGGAGAAGGAGCCAGGCGCTGAGGTCTCGGCCGAAGTTGCGGACGAGATACTTACCGGGGTTTCGGAGATTCAGAACGACCGCTGCTACCGTAAACCCTCGAGTCAAGAGTAGGGCGTGTATTACACTGTGCTATGTCGTGATGAATGGTATGAACACGCTAGTTTTTGCTGAAAACATAGGCAAGCAAGCAAGAGAAAACAGGAAGAAAAGTGACCAGTGAAACTAGCTAGCGCAGCTACACCCACCACGCAAAGACTACACGTACGGTGTACCTAATCACCAAGCACGCTCTCCATCTCATCCGCGTGCTCTTCGGCGCCGGCGCCGTTCCTGACGGCATCGTCCTCGTCGTCTACGTCCTCTTCAACGACAAGACCCCTCCGTTTCAGAACCTCGGGGTCGTCTTCCTCCGGGTCCTCAATCTCATCGTCCTCTTCGTCCTCGGCTACAATCGCATTGCTTTTCGCGCTTGGCTTGCCAACGGCTGACTGCGTCTTCGCGGCAGCGGGCCTCCCTTTGACTGCACCTTTGCGCCCTCCTTTCTTCGCCTGTACATCTTCGATATCGAAGTAGGCGCACACTTCCTTGTAGTTCGAACCTAGACGTAGGCGGTTTCTTTCAAGGCGTGGGCGGGCGCGAGCTGGTGACATGATGCCGCCAATGACTGCCGTGACGATCTTTCCTGTCAGCTCGCAGAGGCGCTGTTCGGCGAGGAGAGTCGCGAGTTGCTTTGCTTCTTTGCGTTGCTGAGTGGCCTGAGCCTGGCTCTGTGATTGGTTCTGGGTCGGCTGCTCGTCTTCGTCGTCGGATTCGGGCTCCGAAACTGGGTCATCGTCGATAGGGTCGGCGTCAATACCGAGATCACCATCGTCGTCAGTTGCAGCGAGCGGCGCGTCTTCTAGTCTCTTTCCGCTGAGGCGCGCGTACTTCTTCTCTGCTGCCGAAAAGACTTTGAGAAGTTTCTGCTCCGTTTCACGGTCGAACTCCATGATTAGGACTGTGAAGTCATCGCTCATACCTTCTCTTACTTCAATGCTCTTGAGAACAGCCGCTGATGTGTACATGTCGATCTGGTAGCCAACGAGAGCAGCACAGAGATCCTCATTCGCCTTGCGCGCAGCGATGACCTCGTTGAGGAAACTGACATACCTGTCGCGGCGGCCAGCAAGAGCTTCGAGCTCCTCGTACGCGACTTCGGTAGGCGGGTGGGCGGTGAGACGGTCGGTGAAAGACTTCAGCTTCCAGCGGAAGTAGAAGAGGGCGGCATCTGCTGCGCGAACGGCAATCTGGTCCTCCTGAGCTGCCTCCTCTGGCTCGATTGAGGTCTCTTCATCAGGAATAGCACGCTGAATGAGGGCAAGGATGCAGTCGATCGGCGCTTTGAGGTCGTCCTGTGCACTTTCGAAATTGATGACGTCCCTGTCCTCGAGCGGAACAACGCAGTCAGATACCGATGAGAGGCGGACTGTTCGGAGAAGGTTGTTGCTAAGCGCCACGAGCTCGTCAAAGGATGCGACACCGCGCGCGATGAGAGTCTTCGCGTCGATGAGATCAGAGAAGTTCTGCACTACGTCTTCCCACAAACCGGTGAGTTTCTCCTCGGCAGACTCATCGAGCTCTCCGTACGACTTTGCGTGCAGGATTGCAACACTCGCAGGCTCAAGCACTTTGTCACTGCTGTGAGACATGAATTGTTTCTTGATGTCGCCAAGTAGTGAGCTGAACGTTGAGGAGCCCTGACGAAGGTCGTGTAGGAAGGGTAGACTCAAGACGCTCTCAAGCCGGAGAACAGCTGCGGCCGTGTCTGAGGAGTCACCAAACTTCCTGAGCAACCTCGGGATGATGGCCGCAAGATCTGAGGCGGCCTCTTCTTGTTCTGCTTGCAAGTCGGTCTTTTGCCTCTTGGTCAACTTCGCCTTGGTCGATGTTAGCTTCTCTGCAGCATCCGTCAAGTTACGCTTGACGCTGGCGTTGAGCACTTCCAGCAGAATGGTTTCTTCCGACACGAATAGTGATGCCTCATGCTTGAGCTGAGATAGCGCATCTTCGGCAACACCATTAGCCTGTTCTGAGGCATGATCAAATAAGAGATAGCCTGCAAGCATGCGCCAATCCTGCACTTCTTCCAATGTGTCGTAGAGGACGCTTGCAGCCAAGGTGAAGCGTGAGTCAGCGCCAGCAGCAAGTAAAGTAAGCCCGCCTTCGCCATGAGATCGCTCGATCTGGGAAGGCAGCGACTCTTCACTGTCGTATGCTTCGAGTACCTCGCTCAAGCACTTCAGCTTGAGCCACTCTAGTCGGGGTGCGTCGTAACTGTCTTCGTTGACCTCAGGCAAGCTCTCTTCGAGGCTCTCCAATCCGCCAATGTCGTCGATCTTGGAAGCGCAGAGCTCGCTGATGCTTTCCGAAAGGAAGCTTGCAACAGTCTTGCGAACCTTGGGATCTGCGTCGAACACCAGTCGGCCAACAGCATCGACATCATCGGGCTCCAGAAGCCCGTTCTCGCGTAGCAAGTCGAGAAGCTCTACGCCCGAGGCGCGAACGTGGGACTCCGAGTCAAGTGACGCGATCTCGACCATTCGGCTTCGGAAGCGTTCGGTGAAGGTCTTCAGCCCACCGATCATGTCAGGCATCTTGAAGAAGCGAATGAGCTGCTTGATGACCTCGCCTCGTACTACGGGAGCGAGATCGCTGAGCATCCAGCCCATGTATCTGAGATGGTGACCGTCGAAGAAAGTGCTCGGGGCTGTGACAATCCACTCGCCGAGTGCTGCCATGCACTCGCGTCGAATGGAGATGTCCTTGTCGCGGTACCGGTGAACGAAGATCGTGTCGAACCAATCTTTGAGCAGTGCTTCCACGAATTCTTGAAGTTGGCTCGCCTCCTTTGCCGAAGCTTCCATGCTCTTCAGTCGTGCCGCATTCAGCTTGTTGCCCTTCTTCCGCTCTGTCTCGACCATACGATGAGACTTGGCCGCATTGTCGCTGACGTTAGAGGCTACAGTACTGAGTGAGGTGACGACGCACAATGAGACTACAGTCGACGTATGCCTGAACGCTCTGTTGCTCGCAGTGGACATCGAAGTGAACCAGACTTGGATGTTCTCAATCAGCTCAGGGTTGTTGTAGAGCAGCTTGTCTTCGGCGATCGATCTTATCAGGACGTCGAGGAATCCGGTCACTCCTTGCTTGAAGCTCGCCGCGTTCTTGACCTTTGACATGAAAGGATAGTCAGTCGGCTCTGTAGCTTGGTATTCATGCTGGAGATCCTCAATCTTGCTGGCGACCGCGTCTGGGTCCTCAATATCGTGCTCCGTGACTTTCGATGTGCAGCCTGCAGCCCTCAACACGAAGTTTATGACCTCTGCGAGAGCCTTAGATTCATACTGCTCAAACGATTGGCGCCACTCTTTGGCAATCTCCTGTAGGTCTTTTCCATGGGCGAAGACTTCCGCGAAGAGGCCGCCCGCGTCCTCAGCGTCCGTAAGATCCAATTGTTTCGCCTTCTTCGGTGCCCTTTTCTTAGCAGTCTTGTTGCCGCGAATGGGTAGTGAAGTTGCGCCGTTGGTCTTGGTTTTCTTTGCGGCCGGTTTTCTGGCTGCCGCAGCACCTTTGGGCTTGCGCGCGCGTGCTTTTCGCTCTCTCAGCTCTTCCTCGTCCGGCTCGTCTTCCTCGGATGGCGAATCCTCTTCCGAAAGCTCTGCATCTTCCATATCGTCGTCGCCGTCGGCGTCTTGCGCGCGTTTCCGCTTCTGGTTGATCGGGTCTGATGATGGGTATATGCTCTCTGGCTGTTTGCGCACTCGACCCGATGCGCGCTTCAAGGTCGACACGTCCATGTCAGGCGCTGGTGATGAAGACATGCTGAGAAGTCGCCCCGGCATAGGCCGGTCTGTGGGAGGTGGTGATGCGCGTCAGCTGGTATTGTTTCGCCGAATGCGATTGGCGGTGGCACGGGCGAGGGCGCGTGTGAGGATGCGCGCCGGTAGTGTAGGGTTGGTCGCGCAATTCGGAGCAAGACGGCGCGGAGAGAAGGTGGTATTGCAATGTATTAAATGTTGTTCGCGAATAATGTAAGGTGGTTCGACTTGAGTGTCGCGTCGACTTAGGACGCGACTGCCTACCTAACGCCCCGCCAATTGAGCTTGGCTGGCACTTTTGCCTCACTTTCGCCGGCCTGATAAGACACTTTACTGCATGTAATTGTTGGCAAAACTATTGCAATTTGATTCCGTTCTCGAAGTGCATCCTATGCTTCTTCTTCACAATTATGTTGCTACGCAATGTCCAATCCCTTCCTCTCCTCCTCGGCGAGTAAACCTGGCCACGGAGTCATCCATCTCGCCCTGCTACCACCAAACTCTCCGAGGCTGAAGCAAGTCAGCTACCAGTATCCTCTCAAATTGATCAGCCCTTCAACATCACATGTGTCAGGTGATCAGTCACATGTGATCCACACAGTCTACCTGCTTAGCTACGGCGGTGGGTTAGTAGCCGGCGATGCGATTGATCTTGAGATCATCCTGGAAACGAACACCCGACTTGTACTTCTCACACAAGGCAGTACTAAGCTCTTTAAGGCACCCGGTCGAGAAGTCCTCAGCAAGCAACGTACGACCGTAGAAGTCGCGTCGGCATCGGCACTCTGCTATCTTCCTGATCCTGTCCAGCCGTTTGAGCATAGCAATTTCGAGCAGACGCAGGTCTACAATATTGTTACTCCGGGAAATGGCAGTCAAACCGGCAGCCTCTGTGTACTGGACTGGGTCTGTAATGGTCGGCCAGCGAATGGTGAGCACTGGTCATTCTTCCGCTACGGCAGTCGCAATGAGATATACATTACGCAGCCGGATGGAAAGCGTAGACTGCTGCTTCGCGACAACGTCATTCTCGACGATGAAGGAATCAATGGGTCGATCGCAACACGTATGGATGGGCAGGCCGTCTTTGGCACGCTGATCTTGTTCGGACCACTTTTGGAGTCTCTCCGGGAGTTCTTCATGGCTGAGTTCAAGCTTTTGTCACGCATTGGTGGTAGGAAATGGGACACTGGGAGTGATTGCGGAGACGGCGAAGGAGAGATTGAGCCAGCCGTCGCGCGACGACTGGTGAGGCAGCGTCTGGAGAACGAGGCCGGCGTGCTTTGGTCGGCAGCTTCGGTGCGTGGGTGCGTGGTGGTCAAATTCACAGCACCAGAAGTCGAAGCTGGGAAAGACTGGCTGAGGAGAATGCTCGTGGAGGAAGGGAGTGTCAAAGCCAGCTTTGGCGAAAAGGCGCTTCTGTGTCTTCGATGAAGTGTTTAAGAGGTATCGTAGATCAGTCGTGTCACAAGCAAACCATTCGTGAGATCGAATCGAGAATACACGGGCTGTTCGGCAAGGTGCAGATCTAAACGAAGAAAGATCTAATTGCAAGTTGCTAGTAGTTTCTTGCACATCCACTCTCGCCTCCAAGTTCGTCCAACTCATACCCGAACAGTGGAAAACGAATACATCAGAGTCCATTGTTTCTGGAAAGCTTGCAGGCACGGTACTGAGACGATCATTTGTAAAGTCATGAGATAACGCACTGATATGCACGGCTCCCAACTCGCCACCAATCGGACCACGCTTCACAAATCCGTCAGCCGCGCGGCTACTCGAAACAAGCGATATACTAATGCATTGTAACATGCCCTAACGTCCCGTGCTGCAGGTATTGTACACATGCATTGACAATGAGCCCATCCTTCTTCTTCTTCAGTGCGTTATTGTCTCATTTTTTGTCACATACAGCATATACATCAGCCTCGCATGCGGGTTCTCTTCACCAAGAAGCCCACCACTGGCCAAAAAGGGATGAACCAGGACACGATGGGGCAAACGATAACGATGGACCATCATTGAGCTTGCCAACATGGACGGTGCCAGCGACGGGTCGGGGCACTTCTTACGCCCAAGCATGCGACAGCGAGCAGGCGGTATACGACAACATTCTCAGCTTCGGCATTACTCGTACAGACACCGGATACCCATACACGACATCGTGGGCGACTACAACGAATTACACCGCCTCGACCACTTGCCTTTGCGACGACCGTACCCGAGTTGTCGGCTCTCTAACACCAGTCGGTGTCGGCAGCGTTCTGTCAAAGAACGTGCCGACGATCACTTACACTGGCCCAGCTCCATCATGTAGTGTGAGCCCGTCTGATTGCTCATGGCTTCGGGCCTCGTACCTTGCTGCTGCCAGTAGCTATTCATCTGTGCTGTCCCTCGATATTGCTCCCGGGCTTCCTCCAATCGCGCCGCGTTGCTACATCCCAGGACCACCACTCGAGGCATGTGGGCAATGTACCATCCACGGTGGCAAAGTGGAGTTGCTCTACTTCCCAGTTTCCACCGAGACGACACGAGACATGTGCGCAACCGCTCCAACTTCTCCCGTCATCTGTCCGTTTGGACCAACTCACCCAAACGATGACACTGTCACTGGATTCGCAACCGCGCCATGTCAATACATCTCTACGCAACGAACAATCACGACGGACAGCGGCCCAAGTACCGTCATCAACGGGACCACCCTATACTCAAACCGAGCATACATTTCGTACGACACGCTCTACGCGACAAATAGCTGCGGCAGAGTCGGCGGTACATACTCCAACGGCCTCGTGACAGTCGCATCATCCGACGTGTACTCCGTATCCGGGTACCACTATGTGATCACCCACGCAGCGTACTCTTTCAACTTCGCAGACCTAGCAGCTCCGGTCCCAGCGAGCGCATACCTCTGTCAAGCTTCGTGCTACGACAGCGGTAGCCCGTTAGGTGACGGCGATGTCCTCAACGGGCTTTACGCCGGCCGCCTCGGATTCTGCTCAACCATTATAGACGAAGCGTTTAGACCAAGGCTCGCAGTGCCGCCTCAAATGAGACACATCGACCCGCAATTTGAGAACTGGTATGTGGCATGTTCTGTACATTCACCTCACATCTCACTCACTGACTTGTGACAGCCTCCTCGGCCTCGATGGCCTCTACGACCCACCACGTCTCATGACGCCAGGAGCGACCTTGGACGTGCCCTCTGCACCCTCAACAAACAGTGCAGAGCCGCAACAAGCCATAACGGCGGCGCAAAGCTCGGCCTCGCCTACAGCAAACCCATCTCCGGATTCATACAATGACCAGGATGAGGGTACCAGGTCTTCGAACGATCCTACAGCTGCGATGGAATCGGAAACGCCACAGCTGACGATGCCAGCTGGCGATGCGGCATCTCCCACGGATGACATCCAATCTCCAAACTCTGCTTCTTCGAATGCGGTTAAGGGTGTGTCAGCGAAGAGCTCTTCGGTTAGCAGCCACGCTTCCCCGGCAGACATGTATAATTTAGTATTTACATGCCTTCTATGGACCTGTCTTGCATGGTAGTGCACAGGAGCGAGCATATATACACACGTCACCGACCCGGCGCAGCTTGTTGAGTCCACAGCGTACAGATTACATCGTCTAGGCATCCAAGGACGACATTTCACTTCCACCAGCGCACGACGAAGTAATAGCTTCCGCGCCATACGCGTACAATACCACCAATATCAAAAACGTATGCTGCAACGTTCCCGAAAAGTGAACAGACTGGAGATAATCCAGACAATGTGACGTGACAAAAAGAAAAGATCTGATTTATCAGAAACACCTGATCTATTCAACGCGGTGTGCGAAAAGAAACAACCGCCCCCAACCAAGTCTACCGTCGGTAGGTATTCACACCTTCGAAACAAAAAAAAAACAGATCTTGAAATCCGTTCGGCCAACCAATCTAGAAATCAACGCCGTAAACCCAATTACCGCGTTTCCAGACCGTACCATCTAATTCCGCATCTTCTCGTGTAAGCTTCATCGCCGT
>Ga0265797_10001588_pt1 | contig 39816 bp, 55 predicted proteins | sample P2T30metagenome_FD_192433 | JGI IMG/M metagenome (GOLD analysis project Ga0265797, IMG submission 192433) | Plant litter microbial communities from East Loma Ridge, Irvine, California - P2 T30 | ecosystem: Environmental > Terrestrial > Plant litter > Unclassified | place: USA: California...
TTCGCTCAGCAAAACTCCCTAATCTTCGATGCTCTTCAAGCCTGAGCTCGTGTCCGAATGTCAGACCTGACCCCGGCTTTTGTTCGGATCAGAACGCAAAAAGCCCAGTCCGAAGACTGGGCTTTTTGCTTGCATTCTGTGGGGTGGCTGATGGGGCTCGAACCCACGACAACAGGAATCACAATCCAGCCGTCAAATCGCCTTTTCAGTCTATTAATCAGGTACTTGCAAAACTGACTTTCCAACGACAGTCTTGGAAACCACCCCAATCCATGCGGGTTTCAAGAGACCCGTTGGAAAGTTTTTCGTCTCGGGATAGTATACCGAACTCCGAAGCAGGCTGCAGTGGCAGACGCCATGGCAGCCATTACACACGCAGTCCCCCTTAGGCTAAGAAAGAGCGTTATGACTCAAGACGAAGCGGTTGCTCTGTTGAAAGGGGACTTCGGTCGGGAGTTCATGCGAAATGTGATCAAGCACGTCATCCCTGTTTGCTGGGGGTCCTATGAAGGTAGGACTTGGAGTGTTCATCAAAGTGGCACAGCTTTTCTACTGAACTGCGGGCTGGAAACGTTTTTGGTTACAGCAGCCCATGTGTATGAAGAATATTTATCCAGCTTGTCTAAAGTGACAGGGGTTCGGTCTTATGTTGGCGATGTGGAATTCGACTTCCAGGATCGCCTGATTGCGAATCTTGGCTCGGACATCTTGGACATCGCGACATTCAGAATTTTAGAAAGTGAGATATCTCAATTAGGGAAGGACGTCTCTCACGGTCCTAAGGAGTGGCCGCCAGAACCGGCTCAGCAGGACGACGGAGTAATATTTGCCGGATTTCCCGGTGTAGAGCGATCACATCATCAAGTTGCATCGACGCAAACAGTTTGCTTCGGGCTGTATGCCGGTCTGACCCCGGTAAACTCATCTAGTGAGCGCCACCTCGGGTGTGTTTTGGAGCGCGATGAATGGATTGACGCAATAGGGAAGGGGATCCCAGATGTCAATTACAACCTAGGTGGAACAAGTGGAGGGCCAGCCTTCCTTGTCCATGAGAGTCCAGCCGGTGTTATAACACGCACGATTACCGGGGTAATTTATAACGCAACGGCAGGTGTTATGGGCGAGATCGTCCTGATCCACCATGTGCACTTTATCAATGCAGATGGCACATTACGCGCGCCTGCCTAGCACACCCATGTTCTTTTACTCCGTCGCCTTGGCGCGCCGCTCTGTGCGCCGGTCGTAGTGCCTGTGCGTTGTGGACGGGTTCGCGTGCGCAGCGAAGTCGTAGGCGTCATCGGTACGGTTCCGTAGCTTGGTTGTGATCGCGGCAGGGCGGACGTCGGACAGGGCGAAGTAGGCCGGGTGGTCCGTGAGCTTGTATCCCTCGTACGGCGCAAGGTAGGCGCCGGTCTTCCGCGCGGCGCGATACAGAACCTCCCACTCGCGCTTGGCCACCAGCTCGGCGGCCACCTGTCGATCGAACGACGCGATCCAGTCGAACATGGCATCGGTCCACACCGACCCCCATCCGCTCTTGGAGTAGGGCGCGCCCTTGGCATTCGCGAACAGGTATAGCCGGCTGGCCGAATGCGCTTCCTTCGCCCGCGCCACTACCGAGCGCAGCCGCGGCGACCACTCGCGCAGCTTGCTCACCTCATCCTCCCCCATCTTCCTTTTGGCGCTGACCACCCGCACGCCATCCTTCTGCAGGCCGGCCACGTGAAACGGCCGCACCTCCGCCGCCCGGAATCCCGTCAGGTACGTGAACATGCTGGCGCATCCCAATACCTGGTAGCCGGGTGACTGCCTCAACGACCACAGGTAGAAGCGTACGATCTGGCTCCGCGTGATCGTGCGCACGTCCTTCTCCGTTTTGTTCTGCATCATGTCCGTGAATGGGTTCGCCTCCATCAGTCCCCAGCGCACCGCGTAATGGCTGATGGTCGACATCAGCGACAGCTCTTTATTTGCCTTGGCTGGCGCCCCGGCCTTCGCCCGCGCATCCAGATATTGGTAGCCGTGCACCGTCTTGAGCGCCATCGGCCGCATGGCGCCGAAGAACTTGATCAGGTTCGCATAGGTGCCGGTGCGCACCGCCAGGCCATCCTTCGATTGGTCGCGGTAGTGCGTTGGCGCGACCTCATCCCGGAAGCGTTCGATCAGCTCGGTAACGGATCCCGCCACCACCACCCCTTGCTGGACGTCGAGCGCCTTGCGCTTGGCGCTGCGCTCCGCCTCGAGGATCCCTTTCTTGTCGCCGATGTCGGCCGTGCCCAGCGTCTCGCTCGTTCCGTCAGGGTGCTGGTAATACCACGAGACCTTCCGCTTCCCTACGCGCTTGTAGAGGCGGTCGATCCCGGTGCGCTCTTTACGAGAAGGCGCTGAGGTTTGGCGTGTCGGCATATCGTGAGCGCGTCGATTCTTCGGAGATACCCATTTTCTTGTCATGATAGGCCCTGGCCACGCGCGGCAGGCCCGACGCGCCGATCTCGAAGCGCCACTTGTGCGACGAGAGCCAAGTCACCATCCTGCTGCGCTGGTTCGGCTTGCAGTCGACCAGCTCGGCCAACTCGCTGGCGCTGAGATACCCGGCAGCGGCCATCGGTTTTTCTTCTGTGCTTGCCATACTATTTGCCTTTCTTCATGCCAGCGACCAGGCCGACGTAGCATGCGCTGTGAAACGGCTTCTTGGCCTGCGCGCCACCCGGCGACTGCGCGCGCACGTACCGCTCGTTCTTCCGCACGGTCATGCCGCAGAAGGCGCACAGGTGATCGCGGCGCGCCGTGTGCGTGACTTCTGAGGGTGCGATAGTGGAAGTGTTCATGGTCGGTTGTCGGCGCCGCAGCTTTTGCAGTCGCCCATGTATCGCTCGGTGCCGCCGATGAAGCGGCCGCAGCCGCTGCAGTTGATCGTGTCGGGCTGCTTGCGTGGCGGCTTGCGCAGCTCGATCCCCGTGCCGGCCAGCGCATCGCCGCGCTTCACGTGCTGCATGTCCACCGCCGGGCGCGTGCGCTCATCGATGTACGACTTCGGCCACGGGATATCGGTGATGCGGCGCTCGTGCTGCGCTACCGCCTCGGCCTTCGTGTACATGTGCGCCTTGCGCATATCTGTCGTGTAGCCTTTGCCGTCGACCGCCCAGAACAGCATGTCGTTGCCGACGTAATCTCGGCTGTCCTGCAGGTAGTAGCGATCGTCAGCCACGGCCGCCGCCTTCCTGGCGCTCGCCTGATGTCGGTGCCTGGGCCGGCCGGTAAAGCTTGATGCCGCGCGGGTCGTCGCTGCTAGTGGCTTCATATGCCCAGCCGGTGAACAGAAAACTACCGACCGGTTTGTACTCGACAGGCGCTGGCAGAGGCTTGTCTTGTGCTGGCGCCGCGGGAGTGAGCATGGTGGACAGCGCCGCCTTGAACAGCTCGCTGCACTTGTTGGCCAGCCGCTTCGGGATGCGTCGCGCTTCATTGCCATCGGGGCAGCAATCACGGAATGCCGACCCGACGTCGCCAACATGTCCGCACGCGGGGCAGAAGCGCGCCAATTCTTCGGCTGGCGCTACCTGCGCGGCTTGTGCGGCGACTGGGACAGCGAGTGCGAGGATCGCCGTGGTGCACGCGGTCTTGGCCTCATCGGCTTGATCGGACATCGCTGGCTCACCCTTGCCCATGCGACGCCCGCACATATACTCTTCGTTCACCCAAGCCTGCGCAGCCCTCAGCGCGCGATCTACGGCAGCTTGGCGGCCCGCGCTGGCAACCAGCTGCAGGTTGACCTGGTCAACCGGCGCGCCGGCGGAGGTGGGCACTTCGACCACCAGCACGCGCTCGTGCTTATCGGGTGCGTGGCTGAACGTGCAGCCGGCCGGGCCGACGGTGCCGTGGTTCTCGCTGGTCATGCACAGCATCCAGGTGCGCGGAATGCCGGCTGTGCGGCGGGGGAGTGCGTGTTCCATCAGTTTTCCTCTCGGTCTCGGTTGACGCGGCGCGGCGCCGGCGGGTTCAGTTTGTTTTCGGCCTTGGCGCGGAGTGCCTGCTCGAGCGCGACCTGGGCGAAGAGATCGCGGGCCATCTGCTCGGGGCACTGGTAGGTGATCCGCAATTCTTCGAAGGTCACAGCGGCCACCCGTGGGCAATGGCCGAAGCGCACAGGGCGCAGTACAGCAGCACGGCGGCGCACTTCCACTTGATGGCTCGCAGGCGGTGTTCGTTCATGGCATCTCCTCCAGCACGGCCAGCGCCGCGCGCAGCTTGGAGGCGGCCACCTTGCGGTCTCGGCGCGCCTGGTCGATCACATCGAGAGCGGCGCGCACGGTGAAGTTCGGCGCCCGGGCCAGTTCGTCGACCGGCATCTCGTACAGCGTGCGGATCTCGAACACGTCGGGCCGCGCCTTCGCATAGTCGAGCATTTCCTCCGTCTCGACGTCGACCCACTGGCGCAGCGGGTCGCTGATCACTCGGCACTGATCAAGCGCACTCGATGGCGTCAGTGGAGTGGCAGGGCCTGTCACGCCCGGGTAAGCGTGCTCCGCCAGGCGGCGCATCAGCTCGCGGTTGTCGGCGGCAGGGACGATGCGGTCACCTTCGCGGATCGTCGGCACTGCCTGGGTGGTGTCGGTCATCGTTATTCCCTCGGTTCGGTTGGGCGCGCGGCGGCGTGAGCTTTTTCGATCGCCACCTCGCGCTGGTAGCGGCTGGACTGCGTGTTGATGCGGGCCTGACGGATGGCCGCGCGGTCGGCCGGCGTCAGGGCCTGCTCGTCGGCGGTCAGCGCGCGGCGGCGCTTCTTCGTGGCCATGGTCAGCCCTGGGCCATCACGGTGACGCCCAGGGCGCCGTCGTCATACGCTGCATCGATCAGCGCATCACGGTCGCCGATGGCGGTGTAGGTGGTGCTGCCGGCGCTAGTGCGGGCGGTGATGCGGAAGGTCATGGCGCTCTCCAGGTTGCGGCGTTAAACAGGCAGGTCGGCCAGAGCGAACACGATGCCGCGGCAGTACGGCTCGCCGTCTTCGACGATCTCGAACGTCTCGTGTGGCACGTCGGTGCTGATGATCCAGCTGTAGCCGGGCTCGCCTTCCCATGTGGCGCGGATGGTGGCGCCGCCGTTCTCGCGCTTGAAGTACTCGCGCATTTCGTCCTTGTCGTCGCGGTCGATGTCTTCGAACTCAGGAATTACACCCTTGCGATCAACGATCGCGGTACCGCCGTTGTAGCAGCCGATCTCGTCTTCAATCGCGCCGCGGAACTCGAGCAGGTCATCGCTGGCGCCGAAGGCGACGACAAAGCCAGCTTCCTTGGCGTCGCGCGCCTCGGGTTTGGTGATCTCTTTGCTGTACTCGCGGCCATTCAGCATCTCAGCCAGTTGTTTTGCATCCATGTCAGGTCTCCTGTGTTGGTACTGGTTTGCGTCGGCGCACTGGCCGACGGCTCGGCGTCGAGCGGGTAGGGTTGAGCGCGACAGCTTCGTCGCGCTGTTCGGTCAGCATCTGGATTGCAGCCCGGGTAATCGCCGCCATCGTGGCCGCAGCAACGTCCGGGTGCATGCCGTAGTACTCGGTCACGGCGCGCCGGCTGCTGCCGTATGACGCCGATACGCAATGCTCGTCGTGGTCGTGCTTCACGTTCAGGCCGCGCTTCACGCACAGCTCGCCGGCGTCGCGTGGGTTGCGGCGGTAGCGGGGCAGGTCGGCGCTGTGCAGGCCGCCATACATGCCCAGCGGCGTCTTGCCCGCAACCACCTGGTGCACCGGCACGTCGCGCCAGATGGTCGTCGGCTTCCTGCCGCGCTGGTTCCGGTCGAGCTTGGCCAGCACGATCTCTTCGTCGATCGCCTGGCTCAGGTACTCGGTGTCGTACTGCTGGGTCATGCCCGTTTCCTTTCGTGTTCGCCGGCGCGGGCCGGGGTATGGGTTGTGGCGGCTGCCAGGCCTCGTACTTCAGAGACGATGCAGGCGCCTGAGTCCTGCCAGCTACCACACAGCGCGACTCGGTCCCTTGAATTACTGATGGTTGGTCGAGTACTTCCCAAGCCGCGCTGTGTGGTGACTCCGGGGAGGTGCTGCTGCATCCAGAGTCATCCGGCCATGACTAGAACTATACACGAATGGATAGATACTGCAATACGCGAATGAATAAATTTAGTCGTAAAAAAACCCGCACGCGGCGGGTTGATGATTTCGTGACTAGGGCAAGGCTATGTTGGCGCTCTCAGATCGGCTTGGCAATGCTTGCACTTTATGGCCTCCACACGGATCGGCTCAGCGCAGAGTGGACACCTCTTGTACTCGCCGTACTGGCCGTCTCTCACGGCCATTTGCATCGAGTTCGGGCTGAAGATGGCCATGCCCAGCGCAACTACGCCGCCAGCAAGAATCACTAGCGTCACTCCAAGCCGACGGTATTCGAGATCGGGGAATGCAAGCAGCATGAAAACATCGAGGACCAAAGCTGCGCCGCTCATCTTCAAAAACAGCTTCCAACCGCTGCGGCCCTTCATATTTGCGATAAAGGCCGCGAGGGCTGAGATGAAGAAAAACAAGATCACGCAAATAAGTGGCACGGTCAGCTCCTAAAATTGCTCTGCACACGACGCACGCCAGCTCGGTCAGAACGGAAGTTCTTCCTCTGGTGGCGCGATGGACAGGTCCACTTCGACCAAGTCCAAATACTCCAGCTGGATCAGGGCCAGGATCACGTGCGTCTGGAAATTTGCATGCGCCCGAAATCCGTTTATCTCCACCGATACCAGCATCACGACATACACGCGGCAATGCCGCTCGATTCGTTTAATCAGATCGTCGCCGGCGCCAGGTACCGTGAATTCCGACGGCACGATCGCAACGAGGATGGGTGATCCGTAAGGCTCGATCTCAGCCACATGGATCAGCATTAAATAAAGTCGGCTTCCATCCTCACGACACGGCCAAGCACCTCTGTACTCTCGTCGACCGCTCGGCTGCGGAACTCGGGCTGCTTGTTGTCAGAGGCGAGGAACCAGGTGCCGCCGTTTAATTCCAGTCGCTTCACACAGGGCTTGCCGTTATGGTTCACCGCATACATGGCCCCGTCAATGAGCTTGTGCTTTTCCTTGTCAGCGGTGTTCACGATCACGACATTGCCCCTCTTGAGCGTCGGATACATGCTGTCACCGATCACCCGAATCGCCACCAGCGCGCCCGCAGGCAGGCCTTTCTCGATCACCCAGGAGCGCCGCACACTCAGCATCGTGTCTTCTTCAAATTCGAGATCGCCGTCAGCACCGTTCACGCCGGCGTGGATGTAGCGCGCGACCATGCGCACGCCAACGAAGTCGCCTTGCTCATCGTCAAACGATACTTTGACGAGTTCGCCCTCGGGTTCTCCAGGCGGTGGCGTGCGCTCCATTGGGCCGGTGCCGTCCATCAGCCATTGAGTCGCGACGTTGCACGCCTCGGCGAGCGTGATGAGCGTGTTCATCTCGGGCCCTTTCTTTCCGGAGCCCTTCAAGATTCGATTGATTGTCGGCTGCGGAATGCCTGAGGCGCGAGCAAGCGCACTCTGCGACACGATGCCTGCCGCCTGCATTGCCTGGTCCAGCCTGGATGAAATAGTCATCCTCGGACTATACGCGGGCGTATAGCTCGCACACAACATGCTATTCATTTGTGGATTGCTTTCCTATCCATTCGCGTATAGACTTACGCCATGGACAAAGACCCTTCGACCCTTCTCAGGGAAATTAAGCAGGCGACAGGCTGGAGCCAAACGCGCTTAGCGCTTGAGCTCACCACCTCTCAGCCTACCGTCAACCGCATTCTCAATGGTCAGGCCAAGTGTCTCAGCGACACGCTGGTCGCGATCAACGGATTGCACGAGAAGCATTGTCGCGGTCGACCGCGCCGCCGGAAGGCCGCTCCGCCGACCTGATTGCGAACTGCCCATAACCACATTGTCGCGCCTCAAAACTTTCCACGCACCATTTGTTTGCAGGAACATCACATGAACTACAAAGACGCCTTTTACAAGACCGTGCACGACACCCCTGGCGGCTGTGAGGCTCTGGCCGTGCGTATGGGTTACACCGCCGGCCTGCTGCGCAACAAGGCCAACCCGAACAGCACCACCAACGTGCTGACGATGGACGACGCATCGCGGGTGATGGAGCTGACGGAGGATTACGCGGTGCTGCACGCGCTGGCGCGCCGCCACGGCTTCGTGTGCACCAAGATCGATGCGCAGCCGGCGAGCGACATGGCAGTGCTGGAGTCGGTCACGGACATCTGGGGCAGCCTGGGCCAGGTGGGCACCCTCGTGCATACCGCACTGGCCGACGGCCGCATCGATGCCATCGAAGTGCAGCACATCGAGAAGGCGATCTTCGTTTCGATCCGCCCGATGATGGAGCTGCTGGCGCGCCTGAACGGGATGGCTGAAAAATGAAGACCCTTCTCACAAAGCTGGAAGGGGCCGAGCTGCGCGCAGCAATCCTTCAGTGCATCCGCGACGGCTTCACACTCACCGCTCAGATCAGTGAGCACCTCGCCGTGACGTCGGACAAGATTTCGACGCGTCTGGACTACCTGCGCACCCTGGGCGTGATCCACGGCGTGCGCGTGTCTTCGCCGAAGGGCGGCTTCGTCAACGAATGGCACATGGGCCCAGCGCTCGACGAATACGGCCAGCCCGGCCACGTGCACGAAGGCGGCAGTCGGGCGCAGAAAGACGGCCTGCCGCATGTCGTCGTCAGCACAACCTATCCGCTGGTTGACCGCCGTGACCCACTGGTGACCGCACTGTTCGGCGCACCGGTGGCCGAGCGCCGCGCGCTGCAGCAGAGCGCACCGTGCTGCACCCGCTGCCACACGGAGCAGGGCGCTGGGCACAAGGCCGGCTGCATCGTTGCGATGGTGGCGGCATGAAAGGCTACGTCAGCATTCACAAGTGGCTTGGCCGCTGCGACGAGCTGAAGTCGCCCGAGAACATGCAGTTCACCACCAGGCCTGCCAAGAGCTGCCGCGGCTGCTTGTTCCAGGGCCAGCACTCGGCCGTCTGCGATCGCGCCTGTGACGTTGCACAGCTCGCTGAGCTGGAGCACTGCACGCGCGGATTCATCTACGTCGAGAAGCCGGTCGACCCGCGCCAAGTCTCGCTCATCGATAAGGCCCACTGAAATGGCACGCGCACGCAACATCAAGCCCGGCTTCTTTACCAACGACGAGTTGGTTGAACTGCCGTTTTCTACCCGCCTGCTGTTCATTGGTCTGTGGACAATTGCCGATCGTGAAGGCCGCATGGTCGACCGCCCGAAGAAGATCAAGATGGAAATCTTCCCGGCCGACGACGTCGATTGCGACCAGGCTCTGGCCCAGCTCGCCGACAGCGGCTTCATCACGCGGTACCAGGCCGACGGCGTGAAGGTGGTCGAGATCGTCAACTTCGCGAAGCATCAAGCACCGCATTCCACGGAAAAAGACAGCCTCCTGCCAGACGCTGAGGGCTTCTACACTGTGAATGAGCGCAACAAGAACAGTGGCGTAACGGGCAAGTTCACCCGTTCAAAGGCGGGAGATGCGAAGCCTAACGTTAACCCACCGTTAGATAACGTTGTCCCGCCGTCTGATAACGCCCTGATTCCTGATTCCCCCATCCTGAATCCTGACTCCCTCATCACCGCCGATGCGAGCGCACCGACGGCAGACGATGGCGACGACGTTCCTGCTGAACCCGACAACCCGCGCGCTGCTCCGATGCCACCCCGCGTCGAGCCGCCGGAAAGCATCGACCCTGCGATCGTCCTGTCGACTGCGCTGCGCAAGCTCGGCGTTGACGCGACGTTCACCCAGCCTGCCGTGCAAGCCTGGGCGTCGCAGAAGACCGACATGGCCGTGCTGATCGCTGCCGTGGGCCTGGCTCGCGAGCACAAGGGCGAGACGGTCAAGATTCACCCGAATTACCTCGTTCCGATCGTCGACAAGCTGCTCAACCCGCAGGCCGCCTCGACCACGTCGTACGCGAAGCCGACTGCCGCGCCGATCCATGCCCGCAAGCCGATGGGCATGGATCCGAAGGGCACGGACGAGAGCTACGAAGAATTCGATGCCCGCATCGCTGCGGCTGAGGCTACGCGCCGTAAAGCCCTGAACCCATGACCACGAACACCGGAGGCAACATGCTGACCCTGCAAAGCCCTGGCGCTGCCGAAGCGACCATGTCGAGCCGCGAGATCGCCGAAATCTGCGAAGCCCGCCACAACGACGTCATCGCGACGATCGAGCGTCTGATCAATGAAGAGGTTTTACGACTTGGTCGTAATACTGCCCGCGCGCACCAGGCCGACGGCGGCGGGCGCCCGACGATGGTCTACGACCTGACGAAGCGCGACTGCCTGGTCGTGATCTCGGGCTACAGCGCCGCGCTGCGCGCCAAGATCATCGACCGCTGGATGGCGCTGGAAGCCGCGGCACCGGCGCTGGCCCTGCCGCAATCGTTCGCCGACGCGCTGCGCCTGGCCGCCGACCAACAGGACGTGATTGCGGCCCAGGCCGAGCAGCTCGCCGCCGCCGCGCCGGCCGTGGAGTTCGTTGAGCGCTACGCCGATGCGACTGGCACGAAGACGTTCCGCGAAGTGGCCAAGCTGCTGCGCGCGAACGAGAGCGCATTCCGCGAATTCCTGCTCGACCAGAAGGTCATGTACCGGCTGAACGGCGCGCTGACGCCGCACGCCCACCACATGGACGCCGGCCGCTTCTGCGTCAAAGCCGGCACCGCCCAGAACAACCACGCGTTCAACTCGGCGCGCTTCACTCCGAAGGGCGTGACCTGGATTGCGGGCGAGTGGGCAAAGCACCAGGTGGTGCTGCGCCAGCGCGCGGGCGCCGAGGTCGCGGCATGACCACCGCACACGACCCCTGCGCCTTCTGCGAGCGCTTCAAGGCGACATTGCGCGCTGACCTGCCGGCCGGCCACGGCTGGTGCATCGGCCACGAGCAGGAGAGGCTCTGGGACTATCACCCGTGCCCGCTGTTCAAAGAGGCAAAAGACCGGGCGCCGCGTGCGCGGTATGTGGCGCAGCAGCAGGCACAACAACAAGAATTGGAGAAAGCATGAGCATCATCCACGTGGTTTCGTACTCGACCGGCAAGGATTCACAGGCCACATTGAATCTGGCGGTAGAGATATTCGGAACAAAGAACGTTCGCGCCATCGCATTGGACACGGACAACGAGGACGAGGCTTTCCATAAGCACCTGGACTACACACGATCAGCTATCGGCGTCGAAGTCGTTGTCTTGAAAGCAGACTTCTCCGAGCATATGGAGGTCCACCGTCAGCGCCTTCTGGCTATTGCCGCAGGAGCGCCAGACTACCATCCGCAGGCGAAATACCCCTGGACGCCGGAGCGTGCGGCGCAGGCAGCCGAGTTGATGCATCCGACTGGCAATGCCTTCCTCGACCTGTGCATGATCAAAGGCGTATTCCCGTCCCATAGCCGCCAGTTTTGCACTGAAGAGCTCAAGCGAAACGTCGCAGTTGAGTATCAGCTTGACCTCGTCGATGCTGGGCACACCGTTGTGTCGTGGCAAGGTGTTCGCCGCGACGAATCGAAGCGCCGCGCCAATGTCGCCAAATTTGAGCGAATCGGCCCGCGGATGTATGCCTACCGCCCGATTGTCGACTGGACTGCCGAGCAAGTATTCGAATACATCGCGTCCAAAGGTCAAAAGCCAAACTCACTCTACAGGCGCGGGATGTCCCGTGTCGGTTGCATGCCCTGCGTCAACGTCAACAAGGACGAGCTCAAGCAGATCGCCTTGCGGTTCCCGGAGCACATCGATCGGATCGCGAAGTGGGAAAAGATCGTAAAGAGCGTCAGCCGATCAGGCATGTCGTCATTCCTGCATACCGGTCAGGCAGGTGGCACCGATATCTGGGAGCGTGTCGAGTGGTCGAAAACCACCCGGGGCGGCCGGCAGTTCTCGCTGTTGACCGATCTAGAAGATGCCAATGCCTGCGCTTCGGCGTATGGCCTGTGCGAGTGAGTGCCGCATGATCCGCACATCCCCCATCGCCCGCACTGGCACCCTCAAGCAGGGCAAGCCGATTGCGCGCAAGACCCCGATGGCGCGCGGCACCGGCTTCAAGCCGGCTGTCGCTGGCGCTGGGCTGCTGCGCGTAGCCGCCGTGCAGCTCGCCCGCAAGCCGATGAAGAAGTCCCGCGCCAAGTCGACGCCAGCCCGCCGCGCCGCGCGTGGCCGCGACTGCACGCTGATGCTGCTGGGCGTGTGCAACCGCGATCCAGCCACCACGGTGCTTTGCCATTCGAACCGCCTGGCGGACGGGAAGGGCATGGGCCTGAAGGCACCCGATAGCGCCGCGTGCTTCGGCTGCAGCGACTGCCACGACGTGCTCGACGGCAGGCGCCCGCTACCCGGCTGGATCACGCGCCAGCAGCTCGAAGACGCGTTCGACCACGCCATGGTCATCACCCAGGAACAACTGAAGCTCGAAGGAATCGCCGCGTGATCACCCTGACCCTACCCATCCCGCCAACGATCAACCACTACTACGGCCAGCGCCCGCGTGGTGGGCGATACATCAAGCCGGCCGGGATCGCATTTCGCGCCGCGGTGGCCGAAATCGTCGCTGCCGCCCAGGTCGAGCCGCTGCTCGGGCGAGTGTCGCTGTTCGCTGCGATCTACCCAGCCAACCGCCGCCGGCAGGACATCGATAACCGTGCCAAGTCGCTGCAGGACGCTCTGACAGCTGCCGGCGTGTGGATCGATGATGAACAGATTGATGAGCTCCACCTGGTCCGGCGCGAGGTCGTGCGCGGTGGGCTGGTGCGGATCGTAATTACGGAAATGAAAGAGGCATCCTTACGCGAAGCACAAAGTAGCCTGGCGCCAGATCGCGTCTACCCTACAGAAATCGTGCTACAAAAGTGACGCATCGCAGCGAATTTCGCCTGCAGATACTGGCTCTACGTTTGATTGATGATCAGCAGAAATTTCTTGTTGGACCGGGGCTAGATGCTGGTAGGTAACATGCCTGATGCGCGTCGCAGTAGGTGGCCTTGGCTCTGCCTCCAGTACGCGTTCGACGATGCTTTCCGGAACATGCACATCCTTCAGAAAGCTTCGTGCGTACTCATGCCCATATGCGCGGCACAATCGAATTCCTGCCTCAACCAGCATCTGGACGTGGGAACTGGTTCTGCGCTCGACGAAATCAGTCATCAAACGACTCGCCCTCGATCAACACTTTCTTCAACGCTCGGTCGAGCAATAGCAGCGAAAATGGTTTTTGAATGAAAGCGTCTATTGGTGCTTTTAAAAACTCCGGTATTTCTACTGCGGCGGCCATTATTACCTTCACATTTCGCTGGATTTTTTTTGCCTCTACGGCATAGCTCGGTTCTCCAAGCAATGTGGCGCCAGGGCTGATCATGATTGCTTGAAACTCCATCAATTCCAACATTCGAAGGCCTTTAATTGGCGTGGATGCGCCCAATGAACGGTGCCCCAGCGCTGCACACATATCGACTACGATTTCGCGAGTGTGCAGATCTCGTTCAACTACTAAGATAAATGCTCGCATCTAGTGGCTTTCATAGTAAGCAAATCTTGAGGCTACGCCGATAAATGGTCAGTTACTGACGGGAGTTAGAATTGAGATAAAGGAAACAACATTATCCTTTTGACGTTTACCCACAACATTGCGCGGGCATAAGTAATTCAATCCGGAAATTTCTTGACCAGCCATGCTACGCTCGCTGGGTCGTCTTTCGGAGAACCCCATGACCACCGCTGCACTCGGCTTTTTCAACGCCCCAAACCTGCGCCGAGTCCGCAAGGCGGAGGCCCCACAATCCACTGTTCGCACCATCGATCCGTACGCGACCTGCATGGCGTGCTGGGTCGATTACATGCGCACCGACGATCGCGACCTGGGCGCCGGCGGCATGAAGCTGGCAGGTGAGGGCGTGCACGAGCGCGACCTACACGAGCAGCAGCGCGCCGCCGACATGAAGATCGGCGAGAGCGTCAACGCCATGGTCGATAGCCTGCAGATGCGCGACCGCTGGGCCATCTACAAAAGCCAGGGCATTGCCTCGGCCTGGCGCTTTCCGAATGCGCGGTACGAGGATGTGCTGATGGATGCACGCGACGAATTGGAAAAGAAGTTGCGCAACAATGTTGCAACGCGGCTGTATTGGGCGTAAACTCTGCGCACTGGGTGTCTCTGCACGCCCGAAGAAAAGCCCGAACCGTTAAACGTTCGGGCTTTTTGCATTAGCGGTCTACTTTGCAGATAGCTTTGAGGCTCGCCGTCTCGCCCACGTAAGGGCCACCGATCAATGCGGATGCAGCTGTATGGACACGAATCGTCTATCATACAAGCCGCGGGTGAGAGCCCCGCCGTCTGCCCCCTTTCCAGTCCTGTGCCAACAGGACCTTCGCCGCCCCTCGCATCCATGCGCCGGGGCGGTTTTTTTTCGAGGTACGCATGAGCGTCGAGTCCGAAATCATTTGGATGCGCGTGCTCGTGCAGTTCGCGCGCGAGCACCTCGCCATCTTGGGTAAACGATGAGCATGCCTGTCGAGGTCTACCGCGACCAGATCATTCGAGCTGTCACCGGCAACCAGCCGGCGATGGTATTCCGCGTGGTCGATGAGACTGCGCTCCGGCGTCTGTCCGATCGGCTTGCCGAGTCCGAGCGCGCGCATGCGCTGCTTCGTGCCAAGGGCTACGGCGGGACCGGGCTGCTGCTTGATGAGCTGGCCGCCCTGGTGCCCGACAAGCCATGAAGCTGACTGCCCTCAAGTCCCGGCTACAGACGGCAGCGCCGCGCGTCGCCACCCTGGCCGCACGCCCTGGTGTCGTGGTCGAGCGCAAGCGCGGCTATGGCGGTGTGCTGGACCGCCGCCGCATCCGGGCGCGTGACTGCGATCTGTGCCAGGAGTGTAAGCGGCAGGGCCGCACCACCATCGGCTACCCGGTCGACCACATCATCGCGCTAGCCGACGGCGGCACCGATGACGACGACAACAAGGAAACGCTGTGCGTGCCGTGCCACGACGCGAAGTCGGCACGCGAGGCACGCGCCCGCGCGCGGGGCTGACCCTCATTGCCCCGGCAGGGGGAGGGGGGGGCAAAAAGCTTGGAATCATCTTTTGTCAGACACCGACTAGTTCCGCACGCGCAGAAAAAATCCCCCTTGGAGGAAATTGTTAATGGCTTTAACAGGCAAAAAGCGAGCCTTCGCCGATGCCGTTTTGGCCGGGCTCTCCAATAAGGAAGCGGCTATTCGTGCCGGTTTCAGTGAAAAAACGGCGTCGGCTGCCGGGTCTCGAAATGTTAAAGACCCGGATGTTAAAGCCTACCTCGATCAACGACGCCAGGCGCCCGCAACCGCCGGCGCAAGGGCACTACCGGCGCCAGGCCCCGCCGATGAAGCATTCGACATTCCGCCAACATCGGACCCCGTCGAATTTCTCACCAAGGTCATGAACGAACCGGCGGCCGAGCTGCGACTGAGGATCGACGCAGCCAAGGCGATGTTGCCGTTCAAACACAAAAAGCTGGGCGAGGGCGGCAAGAAGGATCTCAAGGATGACGCGGCCAAGGCGGCCGGCGCCGGCAAGTTTTCTCAGACCGCTCCACCGAAGTTGGTCGCCGCTGGCGGAAAGAAGGTCTAAATGCCCGAGTGGACAACTGCCTGCCCTGACTGGGCTGCGCGACTGCGCGCGGGCGAATCGATCATTCCCCCTCCGATCTTTCCGGAACAGGCCGAGCATGCGCTCGCGATCTTCAAGGAACTCAAGATCGTGGACGCGCCAGGCAGTCCAACGTTCGGCGAGTCCTGCGCTGAGTGGGTTTTCGACCTGGTTCGCTGCATCTTTGGTGCCTACGACGCCGAGAGCGGCCGGCGCCTGATCGTCGAATTCTTCGTGCTGCTGCCGAAGAAGAACAGCAAGAGCACCGTCGCGGCAGGGATCATGCTGACCGCGCTGATCCTGAACTGGCGGCAGTCGGCTGAATTCTCGGTGCTGGCCCCGACCGTCGAGGTGGCGAACAACGCCTACACGCCGGCGCGCGACATGGTGCAGAAGGACGACGAGCTCGACGCGCTGATGCACGTTCAGTCGCATGTGAAAACCATCACGCACCGGGAGAGCAACGCGATCCTCAAGGTGCTGGCGGCGGACCAGAACACAGTGGGCGGCAAGAAGGCCGTCGGGACACTGGTCGACGAGTTGCACCTGTTCGGCAAGATGCCGAGCGCTGAGAACATGTTTCGTGAGGCACTGGGCGGCCTGGCGTCGCGCCCCGAGGGCTTTGTGATCTGGCTGACAACCCAGTCGGACGAGCCACCGGCCGGTGTGTTCAAGCAGAAGTTGGACTATGCGCGCAAGGTGCGCGATGGCGAGATCGTCGATCCCGCCTTCGTGCCGATCATCTTCGAGCATCCGCCTGAAATGGTGGTGTCGGGCGATTGCCTGCTGCTCGAAAACATGGCGATGGTGAACCCGAACATGGGGTTCTCAGTCGACCAGGCATTCCTGGAGCGCGAGTTTAGCAAAGCGCATTTGGCGGGCGGCGAATCGTTTCGCGGTTTCATGGCAAAGCACGCGAACGTCGAGATCGGCCTGAACCTACGCTCTGATCGCTGGGCCGGCGCCGACTTCTGGGAATCCGCAGTGGACAAGACCATCACCTTGGAGTCGCTTATCGAGCGATCAGACGTGGCGGTGGTCGGGATCGACGGCGGCGGCCTGGACGACCTGCTCGGCCTGGCCGTACTGGGTCGAGACCGTGAAACGGGGCAGTGGCTGCTGTGGTGCCACGCCTGGGTGCACGAGATTGCGCTCGAGCGGCGCAAAGAGATCGCACCGCGGCTACTGGACTTCCAGAAGCAGGGTGATCTCACCATCGTGAAGCGCCCAGGCGACGACGTCATGGCCGTGTGTGACCTGATCTGCCAAGTGCGCGACTCTGGCCTTCTGCCGGAAGTGAAGGGTATAGGCGTCGACGCCGCCGGCATCGGCGCAATCGTCGACGAGTTGATCACCGAAGAGCGCGACATCGACATGACTCAGATTGTCGCGGTTACCCAAGGCTACAAGCTGAATGGCGCCATCAAAGACACCGAGCGGAAGGTCGCAGGCGGCGAGTTGCTGCACGCTGGACGCCCGATGATGGCCTGGTGCGTCGGCAACGCACGCATCGAGGACAAGGGCAACGCCATCCTGATAACAAAGCAGGCAAGCGGCAAGGCCAAGATCGACCCGCTCATGGCCACGTTCTGCGCGGTCTCGCTGATGGCGCTGAACCCCGCCGGGGCAGCAGCGCCGGAAATTCACGTATTGGACTTTTAATGACCGGGCAATTGTTGAACCTGAAGAAGACGCCGCACACATCGCGCGTGCTCGACTCCTGGATGGCCGGTCGCGATGGCGCTGCTGAGCGCGTTGGCATCGTGGCGCTGGGCGAGAATTCCAGTGGCAGCATGTCGATGGGTGAGCTGGCCAACCTGCTGGGTGCTGCGCACCGCTCATCCTCCGGAGCGGCCGTCACCGCCGAAACGGGCATGCGCGTATCGGCTGCTTACGGCTGCATGTCGCTTGTGGCTGGCGCAATTGCAACCCTGCCCATCGGCATCTATGAGCGCATGGGCAATGAGCGCGACTCGGCTGACCATGAATACTGGTGGATGCTCAATGAGCTGGCCAGCGATGGCTGGACGGCATCCGCCGCCTGGGAGGCGGTCATGCTGTCGAAGCTGTCACATGGCGATGGCTTTGGCGAATGGCTGCGGGCAAGCCCGTATAGCAATCGCGTCATCGGCTGGAAGCCGCTCAAGCGGCAGTCGGTGCAGCCTTTCAAGGACGGCAAAAGTGTTTACTACCGAATCAGTCCGGACGACGGGCCGTCGTACGTCCTTGACCGCGCCGACGTCATTCATTTACCAAGCCTGGGATTCGACGGGCTGACAAGCCCAAGTCCGCTGACATACGCAGCGCTGGAAGCGATCGGCACCGCGCTGGCAGCGCAGGAATATACAGGCAGGTTTCTCGCTGGTGGCGGCAACTTCGATTACGCGCTCAAGACCGCGTCGAAACTGGACAAGCCCCAGCTGGAGCAGCTCAAGGCATCGCTCATCGCGCGCGCGCAGAACGGCGGCCGCGGCCCGCTGATTTTGTCGGGCGGTCTAGAGCCGGCCCAGATTAGTGTGAATTCGAAGGATGCCGAGATTTTGGCCACCCGCTTATTTACGGTGGAAGAGATTTGCCGCGTCTTTGGCGTCCCGCCTGTCATGGTTGGGCACGGCACTGCGGTCTCCAACTACGGGACCGGCGTGGAGCAGCAAGGTATTGGCTTCACGCGCTACACCTTGCAGCGGCATTTGACGCCGATCCAGCAAGAGCTCAACAGCAAGCTCTGGCCAGTTCGCCAGCGGTACTTCGTTGAATACATCACCGCGGCGCTCGAGCGTGGCGATCTGAAGGCCCGATACGACGCTTATCGCATCGCACTGGGCCGCGCCGGCGAAATGCCGTTCATGACCGCAGACGAAGTTCGCCGCCGCGAAAACATGCCGTCCAACACGAACCTTAAAGTAAACGGAGGCACCAGTGTCGAAAAGCCTGACCAAGCTCCTGGCGAGCAACAAGAAGCGCCCTGAGCGCGTCCCGCAGTCCAAGATCGTGGCCAAGGCCGACGAGGTCGAGATCTACATCTACGACGCGATCGTGTCGGACGAGGAGACCGCCTACTGGATGGGTGGCGTCTCGGCCGAGGCGCTGGTGCCGCAGATCCGCGACATCAAGGGCGGCACGATCCACCTGCGCATCAACAGCCCGGGTGGCGACGTGTTCGCAGCCCAGGCCATCTGCCAGGCCATCCGTGACACCGGCGCCAAGGTCATCGCGCACATCGATGGCTATGCGGCCAGCGCCGCTACCGTCATCGCCACTGCGGCCGACGAGGTCGAGATCGCCGACGGCGGCTTCTACATGATCCACAACGCCTGGACCTGGGCGATGGGCAACGCGAACGACATGACGTCGACCGCAGGTCTGCTTTCGAAGATCGACGCCTCGCTCGCCGGCCAGTACGCCAAGAAAAGCGGCATGTCGGTTGAAGACCTGCGCGCCGCCATGGACGCCGAAACCTGGTACACCGCCGACGAAGCCGTCGCTGCGGGCCTCGTCGATCGCATCGCTGCAGGCAAGAAGGTCGAATCGTCGTGGGACATGAGTGCATATGCGCACGCGCCGAAGCCTGCGCAGCCCGACCCCAGCCAAGTCGATCCGGCCGCCACCGAAGAGCACCGCGCGCGCCAGCATCAGCGCATCGCCACGATGGCCCGCCTCCAAGTTAGCTGACGCTCTCGCGCCACTAAGCCAGCCACCTTCGGGTGGCTTTTTTTATGCCCAACGGCCGCGAGAGCGGACCACCCCCTTCGAAAGGTTTTACATGACCAAGCTCGCAGCCCTGCGTGCACAACGCGACACCGTGGCCCGCAAGGTTCACGATCTGAACAACAAGTACCCGAATGACCAGCGCATGCCGGCCGCCGAGGCTGGCGAGCTGGACAAGTTCCTGGCCGAAGTCGAAGCAATCGACGTCGAGATTGCGCGCGAGAACCGCATCGCCCAGCTGGCCGGTGAGAATCCTGACCGCCAGCATGACGACTCGGTGAATGCCGCGTACCGTGCAGGCGCCGGCGCCCCGAGCGAATCGGCTGCGCTGCGCGCTATGCTCACCGGCGGCGTCTCGGCGCTGTCGACCGAGCAGCGCTCGGCGATGCAAGCCCGGGTCAATCCGGATATTCGCGCGGCGATGTCGACCACGGTCGGCTCGGAAGGCGGCTATACCGTGGCCACCGAATTCAGCCGCACGCTGATCGAAGCGATGAAGGCATCGTTCGCTGTCCGCTCGGTTGCCACTGGCATCCAGACCGCCACCGGCGCGCAGATGCAGTTCCCGACCGCCGATTCGACTTCGGAAGAAGGCGAGATTGTTGGCCAAAATGTGAAGGTCTCGGCGCTGGACACGACGTTCGGCCAGGCCTCGCTCGACGTCTTCAAGTATTCGTCGAAGTCGATCGCGCTGCCGTTCGAACTGATTCAGGACTCGATGTTCAACATCGAAGCGTACATCACCAACCTGCTGAACCTGCGCATCGGCCGGATCCAGAATCGCCACCACACCCTCGGCACCGGCAGTGGCCAGCCACGCGGCCTGCTGACGGCTGCCGTCGCCGGCAAGATCGCCGCCACCGGCGGTGCAACGACCGTGAAGTACGAAGACCTGGTTGACCTGGAGCACTCGGTCGATCCGTACTACCGCGCCAGCGGCAAGTGGATGATGCACGACACCACCCTGGCCGCGCTGCGCAAGATCAAGGACGACAATGGTCGCCCGATCTTCGTGCCAGGCTATGAGTCCGGCACGCCTGGCGGTGCCCCTGACCGCCTGATGGGTCGCGAGATCATCATCAACCAGCACATGCCGGTGATGGCCGCGAACGCGAAGTCGATCCTGTTCGGTGACTTCAGCAAGTACCTGGTGCGCGACGTGATGGACACCACCCTGTTCCGCATGACCGACAGCGCGTTCACGCTCCAGGGTCAGGTTGGCTTCGTCGCCTTCTGCCGCTCGGGCGCCAACCTGATTGACATCGGCGGCGCGGTGCGCTACTTCCAAAACTCGGCCACCTGATCGTAGCCAGTGGCCGGCCTCGGCTGGCCACTTCAACGGAGAACTACCATGGCAAAAGCAAAACCCGCAGACACCGAAGTAACGAACTCGGATCTGCCAGCATTCTCGACCTCTGCTTCTGACCAAGTCGATGCACCGGCAAATGGCGAGGCGCTGGCGCAGGAAGTCCCGGACGTAGTCGATACCCCGATCGCGGATCTGGCGCCGAATGCAAGCGTGCCTGAAGACCCGCGTGAGCTGGTCAAGGCCCGCGTCCTGGCGGCCAGTGCATACGGACAGCCCAACGATGTCATCGAGATCGATGCGGCGCTGGCGAAGACGATCCCGGACGTGGTCGATACCAGCCCGGAAGCAGTCGCTTACGCCGAATCGCTGGCGTTAGGCGAGTAACAACAGGGCAGACCGCGATGACCCACCTGCACATGGCCACGGCCATTTCGACCATGCGCGTCTACGACGGCCCGGGCGGCTATGAGGCGCGCCGGGCATACCTCGGGATCATCACGGTGTGCCACCTGACCGACCGCATCGTGTACGTGTACGGCGCCGTCGGTCACATCACCCGCGCAACCCACACGGCCGCATTGAACATGCTCCGCGAACTCGGCGTCACCAAGGTGATGTACGAGCGGCGCGGGCGAATGAAAACTATCGAGCTGGAACCAATCAACAAGGCTGTCTAAAAATATGGCGATCACCCAGCAAGCAGTAAAACTTCGCCCGAACGAGGCTTATAACGGCGGCTCGTCTGGCCTGCGGACTTGCTGGTACAAATTCGAATTCGATGCCCCGTTCGACCAGGTTCAGCACCTGATCGGCAGTAAAGTCGTTTCGGGTACGCCTGGCACCTACAAGGTGCAATTCGCCGTGACCGACGCTATTGCCGTCGATACGGTGAATAACGCATGGGTTCCGATGCGCGCCGGCGTGGCTTATAACGACAAATCCGCGAATGGCTGGAAAGACGCGACATTCGCTGGCGCTGCGACAAAACAAATCGGGCTGGCGCCGAACGTAGGAAATAACAACGGCTGCATCCACATGTCTACCGACGTGATGGACTTGGCGAGCGTGCCGCGGGCGGACGGCAAGCCGGGCAGTATCTTGCTGGTGAAGGTAGTTCAGATCGATTCGGCCGGCGGCTATACGCAAGGCAGCAGTAACAGCAGCGCGTGGGACTCCGCACGAGGTGCTCAACTGTGGTTCCGCGAGTGGTTCTGTAACGCTCAAAGTAACGTTGACGGTATCGCGAACCTGGCTACGCTGCCTTCGGGTACGCCGTTCAACGGTGACTATGCATTCCCTGGGACGCCGATCGTCACCAATACGGCATCGGCCCTTCCTACAGAATTGCTGCTGTTCACGGGCGATAGTCGCAAGTCTGCTGCGTACAACATCAACCGGTTCGCCAGTCCGGCGCGCATGGCGGCCATGTCGCTCAGCACCCCGGCCCGGCCAATCAGTACCGTCAATGCTGCCGGCTCGGGGCATACGCAGGCAAACTATTTGCTGCTGGCGCTGGACCAAATCGACGCGGGTGTGCGGCCTACCGTGATCCACCTGCCTGGTTTCAGCCAAAACGGGTTTTCCTCATTCGCCAATTTCAAGACGGCGAATGACAACTTCATGGCCGCAGTGCGCGCGAAGCCGGGCCTGAGCAACGTCAAATTCGTATTTGACACCGACTACTACGTGGGCGGGTACAACGCGGCGACGGAAGCCGCTCGCCAGCAGTGCATCGCGTACGCCAAGTCCCTGGCAAACGGTACGACCGTGTTTTGCTTCGACAGTGATGCGATCATCACTGACTACACGAACCCGAGCGCTCCGACATTTAAATCCGCATATTTCACATCGCCGAATTTTATTGGCGGTGATGGTGTTCATGCGGGGCCCACCGGCCTCGACGCGATGACATATGGGGACGGCACCACCCCGGGACTGCAATCGGTTTATCGAGCCGCATTTGGTCTGGATGCGCCCGCTGCTGACACTACCGCCCCTGTTATGACGGGCGCCATCACGGTCAGCGGTCAAACCTCCAGCGGCTTTACCCTTGCATGGCCCGCTGCAACCGATGCCGTGGGCGTCACCGGGTATGAGGTCGACAACGGTAGCGGCGCGTACGCGAGCGTTGGCACTGCGCTGACACTCGTTGTAACCGGCAAAACCGCTGCAACTGGGCATGCTGTCCGGGTGCGTGCAAAGGATGCGGCCGGCAATTACGCGACGCCGCTCACCGCTACCGCGACGACATCGGCCGCCGCCGACACGACCGCACCAGTGATGACCGGCGAGATCACGGTGTCCGCCATCACCACGTCAGGCGCCACGCTGTCGTGCTCGGCAGCGACCGATGCAGTCGGCGTCACTGGCTACGAATTCAGCATCGACGGCGGCACGAGCTACAGCCTGATCGCCAATGCTGCCCGGTCGGTGGTGGTTTCTGGCCGGCCTGCAAGCACCGTGCACTCGGTGCGGATGCGCGCCTTCGACGCCGCTGGCAACCGCGCCACGCCGCTGTCGGCGAGCTTCACCACGCTGGTCGAGCAGCCTGCGCAGAATGCGGTGACGGCCTCGACGGTGGCGGAATCCCGCCGGGTGGCATTCCCAGGCGGCACGCGCGTGGTGGCGTTTGGCACTGTGCCGAGTGCGCCTATGCTGAACGCACCATACCTGGAAGCGGGGAAGTGGTGGTGCGCAAAACACCCGCTCGACGAGCGGTACTGGGTGGCCAACATCACGGTCGACCTGGACGAGCGCAAGACCACTGCTGTGTCCGTCGAGGTGATCGCCGCCGGCGTGACGGTGCTTCAGCAGCCGGTCATTCAGGGCAAGCTGATCCCGGTGAAGCTGGGCGGCTTCAATGCCGCCACCGGCGCGGCCAACTTCTGCACGTTCCGCGTCACGTGCGCGAACGGCGAGCGGTTCGACCGCACGATCTGGTTCAAGCAGCAGGTGGGATCGTGGTCGCTCAACAAGGATGCGGACGACGAAAGCTACTTCGTGGCCGACATCAGCAACGACCTGGCCGACAGCAACACCACCGCAAGCGCGGTGCTGGCGCAGCCGGTCGGCGTGAGCGTGCTGGTGCCAGCGGTGATCCAGGGTCCTTTGATCCTGGTGAAGCTGGGTGGCATGGACACCTTGCCGGCCGGCGTCAATTACTGCGACCTGCGCATCGACTGTGCGAACAGCGAGCGCTTCTACCGGACCATTCAATTTAACAGGGTGGACAACTGATGATCGATGCATCGCAACTGCCCAGCGTGCCGAACACCGAGCTGCTGAAGCAGCAGGATGCGGCCGCCGTCGAATACGCGCGCGCGCCGGCAGCGCCTGGCGCGCCGCACGGCGCCGGCCGCCCACCGGCAACACAAGGAACGAACCGATGAGCCTGCGACTGATCACCCCGCCCGTGGCGTTGGCAGTGTCGCTGGAAGCTGCGCGCCTGTCGGCACGACTGGACGGGCCCGAGGCCGACGTCGAGCTGCGCCAGGTCATTGGCCAGCACACGCGCGACGCCGAGCACGAGACGGGGCGCGCGCTGGTGCAGCAGACTTTTCGGCTGACGCTCGACGCTTTCCCGCCGGCGTTCCTGCTCGAGCATCCGCCGATTCTGGCTGTCGAGCACATCAAGTTCTACGATGCCAACGGCGTCCGCCAGATCCTGCATCCGGACGACTACCTGGTCGACAACGAAAGCGAGCCCGGCTACATCGTGCCGGCGCCGGGCCGCGGCTGGCCAGCGACGCAGGCACGCATCAGCGCAGTCGAGGTGCAGTACTCGTGCGGCTACGGCGTCGACGACAGCACCGTGCCGGACGAGATCAAGGGCTACATCCTGGGCAAGGTCGCCGAGCACTTCGCGCCGGCCGGCACGCCGAAGAGTGAATTCCTGGGCGGCCTGCTCGATCGCGCGCGGGTGTACGCATGATGAACGACCGCATCACGCTGCAGCGCAGCGCGGGCAAGGACAAGATCGGGCAGCCAATTGATGCGCCGGTGGACATTGCCACCGTGTGGGCCCACGTGCTGTTCCAGTCGGGCGCCGAGGTGATGCGCGCTGGCGCCGACACAGCGATCGTCAAGTGCTCGATACGAATCCGCGCGCGGCCCGACGTCGACACTGGCGTGAGTGTCCTGTACAAGTCGAAGGTGTACGACGTGAAGTCGGCGCCGCCGGACAACAGCGACCGTCGGTTCATGTTCCTGATCTGCGAGTCGACGTCATGATCCGCTTCGACACATCGCAGCTGATGGCCGCCGTGCAGCAGACCGTCGACCAGGTCGCGAGCGCGATCGACGAGGAAGGGCTGCGCGCTGTCGGCTTCTCTGGTGCTGAGCCATTCCGCGAAGAAGCGAAGCGCAACGCGCGCGCCCGGGCCAAGACCTACACCATCCACAACAACATCATCGTCAAGCGGCTCGATGAGGAATCCGACGGCGCGAACCGCCAGGTCTACCTGGTCACGGTGCGGGCCGGTACGTACGGCGGTAGCGATGCCTTCTACTGGCGCTTCGTCGAGGGCGGTCACAAGTTCGTGCCGCGCAACAAGAAGGTCAGCAAGAAGACCGGCAAGAAAACGGGCTGGGAAGCCCACCGCCGCGCTGCCGAACTCGAGTACGGCACGGCCAGCGCGCCTGCCTACCCGTTCATGCGGCCGGCGTACGAAAGTAAAAAGCAGGTTTCCGTTGATGCTATGACGAGCACCTTGACCCAGCTACTTGCACGGAACTCGACAGGATCATGACACCCGAAGAACACGTACACACCACGCTGATCCACCTGGCCGGCGGGCGCATCTTTCCCGATATCGCGGAGCTGAATACGGCCAAGCCATATATCACCTACCAGGCGGTGGGCGGGGAGCCGATGAACTTCCTGAGTGGTGACCGTCCGGACAAGCAGCACGTGCGCATCCAGGTCAACGTCTGGAGCGAGCGCCGCATCGAGGCGTCCGAGATCGGCATGCTGGTCGAGGATGCGCTGCGCTCCGCCACCGCGTTGCAGGTCGAGGTCGCGAGCGGGCGCGTGGCCACGTACGACGAAGGCACCAATTTACGCGGGACGATGCAGGACTTCATGCTGTTCTGCTGACCCGCAAGCTCCACCTCCAGGCCGCCCCGAGAAATCCGGGCGGCTTTTTTCATGCCCGCATGGGCGCGCAACGGCCCGGACTCCGGGATTTCTCACTACTGAAAGGCCCTCACCATGGCTGTATCCGTCCCAAACAACAGCAACTTCTCGGTTGCTACTACCTACGGCCCATCGATCTCCGTCTCGGCCGCCAGCAACGCGAGCGAAGCGGTGCTCACCACCGTCGCCAACACCTTCGCGCCGGGCGACATCGTCGAATTCACGACCGGCTGGCTGAACGCCAACCTGCGCCTGTTCCGCGTGAAGACTGCGACGGCCACCACCGCCGTACTGGAAGGCCTGAACACCACGTCGACCACGATGTTCCCGGTCGGTAACGGCGGCGGCTCGCTGCGCAAGATCCTGACCTGGACGACCATCCCGTTCATGAAGGAATTCCCGGTCACCGGCGGCGACCCGAAGTACAACACCGAAGAATTCCTGGACTTCCCAGACGAGATTCAGATGTTCAACGGCTTCTCGGCCGCATCGATCGCGATGAGCATCGCCGATGACCCGGCGCTGCCGCACAACGCCGTGCTGCAGGCGGCCACCGACACCCAGGCTGTGACCGCGATCCGCGTGGTGCTGCCGTCGGGCGCACCGCTTTTGTACAACGGGGTGCTGGGTTTCAACCCGAGTCCAACTTTGGTCAAGGGCCAGGGCATGGTCGTTAAGTGCGGCGTCGCCCTGCGCAGCCGCGTGAACCGCTACGCCTCGTAACAAGTTTGCCGGCCCGCACAAGCGGGCTTTTCCAGCCGCGGGGTCGCCCCTCGCGGTTTTTTTGTTCCCCTCTGAAAGAAAAATATCATGGCAAAAGCAAAACTCTCCCTGGCCGCTGAAGCAACCTTCAAGGCAACCGTCGCTATCCCAGTCCCAGGCGGCCGTACCGCCGACGTCGAATGGGAATTCGCCTGGATGCCCCGTGACGATTTCAAAGAATTCGTCGATGGCCTCAAGGGCGCCGAAGACGTCGATGCGCTGATGGACATCACCCGCGGCTGGGACCTCGACGAACCGTTCAACAAGGCCGGCGTCGAGAAGCTGACCCAGAAATACATCGGTGCCGCCCGCGCTGTCCTGGATAAATTCATCGGCGAGGTGACGGGCGCCCGGGCAAAAAACTAAAGGACGTTGCCACGGCGATGTACGAGTCAGGCCCCACCGACGCAGAGTTGGAGGTGGCCGGCCTGACCCGTGAAGACGTGACAACGTCGTGCGAAATCTGGCCGCAGAACTACCAGGCCTATCTGCTGTTCTGCGCGATGGATACGCAATGGCGGATCGGGATGGCCGGGCCCACCGGCCTGGACTACGCGGCGCTGCCGGTGGCGCTGCGCATGATCGACGCGCCGCGCGCCGATTGGCAGGAGCTGATGACTGACGTTCGCGTCATGGAATCGGCCGCGCTGCAGGCAATGCGCAAAGAATAACCAGCTGGACCGCCACCTACGGGTGGCCCTTTTTATAGGCGGGACATGAGCGATACTGTCAACAACGCAACAATCATGATCACCGCCGACGCGAGCGGCGTCGAGGCTGGCTTGCGCAAGGTCGAAGACGCGACCGCCAAAACCGGCAAGAGTCTCGACAACCTCGAGGCCAGCGCGAAGAAAACGACGGCAGCCCTGGAAGGTGTCGCCAGCACGCCAAGCATGGAGACGGCCGGCGACGGCGCCGGAGTGGCAGCAGGTCGCATGGACAAAGCGACCAAGAACATGGCCGACTCGATCCAGCGCACGCTGGCGACCATGAATGCTGGCGCCAAAGGTTCGGCGCAGTACTACGAGGCCCTGGCGAATTCGCGCGGGCTGAACGTCAATGCCCTGCGTCCGTACTTGGAACAGCTGGATGAAATGACGAAGAAGAGCGCGCTCGCGGCTGATGCCCAGCGCAAGCTCGACGACTCGACCAAGTTCCTCGACAGCCTGCGCTCGAGCACCGAGGGTATCGGTAAGTCCGCGTCCGAGCTGGCCGCCCTGCGCGCCGAGCAACTGGGCGTGAGCGACGCTGCGGCCGACATGATCGCCAAGCTGCGCGAGCAGGAGCAGGCCGGCGAATCGTCGTTCGGCAGCCTGGCCGATCTGGCAGAGGGCGCCAAAGTCGCGTTTCTGGCTGTCGCTGCTGCCGTTGCTGCGGCTGCCGCCGCTGGCGCCGTGATGGTCGGTGATGCCCTGAACGACCTGGCTGATCTCGATGGGATGGCACAAAAGACCGGATCTTCGGTCGAGAGCCTTTCCAAGATCCAGAAGCTTGCCGTAGTGTTTGGCGAGGATATGGGTGGTGTCGACGCTGCAATTGTAAAGCTGTCGCGCGGCATGGCTGGCTTGGACGACGACAGCAACAAGGTCCAGAAAGCACTCAAGACGCTGGGCATTTCATCGCGGGATGCCGCAGGCAACTTGCGCGATCCGTCCGTTGTCCTGGTTGATGCTTCGAAAAGCCTTCAGAACTATCGCGACGACGCCGGAAAAACGGCGCTCATCAACGATCTTCTGAGCAAGTCTGGCGCGGATATTCTGCCGTTCTTGAACGACCTGGCAGAAAACTATGACGGGGTTGCAGGTACTTCGGGTGAGGCCGCCGCCGCAGCCGCTGCGTTCCAAGATCAAATCGGATTCCTGAAGATCGAAGTGAAGAGCCTCGCCACATCGGCCGCGGTTGCGTTGGCTCCGGCGCTGCGAGATTTGGCCGGCGCTTTCTCTGACGTATTCAAACAGCAGACCCCGATCAAGAAAGGCGAGTGGTCGTCGTGGGCTGACGATCTCGGGCTGGGCTTCGCGAAGGCATCGGACGCGGTAGCGACGTTTGCGCGATCCACCGGTGTCGCGTGGGACGTGCTGAAGGGCGTCCGGGCCGGATTCGCTGTCGTGAATGACATCGCGCTTATCAGCCCGGTGGAAGCTATTTACGAATCGTTCAAGGGGGGCGATGGACTCAAGGACGTCAAGAAGTCGTTTGCCGATTTAAGCCAGGCTATCGCAGACGGCGTGAAAAGCGTTGAGGATATCAATAGCGCTCCTTCGGATCAGTTCCAAAAGGCTTATCTTGCGCGCCTGGCCAATCGGGGAGCCCCGGCGGCTTCGCCGAATGCGGGGGATGGCGACAAACCGAAGCCAGGCCTGCCGCGAACGGTTGACGACTCGTCAGCGAAGAAGGCAGCGCAAGAAGCCGAGAAGGCAGCCAAGGAATACGCAGCACTGGTCGACCGCATCAATGGCAAGAGCGTCGGCATCGATGCTGATTTCTATAGCAACTTGAACAAGCTGTACGACGGGTACAAGGGCGGCAAGCAGTCGCTGCAGGATTACGTCGACACGGTCGAGACATACATCGGCCAGCAGCAGTTCGTGAAGCAGGCCGAAGATGAGCGGCTGAAATCGCTGGAGAAGTACCAGAAGGCGCTCGATGGTGCCAGCACCGGCGCCGACAAGGCGACCAAGGACCTGCAGGCCCAGCGCGACGAAAACGAGCAGATTGGTCTGGCGAAGGATGCACTCGGCGAATTGAATGCGACGCGCATCGAGGGGCTGGCCTTGCGTGCCGAAGAGCGTATCTGGGCTGCAGAGGGCCTCGACATCACCGGCGCGCTGGCTGAGGAATACCGCAAGGAAGCGGCCGCGCTGCGCGAGCGTGCGCAAGCGGTGCGCGAGGGCGCTGTAAAGCAGGTGGGATTCGACGCGGCCAAGAAAGCCGGCGAAGACCTCGACAAGTTCCTGGACCCCACGAAGGCGCAGACGTTCGGTGATGCGCTGAAGGGCGCGTTCGGCGCGGCCGGCGATTCGATGACGCAGCTGGTCACCGCGCTGGACGCTTACGGCATTCGCCAAGCCGAGGTCGACAAGGCTCGCCAAGACGCGTCGGTGAAGTATGCAACCGATTCCAAGGGCCTGGCCGAAGCTAACGCTGCGATCAACTCGAAAGAAGTGAAGTCGCGCCTGAGCGGCTACGGCGACATGGCCGCAGCTGCAAAGGGCTTCTTCTCCGAGGGCAGCAAGGGCTATGGCGTGCTGACCAGCGTCGAGCGCGCGTACCGCGCCACCGAGCTGGCCATGGCGCTGTCGACCATGACGAAGAAGATCTTCTTCAAGCAGACTGAGGTGGTGGCCAACACGGCGCTGAACGCGACCAAGATCACCGGCGAAGCGGCAGCCACCGCAGCGTCGACCGGCCTGGCCGCAACCGAGGCGAGTGCCTGGGGCGTCACGGCGGTGGTCAAGGCCATGGCTTCGCTGCCGTTCCCAATGAACCTGGCCGCCGGCGCAGCCACGCTGGCGGCTGTCGTGGCCATCGGTGCGAGCATCATGGGCGGCGTGGGTGCCAGCAGCGTTCCACTGTCCCAGCAGCGGCAGGAAAAGCAGGGCGCCGGCAGCGTGCTGGGCGACAGCTCGGCGAAGTCGGAATCGATCGCCAACTCGATCGCTGCCATCGAGGGCGCTACGCTCCAGGGCCTGCGCATCAGCGATGGGATGCTGGCGTCGCTGCGCAACATCGAGGCGGGGATCGGGCAATTCGCATCGTTCCTGGTGCAGTCCACCGGTGTGGCAGGCGATTACGGCAAGCAGTTCGCTTCGGCCGATGGCAACTTCCTGAGCAAGATCGGGAGCAGCATCTTCGGCGGCAAGAAAACGGTGGAAGACACGGGCTTCCTGCTGACGAAGGCGTCGTTCGAAAGCATCCTGAACGGCGGCACCGACGCGGCGCAGTATGCGGACATCAAGAAGTCGGGCGGCCTGTTCTCGAGCGGCAGCTCGAGCAGCAAGATCGAAGGCCTGGGCGCCGAGGGCAACCGGCAGATCGCCGGCGTGCTCACGTCGCTGTATCAAACCGTCATCGATGCCAGCAGCCTGATCGGTATCGGTGGCGATGACTTCACCGCCAAGCTCAGTTCGTTCGTGGTCGACATCGGCAAGGTCAGCCTGAAGGGGCTGACCGGCGCCGAGATCCAGGAAGAGCTGTCGGCCGTCTTCTCGAAGGTGGGCGATGACCTGGCGGCGTTCGGTGTCGATGGCCTGGGCCAGTTCCAGCAAGTGGGCGAGGGTTATCTCGAGACGCTGTCCCGCGTGGCGACCAATTACCAGGCCGTCACCGTGGTCACGGATTCGCTTGGCATGGTGTTCGACTCGGTCGGGCTCAAGTCGGTCGGCGCGCGCGAGCGGCTGGTCAGCCTGGCCGGCGGGCTGGAGGAATTCACTTCCAGCGTCGACCAGTTCCTTGCCGATTTCTACACCGACAAGGAGCGGGCCGACTCGCTGCGCGCGCGTATCACGCCGACGCTCGACCAGTTCGGCATCAAGACCGGCGCCGAGGATTCGCTGAAGCAGTTCCGCGGCGTGGTCACCGGGCTGGACCTGACGACCGAAGCCGGCGCGCGGGCGTACGCGGCGCTGATGCAGATCGCCCCGGCGTTCAAGCAGATCGCCGACGTTGACAAGGACGTGCTGGAGAAGGCAACCGACCTGACCAACAGCAAACGTGAACTGGAAATCCAGATCATGGAAATGCTGGGCGACAAGGCTGGCGCGCTGGCGGCCACCCGCGCGCTCGAGCTCGGTGAAATGGACGCGTCCCTGCGCCCACTGCGTGAGCGTGTGTATGCACTGGAAGACGAAGCCGCTGCGCTCGGTACGGCCAACTCGCTGCTGTCGATCCAGGCTCAGATTTACGAGCTGACCGGCGACAAGGCTGGCGCTGCAGCGGTGCTGTCGCAGCAGCACATCAACGCCCTGACCGCGCTGGATCCGGCGCTGCGCGGTGCGACGCAGAACCTGTGGGACCTGCAGGCCGCCGCCAAGGCAACCGAGCAGGTTAAGACGGCTGCAGCCGCGCTGATGTCCGGCGTGGATGGCGCGTTCTCGGCGCTGCAGAAGGTGGTCGAGCGGCAGAAGAAGGCGACGCAGGAAGAGATCGACGTGCGCACCAAGGCCGTCGAGAAGACCCGGTCGCTTTCCGAGGCGCTGCGCAGCACGCTGGACGGGCTGACTGTGGCTGGCACGGAGAAGAACGACCGCGCCGCCGCCCAGGCGCAGATCCAGGCAGCACTGGCGATCGCCAAGGCCAGCGGCATCCTGCCGAAAGCTGACGACCTGAAGAACGCGTTGTCGGTGATCGGCAAGGATTCGACCGGCCTGTTCGCCAGCCAGGAAGACTACCTGCGCGACTTCTACGCGACCAAGAACGGCATCACCGACTTGGCCAAGATCACCGACAAAACACTGTCGGCGGAAGAGCGAAGCCTGAAAGCGCTGGAAGGGCAGGTCAAGCAGTACGACGACATGCTCCAGCGCGAGCAGGAACAGATCGACGTCCTGAAGGGCATCAGCACGATTGGGCTGTCGATCGAGCAGGCCATCCAGGCGCTGCACGGTGCGATGGGTGCGGCGGGTGCAAACCCGTACAACTCGGCCACCAGCCAGATCAGCGATGCCTACAAGTCCAGTCTCGGCCGTGCGCCGGATGCGGCAGGGCTGAGCTACTGGCAGGACCGGGCCGCCGGCGGAATCTCGACCGAGGCCATCATCGGCTCGATCAAGGGTTCGCCCGAGGCGCAGATCCAGGCGCTCTACAAGGACGTGTTCGGCCGCCCGGCTGACTCGGCCGGACTGAGCTACTGGATCGACCGGCTCAAGGGCGGCATCAGCCTGGGCTCGATCCGCGACACGTTCGAGGACAGCGCCGAGAAGAAGCTGCGCGGGTTTGCCGTCGGCACGAACTATGTGCCCGCCGACATGCCGGCGAAGATTCACGAAGGCGAGCGCATCATCCCCGCGGCTGACAACCGCGAGCTGATGCGCCGGCTGGCCAGCCCGGGCGAGAACAGCGCCGTGCTGGTCGCAGCCGTCGAGCGCCTGACCGAAGAGAACCGGGGCATGCGCAAGGATCTGAACGACGCGCTGTATGCGATCGCGAAGAACACGATGAACACGGCCAGCTCGCTGGACGACGCACTCAACGGCGAAAAGCCACTTGCCACGAAGGTGATTGCCTGATGATCATTGTTGATCCAGTAGTGCTAGGGGATGTGCCGTTCACGCGGGCATCCCCCAAGTGGGTGTATGACCGGACCGGCACGCTTGTCCAGGTGCCGGCCAATACGGTGGGCGTCACATACGATCCCGCCGACCTGAGCAAAGCGCCGTGGGCGCTGCTTGAGCCGGCGGCGATCAACCGCATCCGCAACAACACGATGCAGGGCGCGGTCGTTGGTACGCTGGGCTCTGGTGGTGCTATTCCTACTTTTTGGCAAACAGATTTCGGCGCCAATCAAAAGATGGAAATCCTCGATATTCAGCCTGATGGAACCGGCTTCGCCTACATGGATGTCCGTCTTTATAGTGCGGCCAGCGACCGAGGATATCTTGCAATTTACCCTGAGCCAACTCATAGCAGCAGCAGCCTGAACTCAGCAGTAGTTGCAGAAGGTCAGGCATGGTATTTTTCGCAATATATAAAGCACATTAACGGCGTCCTACCGGGCAATGTGCAAATGACTGTGCGAGCGGTTAATGGGGCAGGCGCAGGTATTTCGGACAGTGCAAGCGGTCCGTTGAATATCGCAGGAGTTAATGCCCCTATCCGAATGACTCGGCAATCTATTTCAATGCCATCGACTCCTGCTGGAACCGCACGACTTGACTGCTTCCTGATTATTTTTATTACGCCAGGACAGCCGTACGATTTCACTCTCCGTATCGGGCTTCCACAAATTCAGCGTGACCGCATCGACAGCCCGATCAAAACGAGCGGGAGCGCTGTCACCCGCGCTGCTGACGTGGTGGGCGCCGGCGCTGGCCTGGTGTATTCGAATGTGCCGATGGTCGAGCCGCCTTACAACGTGGCCACGACCTACGCGAAAGACGCGGCGGTGTACGACCCGACGACGAAGATCGTCTACTGGTCGATGGTCGCAGGGAATGTCGGCAAGGCCCTGAGTGACCCGGCGTTCTGGAACAAGCGTACTGCGATCAACCGCTGGGCGATGTTCGACGACCGCAACAGCACGCAGACCAGCAACCCGGAAGAGATCGTGTCCGTGTTCTCAGCGCAGGCAATCACGCAGGGCCTGTTCGCCGGCGCCATGGATGCGAGCGAAGTTCGGGTTTCGATGACGCACCCGACGCGCGGCCTGGTATTCAGCGAGACGAAAAGCCTGGTGCTTCCGCGCTCGGGCAGCAGCTTCTTCGGCTGGTGCTTTAACCGGTTGCGACTGCGCACCTGGTTCCTGACGCTGAAGCTGCCGGTATTCGCGAATGCCCTGGTCACCGTCACGATCAAGAAACCCGGCGGCGTGCCCAAGTGCGGCATGTGCCTACTGGGTCCGACGGTCGATGTCGGCCTGTCGCTGATGGGGCTGTCGACCGAGCTGAAAGATTACTCGACCACCACGTTCTTCACGGACGGGTCGAGCTCGACGGTCGAGCGCGGCTTCTCGAAAAAGATGAGTGTCGATATCTCGGTCGAAAGCGACCGCGTCGAGACGATCGAAGATGACCTGATCAAGCGCCGGCAGAAGACGCTGGTGTTTCTGGGCTCGACCATGCGTGGCGACACGATGCTGGTCGGCCGGTTCAGTAGCCTGCGCAAGGTGATCGACTCGTTCCCGCGCTCGAAGATGGCCTTACAAATTGATGGAGTATTGTCCCAATGACCCAGATCACAGCACTAAGCGACCCCGCGCAAATGCCGAACCAGCTGGATGACCAGGCCACGTTCGATGCAAAGATGGCCGGCTTCATCGATAACATGCCGGAGCGCGCGCGGCAGGAGAACGCGCTGGCTGGCGAACTGAACGACCTCGCTGGCGGCGTCACCACCAATGCGGCCGCAGCCGCAGCCGCCGCGCAGAGTGCTGAGGCGGCCAAGCTTGCGGCGATCGCGGGTGCCAGCGCTCCGGCGTGGGTCAGCGGCACGACCTACGCGAAGAACGTTCAGGTGATCAGCCAGGTGAACTTCCAGCCGTACCGCCGCCAGGTGGCCGGCGCCGGCACGGTCGACCCAGCGAACGACACTGCAGGCCAGTGGATGCCGCTGTTTGGTACCGGATCATTCACGCCGCGCGCTGCTGCGTCCGCGACATTCGACCTGTCCACCACCAACTTCTTCACGCGCGCGATGTCAGCGAGCGAGACGTGGGTGTTCGCGAACTGTCCGACCAACGGCTTCAGCTTCGGTATCGAACTGACCTACACGGGCGGCACGCTGACGCTGCCGAGCACGGTCAAGACCGTCAACAACGTGGTCTATTCGTTCGTGGCTGGCAAGACCTACCTGCTGCTTTTCGTCACGACGAACAAGGGCGCCACTCGCTGGCGCATGGTGGCCACCGAGCCCTACGACAACTAGGCCAATATGGACGACACCATTTTCAAGATCATGTTCGGCGCGATCCAAGGCCCGTCGGGACAGGCGGCCTGGACTACTCCGGGGACCTATTCATGGATCGTTCCTGCGCGCGTCTTTTCGATCAGTCCCCTGTGCGTGGCCGCCGGCGGTGGCGCTCGCAGGTATGACTCTTCGGTGGGAGGTGCTGGCGGTGGCGGTGGCGGCCTGCGGTACGCGAAGAAGATCGCTGTCATGCCCGGCGAAACTCTGACCATCGTCGTTGGCGCTGGTGCTACGGGGGCAAACGGGGGCGTCACAACTATCAGCCGCGGGTCGACGATTCTTCTGCAGGCGACCGGTGGCGTGGCGGGCGCGAACTTCCCGGGAGCTGGTGGTGAAGGATCGACGCTTGACGGGAACATCGGCGGTGGCAACGGCGGCAGCGGCGGGTCGAAGGGCGATAACCAGGTGGAAGGTGGTGGTGGTGGTGGTGCTGGCGGATATTCAGGCAATGGCGGCAGGGCATACATCCCGAGCGAGCCGGGGTCTGGCGGTGGCGGCGGTGCAGGCGGACGTGGGTTCAATGTCAACCCTGGCGCTGCAGGCGGCGGCGTTGGTATTTTTGGCGAGGGTGCCAGCGGCATCGCGGGCGTAAATGGTCCCCCTGCAACTGTGGGCGGATCAGGTTCGGGCGGCATCCCAGGAGCTACCAGCACTGATCCGGGACTTTACGGCGGCGGTGCCGGAGGGCGAACTTCAACTATCTCGCTGGCTGGCGCAGGCGGTGCTTGCCGAATTATTTGGGGCTCTGGCCGAGAGTACCCGTCAACCAACACGCAGGACATTTAAGGATTCGCATGTACTACCAGCCATCCACCAATCAAGTATTTACCCTGCACGGCGAGATCCGCAGCGCGCTGTGGGCATCGGCAAGCGTCATCTTCGAGAGCGTGATCACCGACGCTGCGCTGGCCGAGGCCGGCGTGTTCCCGCTGCGCAGCGAGCGGCCGGGCGCGCAGCCTGGCGAGATCGTCGAGCCGGGCCCCATCGAGCACGTCGACGATGCATGGATTCAGCAATGGACGGTGCGCGCGGCGACGCCCGAAGAGCAAGCGGCGATCGACGAAGGCGACAAGGTGCCCGTGCCGCACGAGGTGAGCATGCGCCAAGCCCGCCTGGCCCTGCTGGCGCGCAGCGTGCTGGGTGAGGTCGACACCGCCATCGACTCGCTGCCGAGCCCGGACCGCGAGGCCGCGCGCATCGAGTGGGACTATTCGAGCGTCGTTGCCCGCAACAGCCCGCTCGTCGTCATGATGGGCGCCGCGCTGAGCCTCGACGACGACGCGCTCGACGAACTGTTCATCACCGCTGCACGGCTGTAATCCTCGCGGCCTACCCGGGCCTGGTCACAAACCGCAAGACACAGCCCGCCTCGGTGGGTTTTTTTTCGTCCCATCGAAAGGCAGCAATGAGCATCAGCAAGACCACCCCGCCGGAAGTCGGCAGCTACGCAGGCGCTGCAGTAACGGTCGCCACCTCTCTCACCCTGACTGAGTTTGGGGTGATCGTCGGCATCGCCACGGCGCTTCTCACGTTCGTGCTGAACGCCTGGTACACGCACCAGCGCAACACCCGCGAGCACCTGCTGGCCGAACTGGACCGGCGCGAACGGGAAGTTCGCCTGCAGCAGTTGCAGGCCCAGCTGCTGGCACCGCTGGGCCCGCTGGGCTCGCTGACGAAACCGTAACACACAGCACATCCAGCGCCGGCGCCGCCGGCGCGCAACCCAAAGGACAGATCGTGAAATTCATTGACGACGCACGCGCGCAATTCCCGAAACTCTGGTCGGTACGCTTCGCGCTGCTGGCCGCCATTGCATCGGCCATCGAGGCCGGCATGCATCTGTACGCAAGCGGCACCGCGCCCATCCTGGTGGTTGCCGCTGGCCTGACCTCGCTCGGTGCCGCGCTCGCGCGCGTGGTGGCGCAACCGACGGTGACCGGCAATGGTTAAGGGCGCACCAACCCAGCGGCGCGGCCTGGTCGCGCTGGTCGGCGCCGTGGCCGCGACCGCACTGTTCACCTTCACGCCGCCGTTTGAAGGCACCAAGTACATCACCTATCGGGACATGGCCGGCGTGCTCACATACTGTACTGGTGCCACCGAGAACGCGGCCTGGGGCAAGACGTACACGCCCGCGCAGTGCCGCGCCCAGCTCGACCGCGACCTCGAGCGGCACGCCGCCGGCATCGCCATGTGCATCCCGCTCGCGCGCCTGACCGATGGCCAGAAGGTGGCCTTCGTCGACGTCGCCTACAACATCGGCGTGAGCGGCTTCTGCGGCTCGAGCATGGCGCGCCGCACGAACGCGGGCGACATGGTCGGCGCCTGTAATGCGCTGCTGATGTGGAACAAGGTCGGCGGCAAGGAAGTGCGCGGCCTCACGCGCCGGCGCCAGGCCGAGCGCGAGCTGTGCTTGAAGGGGTTGCCATGATCCCGATCGTAGCGGCAGCAGCCGCACCGGCCGTCGCCGCCTCGTCCCGCGCGCTGGTGGTCGGCCTGGGCTTGGTGCTGGCAATGGCGCTGTCGGGTGCCGCCGGCTGGTTCACAAACGGCTGGCGGCACGACGCCGAGATCGCCGAGCTGCGGCGCGCGCACGCCGAAACCATGCGCAGCCAGTCGGATCTGGCGCTGACCACGCTGCAGGCCGACGCCGCGATCATCACCAAGGCGGCGACCGAGTTCGCCGACATTCGATCTACCCTGGCGCCGCGAATGTCGGCGCTCACCAAGGAGCTGCGCAATGCGAAACCTTTGCCTGCTGGTTGTGTGCCTGACGCTGACCGCGTGCGCAACCTCGACGCCGCAATCGAAGCCGCCAACAAAAGCATCCCTCGATAGCGCGCTGGCCGCGCCGTGCCCGGTGATCGAGCGGCCTGGTGCCGACGACTACGACGCATGGCAGGCATGGGCGATCGAGCTGCTGCGCCAGTACGCGGAGTGCGCCGCGCGCCACGCGAAGACGGTTCAGGCCTGGCCTCGGTGAAACATCGCCGAGGCCAGCCAATAGAGGAGGGGTGCGTATCAGTTCATCAAACGGGGCAAATTGATACGAGATTCAGGAAACATGAGCATGCTTGTCGCCAGGTCGCGTCATCTCCCAATAAAAGCCATGCCACTCGTCACCATCTAGGTACTCCTCCCTCCGTCCACAAACGCTGCAACGGCGGCGCTCGAGGTCATCGGATAAGATCCATATGTGGGGCGGATTCAACCTTCTTAGCAGAGCGCGAAACATCTTTATCTCGTAAATATTGTGCCCAGTGAGCATAATTTCGGCGCTCTTTTTTGACAATATTTATCTACTCGAGTCGTTAATAACTGAAGCGGCCAGACGTTAGCTGTTGTTAAAAAGTCGCTATGGATAGGATGGATGGCGGTCCAGGCTTGGCCGAGGTAGGGTGCTAGTTCTCGATCTCGCCCGCGACGCGAGTGATGGCCCGGCGGGTGGCTGCACCGGCGTCGTCGCCGTGCGGCTCGTTCGCCAAATTGAGATCGGCGGCCATCGCGGTGGTGTCCTGCACGTGTATGTAAATCTCAAGTCGAAGCCGCACGGCCAGGTCGAATGCATCGCCGCTGAACATGAGCGGGTTCCAGCTATGCACGACCGAGCCGCCGGCGAAGTGCAGGTTGACGTAGCCCTCGCCATCAACCACTTCAACGCGCGCGGCGCCGATCGCGCGCGCCGCCCGCTCCAGTAGCGCCAGGTCGGCCTCTGGAATATCTACTCTGGGCCGTTCTGGAGGCTCGCCCAGGTCGCCAACGATCTCGTTGTCCATCATCATCCTTTGTCAGATTTTATCGGCGCAGCCCCGCGGCGTCGCGGCCCTCCATCACTTAGAACGCGCTGCACCACGTGCAAAGGCGTCGTCGGCTGGAGAACGCGCAAGCCAACATCGAGGCCGAACACGGCCGCAACATTTGCTGCCAGATCGACATAGGTTGCGGTGATGTGATCTGTTCGTTTCTCCATGCGCCAAGTATGGCAGGGGAAGCCGCCGGCGCTTGATGAGATGCAAAATTAGGCAGGCTGCATGTCACGGCTGCTACACTGTATGGATGAACAGTATTCCGGCCATGCGGTTCAAGCGCGCGCTCACGAAGGACGATCTGAAAGCGATTCAGGATCGCAACCCGGACTCGCCCGACGTGCGCGCGCTGCTGTGGGAGGTGGCGCGGCTGCGCGCGCTGGCGCTGCGCACGCACGACTATTTCCGGCAGGGTTCGTCGTCGACGGCCTTGATCCTGGCCGACTCGCTGCGCACGATGCTTGAAGATGAGCCTGCTATTCAAGAACAGTCGAAGCTGTCGTCAGGACCGTAATGGCATCAGATTGGGGAAATAAAAAAGCCACCGCAAGGGTGGCTTTCAACTCGGCTCGTTGGAAAATTCCAAAATGCGTTGGAAATTTCACTATCCGAAATATTCAGATTCGCTTAACTACTTGAATCTAAATGAATTCTTGGGGTGGCTGATGGGGCTCGAACCCACGACAACAGGAATCACAATCCTGGACTCTACCAACTGAGCTACAGCCACCACTGAACTACTACATCTGTCTCGTTGTTTCCGCGACAGAACAAGATTATA
>Ga0265797_10001589_pt1 | contig 39805 bp, 33 predicted proteins | sample P2T30metagenome_FD_192433 | JGI IMG/M metagenome (GOLD analysis project Ga0265797, IMG submission 192433) | Plant litter microbial communities from East Loma Ridge, Irvine, California - P2 T30 | ecosystem: Environmental > Terrestrial > Plant litter > Unclassified | place: USA: California...
CAGCAGCGTGGTGTTGACTCTGGTGCTTCACTCTTCTCTGTAAAGCAAAGAGCGAGCATTGTTTCGAGCCTTGCGGCTAGGGAGCGGTGCGTTGTTCTTATGACTGGAGTTACTGATGTTGTTTCGGATGGTACAAGGACTTATGCTGTGAGCAATGGGCATGAGTATCTGGGGAGGATCACAGGGAGTGGATGCACACTGGGTACAACGTTATCTGCCTATCTGGCAGCATATCGTGAAGATAAGCTGCTTGCTGCTGTAGCAGGACTGTTGCACTACGAGATCGCGGCGGAGACTGCGTCGCAGAGGGAAGATGTTAAAGGTCCGGGGACATTTGTTCCTGCTTTCATAGACGAATTGTGGAATCATGGAGAGAAGATGGTGAAGGGGGATATGGAGCTGAAAGACGTGGCTAAGGTGGAATTCATCAAGGACATGGACGATGCTGGATTATCGGAGGATCTGTAGGCAGTGTAATAGTAGTCAAAACTTGTACGAACAGATTTGGGTATTGTTGACGATTGAAAGGATACTATTATTACGCCTTTTCTTGCTGGAGTCCCGTACCATGTCGTAACGCCAACGCTCGTTGACTTTCAACGTAACTTGATCGTACATCTCTATGCCAACAACCCATGACAAAAATCTACCTCGCTTTCCTGTATCGGCCCTGATTCATCTCTGCTTTCAAAGCATCTTGCTGATCCGGCAACGGCGCTCTTCTCCTGATACCATCTGCGCCTACACTCATTGGTCCTCCTTGTTGCTGTTGTGGCGGTGGAGGAGGGCCCGGCCATCCTGGTGGCGGAGCAGCCATACCACCAGGCGGAGGAGGGAAGCCTGGGAAGCCTGGAGGTGGCATGCCTGGGGGAAAAGGTGGCATACCGGGTGGCATGCCTTGTGGGAAGCCGGGAAAGTTTGGTGGAAAGGGTGGAGGAGGACCGTTAGCGTTTGGCGGTGGAGGACCGTGACCGTGAGGTATGGGAGGTGGCGGTAAGGAGCCCGACGCGATAAGTTGTGCAAGACGAGAGGGGTCCATACCATTGAGAGGAGGCATAGGCGGGCCCCCTCCGTTTGGCGGTGGGAATGGCATGTTACCTGGTGGAGGAGGTACTGGAGGATGATTTGCCCCGCCAATACCGGGTAGAGAACTGGATGTACCGTCTGGCGCTGCATTGAGTCCTGGTAATGAGAGACCAGGAGGCAGGAAACCACCAGCGGGGTTCTTTGACGGCATCTTCTGATCGACTAGGCCTTCGGCCTCGTCCTCGGCTTCCTGCTCTTCTTCTTCCATTTTCTGCCGCCTGCCCTGGCCACGGTCGAACGTACCTTGTGCCTCTGCCGCAGCTTGGCCAATATGATAGCGGTCGTTGATGTAGTTTGTGTCGCCTGGCCGCGGCCGTGTCCAGAAACGCGTGACCCTGTCGTTGGAACCGGATGCAAGGATGTGGCCCAGTGGATGCCAATCCATTGTCCAGACTGTGAAGTCGTGGGCGTATTGCAGGCTATGTGCGGGGTATATAGTTTGTGAGGGCGCGTTTTGTGAATCGGCAGCGTCGTAAGGCGATATTGACGGTGCGACACCAGCAGGAGGGTTTTGCTCGTCGAGGAGATAGTGGTGTATGCTACCATCGACACCACCAGTGGACAGCAGGTTCTTGTGCATCGGGTGCCAGGCCATTGTAATAATATCCTTCTCGTGTCCCTTCAGCAGCAAGACATCGCGCATCATTCGAAGATCAAAGATGCGGGCTGTGTGATCACGGGCGCATGTTGCTAGCATGTTTCCTTGGACGGGCTCGAACATGGTTTTTGATATTGGGTTTTTATGTCCATGAAGCGTCGTAAGACAGCGCCCTGTCCGCGGATCCCAGAACTTGACTTGGTGATCCTTTGACCCTGATACTAGCAGACCCTTGTGCGGATGCCAGTCAACCGACTTGACTTCCCATCCATGTCCTGTCAACGTCGACTCTTCTGTGCTCGACGCAAAATCCCAGATCTTCAGTGTGGTGTCATCGGCGCATGTCACGAACTTGGTGTCTGTGGGTGCAATGGAGAGCCCCCGTACCGCTTCCGTGTGAGCCTGTATCTCTTTGACGTTGTTGAAGTTTGTCTGCCAGTACTTGACGACACCTGTCTGATCTGCTGACAAGAGCCAGTCGTCGGTGGATGTGTATTCGACAGCTCGAATTGCAGCCTCGTGAGCCTGCATGATAGTTTCGAAGTTGAAGCCCATTCCGTTCCACAGAGTGAACTCGCCGCTGGTTGAGCCGGTGAGCAGTCGCCGACCTTCTGGGGTCCATTTGACCACGTTTATGGGGTGTTTGACTTTGTTCAGGGAAGAATGCACGGCTTTGGCTGGTATCGACTCGGCTGCGCTGGCGACGCGTGCTGCTGGAGGCTGCATGTCGACAATATAACTTGCACTTGGCCGTTCCATCTCCGCCATGGGAGCATTCTTGTATCGCGGGCGCCGATTGCGCAACCATTGCACTGTCGTTGAGCCATAGTCGGTCACCGCTCCTGTAGATTATAGAGTCAGCGTCAGATGTTGGAATCTGAACAGATATACTCACGCTTCGGTCGAGGTCGCAGCCCTCCCTCAAAGTCTGGGCGATGGTATTCACGCTCCATTGCGGCTGTTCCTGCCGTGTACTATTCTTACTCGACCAACATGGAAAGACCGATCGGATTGTGGGGTGGTGACGGCGAGGGCGTGACCGATGGCGATGCGCAAGGTTGACGTACGGTGCAGCGCGTCCTTTGTCGCGTTGAACCTCCGCGATAGCTCAGCCTAGCGTCAAAGCCACAGTGTTCGCAACATCAGCCACATTCACACGCCACGGCCTAAGATGGGTCGGCGTGCATCACCGTGCAGATCCCCGCTCACCAGACTCCCAACAGAATCCAGAAATGCGCTGACAACTCTGTCGCCATTGCTGCCAAAACCCTCGGTCATGGCGCGCTTATCCCGAGTACAAATCCATCGCTTCCGCCGAGAGCCACGGCCAAGTGAGCCTGTTTCCGTCGTCCCAATCGCCGCATACGAGCATCATTCCTACTCCTCGCTTCCACCCTGAGATCTTTAATTACTTTCGCATGAGCCATTGCGCTCTGGGGTAATCTGCACCCACTTCCCAATCCGTCTCAACGCTCGACCATGGCGACTCTTACCCAAATGGCAGCCTCTGCTCTCGACATGCAGCAGGCCAGTTCCCCCTTGTACCGCGGAAAGGCGACCAGCGAACCCAAAGCCAATGGCACGACCAACGGCACGACCAAGCGTGCTCGCGACACCAAATACCGTCATGTCTTTGCAACGCACTCGTCTTCCCGTACCTCATGTCTCAGCCAAGATGCAGATAAGGTTCCCAGCTTCGTCGGCTTCAGGAATCTTATGATCCTGGTTCTTAGTATGCACTCCTTACTACCGAGGATAGCCGCAAATGGCTAACGAGCACAGTTGTCTCCAACTTGCGATTGATGATTGTGAACCTGCAGAAGTATGGTGTCCTCATCTGCCTATCATGCCACGACTACCGTCGCTCCGACGTCATCACCGGGTTGCTCCTATACCTCCTCGTCCCTGCGCACCTCTTCGTAACCTACCTCATCGAACTTGCCGCGGCCTGGCAGGCCAACCGAGCCTACGCCCGTATATCGCACGAACGTGACGAAGACACGCCCGCCAAATACGCTGCTGCACTTCGCAGCTTCAACTCAACATGGTATATCGTAGCCTTCTTCCATAGCATCAACGCAGTCGCAAATCTCTATATTGCGACCAAGTACGTCTATTACGACATATACCACCCCGGTATTGGCACGCTCTGCGAATTTCACGCCGTCATCGTCTTCCTCAAGTGCGCTTCGTACGCGCTCACAAACCGCGATCTTCGCCATGCCTACCTGCACCCCAAGCAAGCCGATCCCCTACCGGAACTATACAAAGCATGTCCATACCCGCAAAACATCAACATGAAGAACCTATGCTACTTCTGGTGGGCACCAACCCTTGTCTACCAACCCGTCTATCCTCGAACCGATAAGATTCGCTGGGACTTCGTCCTTAAGCGCCTCGCCGAGCTCGCAGGTCTTAGCATTGTCATCTGGATCGCATCTGCCCAATACGCTGCGCCCCTGCTACAGAACTCGCTCGACAAGATCCTTACCTTGAATTTCACATCCATTGCCGAACGCGTCATGAAGCTATCCACCATCAGCGTCTTCTGCTGGCTCTGTGGCTTCTTCGCCCTCTTCCAATCCGCCCTCAACGCCCTCGCAGAAGTAATGCGTTTCGGTGACCGAGAATTTTACGGCGACTGGTGGAACGTGTCTTCCATCCGTACATACTGGACGACTTGGAATAAGCCCGTAACAAACTTCATGCGTCGCCACATCTACTCGCCCCTTGTTGGCCGCGGTGTGCCTCCCGCAGTAGCCCAGATCCTCGTCTTTCTCTTCTCGGGTATCTTACACGAACTTCTCGTCGGCGTTCCCACCCACAACGTCATTGGTGTCGCATTTGCTGGCATGATGTTCCAAATCCCGCTTATCGCACTTACCGACGTAATCCAAAAGGTCAAGTGCATCCAAGGCAAGGTTGCGGGTAACATGATCTTTTGGATGAGCTTTTGCTTAGTTGGACAGCCACTTGCTGCGTTGCTTTATTTCTTTGCTTGGCAGGCGAAATACGGAAGCGTAAGTAAGAGTGTGGGGGAGAGTGCTGTTAATATGTTCTATCGGCGATAGAGTACTATTCTTTTTGTGCTTGTCTCTGATGGGATTGTGTTTGTGGATGTTCACATGATCTTTTTCGATAAAAATAACACTTTTCTTGTCTGAATTGGCGTGTTGAATCACCAACCACAGTTTGCTGACTCAGAATCCAATATCCAGCAAGCCTGCCTTGGCTCTCCTCAGCATCCTCTTCACTTCTCTGCTCAACAACCCCTGAACCCTCTCAATCCACAAGCCGTGGATACCTCGCTCAGTGCCCACTTCTGAAAATCTACTCAGCATCTTCACTACCTCTACTTTCTCCCCACCGCCCCACTTCATCACTACCTCGCTCGCACAGAAAATCCGCATTCCTAGTGTAAAAACCTCAGCTTTTGTACTCCATCCTAGTGCACCGTCACCTTCTTTCTCCGCCGTCTGCATAAGTGTGGTCAGGCCATCTAGTATCCAGGTGGTCAAGCCAATGCGTAGACTCTCAGGAGTAGCTGAAGAAGACAAGGAGCAGAGGATACGAGACCAAAGAATCGTATCTAGAGTATCGTCCTTGTACAGATTCTGCTTCTCTTGCGCAAAGAGCGAGGTATCTTCTTCCCTCTCCTGAGCAAAGGTTTCGGCAAAGGGTATATAGAAGGGGAGTGTGGGCGAGTGTGTATTTGTCAGACGTCGTATCGCTTCTGTAGCTAAGTACTGCGATGTCGAGAACGCAGTGATCAGGTAAGCTGCAAGCCGGTGCGTCGTCGATATCGGCACCGTATCCTTGAAGGTGTCTTTACCTTGTAAACGCAAGAATGAACCCGTTGTAGAGGCAGCCAGGTCGCGAATTTCGTCATCATCATCGTTGAGGAGATCGTAGAGGACTATAGCCAGACCTAGGACCAGTGACCCTGTTGCTTTTCCACTCGGAGCCAAGGTGAAGACCGATCCTAATGTGGAAAGGGACTGTATAGCAGCGAAACGCGTATCGAAGGGGTTTGTGTCGACAATTGTCATGCGTAGAAGGCGAATGTACCGCGCAATAGCTGCTAGGATCTCGGTACGGCGAAGTGGGTACGTGTGATATGAGTGATCGAGGAAGGAACCTAGCAGATGTACAGCGCTTTGCATGTTCGATGGTGGGCCTTGGATGCACTGTAATTGCAGCTTGTTTAGAGTGATCATGGTCTGGTCTTCGTTGACTAGGCTAAAGAATTCACTCTTCAGGTTGTTGTTCGCAAGAGCATCGGCTAGCACGGCTTGCGACTTTGAGATCACTTCTGGATCCGTGGCTTCCAAGACCACACGGTGGATATGTGCTAAGACTAGAGAGAGCGGAACGGTCAGATCGTGAGACGCTTTCATCTGCAGTATAGTGTCTAGTGTTTCCAGTGCCTCCAGGCAGGTATCCGGATCTTCGTTTGCGAGGAGCATAAGTGCATCGCCGATGGTCTGATAATCATCTGAAACCATGATCTGAAGGGAATCGTTGCGCAGTATTACACGATCAATCATGTATACTTGTGCAAGAGAAGTCCGAAGCAAAGCATCGCCGTGGCGGTCGCTGGGCCCAATTTCGTACTCGGGTCCGATCGTTATAGATGTAGTGAGGTCTTTCCATGCATCGATTATTGAGATAGTGTTTGCCCTCTGGAGCATAGCCTTGCCGCAGATGCTCACAACATCAAGAAAGGCGGCTCGTACGAAAGGACAATCACTCGTCATGTACCAACTCGTTGCATGTTGTCCAAGCTGCTCCATCAAGGCTGCAAAGTGCTGTAGGGCTACAGGTAGTCAGCAACTGGCCATTCAACTTACTGCTTCTTGAGGCACTTACTACATTGGGTTTCATCTCGCAACAATTTCCTCAGCAGATACATCACCACTAGAAGTCTTCCGTGTTGCCCATTATGGTCGCTGGGGACGGTATCTAATATGGGAGAGAGCTTCTCGTGATGTTCGTTTGTAGTATGTAGTGATACATACGTTCTGGCTGCCATGTCCCGCATATGCCAATGCGGGCTTGGGAGTAACTCTCTCACCAAGCTCCGAATCTTAGTGAGATCTCCCGGTGGTCGGGCTTGGCGCAAGATCTGAAGGGCAGGAAATACGCCCTCGGCACCATGGAGGTCCATCGGTGAGCTACCGGCCTCAGGCGTCTCCATAATCTTGACATCGCTACTTGGCTCAAGCAGCTCTATCAAGATTTTCACGAGGCTGGGGTAGTTGTCATAGGAGAAGCGCGAAGTCTTGGCTCGTTCCCGCTCTTTCCAGTCCTGTGCTTCGTCGCTGCCGAGTAATCGTTCAATCAGAGCTTTGAACAGCATCAAACTACAGTTGCGGAGCGGCCATCTAAAAAGGAGTCAGTCCAGAACTAGTCAGTCATGTATTTATGGTCTTTACATAGACGAATTCAAGGTTTTAGCAGCAAGCTCGAGACCTTGTCCGATATATGCCTCAGATGCAACACTTAGCTTGGAGGTTGTGAATATTTCCTTGATGCAATTAAGGGCATGCACTTGAGGAAGACGGCTTTCCTCGATATTGGTACTCTGCGCTTCCACCAAAGTCTCGGCTACAAGATCCTTTATGGCTCGTGGGAAGAGCTTGCCTCCTGCTTGGGGTTCTGCTGCTAGTAATGCGGACATGGCTGCTGGTATGCCCGCGGATCTCCTAGTAATGGCATCTGACTTTGCTTGGATAGATCGGAGGGTTTCCTACAGAGCGTCAGCTCCAACACGCACGCTGAAGTAATTGTGCACGAACCTGGTACCACATTTCAGGCAGCGCACGTATCGAAGGTATATTCGAAGTGACACAACGGCGGCAGAACACAGCAAATGTTTGCGACACTGTCGAAAATGCACCGCGGTGACGAAGTTCAAGGAGCTGTGTAAAGCAGAGTCTGCCCAGCTTTTCAAAAAGCTCCGGGGTGACAAGGTCACCGTCCCCATCGCCTACAGGAGCTTTAAGGATAACAGTTCGTAGCAAAACACTGTAGCAATTAGCGAAATCGAGAGTATAGTAGGGGTTTGGTCACCTGGCCTCCTTCAGTCCCCTCCAGGAGTAGCTTAGAATCTCTTTGGTGTCTAGACTGCTCTCATCTTCCAATTCATCGGGGACATGGCCTTCCGGTGCATCTGCACACAGGACGTGGTAGACGCAAGACCATAGACTCTCAATACTTGCTACAATTTCGCCGTGAGACCTCTTCCAGATGGTAAATACCTCCGGTGGTAAGCTGGATATGGTAGAGTAGAAGTCGGGCTGGTCAACTACATAGCGTAGCGCAGCAAAAGTGCCATGTACAGGTCGGCCGTCAACGGCCTTTGAAAGATCTGCGTGGGCCAGGTTCAATGTATCCTGTAGCTGTGTTTTTAAATGTTCGAACAAACTCTGTTTCGAAGAAAAGTGTGAGCCAGCGAAAATGTTTGACTCATCGCTGGCCAAAGCAAAGACCATTCCATAAGCACGAGCAACGCCATCTGCTTGATCTGCTCGGCCTGTTCGAAGCATTGTAGCTTCCGCCCTTGCAAGAAAGCGAGGAATCATCGACAGGGTACGTTCTTGATCAGTTCGAGGGAGAGCAACTAGACATAGCTGCAAGACTGACACAGCTGCGTCACGGACATCGTCGAAAGGATCTAAAATCAGGTCAAGCAGCGACCGGCAAAGTTTCGTGTTCCCGATCCGAAGTTCATGAGTCCAGTGGAGCTGCCCTTGTGCAGATTTGGAAAGACTGGTGAACGGGACGCCCGGGTCTATTCCAGAGCGCAGTACGATGGTGATAGAACGTAATGCAGTAATGCGGCTCTGATAAGACGCAGTCGGGCGTAGCTCCCACTCGAGAAACTGGATATACCAGGCGATGAAAGTCAGAGACTCAGAGAGCGGGTCCTGTTCCCCATGTCGGGCTATCGAACCATGGGAACCAGAGCTCGTCTTTGGAAAAGGGAGGCGAGTTTGGCTAGATGCACCACCCTTAAATCTTGACTTTGCAAGAGTCGCCGTACTAGCTCTGAGACGATCGAAGAGCTTCTGTGTATAGCCGTGAACTTCTCGGCGAAAGTTCGCATCCGTATCTGTATGCAGATGGAAGAGGTTGTGCCTGAGAGCCTGTAGGATGCCACCACTAATAGCTCTCGTAACAGAAGTAGAGTATACGCAAAGAAACATGCCTGCGAGTCTGACTTCAGGATGCGGATCCGCCATCCAGGCACCAGGGACGTTATCGGGCAGATATAGCGCTCCATCGCGGATCTCGATATCACTTTGAACTCTATAATCTGGTATGAAGATCAGTGACTAATCTTGCGCCACGTTGGTGGGAACTTACCATTGTCCTTCACTATGTTGAGTTCTTTTCCTGTGGCGATTGCTGCCAACAATATCCTGAACTCTTCCATCTCTCCGAGGGACGACGTGTGACCGCCAGCTTGATACAACTGACTGGGCAACGCATTTTCGTGTGGAACATGTGACTCAAAATGGAGATATGCGAGAAATTTCAAGTACTCCGAAAGATTAGGTAGAAAGCAATGAGGGAAGACATGAGTTCTGAACTCCTGAATGCGATCGGGCCAATCTTGTAACGTCTGTACTACCGGCTCTATCCAGAATGGTGATATGGAGCCGTCATTGCCTCTTTCGTCGTAATCTGCAAGACGTCGGGCCTGAAGTAGGTAGTTCTTGATCAAATGGCCCGCCGAAAGAGCGGTGTCGTGGTGAACAACCCATGCAAGGAAAGATTTGAACACCGTCCTCGAAGTCACGGCATCCTGGACTGTATCCGACGTCCGCTTTAGCTGCACATCAAACAATCCAATCAATTCCGTGATGGAAATGACATCCCGAAGCAGGAAATGGGCAAGGCCTTGCAAAGCTGGTTTGACTTTGATGCGATCTTCCCGCTCACATATGATGTCCAGGAAAGAAGAGGTAGCTCTTCTCCGAAGTTCATTCGCACGCAGGCTCTGATCTTTGGTAACGACACTTGTGAGGACCAAAAGCATCTGCCTCATCGATTTGCCCTTTGCATCTCCAGAGCGCTGGAGGTAGATGTTGAAGGTTCTCATCCATATCGAGTCATCCAGGATCGCCTCTCGTGCATACGCACTGTCGGAAGCCGCACAATACTCAATAATTCCACACAAAGCATTCGATGCGGCTGCGCGATGGCTGTTCTCTAGATCTGCTAGATCTGCAGTCTCTAAAACAGGAGCGAGAATAGTATGGAGTTCTCTAGTCAGATGTTAGTGGGGTTCAGTATCGGCAAAGCAACGCTCACGGACTTTGTGTCCTTACTTCAGAGCAGTTGCCGGCTCTTTCTCTGCGAAGTTGGGCAATCTCTTCGCCACATTTTTGGCTAATTCCCGCAATGCCTTGTCAGAGACAGGGACATCAGAAGTGGGCGCGTTTTCTTCTGCCATAATTTTGAAGATGAATCAATCTCGCACGGGCGCCAACAATTCTCCTTAGTAGGTCAGAGAGGCGAGGGGCTTGAGATTCGCGAGGTGGACCCACCAGCTGAGTAAGCCGCAAATCCGTTTCCGCGTGACGTCTTGCCCCGATCCTCAACCATACCACGACGCGACGAAGATCTAAGACCTAGCCACGCCAACCAAAAGGCCTTCGACATCGCGCTCACCCACCATCCGCTAAGATCACTAGGTTCTCTGTGATTGTTTGCACACAACTTGGCTTCAATGGCTATTCCCTAGTCCTATGCATAGCGCGTTAATACGCGTTGGATACGCGCTTCATGACATCGCATACCTACCGAACTATCCCAAGCAACAATTATTTCCCTCGAACAGCCTCCGAAGACACTTCTACAGGCTCCTTCCCGATAAGCTCTTCGTCCCTCGGACGATCCTAACGTTTCGCCAACATACGTTCAAATTGCTGTCGTCTGGCCTGTCTCAATTTCGTAATTGAGCACGCGTCTTGACTCTGCGAATAAGCTCGTTTTCTCCTAGTTGTACCACATATGCTAAAGGCTACTCTGAAGGTATCTGTAAAATTTTATGTCGCAACCTTGACAAGAAAGCGTTAGTTTATGCCTTCAGGACGCATTTTGTAATTGGTATAGTTCACTCGAAATGAGCTCACTCGCGCTATGCAATGCAGAATAGCAGAGGACACTAAAACTGCCAACAGATCTAGCACCATATGGGGCTCAGGGGCATAATGTCCATCACGTTTGCATCCACGAAACCTGCTACATCTTGGCGGTATCATTGACATGCGACATGTGTATGAGAAGGCAGGATTACGTTTTCGTTGCTACTCATTGGATCACCATGAGTAGCTCGATTGCCTTGATCCGATCCATACCCGCCTGTGCGACACAGAAAATATGCCAAGCATTATCTAACAGTATAGTGACGTAGCGCGCCGGCGTTTGTTGGGCATACATCGGGAAATCAGAGCGAGAATATGCCTCAAGCTCTCCAACGAAGACCAGCAATTCTTCTGCAGTGAGCAATCTTATTGGGTTGTTCCGCCTGTGTGTTGTGCGATCATGGGAACTTGCTGCGGAAAAGGCTGCCAAACCGGGGAGCGAGAGGAGTCTCCGTTGTTCTATACTCCACCGCCTATTGAGAAGCCTACCAGTTCTACCAGTGCGTTTGAAAATGACAGCAATGATGCTGAAAATACGGGTTTCTCCGGCCCTACAGCCCGCGGTCGTACCTTGTATTACACCCAGGAACATACCCATGTTGCTCAATCGTGTACTTCCCGTATACCTGATCCATTCCTTTCAAGTCTTTTCGGCTCTGAGGTCTCGGACCTTGAACTAAAGTCATCACCGCTTGGGCAACAGACAAGCCACGACGAGCAAGACCTTTCTCGCAACATGTCTCTTACAGGTAGTTCTCTCACCTGGTTCGACAATACTTCCAGCTGCCCAGCCAAACACCGCAATCACCCGTCTGGCGATAAGCCTCATAAGTTTCTCTATACGGGACCAGTCTCACCGAGACCCGTTCCACCGTCAATCTCCACGATTGAGCCAAGACCCACACAGTATACCCAATCATTAGGACAACTCGCTGGATATTCAACAAGCGAGGAGGACGAACTAGAGACAAACTTGATACGAGGCGCTAAGAAAGGCCGAGCCAAGAAGGCCATTGCCTATAAGTCTTCTGAGTTTGTTGCAAGTGACAGTAGTGAGTCCGAGGTCATCCGTCCTCCATCTCATCAGGTCCGCTCTTCACGAACCACATTGGCAAGAAGCAAGCGACTGCAAGACCCAGATGTGAACACTGTTCCACACCTCGCTTCCCCTAGCAAGCTTGCTGACCAAACCCGTAAGACGAAAAATATGACTGCGAAGAGAAGAATAAATACAAGGGGTGGTTTTGTTGTGGACAGCGAGAGTGATGATGAGGAGAGTGACCTAAGGGGTCATGATGACAGTAACAACCAGTCGAGATCGTCCACTCGACAAAAACCCTATGCATTGGAGCCACCACACTCTATCCAGGCCAACTCCAAAAAAGATTCCAGTGCAAAGCCTCTGCCAACCAAGCAGCTCAACAAGAGCCGTCTCAACAAGCTTTTGGGAAGAGCGAAAGGTGCATCGACTACTTCCAGACAAGAGCAATTACTTGTCCATACACAGTCACCTATCACGACAACCCCAGCCTTCTTGACCTGGAACTCGCATCTCACCGCATCACTTGGGCTGCAGCAGTCAGCGCCTTCGCAGTCAGTTGTTAGCCTCAATTCGGATCGTGCTAAGTGCTCCGCTACGGCTGGTACAATGAAGGAGGTGAAAATCCTTGGCCAGCAAGCCAAGGTTGTAGGTTCATCGATGACCAAGACTGATGGTAACATGTCTTCAATCCCTCGAAAGATTCCACCAACCAATGCTGTTGTTACTGGCAGGGCGTCGCTGCAGACCAGTTCAGTTTCTACTCCTCCGACTACTGCTGCCACAGGTCCATTCTCCAGCCCACTATCCAGACAGCGCAAGTTAGTACCGGGCGCGAACATTGCTCGGGAGCGCAAGAATGGCATGTCAGACAATAAGACCTCTCTACCTACACAGCCCAGAAGTCTTCTCCAATTGACGTTAGACGAAGCTAAAATGGGTACCATGGGTAGCACGCCAGGTGCGCAGCCTCAAGTCAGCGATCAATACGAACAAAACATAGCTAGAGGAAATCTGATCTCAATAACGTCGGCTGGCAAATCTGTAACTACACCTCAGTTGTGCATTGAGAAGCACGATATAATGGCAGCCAATGCGAAATCCAAGCAGTGTTCTTCATCAACATCACCGAGCCCGAAGGCATCGGAAGACTCAGCTTCGCAACGAGAAGAATGTCATACACAAATCCCCGATACATGCCCCAGGAAGTTCACACCAGGTATATCAAAGGCAAACGCATCATCCTCGAAACCTGCATCATCTACACCCAGACGGCCAGTCCAGAAGCGAAAGCTTGACAGCATCTCCGGCGGTCCTAATCGCGCCTCTACCGCCGCACGCAAGAAGCCTAGTTCAGCCCTTGAACCTCAGTTGAAGCGACCCGAAACTATACAGGCAGTATCGGAAGTTGACGCCAGTTCTCGCTCATCCGCAGCTCCGAAAGCGATTGTACGCAAGACACCCGCAGAAGCTATTGCGAAGAAGGCCGCAACCAATAACCCCGTCGAGAAGTCGAGGATACCTGAGATGAAATTGCTTTCGCAAGCGAAATCGTTCGACCGACCTGAGGACTTTGCGGCTGTTTCTACAAACTCCAACTTGAGTAAGCCTTCGAAACCTACCAGGCATGCTTCTGTGGCTCCTGATACTGCAACGCCTGCTCAGCATAACAATGCTTCCAACAGAGTTGTTAAATCTTCATCAGAGATCAACGCTTCCTTGGAACAACTGGCCGCGAACGAACCTGGTAGTGCTATCCAAGGGCCGTCTTCCACAGACGAAACACGCCAAATAACAGTTACACCTTATCCTGAGAAGGCATTAAGCCTTTCGGTGAATGTCCGTTCAAAGAAGATGAGACAATCTGCTGAACCAGGTATAGGCATCCGTGAACAGCATGGGTCTATCTCTGCAAGCTCGCCTGCGAAGGCACATCCAGTCTTGGCCGCTGAGTCTATACTCTCAGCTACAAGAGAAGAGTCTCTATCCAGTTCGTCGATGACTATGCCAGAACCGGTTCCTTCGAACGAGTCTCAATTGACCGATCTGACAGAATCTGCAGTTCTAGAAGCAGGCTTGCCCGTATCAACTCAAACTATTGAGGATGGGGCAATGCACTCTGGAGAGAGACCAACAAGCGATATAGAGATGGACTTCGACAGTGGTGGAGTCACAGCAATAGTCGCTCAGCGTGACACGATGAGTGCTGGCAGAGTTTCAATCCCCAGGGCTGCTAATGATCATGACCCTCCAAGACAATCCCAAAAGCCTATAGAAACCACGGACGGTTTCCCCCTGACGACCTTGAGTTCCGAGTCGCCTAAGCATATGATCTCAAATGCACCCAAGATCGCTTTGACACCATTCGTAACCGCTCCTGTTTGTAGCCTACCTTCTTTGGGAGTCGCAACGGACTCCGAAGAAGACGTCCTACTTTTATCTTGTTCACCTCAGGTGTCCAAGGAGGCGCAACCCTACTTCGAGTATTCTGTCTTCCAAAAGGTGTGGTCAAGCGAGCAAACTGAAGAAAGCGTCGCGGCCACCGAAACGACCGTACAGCCCTTCACCAGTATCGTTGAGGCAAATGCACAGGCTGAAAAGACATTTCAAAACGGCTTTGCGCACTCCTTCGACCCCCTTTTCGAAAGCCGCACCGCGCGCGATGAATATGGATGCTCAATTCTCACTGGCTCCGCCACACCTTTTGATAACCCCATAAAGAAGATTTATTTCAAGATCTGGGTCCAGCGCGACATTGTTTCTAAATTCGCTAACCAGACGCCACAAACACTGAAGGTGACATCATTCATCTCAAGCACCTGCTACATCCTGCGCTTATTCAATCTTGCTGAGCAAGCCGATACCGAAGGTTCAGATGCTTCCGACTCGGAAGATAGCGATTCTCCAGCATGTGAGCCAGTTCGGGTGTATCAGTCCCACAGCCGTCCCGAGATATACACTACTCTCGATGCCGCTAATCGCGCGGCTCGCGCTCTACAAATCGAGCTCAGCCACGAGAGAGAGCCGAAAGACGAGTTTAGCAGGGCATTTCAGGAAAAGAACTTGAAGGAGCTGGATACAAAGTTGCGTGAACTTCAATCGAGGGAGCTGGACGGTGGGAATGATGGTTGTTGGAAAGGTAAGTTTAATGCGTGTGGTCTAGGGGCAGACACCTTGGAAGTGGTAGTGGAAAAGACTAGCATCTGCGGAGCACGTAACCTTTGAAATGCGCGCGTGATCGGACAGACTGTGGTAAGACGAGTGCAGATGAGATGTATGATGGGCAAAAGCTGGTGGTGTTTACAATTTTCATTCTTTTCTCATCTTGCTTGCGTGCTTGGTCTGCAGGGCACATTTTCCCAATCGATTGGAATATTCATACCTGGAACTGCGGGGCGAGTAGTATATGGCTTTGAACAGTCTATGGTAACTTCCTTACAGTGTCTGTATCATAGATCTTCAATTGACGTGCTTTTCATAGAATCTTGTCTGTACTTTTTGTTTCTGGTTGATTATCCTCAATCTAAGCCGTGGATAGGAAGCAACCAACACGCAAGAACTGTTGTGCTCAAACAAGGGATTGTGATCAACCCATAGTGCATATGCAGGAGGGTGGTGTACGATGCAGGTGACTTGCTATCAACAAAAAGCAACAATCAACAAACACACACCGGCTGAAGTGGCGTGCAGCCAGCCGGGCTGCGCAATAGCAAAAAGACCACAACAACATAACACAGCCCACTTGCAACGATGAACCCCGCAGCGGTAGCACTTAGCGCATGTAAACAATCGATTACAAGGTTAGACAGCCTCATCGGGATCGCCTCCGAGCGGGGGTTGGGGGCGCCACAGTGGGTTATAACAGCGCCGAGGTACCGACTACAACGACGAGTTCCAAGTTATTACAGTTTCAGCATCAGCGCTTGTGAAATACGATGGAGGCCCGTGTGTTTTTGGTTAACGGTTGTTGAGTCAGTCTCCACTGCCGGCACTAACCAGAACCAAAATTTGAGGATCGCGATTCAGATACTGCAGAAAACAAGGAAATCCTGACTCGTGTGTGTGTGTGTGTGTGTGTGTGTGTGGATTGGATGTCAGTTGTCTCTTTGGTATGGATGGAAACCAACATTGTCAAGGGGGATTTGTACATTCATTATCCTCATCATCATGAGATGGTCGTAAGCGAGGCTTCTCACTACGCCGAAAAGTTGAAACAATATATAGTACATGAATACTTTTGGTCATAACACGTTCTTGCGAATGCTTAGATCAGAGCTTCACCTCTAAACATGGCTTCCCTGACTTCCCTGACGACATCTGCCCGATCACCCGGACCAAGCAACACGATACCCCTTCCTCGCCTGCCCATACGACCCGTTCGACCAAGACGGTGAATGAAATCGATCGTGGTATGTGGGACATCATAAAGAATGACATGGCGAACGGAGACGGTGTCGATACCTCTTGAGCCCAAGTCGGTTGTAACAATGACCTTTGTGTTGGGTAGGATGCGCTTGTTCGCCGGCTCAGTCTTCTTCTCTTGGTTTTCTGCAGTTTCCTTGGTGGATGCATCGTTTGTGAAGGACTTGAGGATATTGGCCTGACGAGTGGGATCGGTGTCCCGGTGGAAGGCGTGAGCATCGATACCCTTCTTGACAAGGTATTGTGCTACTTCTTCAGTGTCTTCGCGTTCGTTGACGAAGACTAAGACACGCTTCGTGGGTATAACTTCCTTGCCTTCGTTGGGGTCGAAGTCGGCGGATGCCTTGCCAATCTGCCAGACTGTGTCTGCGCAGGCGAGCATCTTATTGCCTCGATACGGGTCCTTGTTCACATCAACGACACCTAGCTGTACCCTTCGTGGGATGGCGTGGAGGTTGGGTGTGACGAGACGCTGCATGTCGGGGAATCGGTCGGCAAGGTACTTGTCAAGGTACTTTGGAATGGTGGCGGAGCAGAGGACGAGCTTTTTGAGGGAGGGGGTAGCGCGTTCGAGGATCTCGGTTGTGCTTTCCTTGAAGGAGCGGTCGAAGAGCGAGTCTGCTTCGTCGCAGATGAGGTGGGTAACCCGGGCAAGGATGTTGGGGTTGCTTTCAGCGATGCTGGCGAGGAGGGGTGGTGTGCTGATGACGACATCGACACCATTGGGGTTGAAGAGCTGATTGCGGATGACTGTGGCAGACATCTTGGCTGAGATTGGAGCAGCGCGAAACTTGATGGTGTGGGAGAGCCTCTTTGCGACGGCTCCGACTTGAGCAACGAGTTCGGCGGAGGGGACGAGGATGATTGCGCGCGGTCGTGCTGGGTCTACTGCCTTGTTTGTCTCTGGCTCCTCGACGGCGAACATGTCTGTCCTCCTGTCGTGTTCTTTGAGTGCCGCCTCTTCAGCATCTCTCTTAGCCTGCTCCTCGGCATCTTCTTTCTCGCGGACTTCCTCCTGTTTGATGGCGTCCAGAGTAGGAAGAAGGTATGCCAGTGTCTTTCCCGAGCCTGTCTCAGCTGCCAGTAGGAAGGAGTCTGGCCCACTCTTCTTGGTCTTTACTTTTGCGCGCACAGCCTTTTGCAGGCCGAGGAGGGCGGGTATAGCGACGGCTTGTGCGGGGGTTGGGTTGCGGTATTCGAGGCCGGGCAGTGCATCGTTCACGGCGCGTAGTGTAGGTTCGGCGAGGGGGAACTTGTCGAACGAGTCGTATTGTTCGAGCTGTCGCTTGACGGCGGTGCGGTTGTTGTAGGGCACCTGGTGCAGCGAACTCTGCATCTTCAGGGCATGGAAAGGCTCCGACCGCGTCCTCCTCTTGCCGTCATCCCGTCCTGTCGCCGCCCGGCTGCCACGTGCTTCTCTCTGCTCTCGTATCCGTTCCAGTCCCCGTGGCACGTCGGTCCGGTTTAGGAAGTCGAAGGCGTCTGGCTTCCTCGTCGGCGCTCTGTCTGCTGTTCGCGCGACATCGTCTGCGAGAACCATGCGCGAGGGCCGGGGATTGTCGCGCCCTCTGAAGCCCGAGGAGGGCCGTGGTGGGCGTGAGGAAGAAGCGCCATGACGTTCCCCTCTCTCGCGCTGGACCTGGGTATATAGGCGGGTCTGCTGGGGGGGTGGCAGTTTCAAGAGGGCGCGCACTTCGCAAAACGGGCAAACTCTCCGCAACATGGCTACTTGGTTGCAAGTACAGGCAGGATTAAATGAAGAAGTCAGACTAGACTAGCATGCTCTGGCTACACTAAACCTTGACTAAAGGGATCCGACCTGACGTCGGCACTGCACAGGCGATCGTGCAGATAATTTCAGGCGCTAAGACGCGATAAGCGGCACGTTACCGGAGCAACTGCACGCAACACCGACGCCTTGCCTACATCCCGGCTATCAACACTTGATAGCACCAGCGGCCCCAACCATATCATAGTAAAGCACCCACACTTCCTCCTCCGCTTCTCCATCGCACATCTGCCCAAGCGCTCTGTCGGTGTCCTTCACTTCTCTGCCATTTCTTTAATCAGCGCGCATCCCTTAGTTCGCTGACTCGACACGACTCCTCGAGGGAGCCCATTCTTCTTCAGCAACACAACTCGACTGCCCGCTGCACGCAAACACCCGCACTGCGTCCGTCAACAACAGTCCGCCTTCGCCAGCACGAGCGTGCTCAACACCAGCCATCATGTCGCGCAATGAAGCGGTAAGCATCACTTCTCATCTTATTCTTCCTTTTTGCCTCCACTGTTTCGTGTGTTGGCCACGCGATGCTGACCGCAATGGCCACAGGTGTCGCCGCTGCGCATCAACAAGACACCTACTCCCTCGCCCACAAAGGGAAGCGGCCGTCCCTTGTCAGAAATCAGCCCCCATGAGCACCGCAGGAACTCTCCCAGCTGGAACCAGACAACAAAGGTATGTGCCAAGGCCGCCTTTTCCACCTGCATTCCCGCTGCATTCCCACTGCATTTCCGCCGCCACTCCCATCTGCAGCCTGCTAACATCTGACCCAGAAGATTATCCTCACCAAGGAGAGCTCGCCATTCCGCGACTCTTCGCCTTTTACTCACAGCCCGCGTCTCTTCTGGAAGGAGCAGACCACTTCGCCCAAGAGCCGCTTCGACACGTCGGAGAACGAGTACGAGGGCAGCTCGCCTCTCTCGCCCAAGCGCAACTCCATTGAGAACCTGAAGAAGCAGTCGCGTGTCAAGAACAGCAGTATGTTCGCGCGCGAGCAGAAACACGAGTACGATCCCAGCTCGGTCCAACCACTCGACCGCCCACTCGCTGCAGGACGCCCTCTCAGCACCGCTATCCAGGGCAACGCCTATGGCGGCAATGGCCTCCAGGGCCTGCGCAATGAGAACGAGAGCCCCACAAAAGGTCACCACCACAGCCGGTCTGAGAGCCAAACACGGATCCCCATCCTGAGCCCGTCCAAGACGTCACCAGCAAAGCTTCCCACACAATCTTCATTCGCTTCACCATCAAAGCCTTCTCCGTCTGAGGGCCGCATGTCGCCGACCAAATCTTCGCTTGTCAGCAACGGTCGCTTCAACTCGCCGCAGTACAATGGTGACTCCAGCGCCATCATGTCAGATGACGAAGAGCTCGTTCATCAGACTCCCCGCCCACTGCGGCGTCATGCTAAGAGTGTGACCTTCGACACAGCTCCACCCCAAATTACAGAGTTTGAGTTGGTCACACCCGACCCTTCGGTCGCCACAATGTCACGAGACGGCAGCTACGACTCCGAGGAGGAGACAGAAGAGGAGATGAGCTTCGACCAGGATGACAGCTTCGACGCTTCACTAGAAGACACCGATAAGACTCCAGTTGTCCTGCCTGAGGACTGGCGCCACATGAGCCCGCAAGCCGCAGACACTTCTCTGACCGATCTCTACGATGATGTCTTTGACGGGCGTGAGAACAGTCCCATGCCTTCAGCACGCCCAAATGGCACGACCAACGGATCGCGTGTCGGCTCAGTAGCGTCTGACAGCGATGCTAGACCACTTCCTCCTCTTCCCGCCATACAAGGTAGCCCCAACCGGCGGCGCGACTCCAGCATTGGCCTTTCCGCTGCCGCAGAGCGAGTAGGCGACAGGCGGCGCTCCCTTCCTCAGCTTCCGCAAGCAGCTGGTATCTCTAAGAGTGATCTTCTCAACATGCGCGAGGTGTCTATGTCGCTTGAGGATCGGTTGCGTTTGATGAACTTCGACGACGATCGTGATACAAGCACACCAACTCAGGAGATGCAAAACAAGAAGAAGGCTGTAGAGGTTGACGTTGCAGAAGTGGACGTTACAGAGTCGGAGCTAACGCTTGACGAGCCGAAGATTCCGCGTATCTCTCGCGAATCCATCCTCCGCCGTGTCAAGAGCCGCACCTTCGACGAGGGTGAGGACGACGAGCAGGAGGAAGAGGACGAGGAGTACAGCACATTTGAGCCCGAGTACAGTCCTGAGCGCAGCTATGGCGACCTTGCTGACTTGGACCCCGATGTCCCCATTCCGTCACGTGAGGCGTCCTCCAACTTCGACGAGCATCCGCGTCAAGTCTCTGTCAGCGAGGCCGATAGCGTCGTCGACGCTTACAGTTACCACAACGCAGACAGGGCAGAAGATGACCATACTGAGGAAAGTGATGTAGATGGCAGCTCGATGTCTCAGCTTGAAGACTACGAACGCGAGTCCTCTGTCATTCGGCATCCAATGCCTCAACACTCAGATGACGAAGATGATACTAGCCAATACTCGCCTCAACCTGACGAACCGTCCATTGCGCAGAGCACCATCGACTCCTCCGGCCCATCAACGCCCGTTGCCGCTCCCTCTTCCCCTGTCTCGGCAGAGAAGCAGGTGCCACAGGACGAGATGTACTCCACATTCGAAGGCAAGGACGTGGACCTTAGCTTGGATCCTCTGAAGGCGTCTATGGCGACAGCACCAAGTCCATTGGACTCAGCCCCTAAGCTAGATGCCATGCGCGACTTCCTACGACGACCTGTCACGCCTGAAGCTCCCGACATGGACGAGGACCAGTCGGAGTCGGAGGACCCTGGTACTCCAGATTCTGTCATTCGTCACCCAATGCCTGTCTCTCCGGCTCCTCAAGAGAACGCTCCAGAGGTTCCTCAACGGGAAGCCACCATCCGAGGTGCAGGTGGAAAGTTGAAGACGCGGCCATCGCTGATTCCCGACGATATTGACATGGCCGCTACACGCCGCCAGGTCAGTGGCCAGCATGCTCCTCCTGTTCCTGAACGCAGTCCAAAGCGCCAATCAATGAGCCTCGAGCTTGGCAACGCCGACGACGAGAGCCATGACGAAGACGATACGCAAGTGAGCATCACAACCAAGCAGAACCGCATGTTGGACCTGCAGCTCGGTGACCTTAACCTTGGTGACGATTCGACTGACCTCAGCTTCGGGCTGGACAAGGAGTTTGATCACATCATTGAGTCACAAAAGGTACGAAATCTCTTTCCTATTCCCTCGCTCACCAGATTGCCTGAATCCATTGCTGCTGTCGCGGACACAGCTTGTCAGATGTCTGGTGGAAGCTTTATTCACAGGCACAGTCTCGCTAACGACATGATCCACGAACAGAAAGGATACTTGATGCGCGAGAACACAAAGGTCGTTGTTGCGAGCAGTCGCCAATTCAGCGACGAGAAGCCTCCTACTCCTACCGAGGCGACGAGCGAGGCAGCTGCCAAGCCTGTCTCTCGTAAGACGAGTGCCGAGCGCAAGCCTGCCTGGACAAAGGAGCCTTGGAATGGTAAGCCTCGTAGGAAGAGCATCCGAACGGCATCTGGTCGTCGTACTCGCACCTCCGAGGGCCCAGCGCCACCTCTTCCTGGCCAAGAATCCGCTGTCGCTGGCGGACTAGACTCTGTTGCTGAGCAGGGAGTTGACGGCGAGCCTGAAGAAGGTGAGGAGCGCGGCCTGGTTTTCGTCAAGGTTGTTGGCGTTAAGGACCTCGACCTTCCCCTGCCAAAGCATGAGCGTACCCATTTCCAGTTGACGCTGGATAACGGCCTGCACTGCGTCACAACGTCTTGGCTAGAGCTTGGACAATCTGCTCCCATCGGGCAAGAGTTTGAGCTTGTCGTCATGGATGACCTTGAGTTCCAGCTTACACTGCAAACTAAGTTGCAGCCTCCAGCGGTGCCCCAGGTTGTCGCTGCGCCTACTGCTAAGGCTGTAAACCACAAGAAGTCACACTCTGCTTTCCGCAACCTCCTCTCATCGCCAAAGAAGAGGAAAGAGCAGGAACGCAAGGCTCAGGAGGAGGCTGATCGCATCGCCCAACAGGAGCATCAGGAAGCTCAAGCCGCTGCCAAGCGTAATCAAAAGGCCACCGCATGGGATCTTCTCCACGACCTGGTCGGACCTGACGGCTCTTTTGCCCGTGCCTACGTTTGCCTCAACAACCACGAGAATCAAGCTTATGGTCGTCCATTGACCGTTGATATTCCCTGCTTCAACGAGTGGGCTGTCGACAACACCGGCGCCAGCAGTGTCAAGAGCAAGCGTGGAGGTGTTGTTCGTCGTCCACCTTACCGGGTGGGTAAACTTACCCTTCAGCTTCTTTATGTTCCCAAGCCCAAGAACGGAAAGGATTCGGACATGCCCAAGAGCATGAACGCTGCTATCCGTGAACTCAAGGAAGCTGAGCAAGTCAAGGACATCAGCTTCGAAGGCACGTTTAGCCAGCAGGGTGGAGATTGTCCGTACTGGCGACGCCGTTTCTTCCGCTTGGAAGGTACAAAGCTTACCGCTTACCACGAGTCTACACGGCAACCTCGTGCTACCATCAACCTGGCCAAGGCCTCCAAGCTCATTGACGACAAGAGCGCCCTTCAGCAGCCATCTGCTACAAAGTCTGGTGGTCGTCGCAAGTCCGGATTTGCTGATGATGAAGAAGGCTACATGTTCGTAGAAGAAGGCTTCCGCATTCGTTTCGCGAACGGTGAGGTCATCGACTTTTACGCCGACAGCCGCGAACAAAAAGAGGCCTGGATGAAGGTGCTCTATGAGACTGTTGGCAAAGACATTGCTCAGAACAAGGGCTGGGCTGCCATGGTCCTTGAGAAGGAGCGCAAGGAGAAGGCTACGCGGTCACAGATTGGCGCACCAATCTCACCAACCAAGTCGCATCCAGTGCCAAATTCACCGAGCGTCAACCGCCGGCCTTCTCACGCACGCACCCAATCTCACGACATATTAGGCTCCATCAAGTCAACTCCGTCAAGTCCCGTCAAGGGGCACGCCCGCACACAGTCGCATGCGCCTCCTCCACCTCTAAAGGATGTTCGCATGTCACACGCACCACCTCCACGACCGCGAACCCAGGAGTCAGGGAAGCCGGGACGTAGGGAGCAGGTTCGATCGATGATTTTCTAGTCTTCCTTTTCATCTTCATCATCGATACCACTCATCTACTTTCTTTGAATCATTCACTTACTTACTGGCCTTTCTTTGTGTTTTAGCTTCGCCAATACTCTACTCTTTCGCACCGACTAAGATTGGGGTTTTGGAGACGGCGACAGGGGAGGAGAAGTTTGAAGGGATTGGGTGCTGCGCATCCATTTCCCGAGTTGAGCACGCCAATCCGATGAGCTTGGCATTTGAGTACATTCGCGCGGAGCCGCGGAAAAGTCGAGGGAGCGTTGCTGCTTTCGTTTCCTTGTATCATGTCTTATCATTGTTCTTGTTACTGTCTGGCGCAGGTCGGAGTTGTTCCATTCCTGGAGTTGGAGGCTATGGTCTTACGATACTCTGCATAATGATTGAAGGAGCGATGAAGTACATGGGGTATGAGTAGCAGTTGTATACGGCGGATGAGAATATAACATGACTTCAAAAACAACGTGTCTTGGGTGACTGAACAAATGCAGCTGATATACAGGAGTGCTATTCTAATATTCAGCATAGTAAATTGCGAATGGCGGCGTGCACTGTCGTCTGGCGACTTAAGCAAATTACCTAGCATGGCAGCCACGGAGTATCTCATCATAGCGGGAAATGTTCAAAAGTACTCGTAGACTATTGTAGCCTCAATTCTGTAGGCAATGAGCTTTTCTAGCACTTTGATGCGTGGTGATAATTTTCCGCGACATTAGCATGTTGTCCGGATGGGAAAATCACACACTGTCTGCGATGCTTATACACATAGACACAATGACACCATACACAAGATTCTACTCACAAGTCACATACCTGTATTCATTGCTTTTCACAACGCTAGATCTATCGTTGAGCCAGCCACACGAAAACAGAAAAGTAGACAAGCAGCCTTCTCGTGATACGAGAAGGGCCAAACTGCGACACGACAATAGCTGCTGTCGTGCAACGCAGCACTTGCGCATCCCATTTAGCACGAGCAAACAAATGACAGCTGACATGTCAGAGTATTTCCAGTCGGTGAGCATCAACACACCGTGCTGCAATACTTACCTGTTCTTGTTCTCGTTCTTCGCTCGTCATTCTCTTCTTTTCAGACGAACGAAGGATTGTAGTGAACGGGCCTTGAAGTATCGAGATCCTTATATGTACCTGGTATAGGCGATACCTGTGCTTTTGGTCTGCGACGGGAGCTAAGAGTGCCAATGTGTTTGTAGGAACCCCATCTAAAATCACCGGGAAGTATCCCTTTCTACAACAAATCCGGTTTTCCTGTAACGGTCCGCCGGACGTGAGTGCTATGGGTGCATCGCATTCTACACCTCCACCCCTCGTCGAAGTCAACGCTCCTGGAGGAAAAGTCTTAGTTCCCCCTGGTGCGTAAACCTCTTTGGTCCTATTCTACACCTCATCCATCTGTCCTTCCATTGTTATTGTCCATACTTATACGTCTATACAGGGACGGCATTTAGTGTCCACCCACCCTCCTACGCGCGCTCAAGATCCGATCCGTACACACGAGGTCCCATATACACACCCTGTCCACTACCATATCGTGGCGGACACCAACACCAACGTCCGCGAAATCGACCCTACCCTCGGTACGGAGGACCAGATATAGATATCTCCGAAGAGAGTGACGATAGCGAGAGTACAGACTTGAATATAATGGAAAGCAGAAGTCCAAGAGGTATGCGACGTCAAGTATCCAAAGGCTATCCCGGCGGTATGATGGGTGGTGGTGGCATGTCGGGAATGAAACGCAGAGGTGGGCTAAGGGGTTTTGAAGGTATGGATCCGAGACCCAGGTCTGCGCCTGAGATGCAAATGGGCGGATATCCAGGTATGGGCGGTATGCCAATGGGTATGCCTGGGAGTCCAAGAATGGGGGGTATGGAAACTATAAGGGGACTGGGTGGTATGGGCGCGATGGGGGGTATGCAGCCACCTGGTATGCCTCCAGAATACACGTCAAATCCATCGATGCCTCGATTTGGTGCTGGCGCGGGCATAAAACCGTATGCAGATGTGGAAGTAGCTCCCAGCCAGTCATCATCACGAAGTAGCCCAGACACATCTCAGCCCACACGACGAGCCGGCCGCAAAATACCAAAACACTACGAGCATATTCCAAAGGGCGCATACGCCAACGCAGAGAAGCATGGACGAAAATCGCGCTCCCGCGCGGACCCGCAAACGTCAGCCCGTCTAAACCGCGGCCAACCTTGGAATAAGCAGGTTGGCCCTTCAGGGGGCGAGTTGCTTGGGGGCGACGCCTTCCTTGACGCCTGTATTTGCACCACAGCTTGCAACTGCAGGAAAAGCGAGCGCGTCATATACCTTGCACGAAATGACCCCCGTAAAGGCAGCGACTCAGACGAGGAGGATTATACCTACGGTAGCGGTGAGATCAGGTACATACTGAAAACAGATCTAGGCAAGGACTGTGGAGATCACTCGGGCTGCAAGAAAAGCGAGAGCAGTGACAGTGAAAAAGAGCAGAAGAGCAAGAAGAAGAAGAAGGACAAAAAAGAAGAAAAGAAGCGGAAAGACGAGTTCGACGAGTTCAAAGAGGATATACTAGAAGCGCTCAACGGGTTGCAAGACCTGAAGAAGGACAGTCACCAACGAGATAGAACCGAGAGCGGCCCCACAAGACAAACTTTTGGAGGGGCAGGCATAAGGCCGAGTGCGTTCTCGATCAACGATATGGATATGAATCCACGAATAGCCCAGCAGATGGGCATGATGAACGGTGATCCGTACGGCACGGGTCGGATGCCACCTGGCATGGCTGATCCAACAGGTAAATGGCGCATGCATCCTAGTATGGAACTGGGTAGAATGGGCGGTGGTATGGAAAGTACTGGCTTGGGAGGCTTTGAGAATGACATGGGTGATATGGGCGACATGGGGATGATGGGAAATCCATACATGCAACCTGGCATGATGAGCAAGAAGGGTATGCGGCCCAGCTTCATGTCGCATCGTGGGGCGAAGGCAGGCAGACAGTTCAGCAATGGCGCCATGAGAATGGATATGCACATGGATCAAATGGCTGCAATGTATGGCAGGGCCATGGGAGGTGGCCGCGGAGGTATGATGATGATGGGTGGTGGAGGTGGTGGTGGAGGCAGGCGAGCCCACTTAGACTCGGAGTCTGATGATTTCGATCTTGGGCTCGGGCCTTCTGTGCGGTCAGGCATGCGACAACAAGCTGGCCGTGACCGGGCCGGTGAGTATCATCATTCCACTGTGATATCGATGGTATACTGAAACCATGTTAGGACGTGGCAGTAGGAGACCAGGCAATGAAGACAAGGATATCCCAATCAGGCGTGACTTCGGAGGCAGCCCGCTTGCAAGGGCCAACGGCAGTCAGGATCGAGGCAAGCAGCCCCGAGTTGATACAGATGACGACGATGCTTATTGAGAATACGACACCTTAAACTTGAGTAGTTCTTCTTGGGTGAGCAACGGCACGGAAAGACTAAGAACGTCGGTCAACATTTGCAGACCAATCATTGCGTAGAAGCAAACCTTCTTTTTTGGGCGCATCATGTTTCGCCCATAAGTCGATCATCTCAGCGTAATTCAGACGCCCTGTTTCGCGTGGTTGGGAGTTGGCAATGAAACATGTCGATCCGCGGGCGCGGACGCACCCCTCTCGTTGCTGTGGCAGGGGCGGGGTTGAACTGACTGGCAGATGCAGGCTGCAGCAGTGCCGAGAACGTGCAGGATCGGGCTTGCTCAAGCTTGGCTGCATTTCTACATGGCCAACCTCATTGTTGGCACGACCCGCGTTAACAATATTGGTGCGCCTTGTCAGCTTCTGCTTGAAGACAGGTTGAGGCGTTGGACTAACTTTTGAGTGTTGGGCAGCCACAACTCATGCAGCTGCAGCTCGATAGGGCCCGTATTGGGCACCACAATATAATGATAGCAAAGCATTGTCCCTCGCAAAAGACGAATGACGAGAGTGGCATGCAGCACTGGCAAGCAAGAACATGCGCGAAACAAGTCGTCATTTAGATGTTTTGATTCGTTATCTGGGCTAACCTTCTAAGATGAGCCGTGTGGAATTTATCGCAATGTCGCATGGCAACCGCCATGCAACCAAAATGGATCTCTCGTGAGACCGCCGTCATGATGACATGGGCGTGTATGAGATCTATCATAGGATTATGTCCATTCCAGTAGATCTTCCCGATCTGTGAGTGTAGATGCCTACATGAATGAATACCAACCGACCAACTCCTCGCTTGTAACGCACAGGAAGTTAAGCAGAAACCAGGGGAAATGAAACTTCAAGGAAATAGGAAAGAAAAGGAAGTTTGTGGTTGTGCTGTGCCAAGCCGCGTGACTGATGCGCTCACTGAACCATCTCAAGAGACCGATTCGAGGAGAACCACCTCACTAGCCTCTATGGGGCGCACCAGCCGAGTCCGGTGGTGGCAAGACCGGCGGCGCTTGCAAGGCGCTTGCCGCGTTCGTTGAGACTAAGGATCAGCAACTTCTTCTCGGCCCAGAAGTTCTCGAAAGCATTGATGTCGTCGGAGGAGAGGGCACCCTTAGCACGCTTAGCCTCCTGCCACTCTGTATCGACCTTGTAAGACTTGTGACGTAGACGGGGAAGGGCCTCAGTTCGCAGGTGCGACAGCTCAGCAGCATACTTGGCGTCGTGCGACCTCAGCGGCGTAGAGAAGGAGCGCTCACGTGAGCGAGAGAGCTCTGGGGGCCCTAGGCAAATGGGTGAACCAGGGCACATGATTTGAGATCCAGATACGCCAGAGAAAGCCGGAGTCGTAGGTGAGGCACTTCCTGACTGAGAGGCTGTTGATGCAGTAGTGAGAGGCGAGGACGAGTCAGATTGGAATACACTGCTAGCGTTGCTGATTGTGCGGAATTTGGGAGGAGGGAGTTCGTCGAGGTGAACCAGAAGCTCGTCTCCAGCAGCCTTGGGGTCGACTTCGAAGCTGTCGAAGTGCTGGTCAAGACGCGCGAAGCCTGATCTAGTTAGCATCAAACCAAGTGTACGGAGAATGGTTAGACTTACCAGTCAGAACAGCGGCGCCTGCACGCTGAACATCAGTTAGGCTAGACTGGACTTGCTTGGGAAGACAGTCCCAGAGTTGCTGAGGGCAGTTCCAATGGCGTAAGTGAATAGGGTCGTAGCTGAATGCATCACCGTCCTTGGGGCAGACGGTGCGAGCAGTTTCCACATTGGAGGCAGTGCGTGAGAGGCAAGCAATGGTCTTGCGACTTGAGTTGCGGCGCGATGTTGGGATAGGGTCATGATAGACAGGGTGGGGAGATAGTGGAGCAGCCATAGCGGCAGTGTAGTATGTCGAATAGGTTTGTGTGGAGTTGTGGTCGACAAACAGTGGAGGTTGAGACTGGGTAGTGGATTGCGGGGTGCACAGCAATGAGTGATGCTTGTAAAGACTCAAAGGAGCGTGAGTGGTATTTGTAGAGAGCGACGGGAATCTTCTAGACAAATATTCTGTGTGTGAGGTGGTGGAGGTGGAAGGGTAAAAGATCGCGGAAGCGCTGGTGATCGAAGGTCTTAGCGGAGTAAACAGGGCGAGGTGTGGAGTCGGGCAGGGGTGTGCGGGCACTTTGCGGGCGGCGTTGGTGCGTGTTGATGGTTATGGGAATCTACGGCCCAAGGCACTTTCCCATATAGCTTGACGGAGCGACTACGTCAATTCACGGTGCGAGAAGCTGCACGGGCTGAGGAATCGGGGATGCCGCAGGTGTAAGGGTACAAGGCCTGGACGGATGATGAAGGGGTGAAGGGGCGGGAAGGCTGTGCCACTGTGGTTGGTGAGCCCAAATGCCCAGGAGCTTGACAGTGAAATTGCGGGCTACTGTGACGCAGGGAAAAACGCTGTGCGTGCGCGGACAATGAAAAAGGTGCTAGGGCGAGATTCCCAGACTTTCGGGATCATGGCTGCCCACCTGCAGTTGCTGCTGTACGGCATGCCCGCCACGCTATCGCGACGCAAGAGCATCCCAAAACGAACCTCTCGGCATGTCCAGATCCAGCGCCCGAATATTGCTGCTGCTCGTCTGCTGAGGTGGGCTGAGGCCAAAAAAGAAAAATTGCCAGCCAACTTACATGATACGTCACTGGGCCGTCGCTTCCTTGCGGTCTCGGGCTGATCCGGAACCGAGTTGGCTTGGGGGCGAGGCGCAGGCTCCAGGAATGCCGAAACCAGCCACACACACTGAAACCGCTCGAGTGTGAGGAGAGACGTGTGCAAACGGCTCGAGGAATGCTCTAAGGCGTCTTTAGTACTCGCGTTTCAAGTTTGAACATCAGCTGACTGAGGTACATATGTACATGGAGGCCGGCGCCTACTTACTGCAGTAGCGTAGCTATAGCTTTGGCGGGGGAAGTCGCGTTAGCCGAAGTCTCTGTCAAAGCGCAGGAGTGATACGGAGAGATGGATTGAACGACTTGTCTTGTCCAACTGCGCGCTTTTGTAGCAGACCCCGACTTTGGTCCTGGGCTGTGTGCGGGCGATTGCGAGAATTTTCATCTTGACGTCTCTGGTTCCGGCCCCACAAACTCTATCTCCATCTGGATTGTGGTCTGCTTGTCGTCAGCACGCGTTCAACGACGTATGGTCTCTGACCAATGCCTGGTCGATCTAATGAGCATGCCAGACGACGTAATCATGTAAATTGACACACGACACGACACCTTGAACGTGCTGCGTCCTGAGGCGCTTTTCACATGCATGTCTTATGATAGTAGTATTACTTAGTACTACCATCACTGTTTGCTCTTGGGTGGTCATCGACGACGCGTCTGAGCCACGTTCCCGAACTCTTCCAGTCTGGCATAGCCCGCACGCGTCCCAGTAAACCCCTCATCACGGTACATCACGCTTTCATGCTTTAGTCTTCGCGCGACTAGTGGACTACTCGAGCCTGTGTTGCGCACTGTTAGCACCATACTGAGACATGTGAAAGCCGTCCCACCTTTGGATCAAGTGCACGCCCGAAGCCGTCTCGACCATGCCGCTCACCTGGCCCTTCTCCAGGTCAAAGGCAGCCTGCTCGAACTCCTTCTGCATGTCGCCCCTGCCAAAGAAGCCCCTGGTGACGTTAGTGTTTCTCCCGAGGTCTTCAGCGTCGCAACTTCTTACAGATCTCCTCCCTTGCGAGCGCTGCTGCAATCTGACTCGGTGGTTGCAAGCTCCGACAGAGATTTGGCGTTAGGGTCTTCCTTTCCCTCCTCGTAGGCCTGGATCTGCTTGTGGTAATTCTCGATCATCGTCCGCGCTTCTTCCACTGAGCGCGTAATCTTGGGTTCCCGCCAACTAGCCGGGCGTCTGCTGTCGCGATGCTTGACAAGGAGATGGGCGCATCGGATCTTGCCCTCAGTACCTGCGACGGCTGCCGGTGCGACGCCCTTGGAGCTGTGGTTGGCAGCCATGTACGCCTTCAGCTTGTCTGGGTTTGTTCCCTGTGGTGGTTCCCATCGCGAGTCTTTTGTCTGGGCGTGGAAGTAGTATGGGAGGTTCTTTGTGTTGGAGCGGCGCACCTCCCATCCTTCAGGGAGTCCAGTCTCGGCGGACGACTGCAACGCGTGAGTTGGTGCATAAGGTAAGCTGGATTGCGAGGCGCGATGCTTACCATTTCTGCTGATGTTGTTTCTGTAAAAGTAGAATGGAGTATGCTATGGTAGAGCGCAAGTAGTGCAGAGCTTGATAGGAGTCTCCGCACGGTTGTTATACGGGCAGCGTGGAGCGACGTCTAGAATTGCAGGCGGTGGACAAGGCGATCGGCGCTTCAAGGTCATAATGCGGGGGCGCCTTACAAACAAAGAGCGCGGCTCTGCACCACAGCAACAGCAGCCGAATCAAGACGGGTGGCCCGCGCTCACCAACGTGACTCTGCGCCGACTCTGACACTGACGTCTCTTTCGCGATACACTTTTTCTCGACTTTTCTCGACACGCGCAATAATACGACCGACACGACTGTACTCGCTACACGAGCACACACGAATTACGACCTTTGCACCCACCACATCCGCACCCAACATGGCGTCTCCAGCAGCACAGATGGGAGGCTCCAAGGGCGGCAAGGAGCCCATTCTCTTCCGCTTCTGCTCAGAATGGTGAGCAGCCTGTCGAGGTCCCCTGCGACAAAGATTATCGCTGACCAATTGTAGTTCCAACTTGCTGTTCCCCCGCGAAGACAAGTCCGAGAACAAGCTGCTTTTCGCCTGCCGCACATGTAGCTTCACCGAAGAAGCGCCCTCATCCTGCGTTATGCGCCACGAAATCGCGTCCACAGTCGGAGCCACAGCCGGTGTCACAGCCGAGGTTGCTCAGGATCCCACGGTTGGTTACTCCCTGTCCGATGCCCAAGCTGCCCAGGCCGCTCTTTCTGAGGAGATGCCCTGCTGCACCATGTGTGGCATGCCCATCATGTGCCAGGAGTGCGGCGAGGAATCGGCTCCTGGCTTTGCGCTGGAGGCCGAGGACGAGGACCCGCAGGCAGAGCGTCCCCAGCAGGAGATGCGCGAGGAGGATGAGATGTTTGAAGATTACGACGACGATTACGATGAAGACATGTGGGACGAACCCACGTCTTGAAAGCGCCCCCTGCGTCTCCCACCAGTACAGTTGCTTGCTTGCTCTTGAGCGTGCTCGCTGACTGTACCCGTGTCTAGTTACCGCGTATCCAGAAACAATGCACAGAGTGCGGCGAGAATGAAGCCGTCTTCTTCCAGTCGCAGCAGCGGACCGCCGAGACGGGCATGGTAAGTATTCCGGACAAGTTCACGAGCTATCCTGACTCTCTTAGGCCCTTTACTACGTGTGCGCCGGATGTGGTCACGTCTCGCGCCCGTCCGATAGCTAGGAGGACGAAGATATGAATGCATGTAGCTGGCGTTTATTCTCACAACATTTACTGCGAGGAGTTCAGGAAAAAGCGGTCTTCAGATACCCGTGGGTATAGTTTAGTGGCATACACATAATGTTACATTCCAAAGCGCTCCATAGACTCCCAAAAATGCATCTTTCACCCCACGGCCATGCCGTCATACGTGTATAGGACCAACCATATGTCATTACACATGCATGGGCGCCAGCGACAAGATCTTTGACCACTGCTTCTGCCTCAGTTCCGCCGCAACGACACCACTGACTCTGGATCCAATAGGTTCGCCAGCCTTGTTGATCAGCACGCAGGCATTGTCGTCGAACTTGACTACACTGCCGTCCGGTCTCTGCCACTTCTTCGCTGTCCGTACTACGACCGCGTGTCGTACATCTCCTCGTCGTACTTTGTTCGCTGCGCTGATGGAGACGCTGTTACCGGTTTCCGGACCGAAATTTCGCTGCTTCTTTACGACTACTACTATGCGGTCGCCTGCTTCCATCAGCCTTTGTTGCGAGCATGACTCCCCTGCCACGGTGCACTAGACGTACCGACTTTCGCGGGGCGTTTCGATCGGAGGACGTTGACACATTCGACTATGGCGGCGCCTGAGTTGTCGATGCAATTTACGAGGGTCTAGAAGGGCGGATATCAGTCCTTGCTCTGCCGCCTTGATCGCCGGATTCGGCACACCTTTAATTGAATCATCTTGAGTGCCTTGCTGTGAGATTGCGATTACGACTGCCTGCCACGATGCGCGCTGTTTGTGGTTGTGCAGTGGGGTGGTTGTCTAGGTCGGCAGCATCAAAGTTGCAAGTCGTAGTGTCGGGCTTTCTCTGGCAGTTCGGCGGCTTGCGCCGTCACCCCAGTCTTCTCGCTTATGCTTTCACCCCAGCGCAAGTGCCTATGCGCGTCTCCATAAGCAGGGCGGCTGAGTACAGGGATATTGAGCGCCGCGAGCCTTGTCGAGGTCACTTACTCCCGCACATACTCGTCGGGTGAGCGGTTGCGCCCGTCGCTCTTTCCTCTCCTTGCGCGCATCGCTGCTATTGTCTGGGGCGCTCCCTCTCGTTTTCGTGTCCCTGTTATTGTACTTTGACGGTGAATGCGTTGTCGCTGCGTTCCTGGCTACAAGAACGTCAGTCAGCCCTACCAACCACCCCTTTAATCACGAAACCCTACGACTCTCACGATCTCCACGACCCACGGCCGCTGGCGCATACACCCTCGACCTCATTTCACCACCGCGTCACGCGATCATGGCGCCTTCAACGAAACTCACGCTGGACAAGCTTGCCACCTTCGACGACATCATCACCGACGCGCTTGTCGACAAGCTGTACTTCTGGGCTAAGATTCGCAAGAACAGAGGCGGCCGATTCACGGGATCAAGGGGGCTACATGAGGAAGACGTTGCCGACATCATCCGGCAACACGTTGTCTGGGAGAAGGACCCAGCCGAGGCAGTGCACAAGTTATTGCAGTTGCCAGGACTGCGCAGGTTCGTCAACAGTCTGAAGGATGAGCGGGATCAGGACCAATTCAGACGACATCTCCGGAGATACGTCAACATCTACATGTCAGATTGCCAATTTGAGGTCACTACCACCAACCGCTATATGATTACCGAACACGAGGCTTCAATCACCGCGCGAAGAGACATCAACCCCCGCGAGGAGATCAAGTACTTGACCGGAGTGCAAGTGGCAATGACAGAAGAGCAAGAGAAGGTGTTGGAGCTGGCGCGCAAAGACTTCAGTTTGGTGATCTCCAGTAGAAAGAAAACGCGCTCGTTGTTCCTAGGCCCCGCGCGCTTCGCCAACCATGATTGCGACGCCAACGCAAAGCTCACAACCAAGGGCTACGATGGCATGCAGATTGTTGCAGTGAAGCCCATTCTTGAAGGAGAGGAGATTACAGTCTCCTATGGCGAGGATTATTTTGGTGACGATAACGAAGAGTGCTTGTGTAATACTTGCGAAAGTCTCCAGCAAAACGGCTGGGCGCCCATGAAGCGTGTTGAACTCAACGACGGCGAGAACGAAGATGAGATGCAGGTCACAGACGAAGTACATACAGACGACACCGCCTCCGAAACTATCTCTTCTTCCGCCAAGAGGCCACGAGTTGACTCTACAGAAGAGGATCCTTCGCGCGACTCGACACCAGCCCCGAAACGTGCAAGATTCGAGCAAAAGAGTTCGCCAAACAAGCAGCACACATCCAATCTCCTTCGGAAAACGACGCTCAAGAAGGCACATAGCACATCGTCGTTGCGCCAGGAACTCCCAGTGTCGAGTGTCGAAGACCCGGCGACCAGCTTGGAGGAATCGCCAGAAAAATCGCACGAGAATCGCAACCAGCAGCATGAGGGCCTTCTGACAGTAAACACGGATTTGATCAGCTCGTCACGGGAACCGTCCCCACAGTCATCTATAGCGGCGGCCTCACCCAAGTCGACTCATTCGTCTACAGATGCTACATCGATAGACGAAGATCATGCACATGAAGTTAGCGATCACAAGGAGAAGGTCGATCCTCAGACGATACAAGATCGCCCAGCGCTTGGGGTGGCCATAGTGAAGGAGGAAATTACTACGACAACGGTAAACGCCCCGTGGCCCTCCCCGCCTGCAGACGAAGACGCATACATGTCCGATCTCAGCGAACTTTCTGAGAGCTTCGAATTTGACGACGTGAACCAGCAGATTGTCAAGCGCAAGCCTCGACCTACCCTACGCACGACACGTTCCAAGTCGCGCTTCGACGTTCAGAACCGCGTCGGGACGCCGATCACGATCGAAGAGGGGGACGAAGCCGATTATGTCGAGAATACACGAAAGCCAGGTGACTACATGACATCAAACGCTCTTCTCTCAGCCAAATACTCCAAGTGGGTTAATTGCCAAACATGCGACACAGATTTCGTTCAGCAGGACGGCTACAACACGCGTAAAGAGTGCCCACGATGCGAACGCCATTCGAAGCTCTATGGCTTTCCCTGGCCCAAGACTGAAAGAGAAGGCAAGCACGACAAAGAGGAGCGCATTCGCGACCACCGCACTGTTCATCGCTTCGTCGACCCGGATCAAGAGCGCCAACTGAAGCGCGATAAGACTAAGAAGGTCATCCGAGAGCATATCCGCGAACGCTTTTCAACACCGAGGAGTGCGAGGGATACCATGAGCTCAAGTATAGAGGTTGATAGTGGGAGAAAGAGGAGGCGTGTGAGGAAGACAATGTAAACTCGTTGATCTTCCAGGCAGCATACATTTGGTCATTAGACAAGAGAGTAGATAAAGAGGAATCTTGTACACTACAAGACTTCGACATGCGTTCAGGCATAGGCCTTGTGCACACACGATTGCGCTGAAGAAAGGGGTATAGCGACTGCTTCAGAAGAGGAGTATGCGTGCATTGTCTTCATTGTTTTGGTCTTTACTTTTGCATCAGGCGTGTACCATCTTCGCGTTATATACTTCTTTATCATCTCTACTGCATTCCGGGGGCATACACTTGCATACAAGCAGCGGCGTTATAATCAACATTTAGCATTCGGGGTAGTTGCGCTGTACGATACCATAGGATACGAGAATCATGCTATAGAACGAGACAACTCCTGATACTTCGATGCATTGTTTGCAGCTCATCAGGTCGTACAGTGAAAGGAGACTAGTAGGGGGAGAACCGTATGCGTTTGTCTATGTGCTTCCTTCTCTCAACATCAGTGACCTAACTTATTGCAAACTCTCAATCACTTCCTCACCCTCTTGTTTCGCTCAACCCCTAGCCATCGTAAGCGCTCCTGACGATGTGGATATGAGATGTACACTGACTCCTTACAACCACACTTAGTATCCAACAGTATGCTAGAACAACCACGACCCAAACTTTACATAGTCTTTTACGAAAAACCAGACGATGCTTTACCGACTATACTATACCAGTCCAACAGTTTGACCGAAGCAGATCGTTACCTGGATGAGTACGTCGGGGAACTTCCGATATCGTATCGTGTTACATGCGGGGCGACAAGTGCTGATTGGCTAAGAAGATTCCATATAGAGAAACGGGGAGCTCGCCTCATCGATGGGAGGGACATAGTTGTCTGGGTCGAATGTGCGGACATTGTAGACGGATGCTTCGAGAACATCAAAAGTGGTGCAAACGGGAAGGACGGAATAAGCAAGTTGATTGCTCAGCATAGTAGAGATAGGGAAGCTCCTGATTCATCATAACTTGAAGGTCAAATCAACAACTATCTAATCACAGGTTCAGAAGATGATGTCTAGTCAGTTTGCTACTATCCTCATGCTTCGTACCGCTATTTAACGTCATGATTACTTGGTCTTTGTTGTAATCTTCTGACTACATCTTTTTTTCTCATTCTTTTCTCCCTCATGTCTGTTCAACCACCCAAAGGCTACCTCATCCTTCGGAACCTAGATCAACAAGCAGGTATGGAGGTGCTATACATGTTCCATAACTTGGAATTAGCACACCAATATCTAGGAGTAAACGTGGTAGGCGAGAGGTACGACGTTTTGAGCAGAACCATAGATAATGGGTTACAACGGCTCCACCTTCATGATCGGTATACCTTTCGTGAGATGGATGTTTGGGTGGAGACTGTGAATATCACGGACGGGTGTTTGATGGATAATTTTGTTGGTGCAGATGGGATCAATGGCCGGGTAGAAGATTTCTGGACGCCAGTTGATCGTGAAACGTTTCAAATTAGGTTTGCAAGTTGATTGTCGTCAGCAAGTGTGACGGATATGAAGAAGAGCTTGAAGATTGATAGCAGGAATCGTGCTTAAACTATCTGACCTTGTCATAAAAGGTCTTGTCTGCTTCCAGATTGTCGTACGTGCTCTCCGTTCCCTCGAACTTGTTCCTTAAATATACACTCCTGAATCTGCCAATACGCTCATCTTTGGCTTCGAAAACTAAGTCATCTGGATCGTGTATTTCGATCTTCTGATCCACATGAACATTTCGATCATGAGAGTGAACGTTGATGAGGCCTGGTATAGCCATTATGTGCTTCATACGCTCCTGGACTGTGGCATCGTCAGGGGAATGGAATATGAAGTAGAGTAGCTGGGTATCTGGATGGCAATAGAAGGTGAAGCTGGGCCTATCATTTGGAAGTGTCGCTGCGACATGTTCGGGGGTAATGCCGTTCCTGATGTAGCTCAGTTCGAGAGTTTCGGTGGCGACGTCAACGAACTGGGATAGATTAGCGCTCGTAATGAATGTGCGTATTGCAAAGGGGTACTATACCATCTGCACGGCTGTACATGGAGTCTGTAGCTCCCTCAGTGCCTCCAGAGCTTCAGAAGAGATTTTGTTCTTCATGCGACGATCACAAAGCCGACATTTGTTCTTCCTGTATTCCACGTCTTCCAAATCACTCTTACTATGCTCAGGGCAACCACATGACTCCTTTGTATCGCATTGGATCCTTTTAGTACTCAATGAGATAGCCTCTGCGTCTCGTTCTACCCAGGATCGAGCATCTGTGATCTCCGCAATTTCCTTGCATATAATTGAGTATGATATATACCCTGCGCCGAGTTGTTGTACAACACTGTGTCTACGTTCGAGAAAAAGGTTTCGAAGTTCTTCCTTGGCACGGTATGGCACATATGTGATGAATGTGAGCGAGTCGCCACGGCGGAGAACGATATAGGCTGGCTTCGATGTATCGAGGTTGCTTTCAAGCTCATTCAGCTCTAGTTGAAAAGACCCATGATATTGACGTATAGGCGCATAAGCTTCGATTCTGTTGTCTACGAGATTAAAGGGAAGGGCGAAGCAGAACTTGTCCTCGATAAAGGCCTTAAAAGCCAACTCTGGTGTCATTGTTAGCAGAAATCGTTGTACGGGTTGTGATTTCTTACCAGCTGGAGTGTTTTGCATCGCTGGAATTGTGTATTGCATCAAGTCAGTATTGATTCGATTCAACAATGGAAGTACTGCTAGTTGGAAGGTGAGGTTGCATGGCTGCCTACTGCGGATGTCCGCCATGAGTCGCTACCAACTCGACACGCGTCTCTCATTGCGGCAGTGACTAAAAATACTCGCTGCTGGTCAAGGTGTCACGAACCAACGGATCAAGTCGATGGAGAGAGGCGCACATAAGCCCCTTGTCGAAAGGATGCCAAACGTGCGGAATTCCGCTGAGTGCGGAGCTGGTGGATCATTGCCAGCTATGTTCGTTTGAGGCTTGTTTAGTAGGTGTGATATTAGTGTTTAATAGACTTCGCGGCCTAGATGTCGTTGTGGGCAATGTGAAGTAGATGATAATGCAGGTGGTTGGTATCTTGGTCACAATACCTATGATGACGTCGGTCCGCTGGTTCATGATCGAATCGCGCTAGACGCGTCGGTCGTTGACAGTCACGCCACGTTCAACCACCGCTCCAGCTATTGCCATACTATCGCAAGGCTGTCTTTGCGTGCTTTGGATACGGGACAGGGACGCGACATCCATTCTGAGTGAGATGCTGGACTATTGCATGTGCTGATCTTCTGTTAGGCCTTCCGCGAACTGGAGCACCGGAAGATGCGCCAATCGAGACTGGTTCTGGGGACACCGATTTCTCTCCCGGATTGAGTTTGCAATACTGATGAACAGGGGCAGTTGAGGTGCGGTCTGGAGAACCAAAAACAAGAGTTGCATCAATGTGTCCTATCGTTACATTTCCCTTCAAAAACACCACACTATCTATATACATTCCTTGGTTTCTTCTCATGCGCAACCTGTCCGACTCTTTAGCATTTCCTCCACTCTAGCTTCCAAGCAGCGTGTTTGAAATCATACGTCCCAAAGTCACCTTGGATGACTGGTCTGAAATTGACATTTAAGATACCGGGGTTGCCGTCCGTACCAGTGCACTTCGACCACTTAAGGTCCGCAGTGCTGCTTCGTACAGTAATGTAGTCTTTGATCTCAGGACCCGCGCATGTAAGACCGCCGGTAAGTACGCCCTACAGATGATCAGCGTGTTATATGTCTTGCGGAAATCAATAAACTTACAGTATTTCCGGCATTCTCACTCCAGAAGACCTGCGTGTACGTATCCAGCCCACTGTTTCCCTTCAAGTTGACATCGCCAACATAATCAACCTGTCGGACAGCGACCTGCCAGCCGGAACTCGCCCCGGCCGACTCAATGTGCACAGCACAGTTGTCTGTTGAGTCGCCCTTGAGTTGTGTGAAGGAGACGCTGGCTGTGTCACTGAGAGTTGCGCTATCTGTCTTAACGGAACCCGAGTCATTAGGACATCCTGAGCCAGAGAAGACGATGCGCGTTATTGTTGGAGAAGAAGGTGGGGCGGCAAGGGTTAATAGCGGAAGGGCGGCGAGTGAGAGTAGGGACCGCATTGGTGGAGATGGGGGTGAAGTGTGAATTGTTATACTGATGGTGCAGCGATGTTTGAAGCGCGATACGGGTCTTTAAGTCAAATGATGATAAGCTTGATAGAAGATCATGTGTATGTACTCGATGTGTTCTTGCAACGATCGTGATTCTGCTCTCTTCTTATATGCCCTGCGCCTAGTCTAGCTTCGCTGCTGCCGTCTCAAGCTTCTTCACGAGATCTGCATCATATCTAGATCAACACGAATTCTGGCCACCGT
>Ga0265797_10001590_pt1 | contig 39780 bp, 27 predicted proteins | sample P2T30metagenome_FD_192433 | JGI IMG/M metagenome (GOLD analysis project Ga0265797, IMG submission 192433) | Plant litter microbial communities from East Loma Ridge, Irvine, California - P2 T30 | ecosystem: Environmental > Terrestrial > Plant litter > Unclassified | place: USA: California...
ATCCACAGCCAGTGAGGCCAGAGTTACAGAGGTTTGGGTCCAACTTTGACGACTGGTTGGAGTCTTCGCCAGCACATCCCAGGCTGGCCCAACAACATTCTATGCCGCAGATGTCAGCACATGCGCCCTTTGGTAGTTGGCAGGATATTGCCGACAGTCTTCCAATCGAAGACGAGCTGCCAGACTACGCAGCTAGTCAAGCGCAAGCGCAGGCGGCTCAGAGGGTGGAGGCGACTCGCAGAGCACAGGAGCTGCAGAGAAGATGGCAAGAAAGTGGGAGCCATGTGCTGAGATAGGCCTGAAAGAAATGGATTGGCTGGCCGTGTAGTGTAGAACTCGCGTCCTCGAACCGAGTGGAATTATGACATCAACCATATGAATGAACGAATCTTCAAGAGGCCCATCAGGGCTCTACCTCCCCAATGCATGCGTCTCCACTGTCAAGAGCACCAAAAATTCGTTACTCTAGGCGTGTGTCTTGTCAAAGGCGGCGCAGTCGGTGTCTCAGCTCCATATCAAAATTCCCACGCTGTAACTATAATCATGCGTATATAAGCATAAGCGTATAAGTGACTACGATATATTGCTCAGAGTAGATGAATAGACACCGAAAGTGATGCGTGAAGACCAAGGGTCGGTCATGTGATGTGGCTCTAGTCTAGCGTGGGGTCTGGCTTCATGGAATTGGCTGTTATGGAGAGGGCTTACTGTATGCAACAACAAGAGCCAAGACCAACCTGACCTCATCGCCGCATATCACAGACCAGACCGAGATTCTTTTGGTGACGAGTAACATGGTCGCGAGGAACTGAACACACCGAACACCTTACGAAATCACAACGGCGTCCCCGCGGCTGGCACAATGAGCTCTCGTACGTCTGGACACGCAAGCTGGACCAGGAGAGCGATTGGCGCTGACAATATCAATGCGCAGTAAAGCAGTTTATCCGCAACGTGCGAGCCGCGAAGACCATTGCCGACGAGCGTGCGGTTGTGCAGAAGGAGAGCGCCGCCATAAGAGCAAGCTTTAGGGAGGAGAGTCACAACTCGGACCTGCGGTAGGTCATGTCAAGAGCAGTCGAAACCCAGCGGTATGCGCTGACAATGCAATGCAGGAGGAACAATGTTGCGAAACTACTATACCTGTTCACGCTTGGTGAGCGAACGCATTTCGGCCAAATAGAATGTCTGAAGCTGCTCGCTTCACCGCGCTTCGCGGACAAGCGTCTGGGCTACCTTGGGACTATGCTGTTGCTGGACGAGAACCAGGAAGTCCTTACTCTGGTTACGAACTCTCTGAAAAAGTAGGTACACATGTTGGCGGGAACAAGACAGATACGGTCAGCTAACCCCGGCAGTGATCTCAACCACAACAATCAGTACATCGTTGGTCTGGCGCTGTGTACACTAGGCAACATTGCCAGTGTCGAAATGGCACGAGACCTTTTCCCCGAGGTGGAAACGATTTTAGCATCCTCAAACCCATACATCCGGCGGAAAGCGGCTCTGTGCGCCATGCGCATCTGCAAGAAGGTGCCTGACCTGCAGGAGCATTTCATCGACAAATCAAAGGCGCTTCTCAACGACAGGAACCACGGTGTAATGCTCACCGGTCTCACCCTGGTCACCAGCATGTGCGAAGCAGACGAAGAAGATGAGGATCGCGAACAAAGCACAGTGGACATCTTCAAGCCTTTGACAGGCAGCTTGGTCAAATCGCTCAAGAGCCTTTCGCAGTCAGGATATGCACCGGAGCATGATGTTACTGGCATCACGGATCCATTCTTGCAGGTCAAAATTCTACGACTGCTCAGAATTCTTGGAACTGGCGATGCACAGATCAGTGAACAGATCAACGATATTCTGGCCCAAGTTGCGACCAACACGGACTCGTCAAAGAACGTCGGTAACTCTATTCTATACGAGGCTGTCTTGACGATTCTTGACATCGAGGCAGACTCCGGTCTTCGTGTACTTGGTGTCAACATCCTCGGAAAGTTCTTGACCAACAAGGACAACAACATCCGTTATGTTGCACTTAACACCCTCATCAAAGTCGTCGCCATCGAGCCCAACGCTGTTCAACGACACCGTAATACTATTCTCGACTGCTTGCGCGATCCCGATATCAGTATCCGAAGGCGAGCACTGGATCTCAGTTTCACGCTAATCAATGAGAGCAACGTACGTGTACTCATTCGTGAGCTTCTGGCCTTCTTGGAAGTGGCAGACGCTGAGTTCAAGCCGATCATGACTTCTCAGATTGGCATCGCAGCAGACCGTTTCGCCCCTAACAAGCGATGGCACGTTGACACCATGATGCGCGTGCTGAAGCTTGCTGGCAGCTACATCAAGGAACAAATTCTCTCATCATTCGTCCGGTTGATCGCTACCACCCCCGAACTACAAACATACTGCGCACAAAAGCTTTATTCAGCGCTCCGGGACGATATCAGCCAGGAAGGCCTCAATTTGGCAGGAGCCTGGGTCATCGGCGAATATGGCGATGCGCTCATCCGCGGCGGATCCTACGAGGAAGAAGAGCTCGTCAAGGAAGTCAAGGAGAGCGAGATCGTCGACACTTTCCAGGCTATCCTTCACTCAAGCTACGCTGGCACAAGTGTTACAGAGTACATCATCACTTCGGCCATGAAGCTCACAACACGTCTGCAAGACCCCGCTCAGATCGACCGCCTGCGCCGTCTCATGCTCAACTACCAGACCAACCTCGATATCGAAGTGCAGCAGCGTGCCGTCGAATATGGCAATCTCTTTGGCTACGATGAGGTCAAGAAGGGCGTTCTGGAGCGCATGCCACCACCTGAGATCAGAGAGGAACAGAGAGTGCTTGGCGAGGCCACGAAGAAGCGCCATAGCAAGGTTCCAGCGAAGAAGAAGCCCAGCCAGATCACAGAGCAGGACATGCTCCTTGATCTCATGGGTGGCGACTCGTCAATGCCGTCTGTTGACACAAGTGCGACTATGAACGGCTCGGCGAACAATGCTGACCTACTAGCCGATATCCTCGGTGGCACTTCTGTCTCCTCACCTACAAGTGTAAGCCCAGTTGCGAATGGCTCGTCTCAGAACAACATGTCCTCCATCATGGACCTCTTCGATTCTGGTTCTTCCAGCACACCCCAGCCCCAAGCACAAAGACCACAAGCACAAACATCTTCTTCCAACGATTTATTCGGCGGCATGAGCAGCCCGCCTCCCCAGCAACAGCAGCAGGCATCAGCTCCCATCCACACCGCATACGACAAGAACGACCTCTCAGTTACCTTCACTGTGCAACGTAGCGCACAAGCAGTGCAGATACTGGCACGCTTCAAGAACCAGAGCGCTTTCGAGAACTTTGGCGCCCTCAACCTGCAAGCTGCAGTGCCCAAGTCACAGAAGCTGCAGCTGCAGGCCATCAGCAGCGCGGAACTCGTGGGTGGCCAAGAAGCTCAGCAGCAGATGAGGGTCACGAGCGTCCAAGGAGTAAGTCTAACCACCAGTCTCCCCATGCTCCACAAAGACATATGTGCTAACACTTATCCCTCTTTTTAGCCTCCTCCACCCAAGCTTCGTCTTCGCCTGCGACTCACATACTCCAAAGACGGTGGCGCACCGCTCACCGAGCAGATCGATTGGTCGGAACCGTCATGAATGGAGACTCGAGTATGTGTTTCATAGCTGGCAGAAATCAAAGCCTGGTCATGCGTTCAGCGTCTTATAACTTGTAGCGTTACAGGCGTTCGGCGGTGGTTGTGTTGTAGTAACCTTAGCCCTCTGCAAGAGCAAAACGGCAGGAAAAATAGTGTATGTCCGCAACTGATCGTTGTCGTGTCACTAGATTCCAAATTGATAGGTGCGCGCTGCAATGCAATTTGTTATAGAACACTGTGTCTTGCATCTTTCTCCTCGTTTCATCATGATGTCAAACCTCACGTCCCTATCCAGTTCTTACGCTTGAATTTACGTACATACACTAGTGATCGACTGTGTCTCGCCGTCAAGGATTCTCATTCATGGATCTGAATTCTATGGTATTAGCACACTAGATTTGGATTCCGAACGAAGCGCTGATGGCATCTCAATGGTGCCATATGGCCGGACCAGACGCTGCGCCTGCCGATAAAACCTCGTAGTTTCGTCAAGACTGCTGTACGTAAAAGTGTGCGCAGCGACTGTAGATGAAGCCAAAAAGACATTGAGTCAGTAAGATATGGCCATCACAGGCTCTTGCCGTCCAACCACTCTAAGTCGCTTGCGAAAGCCCGCTCGTGGTACCACCCAGCTCTTCCATCAATGTGCTTAATCTGCCATGAAGACCATCCCAAGTCTCCCCCATCCTTGTCTCGGTGTCCACACGTACAACGACGTCTCCGTACATCTCCATGATCTCTCCGTTCAGCCTCTCGAACTCGTCGTACCTCTTTCGAAAGACCTCCGCACTATCGTCTGATGATCGTTTACGGTTCAAAAAACGAGCTTCGGCCAGCTTGCGGGGACAGTCGAAAAAGAGTACGACATGTGGTGCTCCCCAACGAGCGTTGGCGAATGCAGCCAGCTCAAGGGAGCGAGGAAAGCCATCCACGAGGACGATCGGGTTGCTAACTCCGTTGGCAGCGGCCGTGTCGGAGATCTCTCCCAAGGCATTGTCGACGATAGAGACGATCGTGTCAGTGGGTAAGAGTTGGCGTTGCTGCATCAGCAAGCTGAAGGTTTCGTGATCAAGTCCACCAAATGACTGTGGTGTACTTTGGGAAGAGTCTTCAGCCAGGAGGTCGCGGAGATGGTCTCCGACGGATGAGTGGTAGACATTCGTGAATTGCTTGTGGAGAGGCGTACACAACGAGCCTTTTCCTACACCGGGTCCGCCCAGGATGTAGATGAGCGCTGGCTTGGACGACCCTATCATTGATTGAGATACCGGAGCGGCCATGGCTGATCTTGTGTGTGGGTGATGTGTTGATCGATGACCGTAAGGATGAGTGTCAATGGCCATGATCTTATGTAGATGTACGACATAGCTGTGCTAAAGATATTTGGTGAATGCAAATTGGCTGATGCATTTGACATCTCTGTGGACTTAAGGGACATGGCGTAGCATCTTGGATCACGGTTTGCTACTGTGAAAGAGGATTAGGTGTCTCTTTCTCTTTAGGATCAACGGCGTTCATCTTGTTCGCTGCTGGTTCGATCAACACCTAGCCGGCCATGGAAAGGAGATTGTTCGCTATCGCCGATATGCCGAAATTGTGCTTGTAAGTTCTGTTTGTGTAACATCACGAATACCATAAGCAATGATTGTTGCACGAAGAAAGACTGCTGCCTCAAACAGTCAGACCGTGGCAAACGACTGGTGTTTGAACACACCTATAAGAGAAGACCGCACTTTTCTCCGGGAGCACGTTTGGTTTGATCAGCTCAACCATAGCATGGCGTTCATATACTCTATCGCCCATTCCACATTCGGACTCATCACGGTCGCTCTACTCGCTCTCGCCTTCGGCCTTTACCTTGAGATCCAACACTTGCGCCCGTCCACAAAGCGCATCGGTTGCGTTTCCGTGAAATACCACTTCACCCGCAAATGCAACAAGACTTGCAAATTCTGCTTTCACACTGAGAAGTCTTCGCATGTCGCTACTGAAGAAGAGATGAGGCGCGGCCTGCGGCTTTTGAAGGAAGCCGGTATGCGTAAGATCAACTTTGCTGGTGGAGAACCGTTCCTATATCCTAAGCAACTTGGATGGCTTTGTCAGTATTGCAAGGAAGTGCTTGCGCTGGAGAGCGTTTCCATCATCACGAACGGCACCAAGGTTACCAAGACTTGGCTGGACAAATACGGCAAGTTCGTGGATGTCATGGGAGTTTCCTGTGACAGCTTTAACGAGGATACCAACGAGCTCAACGGCCGTGGAACTGGCGAAAATGTCCAGCAACTGTTCCGCATTCGCGACTGGTGCAGAGAACTCAGGATCAAATTCAAGCTCAACACCGTCGTGTGCAAACTCAATTGGCGGGAGGACATGGTGTCAACCATCCAAGAACTGCAACCCTTCCGCTGGAAGTGTTTTCAGGTCCTTTTCGTCGAAGATGAGAATGATGCCAGCTCAGCTGACACGGCCATGGACAAGCGCAAGCGGGATGCTAGAGATCTGCTCATCACTACTGAGCAGTGGCAATCTTTCTGCGAGAGACACCAGCAACTTGACGCGTTTGTCCCGGAGTCTAATGATCTCATGGCTTCAAGCTATCTCATCTTAGATGAGTACATGTGCTTCCTGGACAAGGGCAAGGGAAAGGAAAAGCAGTCCAAGTCGATCCTAGAAGTGGGCGTTGCTCGGGCACTGGAAGACGTGTATTTTGACAAGGCAGCGTTTATCAAGAGAGGTGGCGAATAAGATTGGAGCAAGGACACTGAGGAAGGATGTGGTGCAAAAGGGTTGCCACAGCTGGAGTGGTAGGTGTCCGGGTTTCCACGATCGTGTGGTCATGGCGCTAATAGCGGTAGTGCAGTGTTGCATGTGTAAAATTGTTCTCAGGTACCTACTTAAGCAACGTTGTCTTCTCCAGCCCTGTGCTCTCAGCTATGGTCAGCCTTCGCCATATCGTGGTCTGCGACCCTCAATGATACCCACAATCTCGATCTATTTGGCAGTGCCAGCCTTCGGCGGGTACTCCTTCTCCTCGACAGTGAACTTAGGGCCGCATTGACACCAGTCGCTCTCTGGGATCACATCCATAACCATTGGCACATGGAGTCCGCAACCGAACCATGAAGTTTTGGCTATACCCGAATCAGCTAAAAGTTTCGAAGAGGTGACCATGATGGTTAGTGGTAGGCAGGCTACTTACAGCAAGTGGGGCATGTATCTTTCCTGCACATCTTGTCTAGTTTCTAATGTTGTTGGTACGGTGTAATGGTCTTTTTGAGCGTGGTTGTGTTGGCTGTTGTCCTTGTTTCTTGTGAGCAATACGAATGCCGATAACGCAGGCGCACGCCGCGGATGCCGAGATAGAGTTCAGTCGGATATGATCGACCCTAACCCTACATTTAATCGATAGTGCTTGATGAGAAGTGCTCGAAAGTCTATATACATATGCATACATATACATACATGATGTTGCACTTGGAAATATCTATACTTGAACGTAGCTACTGCATACAGTGCCAAACGCACGCATTATAGACCTTGAATCTCACAGTTGTTCAGGAATGCTCGATGACGGCTCCGCACCTCCCTCAAAACTCTGCTCTCAGCTCTGACTTCCCACGACCCTTTGGAGATACTGCTGCGCTCTCAGTAGCAAGCGACCTTATTTATAGGCACAGTATACAAGGTATCAGTTCAGATACTCGGGAGATAGAGATATGCTTCCAGTAGAAGAGAGAGCCGAGATCTTGGACGAGGTTCTTGCCACTTGCACAAATGCTTGAGGGATACTACTTCACTCTCAGTAGCAAGCTACGATATTCTCAAGCATAGCGTGATATATACTAGTATAGATGCGCCAGGGACATAAGCATACTCTCAGTGGGTATAAACTCTTGACTAGAGAAGCGAGATAATAGGCACAAGCTCAGATGCTTCAGAGACAAAACCACGCTCTCTGTGGTAATCAGTCTATACCTGTAAGAACTGCATTTCAGACACCACCCTAACTACTTCGAGAGGCACTGCTGTACTCTCAATGGCAAGCGATCTTGTTCATAAGCAAAGCAGCTCAGATACCAGCTCAACTGCTCCGGAGACGGAATAACGCTCTCAGTGGCGTAGAATCTCATTATCAAGGATCAGGCTTTAGATACTGCCCTAGAAGCCTGCGAGAGACTGCCACGCTTTCAATAGCAAGCTAACGTAATTGGAAAAGCATAGTGTTCGAAAATCCAGCTCGCGAACATCTGCCCCGTTGATGCTGAGAGCCCACATTTGACCAGATCATCGACCGGTCTCACGCGTGGAGCTACACTCTGATGCTAACGAAAGAACTCGTGGTTCTTCAATCAGCCACAAACTGCACCTTGCTTAGCGCGTAACGAGATAGTAGGTTTGCAAGCCACGCCGTGTGGACAACATACACAAATCAAAGAACAATAAGATTCATGCAGTGTATGGCTTTCCAAGCTCCGACACAGGATTTACACGCATTAGTCTCGACTCCTACCAAACCTTGCCCGCATCTCCATGCACGCATACATGCTCTTACCAGCCGCGAGACATATTGTTGCTGCATAAGCGGCTTGTTCCTGGTTGTCATATGCCGACCCGGACTTTCTTTCTTTCGTTGAAGGTTCGATGCTATTGCTAGACCTGCAGCGGATCCTCGGAGGCGTAGGATAGCTTCCTCGATTCCCCGACATGACCACCTCTGTGCTCACTGGCTGGGTTCTGGATCTTGGGACGATTGTTATTGACGTTGAGATGGCATCCCCTTGAAGATTTCGTCCCGCAATGTCTGTGGAAACGAAACGACGTTCGCTATTGGAACGATATTACACTCGATGCTTGCTCTTTGACGATTCTCTAGAGATATATACTTACAGCTCCACCCAAGATGCCATCTAAATGCCACCGGATATGCGATGCAAGTAGCGCAAGCCTAAATAAACCGTGGTGGCGGCACTCGAGTGTTTTCGCCAAACCTACTGATGCCAATATTGAGGACATGAGATATCAGATGCATGCACGCCTGGCACATGGTGGCGCTCTCAGGGCCACAGTTGGCAGGTCTTGCGGTGGCTGCCATTGAGAGCACGTTGTTGCAATTCCATGCTCTCACCAATCGTGAACGCATTGTCTTCGCTGCCCGTCTGGTGCGTGGCGTGTCGCTGCTTTTGAGAGTAGCCCCAGGGTCACGCATACTCCCACGAATCGAAGAGGTGGCATGTGGGCTCCCTTCTCCAAGAAAAGCAATGTTGGCCGGCGAGAAGCGATCGCTCAGGTCCAACGATTCTCAAACAATCCTTGCAACACAACATCCGCTCGGACAATGAATGATGCTCACGGCAATAGCCCCCAACCGACTTCGGTCCGGTATTTCAATGCACTTCATTCCCCGCGACTCCACCTCGATTGGTGCAGCTTCTGGGCTCTTGCGTTGAGGCACCCGAGTGGAGTTGACCTAAGATTGCACATACTAGGAGGTAGTGAAGTGGCGCTATCCAACGAAACCCTCGACAGATAATCAACATTCTCCGCGGTTGAGACCGGAGCACAGACGGCTGATATCTTTCTGACCCGCAGTTCAGCCCAGTCCGGAGGCTTGGTTTATCCGGATTTTTTGGTTTGGATGCCCGACCGCCTCGTGGCGATAGCGTTTCGTAGAAGCGTGGCAGAACACGGGGATGAAACTCACGCTGGTCTCCGTGTTAGAGTTGTTGCCAACATGCATGAATTGCTCCTAAACCTTACCTCAACTACCGGCAGTCGTTGTCGCTGGACTCGAAGTCCATCTGTTGAAAAGGCCTTTCCGACCCCGGTCGTTCACACCAACAGAAAACCTTTTCCGCCTAAGTCGGATAATGGAGAGAAATGTCAGTCCGGCGGCTTCCCCAGAGTGGGATAGCGGAGACAGCGAAATGGAGACGAGGGCAAACGATGTGGAGAAAGAAGGCGCTCTCCGCGCGCTCTTAATCACACTAGCGGACGCTTCTGCCACTTTCAAGCAAATGCAAGGCCATGCGGGCGACAGAAACCCTCTGCTTGGCACGGACGATGCCCGACCTGCAGTGCAGACAAGCAGGTGACAAGCATGGCACCTGCCATGGCGGGCGCCTCCGACCTCATTATGCTTCACCGCTAAGCTCGTCTGCGTCAACTTCAAACGCCGATCTTGACTCTGGCCCAAACAAAATCTTTGCTTACCCGTACTTTTGTACCTGCTCATGCTTAGCCTTTGCTTGGCTGCCACCGCCGAGACGACGGCCAGTACCACGCTACCTTGCACCCGTACGAAGAGGTACCTGCACGACGATAATCGCCGTTCGGTGTCTCCGCCATGCGATGTCTAACGACCAAGGGCTGGGGCAGGGCCTGGGGTTCCCCATGTGGAGCGCGGGTGAGATCTCTGGAGAAGATGGGTGCACCGTCCATGTTGCAATTCGCCGAAGGTGGTGGATGGTGGGCCTCGAGACGGGTCCCCCACTAGGAAGATGTACTTACTCGCCTGCAGTAGGAGGTATTAAAGAGTCTTTGTGTCGCCAACCGTAAGTGCTGAGTTTCCTCTCATCATCCATCCCATTCTCTTCGACCTTTGGGGCCTTGGTCGTTTCTTGGTTGTACATTGTATCGATCGCCTTAGCTTTTTCTTGTATAAGCTAAGCTCCTCCACCAAGCAGCCAAGATGTTGGCAGTGCTTTTCAACAAGAACAAGCTCGGCGAGGATACACCTCATGCCGTCTTGAACTGGCGTCTCTGGTATGGCGTCTTTGGTAAGTCGTTGTTGAATCACATCGTTTGTGATCGATCATACTGACAAAATTACCAGTTTTCGGTCTCATGGGCGCTGCTCGCGGTCTCGACGAGGGTCTCATCGGCACCAGCGCCGAACAACCATCATTCCAGAGAATCTTCGGCCTCGATGAGGCGTCCGGAAAGAGCGAGGAGGAGATCGCCGCCACACTGGGAAACATCACTGGCATGGTCCAGATGGGTTCCATTCTTGGAGCTTTGATTGCCTTCTACCTTACCGACAAGATTGGTCGTCTCTGGGCGACTCGCCAGTTGTGCTTCCTCTGGGTTCTTGGCATCACCATCTTCCTCTGTGCGGCGACCAACGGCAGCCTTGGAATGGTCTACGCTGGCCGATTCATCGCCGGTATTGGTATTGGACAGACCACTGTCGTCGCCCCAACATACCTTGCTGAGACTGCGCCGCGTACCGTCCGTGGTTTCTGCGTCTGCATGTTCTCTGGTGCCGTTTACTTGGGTATCATGCTTGCCTACTTTGGATCCTACGGCTCGAACCTCCACATCTCCGATGAGACTGAACTTCAATGGGTACGTGAACACAAATACAGCCTAACGTAATCCATGGGACAACGAGCTGATGAGAAAAAAGGTCATTCCTAACACGATGCACGTGATGTTCGCCGGCGTGATCTTTATTGCTAGCTTCTTCGCCATCGAGTCACCTCGCTGGTTGGTGAAGGTCGGAAAGCACGAGCAGGCTGCTATCAACCTTTCCAAGCTCCGCAACCTCGATGTCGACCACTGGTACGTCCAGTCCGAGCTCATCGACATCAACGATCAGCTCGAGCGCGAGCGTGAGGCTACCAAGGGCACGACTTGGCTTGGTCCCGTCCGCGAGCTCTTCAGCAGCAAGTCCAACCTCTACCGCATCCAGCTTTCGATCATGTCCCAGCTGCTTTCTCAGTGGTCCGGCGCCTCCTCTATCACAATTTACGCCGCTAAGTACTTTGCCATGATGGGAACGACTGGCGACAAGGAGAAGCTATTTGCTACGGCCATCTTTGGTGTCGTCAAGTTCATTTCTGCAATGCTTTGCGCTTTCTTCCTCATCGACTACATCGGACGTAAGCGCTCGCTCATGATCGGTATCACCTGCCAGCTTCTTGCTATGCTCTACATGGCCATTTTCCTGATCATGGATACCGGTATTGGCGAGAAGGGATACGTACCAACTGGCAGCGTCAAATCCGCAGCCACTTGCGCGATCGTGATGATCTACATTTCAGGCTTCGGTTGGGCACTCGGTAAGCATTCACTCGATTTTACTACACTTCAAGCAGTTGCTAACAATATTGCAGGCTGGAACTCAGTTCAATACCTCATCAACAGTGAGATCTACCCCTTGAGGCTTCGTGCATTGGGAGGCTCATTCGCCATGACTTTCCATTTCGTGAACCGTAAGTCACCTATCAATATCTTGTTATCTCGTAACCCATCTAACGATCCACACAGAATACGGCAACTCCAAGGCCGTCCCCACCATGTTCATCGCCATGTCCACCGGCGGCACCATGTTCTTCTTCGTCGCGATCACCGCTATTGGCTTGGGCTGGGTCTACTTCTTCCTGCCCGAGCTGGCCAACAAGAGTCTCGAGTCTGTGGACGCCGTCTTCAACCTGCCATGGCACCAAATTGGTCGCCGCGGCAGGGAGCTCACCCAGGGTATGGGCGGTGTTGCCGAGAACTATGGCGCGGACAAGGAGAAGATGGATATGGTCGAGAACGTTGCAGAGGTGCAGCCGGAGAGGAGGGTTTAATGAATCATGGAGCGCTTGATGGAAAGAGCATGATACCCAATGAGATTATGAATATTTTGAAATGAGAATGCATGTTTGCATCCTAACGACTTTGTGCATTGTGACAACTTCCCATGCAGTCATCGAATCAAATATACTTTACCAGGTTTGTTCGTGTCTTTCAATGGAGTGGTTTGTCCTATTTGAGAGCAGAGCTGATTTTGAGAGCGAAGCGGTCACTGACAGCAGTATTCATGAGATTCAAGGTCTCTCTCGAGTATTGGTGGCTCTGTCTGTAGCTGCATTCGAATATAGACCATCAACAATTGTTTTGTACCATCGAGATGGTGATTAGCGGAGATGAATATCATAGCATTATTTGGACTTATATTAGCAACTGCACTTGCGAGACCCAATTCTCCCAGTGAGATGTTGTTCATGTATATGTGCATGTAGACTTTTGAGCATTTCCCAGGCTATTCGATCACAGAGCGGCGGCCAGTGATCAAGTGTATTTTAGCAATGAACTCGAGAAGTTCGTAGACTAGTAAGCAGAAACGCTGAATCCACTGCTGGCCAAGTTTGGGTAGCATATGTCTGTCGTTTTATCAATTGGATCAAGTTAACGAATGCGAGGCTGAAGATGATGCGACTTCGGACGCACTAGGAAGCCGGTAGATGGTGGTCACGAGGGATGCCAACGACCAAGGGGCAGGCAGGCACAGGTGTCAGGTGCAGGTGCAGCTGTTGTTCTCTTGCAGTCGCGATGAGAAACAACGCACTGGAACACTCGTACAACCACCAACCATGGAGTTTCAGGATGTTTGTCGGTGCAGCCTGGCAGCCTCACGACACCTCTTCCTCTTCCTTGGCTGGTGCTTGGAGCTCACGGCGGCGGCGGCGTCGGCAGAACATCATCATGTGCGGCATCGCCCACCTTGCTGCGCCCATTCACCCAATCACCACATCGCTCTCGACCACGCCCATCGCTGTGCGGCAGCAGCTACATACATACACCCACACTATACTACTACCATCAATTGACCTGTGACCACCTGAGCTACTGAGCTACACGCCTGTCGCGTGCATACAAGAGCCTCACGCAGCCCGTCCGGCGTGAGGTGAGCCGCGTAGGCGCCAATCTGGACTCCGGACCAGGCTTCGTCGAGGATATCGAGCTCGCCGAATTACCGCCGCCCGCTCTCTTATCCTCCGACCATTTACATCATCGCCCACTCGCGCAACTTCGCCCTTGTACAGAATCACTCCTCCGGCGCAGGGACAAGCTCTGCGCGCTGCTCGAAGCAGACATGAAGTTCTCCCACAGCATCCAGTTCAATGCCGTCCCGGACTGGTCCTCGCAGTACATCAGCTACTCCAACCTCAAGAAGCTCATCTTCCAGCTCGAGAAGCAATTACACCAGGGCAACGGCGCTACTGGAGCTGAGCACGATGCGGAAAGCAGCCCACTACTCGAGGGCAATGGCAGCTTGAAGGATCCCGACACCATTTTCGCGCGCAAACTGAACGAAGAGCTCGAGAAGATCTGCTCTTTCTATCAAGTAAAAGAGTTGGAGGTCTTTGGCGAGGTGGATGCCCTGCTTAAGGACGAGGAAGAGTTCGAGGCGGAACACGAAGCGGGCGAGGCTAATGGCGAGCCAGGCGCAAGGAGACAGAGTGCTTGGGCAAAGGCAAGGCAGCAAAGTCTCTTCCGCAGCTTCAACTTCAACAAGAAGCGTCGCGGCTCCAACATAAGCAGCAGGGAGGCTGCCATACCCGAAGAGGACGACAGCGACGAAGACGCGAACGAGAACTCTGCGCTTCAACGCACACGCTCCGCAACCGACGGCCAGTCTTCGAGCAAGGGGAGGGACCACAATGGAGATACAGGCGACAACCACCGAGGTTCGAATGAGTTGAGGCGCAGACCCAGCACCGCCTTCAACGACTTCGGCGATGATGCCTTGCAAGCCTTGTACGACGAGGGCATCACACTTAAGAAGCGTACGGTGAATCTCTACGTAACCGTATGCGAGCTCCGATCCTTCATTCAACTCAATGAGACCGGCTTCAGTAAAGTGTTGAAGAAGTACGACAAAATTCTGGACCGTAACCTAAAGTCCAAATGGATCAAAGAGAACGTGAAGCCGGCATACCCTTTCCAGCCCTCGACTATGGATCGTCTTGGTGAGCATTTGGCTCGTGTGGAGAAGGCATATGCCGACATTGTCACCAGAGGCGATATCGAAATGGCACGCCGAGAGCTTCGCTTACATCTGCGCGAACACGTAGTATGGGAGCGCAACACTGTCTGGAGAGAGATGATCGGCATTGAGAGAAAGGCCCAAGCTGCCAACCTGGGCATCAGAGGCACTATTCTTGGTTCGGATAACGACCCAAAGAAGGCGCGTCTGCAAGGCGACAACGAAGACAGCGCCATGAAGGAGGTACAAACTCCTGTTGGCCGCTATGCCTGCCCTAAATTCCTCCTCAGCAGCACATTCTGGATCCTTGTTGCGACCATCGCCATTTTCGCAATTCTCTTGGCGGTTCCTATCATGGAGGAGCCAGAGCAACAAAACTGTCTGGCTCTTGTTGTATTTGTGAGCTTGTTATGGGCAACTGAGGTATGTGCAAATGGAGAATACATTGGAGGCAGCATCACTAACAATTTCACAGGCCATTCCTCTTTTCGTGACATCACTTCTCGTGCCGTTCTTGGTTGTCGTGCTCCAAGTGGTGCGACAAGACGTCAAGCCACACGCTCGATTGACTTCCAAGGCAGCCGCTTCCTACATTTTCGCCGCCATGTGGACGCCTGTGATCATGTTGTTGCTTGGTGGCTTCACCATTGCAGCAGCACTTAGCAAGTACAACATCGCAAAGATGATGGCGACTTTCACCCTGAGTAAGGCAGGAACCAAGCCGAGGACTGTTCTACTGACATGCATGGGTGTTGCCATGTTTGCCAGCATGTGGATCAGCAACGTCGCTGCCCCTGTGCTCTGCTTCAGTATCATCCAGGTGAGTAACAATCATACAACGCGCACAACTACCTCGCTAACATTCAGCAGCCTATCCTCCGCAACTTGCCTGCCGACTCCGACATGACAAAGGCCCTTCTCCTGGGAATTGCCCTGGCTAGCAACATTGGCGGTGCCGCATCCCCGATTGCATCTCCTCAGAACTTGATTGCTCTCCAGAACATGAACCCGGCGCCGGGCTGGGGAATTTGGTTCTTCATCGCGCTCCCGGTGTGCATCATCTCGATCATACTGATCTGGCTGCTTCTCCTCGTTACATTCCGCCCTGGTCGCAACACCACCATCGTCCCCATTAGGCCTATGAAAGATCGCTTCACTGGCATTCAATGGTTCATCACCGTGACCACCCTGCTCACCATCGTGTTGTGGTGTATCAGCCACCAACTCGAAGGTATCTTTGGCGACATGGGCGTGGTGGCTATTATCCCCATCGTGCTCTTCTTCGGTACCGGCATCTTGACCAAAGAAGACTTCAACAACTTCCTGTGGACAATCATCATCCTCGCTGCGGGCGGTCTGGCCCTCGGAAAGGCAGTCAACTCTTCCGGTCTCTTGCACACCATCGCCATGGCGATCACCGACCGTGTGGCTGGCCTTTCACTCTATGCCGTGCTCTGCGTCTTCGCCGCCCTGATTGGTGTCGTAGCAACCTTCATCTCGCACACCGTCGCTGCTCTGATCGTGCTCCCTCTCGTGCAGCAGGTTGGCGCCAGCATGGCGGAGCCCCATCCCAACCTGCTGGTCATGGGCAGCGTCCTGATGGCTTCCGCCGCCATGGGTCTGCCAACCTCCGGGTTCCCCAACATGACCGCCATCATGATGGAGGACCCCCAGACGGGTCAGAGATACCTGCAGGTCCGCCACTTCATCACGAGAGGTATTCCTGCGAGCATTGTGGCGTATGGCATCATCGTTACTGTTGGTTACGGATTGATGAGAGCCGTTGGATTCTAGAGATTTCTGTACATGTTTGTGTTATTTGACAATTTGGTTGTTGTTGGACGGACTATGCATCCGCGTTTGGAAGATTGTGTTGATAGAGAATTTGGGGTAGGGCATTCCTGAATCCTAAGCAATAGCTGTTACGGAATCGAAAGAATATTATTGGAAACCTATTACTCTTCGATCACGCAGTGTCGTGTGGCTCTATTTTTCTTTTCTCGAAAGGTTCATGAACAATTCATATTATATTCCCTAGGTATCATTATAGTTGCATTATTGTTTCATCGAAGTTCCCCTCTGTAGAGACCATGTTCCTTCTCTCACACTTCGGACCATGTGCACCCGAAGTTCTTCGTGCAGTGCTCCTGGAGCTCGAAGTAATCGATGTTACCGCGAGTGCCGATATTGTAGGCTGCGATGCCGTTCTTCCAGAGGATGATGTATTGCTCGTCGTCTTCGGGGTTCATTGCTATCGTCTGCGGAGTAACATGAGTTAGCTTGTTGTATGACAGGCAAGCGTGCTATGACTGATAACGAACCTGGATCCTCGTCTCGCCGTTCACACCGTTCTTGATCCTCTCAGCCAGCGAGGAGTAGTGGTTCTTCAGATTCCATGATCGATCTCCGTTGCTTTTGATCGCAACCCAAGCACCATCTTTGCCGAAATAGAAGCTCTGCACCAGCGACATGTCCCCCAGATGGGCCTCAGCATCGTCAGGGATGTTGTAAGAAGCACCCCAAGCAGTCCGGATGAAGTACAACCCGTTCTTGCCCAACGAGACACATGTAGGGCAGCCGAACTGCTCGTACGTAGTCAGATAGGCCTCCGCCGAAGGGTACTGCGTGCTGAAGTTGTCGCTCCTTAGCGTCCAGCACTGCATGAGAGCATCGTGGTAGTGCACGTAGAACGATCCGTTCTCGCCCAGTGCGGCGTACCGATTGCCGTTGTTTGGCCCGGTTCTCTCGGCAGGCATGTCTGCTGGCAAGCTCCCCCACATGTCTGTCATGTAGGCAATCAGGAAGTAACTGTCTCCCCAGAGAGAGATGCTTGCGGACCACAGTAAGAGACTGTTGATACCTGGCGCAGAGCGAGTCCGGAGCTTGTTCGCACTCACGTTCTTTGCTTTTGGTTGTGTTTGTGCTTGTGGCTGTGGTGCAGGTTCGGCTTTCGCTTTCCAATCATGTTCCCATTCGACGTAGTTCGCTGGGAATATTCCTGTCAAGCCCGACAGCTCGCCGGTCCACCATTCGTCGGAGCGTTCTGAGTGCTTGGTTACGAGAATACGATCGCCTTCCACGAAGGGCAGGTCGCCGTCCACTCCACCATCGAAGTCGTGGAGGGCTATGGCATACTTCTCCACCAAGACTGCTTGCGGAAGCTGCAAAGCGTCGACTTTCGCCTGCAGTTCAGCCATCTCTTGCTTGTGTTTCGCTGCTGCGTCGTCTTTGGCCCTGATCTGATCTTCCAAGATTTTTTGCCTCCGCTCCTGCTCTCGCCTCGTCGCTTCCATCATCTCTTTTGCTTCTGCGTTCACCCTCTCTGCTTCTTCGAGTGCTTTCTTCATCTTTGCGAATCGCTCTTCCTGGAGCCGCTCCAAGCTGACTTGGAGAGCTGAGTGCTCGGTATCGAGTTTGCGGACTCGAGCGTTCATCTCCTCTTGATGCTGCCTTAGTATCTCAGCTGTCTCTCGGTCCCGAGATGCCAGCGCTTCTTTCAAATCGGCTTGGGATTCTGCGATTTGTTTTGCAAAGCGGTTCCTTTCCTTGGAGATGGCGTCGTCTATGGCTTGTCCGGCTCCAGTTGAGGCGAGATCTTTACCTTCGTCGACCATTTGAGCCTGGATATCAAGAACGATCTTCAGTCTCGAAGTGGTACCACCGACCAAGCTGTCGATCAGCTTGAGCGCAGACTCCCTGGTGTTGTAGTGGCGATGGACCTGACTGCCGCGCTCGACCATATAGCCCCAGAAGTTCTTCGTCTCTTTCAGCTGCCTCTCGCGTTCGATGCCATCTTCCTCCAAGACCCGCTCCCACTGGCAGGTCGCCATAACCACATTGCTCAGATTCTGATCTCCACAGAGCCGTTTGAACATGTGCAGGTTACGCATGCCGGAGCCTTGCATGCGTGGATCGGTGATGCGGTGGAGGTAGATTATACCGTGGAGTTTGATGGAGTTTGAGTACGATGCTGTTAGCCATGAGGCGATTTCGCGAAGGACTTCGGTGTCCGATCGATCGGTGTCGTCGAAGCCGGGCGTGTCTACGAGGTAGATGTTGAAGTCTCTGGATTTGCACAGGTAGACGCCGACTTCTTGTGTGCAGGCTTGAAGGTTGTGGCCGATGGCGACTTGTTTCTCTGAGCATTTGCTGATGAACGTCGACTAACGACCAGTTAGCAAGAAATGGAAAGAAGAGAGGGAGAGGAAGAAGAAGAGGGAGAGGGAGAAGACTTGCTTTACCGGCTCCAGTCACTCCGAGTATCGCTATAAAGACATCGCCAACTGCTGGTTCGTAGCCATCTCGGAATGCTCGTTGATCTACGTTCATCGTCAACCCCTCAGATTGAGATTGACTCTGATCAGGAGTTTGGGATCCCATCACGTCGGTGTTTACCAGCTGGTCTTCGGGACTTGTGAAGGTGTACTGAACCATAAAACTACTTGTAATATCATGATGTTCAAGCTTCACCACACGAAGAGTCTGGGGTGTCGTGAAGGCTTATGATCGCCATGTGCTTGGTCTAGCAGTGGCCCATGCCACGGGTTGCATGCTTGTGGGCAACAGCCATACCTGTACAGGCATGTCTAGGGCTACCGGTGAGCCCGTGATGGTACCAGCAGTCTGCAACTACCACGCCAGATCGTCAGGTCATGCGTTCGGGGGACACCTGGTGGAGACTCCTCGATTGGCTGGTTCCTGGTTTGTGAACCAACCTGCATCGAGGATGTCCGTCTTCGGTCATGCAGCTAGCTACATACTGAACAAAGGCCACCCGGCGTCAACTCGATTGATGCGTTGTCGTCCATAGGGCAGTGGTGGTGTAGCGAGCGAGCTCCGCCACCGGCCCGATTTGGCCTCAATTGCCGAGCCGAGAAACGGAGGGCTGGTCGGTGGCTTTCCTTCTGTAACACCCGACTCTGCACCTCTACGCCCTGCTCGTGCTCATGCCATCACCGTCGTATTCAGCACAGGTTCATGCCACCGTGGAGAGCATCACCAAGTGCACAGCGTGTTTTGGCTTCAAATATGCCTATATCTGCATCACCATCATTTGTAAATGCATAGTTGGCCATGGAGATTGATATCATCGGATCTACTGTACAGTAGTTGCCGTCAAGCATGATGCTCAGCCGCACCAGACTATCCTGTTCTCGTGTCGGAGGATAAACATGCGGCCTCTTAGTGCCTGCATGCGAGCGCATCATGCCATACTCTGGCCATGCCCTTATGCATGATTTCGATAGCCAGAAGCCGACGGTGGCACTGCTTGCATGACTGCCATACCATTATCGGGCTAGATCAGGCGGAGTCACCTACCCCTGCGAATCACTCAAACCCAATCCAATACAGTAGCTCGCGGCTGTACAGAGGCTGAGGCTGTATCAGGAGACCATGCAACCATGATGTTGCATACATCATTGCAGCTCTCATGACATTAAACCATTCGAAGGATACTTCGTTCATCAGAACAAACTCGAATTTTGACCGTCCCTAAGACCTTCGTCGTTTTCTTACACACAAAGTGCATACCACTCAACATCTCCTCTCAAGCCGTGGTCAGGAACCTCATCGAAACCGCGTTGCCCTCACAATGACAGACGCTGGCATCGCCCAGATCAACAAATTGAGCAAGGATGATATCGTCATCGCGCTCATGGGTATCACAGGCAGTGGGTTCGTGCGAAGAGTTCACACTCCTTCGTGTCTCCGCGATTTGCTGACTGCAATGCTCGCCCTAGGAAGAGCACCCTGATTAGCTTGCTCTCCGACGACTATGTTCAAATCGGTCATGAGTTGACTTCGTGTAAGGCAATTAGCAGTGCTGGCATTCGGTCTCATATCTAACCATGAATCAAGGCACCGAGGACATCCAAGTCTATTCGTTCATCTACAAGAACACCCGGCGTGTTTATCTCATCGACACACCTGGGTTCGATGACACGAACAGAACTGGTGAGCAGAAATAACACTATGATCATATTCAATCGTCACTGACCATCAACAATAGACACTGACGTCCTCAAACAACTTGCCTTCTGGCTCGGCGAAGCATACAAGACCACCGTCCAGCTCAGCGGCATCATATACCTGCACCGTATCACAGATGACCGCATGAGCGGTTCCAGTTTGAGAAATCTGACCATGTTCAAGAAGCTGTGCGGAGAAAATGCTTTCCAGCACATCAAATTGGCTACAACCATGTGGAAGAACTTGAACGGACCGAATCTCTCTTACGACACCGGAGTAGCTCGGGAAAAGGAACTGCTCGACCGCAAAGAGTGGTGGGGTCTCATGTGCGAGCGTGGGAGCTCAGTCGTGCGCCACGATGGTACGAAAGAGTGTGCCATGGAGATGGTCGAAGACCTTATACAGCGTCGCAACCAAGGAGGGCCCATTGTGCTCGATATACAGAAAGAGATGGTTGATGATAAACTTTCTCTCGAAAATACATCCGCAGGAAGAGAAGTCGAGAAAGAAATAAATGTCGCGAAACAGAAGTTCGAGGAGCAGATTGCTGATCTGCAAGAGTCTTACGACGAAGCCCTCAAAGACCGCGACGAGCAGCTAGCAGAGCTTCTCCGAGAGCAACGAGAAGACCTTGAGAAGAAGCTCCAGCGAGCAGGCGAGGCACAAGAAAACCTGAAGGTCACGTTCGAGAAACTGTGCGCCGAAAAGACGGAGGAGTATTCTCAGATGGTGCTCGAGATGCAGGAAGAAAAGCGCCAACGCGCAGCGGAGTATGCAGCTCGCCAAGCAGAGCTCGACCGCTTGCAAGAAGAACAAGAGAAAGACACCAAGCGTCATCGCAAAGAGCGCGAAGTGTACGAGCGGCAACGCGAGGAAGCCGAGCAACGCATGCAGGAACTCATCAAAGCACAGAAAGTCACCGAGGCTGAACGCGCACGAGAAGACAAAGAGAAACTCGACAAGATGCAACAGCAGATGGAAGAGAAATTTGCTTTCGAGAGGCAGCAACAGCAACAGCATGCGCTGGCCATTCAGCAGCAAATGCAACAATTGCAGCAAGCCAAACCCACCAAGAAACAGGCCTCGCTGATGCCCCTAATCAGCCTGTTTGCTGGAGTGGCGACTAGTGGAATTGGTTTGTTGACTCTGAATCCTACAGCGGTATTGAGCGGTATTGGTACAGCTTTGGATGGACTGGCGGGTGCAGGTGCTGAATGATATCTACATGTGTCAGGAAACCAGCAATTTGACGTTCGCTTCTTTTCAAAAATGTCTCCCGATCGTCGATCTAATATGGTTGTAACACATGGGTCGAAGAAGCACTGAGCTAACATCATCAGTATCTCGGTGGTAATGATGTTATCTGCAGCATCTTTGCTCGACGGCCCCACTCATCGTAATCCGGACAGCCACTGAGAGATCTAATTTGTACACGATAGCTTCATGTGAGACGATCTAGGGCATGGGCATCGACGCAGACGTTGACCGAATCTTCCGGCCAGCCCTCAGGGTATCTATATGCTCACCTGCACTATTTTATGCCATAACTCACTAGTTGACAGGTCTTTACAGTCCTAGTAGTACTTTCAACTTCAACGGAGATGTATGAGGCTCACATTTCGGTTCATGGTTCTCTTTGCCCAAGGTCAGTATTTAAGCAAGATATTGGTCCGTCTGTTCTTTGCCCTCGACCGACAGCTTGCCATAAGTCTCGTCGCGAGGAGTCAACGACCTGTATTTGTCTGCATTGGCCCAGGATGTCAAAAAGGTCTTCCTGGTATTTCCAGCAAGCCAAACGTCGCAGATCTGCTCAAAGGCACCAACAGCTCGCGTTTGTTTTCTGCAATGGGAATTAGTAAGAAGATGGTACGTGAGGAAAGAAGACGACAGGAGGGAAGCCCTGGAGGACGCCATATCTTTGCAGCCGTCCGATGCAGCGCCTCGTTTTGATCGCAGACGTCAAAAGTGCTAAGTCGATTCCAGTCTCCACTCTCCAGCGATAAAGCACTTTCCGGTTGCTACTGGGCGCTACGGCTGTTGTGTCCTTCGTCCTTTGACGAAATTATCAGTATATGTACTCCTCGCCATTACCAGAAAGACATTTCTGGCACTTGCTTCGGAACCACCATCAATAGGCTGGATATCGGCGGATTCATTTGCCTCTTAGACTTTAACGAGAGCGTATCTCGCAAGTTGGTAACGACCGTCGGTGTCGCGTTTGACTTTGCAGACGTCCCTGGCTTGTGTTTTGATCCTCTGGGCGGCATGGTGACATTCGGTCACGATGAAGTACAAGATTGATAGATACTGTGGAGGTACTGGATGGTGACGAGGCGATTTGAAAGAGGACCGTCGTGAATGATGTTGTGTGGGTTTGTCATCGCACGAATGAAAAGGCGAGGCATGCGGAAGTGAAGTGGTTGCCAACGATGGCACGGTACATCTCTGCATATGACAGCGTCTCGATGGCATACTTGATCACTTCATCATTCATGGTTGCTGGTACTTGCACATTGGATGAAGAGATACTAAGCTACCCTGATTGGCGTCTCAATGGCAATTTTGATTGATTCAGTGCCCGGAGCTGATGGTGTTAGTTCATTAGCTACAAAGACACAGAGATGGTATGCTTAATGTCTCGATGGTGAAATTCAACTCTTCGGAATCCATTGCTGATTGTATTAGCACATGAGCGTTGGTGACAGTCAAAGATCTTTAATTTGACTGTACAGTATTGGTGCCTGATCGTAATCCCTTCGCACGTGCTCAAGCAAGTGAAGAGGCAACACCAGCGGAAGTGAAGGCACCTCGCGCATTGACGTGATCACTTGCGCGCTGAAATGTGCGCTAAGTGGCTCATGCGTCGCGTGTAATGTGAGTGAAAAGCTCCCTCGGAGGACTATTTCAGAGCATAAACACCAACACCACTCCTTACAAACCAAGACGCAACAAGACACAGCAAGAAAAGATATTCTCAGCCAGTAAAGCTCTCAGCAACCGCTCGATCATCTCCAAACTCGAAGTCGAGCGCAAATTTGTCCCGAGTCCTCTCCTCAAGAAGTACGCAAGAGAGGCCGCGACAACTCCACGCATCTATGTCACTCCCGCGACAGGACGCAACCCAAGTGTGACATTCACACGTCTCCCACGCAAGAGTATCACAGACAAGTACTCCGACCTCAAGGGTCAACTCGAGCAGAAAGGCATCTGGGTGCGTTGGCGCAAAGAACAGACCACGACTCAGGACGGCGTCGGTATTATCGCAAGCCAAACCTCTTGGGAGGCCAAAGTCAAGCAAGGTGGTAACTTCGTGGACTCGCAGTTCGTCGAGGCAAAGGGCAGAGACGCAGTTGAGACTCTCATGGCCGAGGCCGGAGTGTGCCGTTCTATCTACGACCTGAGTTTTCAACTCGGATTCGTAGCAGATAGGGTTGGCTGGACTGTGAATGGCTACAACGGCGAGGAGGAAGTCGACGATACTGCAGCTATGAGCCTCGTCCTCGACACCATGTCCGCTGCTCTCGAGGGTCCCAACGGTGAACATTCGACCTTCATGCACCACCAAGTCGGCGAGCTCGAACTCGAGATGGCCATCACGACAACAATCGATGAAGATGAAGCCCGCACAGTCCACGAACCAGCAATTAAATCGGAACACGGTCTTGCCTGCGTCTCCCAAGCAGAAGCGATGCGCGAGCTGCTCACCACCTTCATGTCGACGTATCCCGGTATCCTCGAGGCCGGCGAGTCACCCGTGGGCAAGATCACCGCCTACATGCAGCGGAAGCAAACCCTCGCAGCACGCTCTGAGAGAGCCAATGCAATCGACAGGCTGGCGAACATGTCTGAAGTGCAGTACGAAAGGCTGATGGAGTCCTTCAAAACGAAGTGCAAATTGTGAGAGAGCGGACACCCGCAACAGTAACGACCAGTTAGTTGTTTTTCAGAATGCAGAAGGTGGGCATGAAATGTGTGTCGAAAGGGCCGATTGGATGTTCCGAGAATGAACGGTTTCTCGCCTTTGGCACGATCTGAGACATAGTTCAGTGGTCGTTCCGCCGTTGTGTAGCACTGTGTGAATAGAACCAATACTCTATCCCAAATTTCATACCCATGCTACCAGCTATTTGCAGCCAATGTCCAGATGTCGGCACCGAGCCTCTCACTGGTACCCAAGTTTCTCTTCTCATGCATCCAAGCCCGATGATAGTATCGCGCGTGCAGCAAGGATACTGATATGTTCCTGGTGGTATCTCAAAGGTGAGTAGGATCGATAACCTGCCCGCCGTCGAAGAAACTTGCCTCTTAGCTACTCGTATGGTTACATGTCATTGGCAGCATCTCAGCGGCAACTAGGTCCGGATTTAGCCCTGTGGTCAATGACAAGCTCATATGAGCTTCATGATGACCAGATCTTGTTGACAGTATCTCAATGGCGCCGGCCGTCAATACAGTCTCCATGGCTGGGAGCACTCGCACGCATCTAACAACAGCGCGTGTGGACTCGGACTGATGTCTCGATGGTAAGTAAGTTCATTCGTATGCATCTACTCGACGTCGACGATAATAGCTTTAATGAATAATAGCACGGTAACCGTGCACCCATGCATTGTCCTATGCGAGTTGTAAATGTGGGCACTCTGAGGTACGCTTCAGCCGTTCTCGCCGTTGAGGGACCGAGAGGCAGTCAGCCCTGCCCATCACGCCATCGCGCTGGAAAGCAAAAAATTGACAAAAAAAGCAAAACGTCATGCTGGTCGTTAATAATGCCGTGCGCCCTTCCCAAACTCCGCCATGGTGAATACCCAAAAAAAAAAAAAAGCAAAATGATTGACTGGCGATGAATCGCAATGGCGTGATCGATCAAAGTCTGACACCGTTCTCGCTGTACCACCCACATTGCGAGACTTTACTGCTCTTTCCTGTTGCCGGGTCGAAGATGTGGCAGCCGTGTTTGCTAGCATTCGGGGGCTTTGGAAGGTGTTAGTCACGGCTCTACATGCACGATTATGGGATATGAGATAGTTGGGTTGTCACATACTGTGTACAGGTGCAGGCTGACAGCAACTTCACTGTCACTTGGGTTGGTGATGCGGTGGAGTCCAATCTTGTCGCTCATGTATGTCACTTGGTCTCGCTCGTACGGAGTATCTCTCTGGATGTGCAACGCGGCGGGTTCGAGATTCTGTGAGGTAGCGGAGCATGTGTGTTCCGTGCTGGGACAGTCGCCTTCTGATGGTTGTGCGCATGAAGCCGCATTATCCCCGTGCTGACACGGCCAGCTGTACAACGTCTCTTTCAATGTGCCCTTGAGGATCTTCATGACACAGTGTGCGTTTGCGTGGTCGTGGATTGGGCTGCTCTTGCCCGGGTTCCACACCAAGATCAGAAGGTTCGATTTGCCGTTGCAGTTGTCGACCAGGTTGCGGGTGTAGGCACGGCTGGAATCAGCGAGAGCGAATCTTGACCAGTCGGCCTCGCAAGAAGTGTAGCCAAGCATGGCGTCTTTGAGGTCTTGCACGTTGACACCGGCACTATCGATGCCATTGCTAGGCCCAAGGACCTTGTTGATTTCGGCGACAAGATCGGTGAAGTTGTCCGCGGGTTCAGGTGATGGACGGGTGGAGTCGCGGGGGATGGCGGGTGGGGATGACATAGTGGACTGAGATTGATGGTTTGATCTGAAATGGTGATTCTGAACGATATGGTGAGTGAGGTGAGGAAGAGTGAGGAAAGGAGGTGGAGGGTTTGGGAGGATTAAAGTATGGAAAGGGACCGAGATGGTGGATCGCAGCGGAGTCCGAATCATGTTGCGTTTGCCACGTAAGGCAAGGTTTCGTATCATCATGGTTGCTCACAGCGGTGACTGTGAGGTGTTTGCTGCGAGCCACGTCGCTCACAGCAGAGTAAGAGCAGGCATCGCAAGCATATTGCCTACCATTATCATTACACACCGCAGTACATGCGTACAAACGCTGCTGCTGCTTGCGCGGATGCTTGCGTGTGACCATTGCAATGCTGGCCAAAGCCGGCCTTTGCCGGGGGCAATTTCAGCTTCAGCTTCATGTTGGCCATAGACCGAGCTTATCACTTGGCTGCGGTGAGGGAGATCGCGCAGGCGAGCAAATCTCTGCAGCGCCGGTGCGCCATTTTAGGCCAGTCACGTGCAGGTGGTTGCCTGACAGATGCTTGAGCGATACAGCAGCTGCGAATCGCCCACGCAAGCAGCAAAAAAAGCGAGAAGAAAAGGAGGAAGGGTTTGAGTGAAATGAGGCATGGTATGGGAAGCCAGAAGACAATGGAGGTGTAGTTGCGACTTGTCGCCTTGCGATCACGTCAAGAGGCAGCGCCATCGATGGCGTGCTCGACACTCTGCCCAAAAGAGATGAGTACAAAAGGGGTGTATTGAGGTGAGGTCAAGATGGAGCGCTGTCATTGGTGGAAAGCCTCATTAGGGCGTCTATGTCGCAACGCCGCCAAGATATCGCTCAACCTGCCACAACACTTGCCTGCCTCTCCACAAGCAATCACACAGACCGCGACTCCGGGCTCGCAGGCCACGATCATTGGCGCAGGTCATCACTGAGCGAAACGACCGCGGCCACCACTTCTCGCTAAGCCTGTTATCCGATCGTTTTGCCAGCGTGTGGCAAAGATCTAGCTATACACGTGCAGGCTGACGCTATGCCCACGTACCACTACTGAGAACATGGCCCAAGGCAATCGACGGCCTACACGGCATGCTCGCCAACAAAGCAGAGTTGCTGCTCTTGTCGACAAGAGCGAGAAACACCATGCGAGCCAATCGAATGTACCCGACGAAGCAACAATAAATTATATCAAACGCGTTCTCTGCAAGAAGACTCCCTCTGCTCTCCAGGCTGATGCATCCGACGAGGTCGACCACAAACCTTTGGAGGAACTTCTTCCGCCTCTGACAAGTTCCAATGAGATCGATGTCCAGCTCTATGCCCTAATAGCTGTTGTTCTCAACCTGTTTGTGCAAACCTGGTACAACAAAATCACCCTCGATCAGGACTTTGTTGCCAATGTTGTCCAGATCATCGCTCACTGCACGCGAGGTCTGGAACAGCGTCTCCGGGATGTCGATCTAGAAGGCTTACTGCTGGAGGAGCTTCCTGCCATACTCAACGATCATATCGACGGTCAGTCTGCAGACACAACGTAGCATTGAGATCAAGCGCTGATGCACAGTTCAGCCATACGGATAGCCTCCCAGACGACGCAGTCAACAAACTTCAGTGGCTCCAACCGCGCCATTTATCATGCCTTGAGGCCACATCATGCATTGACTCCTATCCCGGATTCCCCAGATGACCTCGCCGACCAACAAGAGAACGAAAGCGCCTGGTGTCAGATGGTGGTGAACCGTGCTTTAGCGCTGCTCCTACCGTACGACGAACACCAGAATCCATGTCTGCAGGTCTTAGTATCTGAAATATTGGCTGAGATGATATTCCACAACGGCATTTGCGGCAAAGCATGCGAGAACTGGCTGTTATGGGAAGGTGTCACAAAAGTCATCTATGTACTTCGGCCCGATTTGGTACCGGCTCAACCTGTCGATCAGCAACCAGTCAACCAACTCAAGCAATTCGGCTTGGTCTCTAGAGACGAGGATGCGACAAATGCGAAACCTGGTCGACGCCCATTCGATGCTCTCAGCCAGGGCTTCTGGACCTTAATGCAATCCCTCTGGCTGGCATGGGGCATGATGCGATCCGCAGTACTCTTATTGATGCAGGCTTCTTCATTGCCAGCAAGAACTACTAACGTACAGTATTCCAAGCTCGACAACATCGCTGACGATACGAGCAATTTGGATGTTTCGTCTGCAGAGGAACAGCGATTATCTGCAGCCTCGCAGAATATACCGATCCTAGGAATGGCGCTCTGGACCTGTCTCTCCAAGCTCGCGCATCTTCAGGAGCGCATGCCATGGCTGACAGGTACATTGTCACTCGTGCAGTGGCTGCTGCTCTACGGGCCTGGACAAGTGTGCTGCACCAACAGCAGATTCGATAGGTAAGTCGTCACAGTTCCTTTACGCTCCATGCAACGTCGGCGCAGCGTCCGTCTTTCTTTTCGAAACGAAGTGGCCGCGCGAGCCCGCTTCTTCCACCACTCATAACAGCATTGTCGTCACTTGCAGTTCTTATCCGCCTTACGCCGGAGCCACTGTGAATGCACGAACGGGCGGCCGCATACGCTAAAAGTCATATGACTTCGACTCGGCCAATGCCAGTACCCCACGGCCCGCCCCTCAGCATGCCGTGTCTTATCGTCGTGCATGATGGCTTGCCATGGCTGCCATCAGCCGGCTGATTACGATGCGAGGCCACCCCGCAGCCGAAAGCACCCCTGGAGCTGCGAACGTCAGACGCATGTGTCTGTTCGATAGCTACCTTATGCTCTTTGCCGTTGAAACGTCGTCTCCGGTGCAGCGGGCGCGCAAATGGGCAGGATTTTTCAACAAATGGCGGAGCTCGCAGCCTGACAAGTTGGGCATCACTCCTCCACGCCAGCGCATCCCAATCTCAACAAGGGTCAACCTGGCCGCTGGCAGACTTGTACGAATATATCGCGGCATGCCCATCCCGTGGCTCGGGCCCGACCGACCATTCACGCCCGACTCCATCCCGCCGCGGCGCAACGGTCGGCCGCATGGCGCAAACCCAAACGCCGAAAGCGACAGGGTGCCAGGGTCTGCACCGGGCGTCGCTCGAATCGGAGACGACATCTTCGAACAGCAAATGCATAGCAGGGCTAGCAACGCGCATTATTCCTAGCAATGCGACGTCTCAATAATTCATACACTCCTCGCTACCGGCCTTGAACGTCTGCGCCCAGGCTCAAAATCAAGACGCGAAGCTCCGCCATCCCCGACTGGATCCGGGGGCGAGGTCCAATCACCACACATTCTGGCCCCGAGCATCCCTCACCCACACATGCTTCTTTGTCCTTCGTCCTTCCGCGCGCCGCCGCATATGCAAGCGCTCACGTTACACGTCGCATAAACTCCACCCATCGTTCGTGTACGACTGTACGAAGAATCCTTTCGCTGACAAGCTCCCGATCATTTGCACAGATTGCTCTCTCACACCCTCCACGCTCGTGTGTCGAACCCCGCCCTGCTGCCGCCGGCCTTGCAGGCCATTCGGCGTGCCATCTTCCCAGATGATGCGCTCAGCCCTGCGCGCGTGCCACCTTCGGATGACGAGGTCGTCGCCATCAGGCGAGAGTGCGCGCGAGTCATCGTCGAGGTTGTGCCGCCGTACGTGCGCGCGAAGTACTTTGCGACAGGTGACATTGCGAGCATGCGAGGCGACGTCGAGGATTCGTTGGACTTGTTCGCGGACTCGTTCATCAACAAGCATCTTGTTGTCGAGATAGTCGAGCTGATCTTCCTGCGTCTATTCCCTGAGATTGGCGAGGAGTAAAACGCTGAATAGGTGGCCAGTGCATTTTGTCCTCCTCATGAAAGTGTAGGCAAAGAAAAGGATTAGAAGGAGAAATATAAAATCACATACATCCGTAGGCCGACGCCAGAAGAACGAAATCGCCCAGTGTGTCGCATCTGCCTTCGTCTTTTCCCTCTCCTTTCTTCTTGAAAAGAAATGGAGTCCCTAGTAAATATCCCATTTGAGCCGCGTGAGCAGCGTCTTACCCTTTTGTTGTTTAGCCCCACCAAATATGTGTAGCCTTTTTGGTGGATCGTATATGTCCAAGATCCTCATCCCGAATTCCTATATCCTTCGAGTCCCTTGAGGACTGATTTCGCCCGTTTCCCATTCCTTGCTGTCCCGAGCCAATGAAATAATGCAAATGAAAGATCCCAGAAACCAGAAAAAGAAAACCCCGCCGCCTGCTATGATGGAAAAAGAGAAAGACCAGAAGATCGAAGAAAACTAAAGTCTCTTAACGGGAAAGAAAAAAAGCCGAGATCGGTGAGCGAAGAAACATAAAGCCTGTACAAAATACACAGTTCCTCCGTTGTCGTTGTCATGAGCTCACAGCAGCAGACGGAGGGAACGAAAGGGGGATATTGCCTCCGATTGGCGAAAGTCGGGCGTTTAAGCGAAGTTGCGCGTGATGACGGGGGTGGGTTCGTGCGGGCCTTTTAGGAAAGACCAATCCATCACATGGTCCGCGTCTCGAGCCTTAGCTTCTCCATTAGTTTGCCGACGGTAATGCTTTCCTGGAGGTCTAGATAGCCGTTGGGCTGTTGCTCGAAGAAGCTGAGGACGATTTCCATCGCTTGGCGGGCTTCTTCTGGGCTCGTAGGGGAGAGGTGTTGTGGTGTTGAGGAGGGGGTGAAAGACCTGGGAATCGTCATGTTGGAAGGCAAAGGCGGCGGACGCATCATCTCTGAGGGAGCCATTGTGTGCGGTTGGCTGTTGGTCGGTAGGTCGTGAAGCGTGGAGTTAAGAGTGGGGAGAGGCTCGGTGAGCTCCTGCATTGGAGAATCGAAGGTGGCAGACGAGATGTATTTTGGCGTTGGAGGGTCGGCCGAGCTGGTGGTGTCGGACATGTAGTGGTCAAGCTGTGGGAAGGTCTGACTCCTTTGTCGGTGTGAGCCAGCGTGTGGGTGGATGTTGGCGTTTGGGTGCAGGGAGTGCTGCCTTCCGTTCTGGGCTATGAATGGGCTGGCCGATGTGCCAGAATCCGGAGTGAAGAATGGAGATGCTGTAGGACTCAGAGGTGCAGGCGAAAAGGACGATGCTGTGTCGGTGAAAGAGCTGTGCAGAGACGTATGGCTTTCGGAGTGGAACGAAGCACCTCTATTGAAGTCAGGGTAGCAATTGGGTATTTCCAACCTCATGTTCTCGTTACTGTGCGCCTCACGCAATTCTTCTCCAGGAGGCGAGCTCAAGGCATGCTGAGATGTCGGAGAAGCGTTGTTGGGCGTGTGCGACGTGGACGCTGTGAAGGAAGCATCGTCTGCATCATCTGCGAGCGAGCTCTTCCTGGGCTTTGCGCCCATCAAGTTGTTCTTCATCTTGAACTTCTCGAGCCAGCTTGTGCTGAGACCAGCTTGTGCATCAGGGTTATTCGAAGTTGCCGAAAAGGCCTGCGCCTTGTGACGGATTGACTCGTCTGACAACGCAACCCCCTTTTTCTCCTGTACAAGCATTTAGCGATTGAAGGATCGAAAGAGTGTCAGCGTGCTTACCTGGTTCTTTGCCCAAACCGCAAGGGCACGCTCAATGTCAGGGGATCGACCCTTGGGACGCTTCGCTGGCGATCGGCTGCCATCGTCTTGGAACAGATATTTCTCCTTTTGACGAAGGACCTTCGAAACGGTGCTAAACCACGAGATCAGCCAAGTTCTCATCGTCTAATAAAAGCAAGCCATTCTACCTTCTTTCAACACCGAATCGAGCTGTGAGATCGTTAGCGGAGTCGTTACGAATGCGAATCGATCGACGTACCTCCAATCTCCGTCTGTTTAGCGGACGGATTGTCTTCGGCATACTGGCACATTTGTTTGCGGTCGGCATCTGTCAACGTCTTACGAGGGGTCGATGCGGATCGTGACGAAGTTGCTGATATGGGTGTTGGAAGGGGAGCCATGGTCATGGGCTGGATGGGTTGCACGTTTTGCGGATAGGTAGTTTGGAACGATTGATGCGTTTGACTGTTGAGCATCGATGGCCACTGCGGCATTACCAGTGGCTGTAGCTGTTGTTGAACAGGTCGTTGAGGCATCGTGTTTTCGAACGTGCTTGAGCCCAAAGATAGTTGTGGTGAGCCAAAGTGGAAGCTGGAGTATTCCTGTGCGGGTGTCCCATGATGCGAATGGGGATAGATGTGTGGGCTCCTTCCCCAAGTAATAGACGGCGAGGGTTGATACGTCGACTGGTGGTGGTCGTCGGCCATTGCGTCGGTGTGCCCAGGAGAAGTGCCGGGTGGCGGGAACACAAGAGAACGGAAACGATCAAGTGGTCGATCGAAAGGTGTAGGTGCAACCTTGCACGGCGCTGTCGGGGCCTGGGAGCTGTGGCTTGAGGGCCAACGACGGCTGCAGGGCTCCTAGATTAGGATGACAGACGCAGCGGGCGAATGTAATAGGAGACAAGGGGACAGGGAGGTATGCTTCCCATCCTGCGTGCATATGCAGGAAGGGAAAGTAAGGTGCAGGACGAGGTGCTTATGGGGCGGGCGTTGGCGTGCTTAAGATGGACGAGCCAGACCACTTGCGGAGACGGTGCATCGATGGAGCGATGGAGCACTAGGACAGGCTGGCGTGCGGTTCGGCGCGAGGCAGCAGGGTGGACGTGAGTTCGCGGATCGCTGGGCCTTGCAAGCCTTGGTCAGGGCAGGCTTTCGCACATCTCTGCAGCGCATGGGCGGGAGTGGGCGTCAGCAGCAAAAGCACGCCGGTGGCGCGCCTGCTGTCCCGAACCGGCGGGGGGACGAGGATGTTGACACGAGAGGGTCCAGGGAAGGCACCAGGGCCACGAAAGAGGATGCTCCTAAGAGCCACTGCCACACTACTGGCAGTCTACTGCTCGCGCTGAGGAGTGATGGACACGCGCAGCTGGCGGCCGCTGGCCCCGGCACGCCGTGACAGGCAGTAGGCAGTGCCAGTGCGAGCGTGGGGATGGATGGGAGAGGAGCGTGGCTCGAGCCCAGCGAGCCCAGCTCGGATGCGAGTACGGATGATGAGATGATGAGACGATGAGATGGGCGGCGCCCTGTCCCTTGGGGCTCCCAGGGCTCCTCCTCCTCCTCCTCCTCCTCCTCCTCCTCTCGCTAGGGCCCTGCTTGTTGCCCTTTGCCCACTGGCCTCTAGGTGTCCGGCTAGTGCACGCGGCGACGTCGTTGGCAGCCTCGTCGACCAAACGCCTGGCTGCAGCCAGCCTGCTTGCGCTATACTATGCAGCAAACCGTCCGTGAGCCCCCTGCAAGCAGCCATCGCTGAATGCTGCGACCGCAACTCAGACCCGTCGTGGGCGAATGGGAAGCCTCCCGTCTTTCGCCTTGGCCGATCATCCTCCACATCGCCCAACGTTAGTCTGGTCCAATCGTGCTGTGCAGGCCATGCTCTGCGATACCATTGACGCCTGTACCATATTGCCAGTCGTCCTGTGGCAGCTGCAGCAAGCTCACCCGCAGCGCTGTACTGCAAACCGGCAGTGGATTATAGTCCAGGCACAAGACCATGTACTGCCCATTGCTGGCAGACAGCGCCCAGTGAAGCAACCTCGATTGCCAGCGACTTCTGTAATGTCCTCGCAATCGAGTATTGGACGATGATGCGTACCTGGATGTGACCGAGATTCAAATCGGGCAGCACCTGCGTTTAGCATCTCGATGGATGCTATAATCATATCGCAATGTTATCACTGGGTACCTAGGGCTTTCTGGGTGATCTCGGCATTTCGTTTCTCGCAAGCACCGTTCCAGGACATTGGAGTTTGTCGCTGCGGCACTGCGGCAAATAGCTAGGGGCCTTGGGGAGTATGGCCCGACTTGACCTGTTCATTTCGCCCGGGGGGCTTTCGGCAACTAGCTTGATTCCCATATCAAGCGATGGCAAGCGAGTTGTTCATACATATGAACGGGGTCGGCTGCGATTGGCAGGGGCATGGATATCGGATCCAGCGGCCAATGATTAATCACGAAAGACTCTCATTAGAGTGCAATTTAATAAACTGGAGCTTAACCGACTTCTCGGAATTATGCACGATTGTCATTTGACAGCTTGAACATTACATTACGATAGCTAGCAATAGGAGATCTCCGAAGGAATTCGGACGAGATATGTATCCTTGAACCTGTACCTGCGCAAGGCTTTTCCGCTGAGAGTTTGGCGCTCTGCTGTCCATCCACATTGTTCCGACTACCGGATTGCGACTTCCCTGTCAAGATAGTCGCTACTCCAGATTCCGCTCCAAGCTCCACTGCGGCGAATGCCAGGTTTGGCTCATGATCATCCGCCGTCTTCATCTAGTCTAAGGGAGAATTATCGGTCCTTAGCGCTTCCAAGCAGAAGACAATTCGAACCCATAGAGCTCGTAGAAAGTAAATCTCCTTGATTTCCAAATCTTGTGATCCCCTGCTAGCAACGTCCTCAAGGTCACACGCTCCGCGAGAGCCTAAACTTCGAGAGCGACTGGTGGCTTTTGCGCCATCGGTAGAGAAACGTCCAAAGGTCTGCCTGAACGAGCTCCACTCTGATAGAGCCACTTTTACACGGAGTCATCTTCTGAAGTTCCTTCACTAACGCCGACTAGCAATCTAGCGACGGGCTAAGGGAATGTGAACGATAAAGTGCACATCAAAATCAGAGAAACTTGCGCACCATAACATATAATCATGCACGGCGCCATTTTGCAAATTCAAACTTACATGCACTACTCCACGCGCGATAACTACATCCTTGTCTGAGGAAGGATTGATTATGAACCGGATCCGAATCGCCTCCTCCGCACAAGGAGAGAACTTGCTCCTTTCGCAAGGTCGCAACTTTAACCGCACATCGCTCCCGTTTCGGGAAATGTAAGTTTAGCCAGCCATGAAAGTTATGGCGTCTTGAACGGTCAGGGAGTCATGTAGCTGCGCAAGGCTCTAACAGGAAGGCGTTCATAGCCACGATACCGTTATACTGACGACCCGGCTAGCATGCATGTCTCACATCAAAGTTAGACGGCCAGTCTGTTCTTTGGCCTCGAATAACTCCCCAACCGAGCGTGACTAGACCCCGATCGCTTTTCCTATCGTTTGAGTTCGCTTCATTGCCTCTAGCTCTGTACCATTGACGCCAACACGTCAGCAAACCATTCGCGAAAGCGCACAGGACGTGTCAAGGTTGACTTCGACAGTAGTTCAACCAGGTTATAGTTGTCTTTACTAGGACCCTGACTCTTCTCTCATGCCCATGTCTTAACAGTCGATCTGCCGCCGCGGATGCGAAGGAAGCAGTAGCTCTCCCGCCTGGAAGCGGCGTCGCCGTGAGCGTATCGAGCATATAGCCTTTCAAGCGTCTATCATGACTAGAAAGACATTTGTAAGAACCGGCGACACGACTCGAGAGTCATGCACGTGTGTGTACACCGACAATACTTGCTGTAGGCCCAAGCCTGCGAACACATTCCCTGCACACAGTCCACTCGTGGCGCGAGCACTATACCAGAAAGGAATAAGCACTTTCATGTGGGCAGCGCATGCATACCAAAAGCCACTCAACCAGCAACCATTGTTTCGGGAGGCCGGGGACGCGTCGGGCAGGCCCCAAGCGAGGGTCCTTCGAGAACGCCCCCAACGTTAATCTACGACACGTGTACCTGAGGTATAGCAAACACCTGCTATAGCGCCTAAGACGCCGGCGCCGAATTTGATAGGAGCCCTGACAGGAGCCCAGACACTGGTGAGGCTCGCGAGACGACGCTGCCACGCAGTGGCGCGAGCAAAGAGAACGAGAGACATTCCTCGGGGCGAAGCTGCACGGAGTCGCCAACCGAGCGCAGAATGTCTCTGGTGATGAGCTGAAAGAAAAGAAATCACAGCGTGGCGAGGTTACCGAACCAGAGAGGTACTGCATCTCAAACTTTGTCAATCAAGATAGCCATCTCAATCCCAACGATTTGGATCCAGATCTTGCCGCCCGCACATTCGGCACCAAGGAAAAAAAAAATGCATGCTGCACCCCCTTCGCAGCGCGCAATCTCGCGATATATCAAGGATCACAATATCATTATACACGCCTCGCCTGTTAGACGGACACGAGTCCGTCGCAGGATTGCACAATGCCCGAACACTTCGGCAAATGCTAGAGACATCTGCAAGCAAAAATATAACTTATGGACAACTAAGGTTGTACAGATGCAGAGGGAGCGCCGATGGCCGTTGCGCTGGAATTGCCGCGCGAACGCCGCTAGTCTGGCGGAACGTCAAATCCGCAAGCCTGTTCTAATGCATACAACCTGTTTGGGGGTGGTATTATAGGGGCAGTGGGGAAGGATGCCGGCCGGCAGCCGGATCCGCAAATGTTTTACTTGAATCGTGAGTGTGGCTATACCAGTGACGTGGTGCAGGTGTGTGGTGGAATTGCATTGGCGTGTGTTGAGCATGGCGTGAGAATTCTGAGGGGAATCGATTCTCCGTAGGAAACGGTTTGTCAGAATTTGGAGCATCGTTTTGTGCAGTGGTAGACTGGAGGCACTCTGCCTAGCATTCGCATTTTCATTTCCTCATCTCTTGACAATCGTAAGAACATCCTCATCCTCGAGTACGTGCGACAGTCCCACCCTTTGAGGCTGGTGCTTCACACTCTTGCCGTACACAATCGCAAGCTTGAACTCGTCCACAATAGTCTTGTGGATAGCGTTACAGAAATCTTCCACTGTGGAAGCCGTACTCCTCAACACGACAGGCGCTGTGTAGTCAGGCATCTTGCCCTTGGGCTTGGTGTACACTCGCACCAATTTGAGCTTCTCCCACATTTGTTCCATCAGTTCGTCGACGTTCCAGCCGTGCTCACTGCTGATAGGGCAAGCGTTGGGAATTCGGTAGAGCAAATCAAGTTCCTCGATCGAGATGGCATCGATCTTGTTCAGTGCGTACACAACTGGAATGTACGATCTGCTCTTCGCTTCAATCACATCGATAAGGTCGTCCACGGTAGCATCGCATCGAATGGCAACGTCGCAGTTGGCCATGCGGTATTCGTTCAATACAGCCTTGACCTCTTCGGGTGTGATGTGATTGAGCGGTTGGGTGTTTGTGATAGAGATTCCACCCTTTTCCTTCTTCGTGATCTTGATGTTGGGAGGTGACTTGTTGATCCTGATACCGAATCCTTCCAGTTCGTTCTCGATAACCGACTTGTCGGTCAAGGGCTTGTTCACGTCCAGGACGATAAAGATCAGATGACATGTCTTAGCCACAGCAATGACCTGTCGACCACGACCCTTACCATCCTTTGCGCCCTGAATGATACCTGGCAGATCCAGAATCTGAATCTTAGCACCGTTGTATATGATCTGACCCGGTACCGTGGTGAGGGTTGTGAACTCGTATGCCGCCGCTTCGGAGTGCTGTCCAGTCAAACGTGACATGAGCGTTGATTTTCCCACCGATGGGAAACCGATGAACCCTACAGACGCGACACCCGTTCGCGCAACGTCGAAACCAGCACCTCCTCCTCCACCGCTGCTGGTCGGAGTGAGCAGCTCTTTCTTCAGCTTCGAGAGCTTTGCTTTCAGTTGTCCCAAATGGAAGGATGTGGCCTTGTTCTTTTGCGTCTTGGCCATCTCATCCTCGATTTGCTTGATCTGTGCGACATCTCGTTAGTGCGTGTGCGCTTCGAGGTGTTGCAGAATATCGCACCTTATCCACGGTGGTCGCCATGATGGGCAGGTGTGCGTCCCCCGCGCGGGTTTCGTGGTATGTGTGGTTTGTTTCTAGTTGCAGATGCCCTCAAGGCCGTAACTTTTGCAGCAATATTCGTAGTGCTGCGTGTAAATGTGGTATGGCGGGTGTTTCGTGTGTGTGCGCAATCAACACGGATTCGAGACATGTGCTCTGGTCGCAAGTGAATTCTGTGAACAATGACGGAGGGCGGGGCAATCCCGAAAGAGGGCCGATGCCTCCCGAACCCTAACTTCAGCCTCATATTCGCGCTGCATCAACACTGTCAAACAGATCCCTTGGTCTTCATTAAATAACAGCGTTACATCTCATCGTTGTAACCGACATGGCGGCCCCGGTGATGGACGCCACGACAGTTGATGTGGACAGTATGGAGTCACCATTTCAAAGCTCTAGGCCCCAAAGCCCACTGACACGCTCGCAGAACATCTTCGCAGTATCATCAGTAACCTCTACTTTATTCTCGTTCAGGCCTACGACTTCAAGGGAGACGATGACCACAGAGCGGATTTGTCAACCTCAATTAAGAGCCTGATCACCAATTTGCAACATCTCACGAGGACATCCCGCCGCCTTCCAACTACCGTTCCAGTAGACTTGATCCAGTACGTCGAGGACAAGCGCAACCCGGATGTCTACAAGCGCCAAATCGTGGAGCTTGTCATGCAGTACAATCAGCTTCAGAAGGGAAGAGCACAAGCATTTGCGGATTTTAGGGACATCTTGGGAAAAGAGATGATGAGCGCCATTCCAGACATGCGCAACGACGTACGCACGGTGCTGAAAGCCTCAGGTGGTCAAGTCGATGAGTAAGCGATACATTGAGAAGACGTGGTTCGAGGCGCTTTAGGAGTTCAAAAAGATACCCAGGAATTGAATTTGGAATTACAATCGACGGTCTGTCTCAATAGCACGCTGCGCGAGCTATGCCTGCACCCACTGCAAGCGGCATACGAAGCTAAGTACAGGTTCATTGAGGGCGCACGAAACATATTCTCGTCGTGTCAGAGCATACTGAATAACCAGAAATCATGGCACTGTTCTAACGACTGACTGCGGAATCATCACATCAGGAGAACATTGCGTATGCACGATCAGCAATATGCTCTCTTTCGGCTCATACACGCCATGTAGAGATTTTGAATGGCCTGTTAACCTCTCGACAAGATGCTGCAAGTTCAATTGAAGTCGCTGCCAGTGCGACATGCTTTCGCCGGTAGAATTCGCATGGAAGGGCAACGACACCTCACCGTCCGTTCTCCTATCATCGTTCCGAATCTAAAAGCACTCGTAACTGAGTAAAGAACATCCAAATACATTATCTATAAGTCCACGGCTACGCATACACCGGTCCAGGTTTATCAGGCCCTTGCGCCGGCAACTCCGCTACTTCCCGCCCACTCCCCAACTCCGAGATCTGCGCTTGTTGGCCGTCAACCTCGTGAGGCGCCATGGCAGGCTTGCCCAGATACGGCACGCCGCTCTGGTTCACATCGTGATACTGCGGCAAAGGAGTGTTCGGAGCTTGTGACATGGCCTGGTTCGACGGACTCTGCTTCCGTTTCCGCATGAAGAACCACACCAGACCTCCGATTATGGCCAGTCCTGCGATCGCGCCGACGACGATGCCAGCAATCGCACCTCCCGATATGGCCGAGCTGTCATCGGCCTCTGCTGGAGCCGAGGGCGAAGGCGAGGAACCACTCGAGTTTGTGGGTAGCGCTTTGAGCGTGCTGGACCAGGAGCTTTGCCAATCTGGTGGGTTTCTTGCTGGAGTAATAGTAGTATCGGCATGTCCTATCTTCTGGATGCTTGAGCTGAGGAAATCTGGTCCAGGAGCTTGGGCAAGGAAGAGCTTGTTCTGCTCCCAGTTTTGGGCGAGGAACGCGGATTGTAGGAAAGCGTTGCCGAGAGTATAGCCGGTGGAATCGGGCGTCCAGGGCTTGCATGGGAAGTACTGGGTGGCAGTGCTGACGATTGGCGATGTGAGGGTGAGGTGAGGAG